>Ga0207695_10000189_pt1 | contig 177142 bp, 156 predicted proteins | sample KBSC54metaG_FD_184354 | JGI IMG/M metagenome (GOLD analysis project Ga0207695, IMG submission 184354) | Corn rhizosphere microbial communities from Kellogg Biological Station, Michigan, USA - KBS C5-4 metaG (SPAdes) (version 2) | ecosystem: Host-associated > Plants > Roots > Rhizosphere >...
TCTCTTTTACAGCATTTGCTACGTGTTTGCGGTGGTCAGTTTGCCCCGGAATCAGGTGGTCAGTTTCGCCCGGAATGGATGGTCAGCTTGCGCCGGATTGGAGTGGTCACGTTCATCAGAATCTCCACTATTAGCTAATCTTTCAAAGATCGCGGATATTTTTGGATATTTTGCTGCCATCTCCAGCGCCAATGCCGTAAAATATTTAGCCGGGTGGTGTTCCCTGGAACCGCCCATCGAATGCGCCTCTTGTTGAGGAGCCCCGTTTGTTGTAGCAACCCGCGCTGAACTCAGCTAAGATACGATCAGTCCCGACAATTTCTAAAGCGTCACAAATTTGCTCTGGCGCCAAGTGATCGGCTTACCTGCTTCCATTTAACTCGGAGCGGCTTTTGTTTGTTATAGTAGCACATTGTTGGTTCCTCCTGCAATTACGAATATACGCAGCAATAACCTTGCCCGCAAGTTCGGCTTCTTCCTGTCGCCCTTCCGGAACAGAAGTCCAGATTTTCCGCCTTCATCGTCGGTAACCACGGTAACGTTTAGCGCGCGGCGTTTTCCCTTGAACATCAAATGGAACACCTTTGCCGATTTGATTTTATGAACAGCTACCTGCGCGCGCTGGCCTTCGATTTCGATGTCGAATGTCTGGGAATCATGGTTATCTAATTCCTGTTTAAGCACAATCAAAAATACTAAATTATTTAGTATTTGCAATAGCTTTTTTTCAAAGTGGTGAAACCTGTCGACTTAACAAGCGTCTAATAAAAACAAATTGTTTCGTCATCGTCATTGTGATCGCTATACTGATCTCGTGGTATGCGGCAAACACTTGGGTAAATGGTCTCGCTTATCATATCAGCATAAGCTGGCGGTTATTTTTTACCGCGTCCCTCTCGGCATTGGTCATTGTCTGGATAACTGTAAGCTATGAAACTTTGAAGGCGGCCATCGTGAACCCAAAAAAAAGTTTGAGGCCGGCATGAGTGCAGACATTTTTTTTACTATTGGGACATATCCAGTTCCCCTTGATAGAGGTCAATCAACATTTGATTGGTTTTTTCATAGCCTTTTAGCTGCTCAATACGCAGCTTTAGGGTTTCCTTAGTGTAACGTCCACGCATATGCCCGGCGGGCTCATCCTCGCTCAAGGCCTGTAACTCGCTGGTGATGATCCTGACGACAATTTGGCGGTCGTGATCTACTGGAAACAGCGCGGCATTTTCTAACCAGGCTTTTGTGTCAGGATTCAAAGTCACGAGGGAGGCCCTGTGAAAAATTTCTTCCAGCCAGATGCGGGCCACCCGGTCGACATTTTCAGCAATCTCAAACCATGTTTCCAGTTCCTTTTCCAGTTTCGTTTTTTTTGCTTTTCGCCCTTTCTCAAAAAACGGAACCTGCGGATAATAATAAGGGTCATCACGGCCAGCGTCGAACTTTTGCAGGAAGTTAAGCAGTGGTTCGAAATCTTCCAGCGGGCGGTGGCCACGCGGAAAAAACCAACGATGTTTCCATAACGCCAATATCTGCTCAGCGCATATTGCCGATAGCCGTTCTTTTTCTTTACCGTTAGCGTTTTCCGCTTTGAGGATGAGGTCGGCAATGTGATGCGCAAGCCAGCGGCCGAGCGTATCATTGCTGTTTTCCAGCCCAAGTTGCCTGACAAGGCGTTTACCTAAGGTGATAACTTCTTTTTGTATCTCTGATTTTTCCATCTGCGGTTAATAAAAATATTTTGAATTTTTCAACACTCTTTTCGAGGTCGTCGGAACTACGGTAAGTGTATTTACGCTCGACGTGAATCTTAATTACAAGATCGAAATCCAGCTGCTGGCAAGCTTCCCGGAGAAAATCCAATGATGCACAGATACAGTCACCAGTTTGATGAGGCTCGTCCCGTGCATAGTGGGGAATGTTACTGCTGTAAAGTTCTGCAACGATGCTGGGTTCATTTTGTCCGGCCTGCAACCAGGACCTGCCAGCGTTGGTTGAAATGAGTCCTAAGGCTTCCCTGAATTTGACGCCAATTTGGGAAGATGGTACCGGTATTTTAGCGGCTTCCGGATCGTATTGGTCGATACCTTTATCGAGATTGGGCGTATGCAGCCAGCCCTTTAAAACAAATTTGCCGAAGTCAATATCATGATGTTCTTCTTCGTAATAGGGTATTTTGTAGTCATAGGGGTCAGTACAGGTTGTCAGCGCATTCAGCAGCGCGTTTGACGTGTCGGGGTTCACAAAAGCGGTAGCTACCTGGCAGGTTTCTTTTTGCGTTTCTTCGATTTCATGCCAGCCGCCATGGATATACAGCCAGGGCGCACCGTTCCGAAAAGTGCAGAGTTGTTCGAGTAGGTTTGATTTTGTGAGCGCTGGCTTCCAATTAGGCTGACGGGTTGCATGAACCCATTTAGGGCGGCTGGCAGGTACACCGCCCCGGAAATCGGCTATCCAATCGCCATTGTCAAAGGTTAAACCGTGTTGTTTGAGCCAATAGTCCCACTTTTCGTCGTCACTATCGTATTCCTCCCGGTATAACAGTGGCATTTTTTGCAATAAGTTTGCAGCTACAACAAACATGGCATGGTAGCTTTGGTAAAAATCCAGCGTATCTATCTCCGGGTAACTGCCATGATCATGCCAGGTCTTTTGCTGCTCATCATTCGAGTTCCGCAAGCCCCGGCGTGGTTCCATTTGATGCCCATTCAGATTACCCATTTTCCATTGGTCAAAAATGACGAGTTTTGCAAGGTCACAAATTTGGTCCTGTTTAACACCGAAAAGCCTGCCGAGCGGCGCGTACCAATAAGGCGGAAAATCAATGCCGAAGAAAAATTCGCTATCTGGCGGAGCAGTATGTTCACGGTGCCAATAGCTATCAACGGTATAATTGTAATTGCCGCGGATGCCCGCGAATGGACTGGTGACCGCTGCCCTTATCTTTTGCAAATCTGCGGCACCTATGGAACCTGGAATATCGAGTTCAAGCGTTTCAATGATTTGCGCACTGAGCTTTTGGATAAGGGCATGCGGTTCCATGGCGCTTTCGAGAAAATTTTTAAGGTATTTACGAAGAAATTCCGGCTGATTCGCTGCTATTTTGGTGCAAGCGATCTGGAAATATAATCGTGCGTGGAGCGGATAAAAGATGAAATCCTTGCTGATGAATGCACCTGCTCCATCTTTTTGCAGACAGCAGATTAGCGCGTCAAAGATATCCGATGCGCCCGCCAACGGCAGCCAACTCACTGCATGAGCTGCGCGCCATCGATCCGGCATCGCTGGTGCACCAAGTTCAGCCCAAAGCCAGCCTGCCAATTGATTGGTTAAATCGCCATCAGGATACAACCAGTCCGCCCAGGGGCCATCACCAAAATCAGCTTCCATATGGACTTCGAAACGTTCAAGTGCGAACTGGAGAAGTGGGGCCTTCTGATCTGATCGCGTCAGTGTACAGGCCAATGCAACGAAATCGAAAAATACCTCTGCTTCGTTAACTTCACTGCTTTGCGAAAAACGCGTAAAAATACCTTCTTTTAAAATGACAATTTCCTCGTTTGTTAACTGGAGTTGCCTACAAAAAGAATTGAAAACGCTACGGCTATGCAGTTGGAAGGCGTAGTGATCACCAATTTGTAGCAGTATCTTCGGCCAGTGTTTTTTGTAACTCGCTTTTTGTTTCCAGGACTGGGGGATGTTATCGAAAAAGCCGGATAGTCCGCTGTAAGATGAAATGCCTCCATTCAAACAGGCGTCAATAAGTTGAAGTGAATGTTCCGGGGTAGTTCGGCCAATTACATTCATCCAAAACAACTCCATGTTATAAGCCAAAGTCCGGTATCGCTGACGGAAACGATCCTGGGAAATCAGCAAATTATCTGCTGTGCGCAGGTTAAGGCCTTCGAATATCGCATCCCAGTCGATGAGAATAACTTCCTCATTTTCCTTGTTTACCGGCTCGGATTGTTTCGTTTTTTCATCATGATGCAGCTCAAGAATTATTTGTTGTAGGAATTGAGGCACTAAAAGCGAATGTCTTTTTGCCGTGCCTTCCATTTCCAGGCAAAATTGGTTAAGGTAACCCTGTCTGCTAAACGTGGCGGCCGCATCATCAAATAACTGCTGCTTTAACGTGGGATTTTTGAAAGGCGCGTCCAAATGCATGGAAACAAGATCAACGTCGTAGGCTGTCGGCCGTAGTTTATTGAGCGCCCAGGATACTGCGGGGTCAATGGCGCTTTGTTTTAGCAGCTCCGATAGTGCGCTTTGCAATAAAGAATCAAAATAGCCAACGTGCCGGTCGTGCCAGCGGCTCAATGCGGCAATACCAACAGGAGGGGATAATTGTATACAGGTATTTAAAGCGTCCTCCCGGTCCCAATATTTTTCGCGGGTGTTTTTGCCGACCAATTCAGCACATCGAATAAAGCGATAAGCGATTTCACCTTCTGCAGTGGGTAAAGTAGCAGCCTCCTTGCCAAGTGCAACCACTGACTCCCATCGCGAGACGATTTCATCACCAAACTTCGACACGATCTTTACCGCTTCTTCGAAGTAAACGGCGGCATCAGCGAACGAATCTACGATGACAGCCCTGGACAAATCCACATACCTGTCCGAAATTTCCTCAGGACCGTCTTCCGAATACGAACCAATGGCCTCTAAAGTTTCTTGTTCGACAATCGATTTAACGGGAAAGAGATGTTCACAACGGAAAGCGATCCGGGCCAGGCTCAATTTCTGGTTCACATTATAGTCTTTCGCGTTTTTAATATGCGCCTCATAAAACATGTTTACTTCGTCTACGGTTGCCGTTTGAGAAAAAGCTAATACGGCAATGCGTAGTGCAACCAGTTTTCCGGGAATAAAGTCGTAATCCCGGTATCGGCCGGAGGTCGCGCCCTGCGAAGCCTGCGCAGCCAGCCGCGCTTCGTCGGTTAACGCAAAAAACTTGCCTGTTAACGACATAGTCCGTAATTTGAACCAAGGGTAAAGGCCTAAAATAACTTCCTTTACCTCTTTGACTTCTTCATTTTCCCTGTAGGTGCCGCCTTTGACTTTCTTTTTGTCAGTAATTAGACTGTCGATATCGATTTCATAAGCATCGTCCAGCGCAGATATTATAGCGAGTGAACGCAGAAAATTATCCCGCGGGCCGTGACTTAACATTTTCAGGTCACCGCTGCTGATCTGCGGTGAAACATAATGGCGCAATACTCTTTTTATCGTGTCGGGAGGTAATGCTGAACGGACGCAGGTCTCTAAAAAGCTAAGTATCGCTCCAATTTCTTCGTCTTTGTTCAAATAATAATAACTCGTTACTTTTATTCGTGTCCTTCTATGCGACAGTTGGCTAAGTACGGATTCATGGTCATCACTCAGCGGAATTTGACCGGCTGCCAGCAATTCGTCAACAATGGCAACGTAAAATTGCGGGATGCGTGCTGAATGGTGTAACAGCTCGTTAATTTCCGCATACCTGGCATGGTCTAGCAGGCGCCGAACAATACTGCGGGCAATACCCGCAACGGAAGCACGGGGTTGCAGCGTTGCTAACATACCAAAGCAGTCTTTACTGCCGCCTACGTTCAACATGGCGATGCCCAGTTCCACAAAATCCTCTTGCGTAACTTCATTTTCAACCCGCTCGTGGTCTTGCTTTTTTCGATTGTTTTCCCGGTATTGCTCAAAATACAGGTCCATCCAATTACGTGCCGACCGGATGTAGCCGCGTGCCTCGCCTTTAAAAGCTGGAATAAAAGATAGCGCCGAGGCTGAATAAATGTTTTCAGCGCCGGGCCACTGACTTTCAAACGACCTGCGGTAGGCCATTTGCTGCACTTTTTGCTGGTCCTGCAATAAGGCCAGCAAATCGATATTGTTTTTGAGCAGGTACAATTGGCGCCGGTCGCCCGCGACTTCTTCACCTGCCCGGAGGGCGAGCCGCACGGCATCGTCAAAGTTTTTTAACTTGAGCGCGGCCTGGAAAGCGAATTTCAAACGGTATACCCGAACGTTACGTTCATCGATCGGGTTATTTTTTGGTAGTAAATCGTCCGACAGCGCAAGCTTAATGAGGCGTTCATAGTATTTCGCTTGCAGATAGAGCATAGGTAGCGCTTCCGCTACATAGGTGCTGCTTTCGGCGAGCGGTTCCAGTTTTTGAATGTATTGCTGATAACTGATTGCGGATGCCGCGTAGGTTTCCCGGAACCAGGTTTCGGTCGGTTCGTCCCTGAATTGAACCGAATCATCCGATAACCAAAGCGATCTCCCTATATCGGCGACAAAACTTTTGATGTGATCCGGTTTAACACCCGCAGCCGCTGCCAATATCGGTAACGGTATATGTGGCGGCAGGGAAGCCAGACCGGTGCAGATCGTCTCCACATCCAATTGCATTTGCGCCGGGAAAGTATCCTTTAAACGGTCAATTGCCTGTTGTAATTGTTGTTTGATCAATTCCTCGACCGTGATGGTGGCAGGTCCGAGTAGTTCCAGCAATTCGGTTACCGTGGCGACATTGTTTTGCAGCGAATTGGCTTGTACCCTGGGGTTACCGGAGGTCAGCCGGTGAAATTCGTGGCCGTCAAGGCTTGTTGCTGACGGGTAATGTTTTTGCAGGTTAAGCTGGGTTTCTTCGGAGGTGAAGGGCAAAAGCGGTAATTTCGCAACGTGGGTCGCCGGGTTTAACAAATCCATGCGTTCCGTCCTGCAAAGCAATATGAGTTTAACATCAACCGGATGGCTTTCGCGCAAAATTTCGTGCGCAAAACAGCTTTGATTAAATTCAAGTGCCGCCATTTCGGCATTATCTGCTGCATCGATCAATATCAGCAGTTGGGCAGCAGGGTTTACCCGCTTTAAGGCAGTTATCGCTTCGTTTAAACGAACAAGGTAGGCGCGCATAATAGTTTCTTCCGGGTCGTTTAGCGATAACAGCCTAGTACATAAACCCTGAGCAGCAAGTTCGTTTACAATTTGTACAAGCGCGATCCTATGGCTGTGTCTTGACGTGCTGCGGTTACGGTAGCCTCCCGCGCCAAAGCAGTCAAAAGCGATGGCTTGTGAGCCGTTCGCCAAATCTTTGGTCAGCCAGCGGCACAGGACGGATTTGCCGACACCGCCGCTAGCGTGGATGATGAACGGTCCATTCTGTTCCAGGATAGTCTTTTTTATTGACCGGTATTGTTCCCGCACGAGAATCTCGGTATCTTTTTCCCATATCGAGGGTGCCGGGAAAAGCTGAAGTTCATTGTCAAAACCAAACCGCTGCAGGATATCTTCTTTCACGATTCGGTGCCGGGCATCCGGGAGTACTTTATCCGCCACCATGGCGACGATTGTATCCACCTGCGCATTTTCAACGCTTCCGGCAATCAGTTGGGCGATCTCTTTACGTAATTCGGTTTTTTGATCCAGGTAGTTTTGCGCCACCTGCTGGAATTCTACCAAGCTGCAAAAAGATTGTAATCCAGTGCCCTGAAGGCCAGTATATTTACCAATAGTTTGTACAAAACCTTTGCCCGCCATATTACCCGCGGCAATAGCTGCTACATTATTTTTGAAGTCCTCGCTAATGAGCCTGTTGGTTAAAATAATAAACCGAAACTTGCTTTGACCGTCCAGGTGCTGCTTGAACCGCTTCCCAAAACCTTCAAAGGTTTCTTTGAGATCGCTGATCGTAAACGGGTCGGTAACTTGGGTGGTGGAATGTTTAAGCTGATAATAAACGATATGTTTTTCCCCATCGATCTCGTGATACTCAGCCAGGTCGATCACATATTCGCCGGATTTTTCGATTTCATCGCTTCCCTCAATGGTAATATACAGCAGGGTAGTGTGGGGCGCGATAAGGTGGAGGCAGCGGCGTGCGGCCCAACGGTAATGAAAGGCGTCTCCCGCCCTGGAATAACCTACAAGTTCATTGGCCATTTAGGTTTTGGTTAAGCTAGCAAACAAAGTGGTCTTAGCTTTTGCGCTGTTCTTTGTGCCGGGTTACTGGAATAGTATAATGTCAAATTTAAGATTTGACAGGCAATTTGGAAATGCTTTTTTTGCACATCGCCTTGCTTACCCCCGAACGGTCGGCCAGCGTGCTGTTGCAGGCAGTGCGCACTTTTCTGATAAAAACTCCCGATCTCGTCAGGAATAACATATTCATCATTAAATTCAACTTCTGCTTTTAACTGGCGGCACAATGGATTTTCGCATAAGTGCATTTTTAACACAAAATTTAACGCTAGGCAGTGAAGCAAACCGTCGATGAGACTGGCTAAAGCGCTTACTTGAATTTAAAACTTAAACGCTGTCATCTACTGGTTTGTTAAAGAGTTCATAAATGTGTTGCAATTGGCGGGCTCTGAGTTTTTCTGCCGTAATATCCTGCATGTCTTCACCGAGGTAGGCCGGGCCGAAGGAGAGGTCGTATTTGATACTGTTGATCAGGACGCGGTTTATAGAATGCACGCGCAGCTTTCCGTCGGCCAGCGGTTTTCCAAAGATCGCCACGTTAGGCACGCTATGGTCCCCGAAATGGCGTACGGTCATGCCATAAACCGTATCAAAAGGAATCCTCCCGTTTCGCAGGTCACTAAAGTAGGATGGATAGATCAGGCCGTCAAAGCCAGCTTCATGAATTCGTTTAGCGATATGTGCGCAAACCGGATAGGTATGCCGTCCGGCCAAAAACAGGAAGTGGATCGCCAAATCAAGGCTGCTGAATTCATCCTTACCCTCCTCGATGACCTGAACAGCCAGGTTCAGCATTTTTAACTCACCGACCGGTTCCAGTTTTGCTACATATAAATCATCGTTGACCGTGGTACGGCATTCATGGATACAAAGCTCCAGGTCGGGTGAACCATATAGGATAGGTAGATCCGGGCTGTCAAAGCGGTTGTTGGCGCTAAATTCCCCCGGCGGGCTGTCATACTGCGCTGGGTCAAACGGCACCGCAGGATTAACACGCACCCGGTAAATCGGGTGCCCGCTGCGCAGCAAATGTTTCGGGTAAAGTTCCAAGACCCGGTCGATGACACCATCGATCTCTTCCTTAATTTGAAGCTGTTTCAGCGGCCCGATACCGCCGACCATCCAAAAACGCGGCAGGTAGTAAAATAACCCCAGCGTCCCATGCTGTTCGATCAGCTTTACATCGGCTTCGACCCAGGGAGCAGACTGCACCTCTGTTTCACCGATTCTGAGTTCATTCGCCTGTATCAACGGGCAGCCGCCATATTCAAATCGCTTGATCGTTCCCCGAACAAAAAATTGGTAACACAATTTGCGGATCGCGTTTTTAGTCAACTGAGAGCCATTTACGCTGCCGCAATTCGGGCAAGCCTTACCGGTCTGTACGCCGATCGACCGCGCATCCAGGCGCAAGCCCTCATCATTGAAACAATTCGAGCATAATAAATGACCACCTTCCAGCAATTCCTCCGCGGTGAAAAATTGAAACATTCCCTGTGTACGTTTGATCGTATCCGGGTCAAATTTTAGATCAGCCATAGATTTTAATACCCGACCGTTTTCCAATTTGCAACGATCCAACCCTCGATCTTTTTATGCGTTCTTATGTCTTTTGGAACCGAATAACGTATCATGCGTTCCATTTTTTGGCACGCCTGTGTACCTGGCCATTCCTTCCAAAGGATTTTTCCGAGGTGATTGATGTAATAAAGTATTTCGTAGCCTTCCGTGGGGTTTAATTCGGAGTGATCGGCCCCTTTGATGTAATAGGGGTTGTCGTGGTCTGCTTTAGCTTGCCATTTATAATAACTGCCGTCATCATAAAGCATATCTGATTGTTTGAAATCCATTGCGATAATTTTTAAGTCTAACGAAGATAGTTAAATGATTGTTATTATTCCAAATTGGAGTATGAGCATTGATTATTTTATTGGCGAATCGACAACGGACGGCAAAAATTGGGTTATAAAAGTAATTATAGGCGTGAATGGAACGGTTTAAGCTTTTCAAATTAAGGAATTACTTTCCACTTTTAGAAATTCGGCTTTACAAAGTGCCGGAAATATCACCGTCGTCCGGAGTCGGACCGGTTTGAAGCCCGCGCGAGTCGGTCCGCAGGACGGGCCTGCGGCGAAGCGTACGGGCTGAAAACCGGGCCGCGGAGGACGGTTTTTTCCCGGTTAAAATAAGACATCAAGGTTTTTTATTTTAGCTATTTGCCGAAGAAGTAGACGAGTATGGAAAGTTCAAACAGGCCGCCGAGCGCACCGCGCAATAGCCGTAACGCTTTGCCTTTGTGTTGTTCGACAGTTTTGACGGAGATGTCCATTTGGGCGGCGATCTCTTTGTCGGTGAGGTAGCGTTCGCGGCTGAGGCGGAATACTTCCTGGCATTTGGGGGGCAGGGCGGCGATGGCGTCTTTTAATATTTTTTCGAGTTCACGGGTTTCAACGTAAACCAGGGGCGACAGCGGTTCGGCGGAGGTGTGGTTTACAATGTATTCCGCGTAGCGCTGGTGCATGACCTCCCGCCGGTAATAGTCGGTGATCTTGTTTTTGAGGATGATGTATAAATAGGCTTTGACGGAGGTGTTTGGCTCTATGGAATTTTTGTGTTTGTAAAGGCTGATGAAAGACTCTTGTACCAGTTCTTCGGCGACCTCACGGTCGCCGGTTTTGTTGTAGGCGATAGCGGTCAATGGGACCAAATGCGCCTCGTATAACCGGGCAAAAGCCTGTTCGTCCCCTTGCTGCCAAAGGGTAATGAGTTGGGCTTCTGTATGGTTAACTAAGGGTTTGATGGTACTAAGTTACAAAATGATTTTTCAATTGGTGGTAGATAAAAAATTTATTTAGTCGGAGTAAGGGTAGGGCAAGGGTTGTTCGTCTTATGCTTTATATGAACCAGGAAAGGCTTAATTTACTGCTCACTAAATACCATGAAAATGACCTGTCGCCCACGGAAAGGGCGGAACTGGACGACTGGTTCCATAGCCTGAATTTAGGCGGTATGGAATTTGAAGCCTGGGCCAAACAGGAGCATTATGTACAAAACCGCTTCACGGACTTCCAGGCACGGATCAATTCGGAAGTCAAAACTTATCGTTTATGGCCACGTATCGCTTCGGCGGCTGCGATCATCATCGCCATCAGCGGCGGCGCTTATTTCGCGTTACATAAAACCCAGAGGCCAGTTGAGATTGCTAAACTAAAACCCGGCATATTCAAAAACGATGCGCTTCCCGGCAACAAAGCAATCCTGACCCTTGCCAATGGCAGGCAGATCACGCTCAATAATATCCCAACCGGGCATTTGCAAAACACCAATGTGCAGAAGACGAATTCAGGCGTGTTGATATACGGCCAGTCAAATACCGCGACTGATGAATATAATACCTTTACCGTTCCGCGCGGCGGCGGCAAGCATGAGCTGCAACTGGCCGACGGCACGCTGGCCGTGCTTGATGCCGAATCCTCCATCCGCTACCCGGTCGCCTTTAATGGAAAAGACCGCAGGGTGACCATTACCGGGCAAGTATATTTTGAAGTGATGCACAACGCGGCCCAGCCTTTTTATGTAACCGTAGGTGACCAGACCATCCAGGATGTCGGCACCCACTTTAACGTAAACGCCTTTGATGGTGAAATCAAAACCACCCTCATCGAAGGCAGTATAAAGGTGAACGATATATTGTTAAAACCGGGCCAGCAGGCGGTTCAGGCCAATGCGCAAATAAGCATTAACACCAATGTTGATGAAGAGGAGGTACTCGCCTGGAAAAATGACCTGTTCAAATTTGGCAATAACACCTCCCTGCAAACCGTCATGAACCAGCTAAGCCGCTGGTATGACCTCGATGTGCAATATGAAGGCAGCAGTAAACAATACCATTTTGGCGGCTACGTACCCCGGAACTCCAAACTCTCTGAGGTCTGTAAAATACTCGAATACTCCGGCGTCAAATTCTCGCTGGACGGCAAAAAAATAACCGTTTACCAATAACGCCTATGCAGAAATAATTACTTAGGAAACACCTTACCGCCGCAAGGTCGGCGGTAAAGGCCAAAAAAAACCGGAACGACTGGAATCGCACCGGCTAATGACAAGGCCAAAAAATGTACACGATTCGAAACGTATTATTCATTAACCCTAATCATTGCAAAACTATGCAATTAAACGCGCTTTGCAAATCCTGCAAACTATTATTAACCCCCCAAACGCTACGATGTATGAAAATCACCGCGTTTTTAGTCTTCCTGTTTACCCTGCACCTCAGCGCAGCCACCATTGCCCAGACCGTCACCCTGTCCGAGCACAAGGTCCCGCTGGAAAAGGTCCTCAACGACATCCGCCAGCAAAGCGGCTACGTATTCTTTTACAACCAGGACTGGATGCAGCAATCCAAACCCGTTGACCTCGATGTCAAAAACCTCCCCTTGGACCAAGCCCTCAAAGCAGCGTTCAAAGACCAACCCTTTGACTACGCCATCGTCAACAAAACCATCGTCCTCAAACTCAAAGAAAAACCGGCCATCACCCCAAACGTGCAGGCACAGGCCGTCACCGTCACCGGCAAAGTCACCAATGAACTCGGCGACCCCATGCCCGGGACAAACGTTCGGGAAAAAGGCGGCCTAGCCAGCACGATAACCGATAGCAAAGGTAACTTCACGCTTAACGTCGCCGATAACAATTCTGTTCTGGTTTTTTCCTATATCGGTTACGAAACGCAGGAACTGGCAGCCAAAAACATCCCCGCCGGATCCGCCATCATCCTCAAACCAAGTTCCACCAACCTCCGCGAAGTCATCATCAATAAAGGCTATTATTCGGAAAAGCAGGAGCTTTCCACCGGCGACGTCAGCGTAGTTACCGCCAAACAAATCGAAAGCCAACCCATCACTGATCCCATTGAAGCTTTAAAAGGGCTTGTGCCGGGTTTATTGATACAGCAAAGTTCCGGAAATCCCGGCTCGTACGGAAATATCGTTATTCGCGGATCAAATAGCCTTACAAATGGCAATGATCCATTATATATCGTCGATGGCGTGCCCTATGATTCCCGTACTTTAAGTTCCAGTGATGCAAACTTACAGTCTGTTTTAGGTTTATCTAGTAAAGCAAATGCAAATGTAACTGGAAATGGAATTGGTAGCGGGGGCGGCATAAGCCCTTTCAACAGCCTTAATCCTGCCGATATTGAAACAATCGAGGTACTCAAAGACGCTGATGCGACCTCTATTTACGGTTCGCGCGGCGCCAATGGCGTAATCATTATTACGACCAAGAAGGGCCAGGTCGGTGACACAAAAGTGGATGTAAATGTGCAAACCGGCGCCAGTACTGTCGCCCGCCAAATGGACTTGCTAAACACCCAGCAATACCTGGAGATGCGAAGGGAGGCCTTCAAGAATGACGGTGTGGCGTTCCCCAACATCGCGACGAGTCCTTCCGATCGGAATTTTGATATCGATGGTGTTTGGGACACCACGCGTTATACCAACTGGCAAAAAGTGCTCCTGGGCAATACAGACAATTTTACCAATGCCAACGTGGATCTGTCCGGTGGTACGGCAAATACACAGTTTCGTATTGGTTTGGGCCTTAACAGCCAGGGAACGGTTTATCCGGGTGATTATTCGGATAAATCGGTCAAAGGTGGCTTTAACCTGACACACTCCTCTACGGACCAGAGATTTCACATGCAGTTTACCGGGCAATACGCCTATGATGATAATAACCTTCCGCAAATCAACCTTGCTCAACTTATCACCCTTGCACCTGATGCCCCGGCACTTTATAATCCTGATGGTAGTATCAACTGGCAAGTGTATCATGGTGCAGCGACCTGGGCCAATCCATTATCCTTCACACTTAAAACTGCAAATTCGACTAGCTATAATTTCCTGAGCAGCCTCGTCCTCAGTTATAAATTAGCAAAAGGCTTGCAGTTGCAATCCACCATTGGCTACCGCCGTGGAGAGATGAACCAAACCGATATTACTCCGGCAACGGCGTTCGCACCGCCGGACGTAAATGATCCTAATAACCGGCAATATGGTGCCGCAACTGGCAGTAGTGAGACCTGGAACATTGATCCCCAGCTGAACTATCAGACAAAGATTGGTAAAGGTAATCTCAATATCCTTTTAGGTGGATCGATAGAAAATGATGAAAAAGCGGGGTTTGCTTACAATGCTTATGGATTTGCATCTGATGCTCAGATCGTCAATCCATTATCCGCCACTACGCAATTGCTAAGCACAGATAGTTACTCCCAATACCGTTTTGCATCCCTCTATGCAAGGCTTGGCTATACCTGGGATGATAAATATCTATTCAATGTTACCGGCAGACGTGACGGCAGCAGCCGCTTTGGGTATGATAAGGAATTTGGCAATTTCGGTTCAGTGGGCGCAGGCTGGATATTCAGTAAAGAGAAATTCATATCGGACAATCTTGACTGGCTAAACTATGGTAAGCTCCGCGCCAGTTATGGCACCAGCGGTAATGACCAGATCGGCGATTATCAATACCTGAGCACGTATTCCTCTATAGGAACCACCTACCAAGGGATAACAGGCTTGTTCCCAACGAGTTTAACCAACCCAACTTTCGCCTGGGAGCTTGACAAAAAACTGGAAGGTGGCTTGGACCTCAGCTTTTTAAAGGACCGTATCGACCTGTCGGTAAGTTATTTTCGGAACCGGACGGGGAATCAGTTGGTACAATACAATTTACCCTCTACGACCGGTTTCCAATCGATCGAATACAATCTTCCCGCGGTCGTGCAAAATACAGGCGCTGAATTTGACCTACACACCATCAACATTAAAAACAGTAATTTTAGCTGGAGTACCTCGTTTAATTTAACCTTGCCCACCAATAAATTGGTGTCTTTCCCCGACATTGCAGCTTCGTCATATGCACATAACTATGAAATTGGTCAGCCCTTATCGATAGCTTACTACTATCAGACTACCGGCGTTAACCCCCAAACTGGCCTTTATTCCTTCAAAACCAATAACACCAATGGCATTCCGTCCTATCCGGCCGACGATTATTTCGTTACGTATGGCCAGAAATTTTACGGTGGGTTTAATAATACCTTTCGTTATAAAAGGTTTCAATTGGACTTCAGGTTCTATTTTGTCAAGCAGACGGAACGGAATTATCTCTTCTCTTTTAAGGAACCAGGCTTTGACAATGCCAACGAGCCTACTGCAGTCTTAGCGCGCTGGCAAACTCCTGGGCAGTCGTCAAGTATACAACGCTTCTCACAAAGTGCTTATAATTACAATTATCTTATACAAAGCGACGCCATTTTTTCAGATGGCTCATATATTCGGCTGCAAAACGCATCGCTTTCGTATGATCTGCCTGATACTTGGATGCATGTGCTACACCTCAAAACTGCCAGGTTTTATTTGCAGGGACAAAACTTGTTTACGATCACTAACTATTTAGGTATGGATCCGGAAAGTGGAGCCATTAATTTACCACCGCTCCGAACCATCACCGGCGGCATACAAGCCAACTTTTAAATGATGTTTTATTTTAACGAATCAAACGATGAAAAGATTTTTTAATACACCCATAGATCCCGGAAAAGCAGCAATCCGCGCTTTCTACTTGCTGCTTTTGGCATGCAGCTTAATAACCGGCTGTAAGAAATTCCTGGTGATACCGGCGCCCACCAATCAATTAGTTACCGCAACTGTATTTGCCTCATCAAATACAGCAACCGCCGCGCAAACCGCTATTTACCAGCAGATGGTAAATAATGCAGAATCTTATAATATGTCCGATTACAACGGGATGTTAAGTGATGAATTCACGAATTACGCTACCGATCTCGTCTCCAATTCCTTTTACCATGACGCTATGAATAATTCGATTGCCCCTCAATATGGCGATTGGGCAGAATTTTATAATTATATTTACCAGGCAAACGCGATCATTGCCGGCCTGCAAAACAATTCAGCAATTCCAATTAAAATTGCGAATCAATTGACCGGAGAATCTGAAGTGGTACGAGCTTTCTGGTATTTTTATCTCGTTAACATGTATGGCGACGTTCCGTTGGTGTTGACGACCAATTACAAAACCAATGAAAGCATCGCACGTACGCCAAAAGCACAGGTTTACGAACAGATGGTGGCTGATCTCAAAGATGCTGAATCAAAACTCAATGCTAATTATGTGGATGCTACGGATACGACCATCACCACTGATCGTGTACGGCCAAACCAGGCCGTTGCCGAAGCGCTCCTGGCCAGGGTTTATTTGTACATGGGTGGTAGCCATTACGTGGATGCTGCAACAGAGGCAACAAAAGTCATTACAAATTCTACTTATCACTTGGTTACACCTTTGACCCAGGCTGATGATGGATTTAACACCAGTGATAATGGGGAAGCGATCTGGCAGTTGGCAAACCCTTTGCCTGCCTTTTTAAGTGGTGGTACCTGGGATGGATTTTTCTATATTTTGACATCCGACCCGTCTACTGTAGCACTCAGCCCCCAGTTAATCAATGCTTTTGAACCCGGCGACCAGCGGTTTAATGCCTGGGTAGGGTCTTACAACGATGGCAGTGCTACTTATTATTTCCCTTTTAAGTACAAGGTTTCGCTATTTACCAACAACCCTGATAATCTTACCGAATATACGATGGTGCTGCGATTGGCTGAACAGTACCTGATCCGGGCGGAGGCCAGGGCACAACAAGGTAAAATTACCGGTGCTGACGGCGCGCTGGCAGATATCAACGTTATTCGGACAAGGGCTGGGCTGGCCAATTATGCAGGCGGCCAGGACCAGGCATCCGTCCTGGCAGCCATCCTTCACGAACGGCAAGTGGAACTGTTTTCCGAGTGGGGCAACCGCTGGTTCGACCTCATCAGGACAGGAAAAGTAAACCAGGTAATGACCGCTGTCGATCCGCAGAAGGGGCCAGGCGTTACCTGGAACCCTAACAGCGCCCTGTATCCCATCCCACTGCAGGATTTGAAAACTAATCCCCAATTGAAACAAAACCCGGGCTATTAGCGAAATCGTTCATTTTAAGGTTATGAGCAGCGTTAAATTCGCTGTTCGTAACTCTTATTGTCTTAAATAAGATATTATGAAAATACAAGGTATTGTATTATTTATGCTATTGCTCTGTGCCGCGACTGGATCATTTGCCCAAAAACCTCCGCTTGATTTCAAAGCGATTGACACGTGGCCCATAATGAAAGGTGCTAAAATAACGGACAACGGTCATTACATGACCTATAGCATCGATAACCAGCCTAAAGACAGCCAGACGACTTACCTGAAAGCCGTTACAGGTACTGCCTGGCAATGGGCGATCCCTGGAGTAGCATTCAATGCGATCTCATTCTCACCGGACAGCAAATACGCGGTTTACAATTTGCCTGGTGATACAATTTGTATCCAACAATTAGGTACAAATAAAAAGCAAATTTTAAGCAGTGCGTCCGCCTTTCAATTTTTGCCGTCAGGAAAATTGATTTACAAAACAAAAAGCCCTGTAGCATTGGCTATCCGTAACCTTGCCAGTTCAGAAATGCAAAGCTACCCTGGGGTATCTGATTATACGGTCAGCGCTAATGGCCACCAGTTATTGCTTCAATCAGGCAACCCTGGGGACAGTACCCAAACCATGTCGTTATTAAATATCGGCTCAGGCAAACAGCGAATAATTTGGAAGGGCAGAAATCCATCTACAGCTATATTTAATAATGACGGCCGGGAATTGGCCTTTTTAGCTACCGACAAGAATCCTGTAAATAATCAAATTTGGTTTTACCGTTCAGGCATGGATATGGCTGAACTAATAACGGATAAAGAAATGCCGGGTATGCCGGTAGATATGTTTGTGATCAATCTTGAGGGCTTCAATGCCAATAGCAACAGGCTGTTTTTTGCTTTGGCAAAGCAACCGGATGATGCAAAGCCAGTCATAAAAACCGGGATGCCGGATGTATGGAACTACAAAAGCGGTTTACTATTGCCCGCACAACAATTTGAACGCCAGGTTAGCTCAGGGGCATTATTAATCGGTGAAGTTAACCTGGACAATGCCTATGGCGGACTCCGCAAAATAGTCATCACCAGGGACAATGCATTAGCTCCTGACCATGGTAATTTTGGCCGCTTTGCTTCCAGTTATCTTATTTTCCAGGCAGGTTCTATTGTAGCATCAGAGGCCCGTATACGAAGTAATGATCATACCCCTACACTTTTTCGCCTTAACCTGGACGACGGCACCGAAACTCCGGTCCGCTTGCCATTTGCTAATGACTGGAACCAGATCAACTTTAATTTCAAGCTATCACCAACCGGCAAGTGGCTGTTGTTTTTTAACCGAAAAGAGGGTGCCTGGTATTGCTACGATGTCGAAGATGATCGTCTGCAAAACATCACCCGGGGGATAAAAGCATCGTTTTACGATCAGAAATATTTCGTAAATCCAGGCCCAGAATATAGAGAACCAGCCGGGAGCGATATCGCAGGCTGGATTGATAAAGACAGCGCAGTACTGGTTTACGATAAGAACGACATCTGGAAGATCGATTTGTTGGGCAAAAAGGCCCCGGTCAACCTAACGAATGGCTATGGCCGGGAACATCAATTGGAGCTGCGTATCGCAGAAACCATGGACGGGAATGAAAACATGGACGTTGCTGAAAATGCCCAGTTATTGCTTTTCGGTTTTGATCCTGAAACGAAACATAATGGCTTTTTCAAATTGGATATGGCCTCAGTTCGTGGGCCCGAAAAATTAATTTTCGGCCCTTATAACTATTACAATAACACCGTGGGCGCGGAATTTGGCTATTCATTCCTGCCAATTAAGGCAAAAAATACTAATACCTGGATCATTGGCCGTTGTTCAGCAGCAAATGCCCCCACATTATATGCAACAACGGGCTTTAAGCATCTTAAACAGTTAACAGATTTTCAACCGCAAAAAAATTATAACTGGTTAACGACTGAACTGGTGAACTGGACCATGGCAGATGGCAAACCATCACAGGGGATACTCTATAAGCCAGAAGATTTCGATCCTACAAAAAAATACCCGGTCATTTTTCAGTTTTACCACCATAGTTCAGATGCTTTAAATAATTATCCGGCACCTGACTATGCACAGGGCGATATTGATCGGGCATATTACGTGAGCCATGGCTACCTTGTTTTTTGCCCGGATATCTATTATACGGTTGGCGAAAAAGGCGAGAGTGTAGTTAAAAGGGTCGTTTCTGCAGCCGAATATCTAAGCCTGACGCGGTCTTACGTTGATTCGATCAAAATGGGGATCAGCGGTGAAAGTTTTGCCGGCTGGGAAGTCAACTACCTGGTAACCCATACGCGTAAGTTTGCAGCAGCTAATGAATGTTGCGGCATGAGCGACCTGGTGATGGATTACAATACAGTAATTAACGGCCATGATGAAAAGATGGATTTTTATTGGAGCGATTTCGCATATTATGCTATCGGTGCGACACTATGGCAGCGACCCGACCTATACATCAAAAACTCCCCGATTTTTAATGCCGATAAAGTCGCTACACCGTTGCTGATCCTGCATAACAAAGCAGACGCGGGGGTCCCTTTCAGCCAGGGCATTGAATTGTTTACGGCACTCTGGGAACTGCATAAACCAGCCTGGCTATTGCAGTATGATGGAAACGGCCATGGGGTAAGCGGGCCGGCAGCTGTTGACTACACCATTCGCCAAATGCAATTCTTCGACCATTACCTCAAAGGTGCCCCGGCACCCAAGTGGATGACAGACGGCATACCACCCTGGATGAAGGATATCGATGATGGATTACAGTTAGAACCAGGAAAAACGCCATAAATAATTTACGAATGTGCAAATCTGCGGATATGCAGATGATTTAATCAACCAATAAAAATAAATGAAAAAGATATTATTGACGACCATATTGTTTTTGGTATTGTACACAACCTACGCCCAGGGCGTCCACTTTGAACAAGGATTAACCTGGCAACAGATTATTGCCAAAGCCAAAGCCGAGCACAAAATGATCTTCGTAGACTGTTACGCCACGTGGTGCGTTCCCTGCAGACAAATGGATGCGGATGTATATCCGGTCGATTCATTGGGTGATTATATGAATCAGCGTTTTGTATCTGTAAAGATCCAAATGGACCGCACACCAAAAGACAACGATACGGTAAAAAGCTGGTACGCGACAGCGGCTTATTTTGAAAAGGAATATAATATCAGTGCTTATCCCAGCTTTTTATTCTTTGATGAGAATGGTAAAGCAGTTCACAAATCAACCGGTTATCATGATGTAACAGGGTTAAAACGGTTGGCAGAAAAGGGACAGAATCCTAATGAGCAATGGTACACACTGATGGAAGCCTACCGCGCAGGCAAATTGCCTTACAGTAAGCTACCGGAGTTGGTGTTCCAAGCCCGTTACGCCTTGGATGAACCTAGACTGGCTTTAGGTCTAGCAGTCAACTATATACATGGGTACTTAGATAAACTGGACGATACAAACTTCCTTAATAAAGACAATATTAGCTTTATGGAAGCCAACAAAGACACCCTTACCACGAATGACCGCTTCTTTAAAGAGTGTTACCATACCCCCGCAAAAGTAGACACCACCATGCATACGCCCGGTTACGCATTCGGCCTGGCCAAACATATCATCGCCAAAGAACAAGTCGACCCCACCTATAAACCCCGGCTCATTGCCAAAGGGCCGGAACCAGACTGGAATAAATTATATAACAGGATAAAGACCCAATTCGGCCAGTCCTATGCTGATGACATCATCCTGAGCCACAAGATCAGCTGGTACCAGAAGATGAAAGACAGTAAGCATTACACCCATTATTTAGTTATAGCGATAAATGGTGCGCTGGCGAAGAACGGCATCCACAGCAAAGATGACGGCCTTAACTTTAATGACTTCGCCTGGCAGGTGTTCCAGTACGATGATGACAAAGCAGAGCTGCAAGCGGCCCTCGGCTGGACGGAAAAAGTACTGCAGTCCCAGCCCCAGCTAAACGCCGATATCGTGGATACCAAAGCCAACCTGCTGTACAAGCTTGGCCAAAAAAAGGAAGGCATAGCGCTGGAAGCAGAGGCGGTCCGGCTGAACCCGGATGAGAAAGATCTTGCCGATGCTTTGAAGAAAATGCAGTCTGGTGAGCCCACCTGGCCCGATAAGATGTAGTAAACAATATGCTTAACAAAATGCGGTTTAATGCCTCCAAACTGAAGAATCTTCGGAAATGCGGTAATTACTGGAAATGAATTGTATTAATGCCTAACAGCGGCTGATAACCTGAAAGATGAAGACTAAAATAGTATTGACCGCGGGTCTTTTGGCCTGTAGCTTGAGTGGGATTGCCCAGTCCGAGCTATACCGAATGCCCGTAGGCGAAAGCCGCGTAAGCAGCATGGAAAACCTCAACGGCGAAAAAGGCCACGGAGGCAAAACAAACCAGGGTGGCAAGGGCCGCGCCTGCGCCCCCCTGAAAGCCGGGGATACCTTAACCCTGCTCAACACCAACGGCAGCGGAACGATACAAAGGATATGGCTCACCATGTGGGACCGCAGCCCCGATATGCTACGCGGTGTACGTTTAAAAATGTACTGGGATAATCAGAAAACGCCCGCGGTTGATGTACCTATCGGAGATTTCTTTTGCCTCGGTCTCGGCCAGAAAGTCGCCTTTGAGAACGAACTATTCTCTACAGCCGAAGGACGAAGCTTTAACTGCTACATACCCATGCCTTTCCAAAAAGGGGCCAGGATCACCGTCACCAACACCACTGCGAAAGATGAGATCCTGTTCTTCTTTGACGTCGACTTTATCAAAACAGCCCCTGACCCAAATGCGCTTTACTTCCATGCCCAATGGTCAAGTCAAAATCACCGCCCGGTGCCGCAGGATATTGACCTGCTGCCGGAAATCAAAGGCAAAGGCCGTTTCCTCGGCGTTTCAGTAGGATTGAACGCCGATACTACCTATACCAACACCTGGTGGGGGGAAGGCGAAGTTAAAATGTATATTGACGGCGATAAAAAGTATCCCACCATCAACGGCACCGGCTCCGAAGACTATATCGGTTCAGGTTGGCTGGAAGGCGTTTTTGTCAACCGCTACCAGGGCTGTTTGCTGGCCGATACCAAAAATGGCCGCTTCTCCTTTTACCGCTTCCACATCCCCGACCAGGTACTGTTCTACAAGGACATCCATGTTACCCTACAGCAACTCGGCGGCGGCCAACTGGAAACGGTAAAGGCGCTACAAGCAAAAGGGCTACCCTTACGCATCGTTAACATCACCAACCCGCCGCGATTCATCAATCTGCTGGACAGCAAAGACCCGCAAAACGACCTGGCCAAAGCTAGTCCCGGTGATTGGGTATGCTTTAACCGCTCTGACGATTACGCAGTGACCGCCTATTATTATTTAGATCGGCCCGAATGAAAAAGCTCAGTTTCTTTCTAATAGCGGTGCTTATGGTGCTGAACACAGCAGCCCAAGAAAAGGTCAACGTTTTCCTGGGCACCTCCGGCGACCATGGGCAATTATCACCCGCGGCCAGTTACCCATTCAGTATGCTGGACATAGGCCCGCAAACTTACCCAAACACGCACACGGGCTATGAGCATAAAGCTAAGGTCTTTTTAGGTTTTACGCATGGCAGGCTGGAAGGTGTCGGCTGTAGGGGCAGCGGCGGGAATCTACTGATCAAGCCCATTGCCTACGCTGATACGACGCTGATCAAAAAAAGCGAAAGCGGCAACCCCGGCTATTATGCCGTTCGCTTTACAAACGGCATTCGTTGCCAGTTTACGCTGGCCAAAAACAGCGGCATAGAAGTTTACCATTTTCCCGCAGGCAAGCACGGTTTGTCGGTCGATCTGGCGCATGCGCTGATGAACGGCTTCGTCGCCGAAGAGCACCAAACGACCCGGAATGGCATTAGCGGCTGGGTCGAAAGCCATAGCACCTGTAAGGTCGGCACTTACCGAACCTATTATGCCATCCGCTTTGACCAGCCCGTCACCTTTAGCGACACTACGGCGCACCGCTTCAGCATCCGGACAATGGCACCGGATTTGACTTTACGGATCGCTTTTTCATCGGTTAGCGTGGCCTATGCTGGGAATGCAATCAGCAAAAGCTGCTTTTGGCAGACGCAAAAGTCAGCAAAGTTCGCCTGGCATAGGGAACTGGGCCGCATCGGGGTAATGGGCGATCCAACGGAAAAGGCACTGTTTGAATCCTTGCTCTACCGCTGCCTCCACGCGCCCTTTGACCTGACCGAAGCGGACGGTAGTTACCGGGGCAGCGATGGCCTGATTCATCATACGGATGGCCGTGCTTATTCCGGCTGGACGATCTGGGATAATTACAAAACAACCCTGCCCTTGCTGTCAATCATTGCACCGGACCGCTACCAGGATATCGTGACCAGTATCGATGGCCTGTACAAATCCGGGAAAAAGAATTGGGCGACCAAAACCGAACCATGTAATACCGTACGAACAGAACATGCCATGGTGGTGTTGCTGGATGCTTACCGAAAAGGTTACAGGGTCGATTTTAACACCATCATCGATTCATTGATCGCCGAAGGCAACCGGCTCGACTTTAGCAAACCCGACAAAGCGCTGGAAAGCAGCTATGATTGCTGGGCATTAGCACAAATACTGGACATTTTGCACCAGGACGGTTCCTCGTGGCTGGCCAAAGCTGCGCACTGGAAAACCTATTGGGAAAAAGACTTTAAGGACTTGTCCAGAGTTGATGTGGATGACCTGAATGCCCGGCACATGTACCAGGGGACGATCTGGCAATACCGCTGGTTCGCTCCCTTTGATCAAAAGGGTTTGATGGACGCCTGCGGCGGTGAAAAGGAATATACCAGGCAGTTGGACGAGTTTTTTGACCAGGACTATTACAACGCCGCTAATGAGCCCGATATCCAGGTGCCCTATATGTTTAATTTTACCACTCAGCCATGGAAGTCCCAAAATATCATTCGTAAATATGCCGCAGACACGGTCATCCAATACTATTATGATGATAATTATCGCGGGATAAATCCAACGATAGATCGTGCATATAACAACCGTCCAGATGGCTTTATCATGAGCATGGATGACGACATGGGCGCGATGTCTGCATGGTATGTCCTTGCAGCGATCGGCCTGTCGCCCGCCTGTGTAGGCTATCCCGTATACTATTTACATGTGCCGCTCTTTAAAACCATAACCATCGGCAGGCTGCATATCATGGTGAATGGCAAAGGCCGCTACATCCGCTCAGTGCAGCTCAACAAAAAGGCGTTCGAACGCAACTGGCTAAGCCAGCAGGAGATCATGACCGGCGGCACCCTGATCATCAACGCTGAAGCGTCACCCAATAAAAATTTCGGCATCCATCATCAATTTATTACTTCACTCGACAATGAAAACAATTAATTATTTTCTTTTGCTTGCCAGCCTTTTACTGGCAGGCAGCGCCAATGCGCAGGACTGGCCTAACCTCGAACGGTACCACAATGCTAATGCAAAACTGAAAGACAGCACGATGAAAGTAGTGTATATGGGTGATTCCATCACCGACTTTTGGTTTTACAACGATTCTACCTTCTTCCAAAAGAACCACTATGCAGACCGTGGCATTAGCGCGCAAACCTCGCCCCAAATGCTGCTGCGCTTCCGCCAGGATGTGATCAGCCTACATCCCAAAGCAGTAGTGATATTATGCTGTACCAATGACATCGCCGGTAATACCGGCCCGATGACGCAGGAAATGAGCGCCGACAATATCCGGAGCATGGCCGAGCTGGCCAGGGCGAACCACATCAAAGTCATCCTGTGTTCGGTCCTGCCCTCCAACCATTTCGGCTGGCGGCCCGACTTGCAGCCCGCAGATAGCATCATCAGCTTAAACGCCTGGATAAAAAGCTATGCCGAAGAAAATCATTTTGGCTTTGTGGATTATTATGACGCATTGGTGGACGCGCAGAGAGGTTTTAAAAAGGAATATTCGCAAGACGGCGTTCACCCGAATCTCGCCGGGTACAAGATCATGGAGCCGTTGGCGCAGGCCGCTATCAAGAATGCATTATAGATGGAACGTAAATTAAAAATGAGCTTATTTTTAATCATGCTGCTGCCGCTGGGCCTTTTCGCACAGAACATGGCCGGCTCATCGGCAGAGAAAGCAATTATTACGGTTGCTGACACCGGGCATACGATAATTAGCCGGGATATCTATGGCTTGTTCTCCGAGCACCTTGGCCGCGGCATTTATGATGGTATCTATTACAAAGGGCAGATACGGCAGGACATCGTTCAGGCGCTGAAAGCGATTAGTTTGCCAAACCTACGCTGGCCCGGCGGCTGCTTCGCCGACCAATATCACTGGCGCGATGGCATAGGCGATAAAGCCAAACGCCCTAAAACCGTCAATACCACCTGGGGCATGGTCAGCGAAGATAATAGTTTCGGTACCGAAGAATTTATTGAACTCTGCAAACAGATCGGCTGCCAGCCCTATATCGCCGGCAACGTCGGCACCGGCTCCCCGCAGGAAATGAAGGACTGGGTTACTTACCTGAATTACGACCACCACTATAACGTCAGTTACTGGGGCGTCGGCAACGAAAGCTGGGGCTGCGGCGGCAACATGACACCGGAATACTATGCCGACCTGTATAACCACTTCGCCGCTTTTCTGCCCAATTACTCGGGCACACACCTAAAAAAAGTGATCTCCGGCGCCAACGCCGATGATTACCACTGGACCGAAGTCATGATGCGCAACATCGGCCCGGACAACAACGCCTGGGGCTTATCGCTGCATTACTATACCTTTCCGACGGGCGGCTTCCGGCCGCGCGGTTCGGCGACGGATTTTAACGAAATGGAATACACCCATACGTTGGTGGAAGCCGAAAAGATCGATACGATCATCGAACACCACGAGCGGATCATGGATCAATACGATCCGAAAAAACAGCTGGCCCTTTGTGTTGACGAGTGGGGCGTCTGGACGGATGTTGCACCCGGCACGCCGGGCTACGCGATGTACCAGCAAAGCAGTTTGCGCGATGCACTGGTGGCGGCGACCACTTTGAACATTTTTAACAACCATGCTGACCGGATCAGGCTCGCCAACCTGGCGCAGACCGTGAACGTAATCCACGCGCTGATCCTGACCAAGGGCGACCAGATGATCAAAACACCGACCTATTGGGTGTTTGAGCTGTACAAAGCACATCAGGATGCCCGACTGTTGCCCATTCAAATACAATCTCCGGAATACGCCGGTGTAAAAGCGGTCAATGCCTCGGCATCAGTTCGCGGCGATACGATCTTAGTCACCTTGGTCAACCTTGATCCCCAAAATAGCATTACTGTATCGGCTGCTTTGCCAAAAAACTGCTCACAAGTTTCCGGCCAGATCCTGCACAATGAGCGTTTTAACGCCATCAATACTTTTGAAACGCCTGACCGGGTAAAGCCACAAACTTTTAACGGTGCGCAAATCAACGCTAAACAGTTAACCTTCACCTTGCCACCTTTATCGGTGGTCGCATTAACCCTGAAATGATGAAAAGATATATAAGCCTGTTCATCCTTTTGTGGAGCGTAACCAGTTATGGGCAAATACCCTTTGACGGGCCTTATGTGCGCCACAGCGGCAACAAAGTCATCGTTAGCACGATTATGCAGGACGAGGATCGGCTCATCGTTAAAACCGATACGTTGGACAAACAAGGCACTATCAACGTGACCCCGCAAGGTCATCTCGAATGGTCCTTTACAGTAAAGCTGCGTGATACCCTTATCAATGATCCCGATACCTATAATGCCCCTGATAAAACTTTATTTATATCGGACATCGAAGGCGAGTTTGCCAACTTCCGCAAACTGCTGCTCGCTGCAGGTGTCACCGACAAGAAATATAACTGGACCTTTGGTAAAAATGCGCTGGTTATTCCCGGGGACCTTTTTGACCGGGGCAAAGATGTGGGGCCCGAATTATGGCTCCTTTACAAACTGGAAGATGAAGCAAAAGCCGCAGGCGGCAGTGTAGAGGTTATTCTCGGCAATCATGACATCATGAATTTAGCCGGCGACCACCGTTATACCGATGCGAAATATTTTAAGGACGCCTGGCTGCTCCACACGGACATCAACGGCCTGTTTACCGCTGACACTGAACTCGGCCGCTGGCTGCGCTCAAAAAACGTGATCGAAAAATGCGGTGACGTGCTGGTCATGCACGGCGGCCTGTCACCCGCTATTTTAAAACTCGGCTTATCGATCAACCAACTTAACGGCATATGCCAATTAGCTTACGGCGTTCCCCAAAAGGGAATTAAAAAAGGTATAGCGCTGTTTTTTGGCAAAGATGCCCTGTTTTGGTATAGGGGTTATTTCATGTCGCCTAGAGCCACCAAAGGCTTAGTTGACACCACGCTCCGGTTTTACCATTGTAAATATATCCTGGTCGGTCATACCATCGTCAGATGGAACATCGCCAGCTATTATGGCGGTAAAGTCATCGGCGTGGATGTCGACGAACACAGCGGCCACACCGAAGCCGCCATTTATGAAAACGGCCGCTGGTCCACCATCGATGAAAAAGGCCAACGGAAACCCTTGCGCTACAAACCCACCAATGATTTAGTAAACGAAAAAGACATTTTATAACGCGATATGAAAAAAACAAGCTATTTATTCCTAAACCTTTTTTTAATGCTGCCGTTGTGCCTTCCCGCACAAAGCGTACTGCCCTTAGACCCGGCAGTACGCAGCGGTAAATTGCTTAATGGATTTACCTATTACATCCGACATAATGAAGAACCCCGGCACCGGGTGTTACTCTATTTGGTCAATAAAGCCGGTTCGGTTTTGGAAGATGAAGACCAGCGCGGCCTGGCGCACTTTATGGAACACATGAGCTTTAACGGCACCAAACACTTCCCGCACAACGCCCTGGTAGATTACCTGCAAAAATCCGGCATCCGTTTTGGCGCTGACCTGAACGCCTATACCAGTTTTGACGAAACGGTCTACCAATTGCCGATACCCTCGGATAAACCTGAACTGCTGAAAGGTGGTATCGAAATCATGCGCGACTGGGCGCAGGAAGCCACGCTCGACCCGACCGAGATCGACAAGGAACGCGGCGTCGTTTTAGAAGAAAAGCGATTAGGCAAAGGTGCCGGTGAACGCATGCAGCGCCAATTCTGGCCCATGCTGCTCAACAATTCGCGTTATGCGGTGCGCATCCCCATCGGTCTGGATACCGTGCTGGATAATTTCAAACGGCCGCAGATCTACCGCTTTTACCATGACTGGTACCGCCCCGACCTGCAGGCGCTCATCATCGTAGGCGACGTCAACGCCGATAGTTTGGTTAAAGTGGTCAAAGCCACCTTTGGCGACCTGAAGAACCCGCTACATGAGCGGCCACGCCCAAAATATACCGTGCCGCTGGACGGCAAAAACCATTTTATGGCCGTGACCGATAAGGAAATGCCCTCAACCGAAGCCGAGATCATCATCAAACACCCGGCGCTGCCGCTAAAGACCGCGGCGGATTACCGCAAGGCGATCATCCGTGAACTCTATAACCAGATGCTCGGCGAACGATATGCAGAACTGTCACGCAAATCGGACGTGCCCTTCATCCAGGGCGGTGCGGGGATCAGCGGTTTTATGGGCGGTTTGGATGTTTATAGTGTCAGCGTGGTGGCCAAACCCGGGCAGCTCGAACAAAGCCTGGAAGCCGTATGGCGCATGAGCGAACAGACACGCAGGTTTGGCTTTACCGGAACTGAACTGGAACGCGCCAAAAAAACCTACCTCAGCGGCATGGAAGCAGCCGTACAGGAAAGGAACAAAACCAATTCGGAAAACTTTGTGCGGGAATACCAGGCTCTCTTCCTTAAAGGCGAAGCCTCGCCGGGGATCAGTGCGGAATACGAACTGGTCAAAAACGACTTGCCGGGCATCAGCCTGACCGAGGTCAACGCGTTAAGCGCCGAATATATTACAAATACTAACCGCGATATCTTCATCAAAGCACCGGAAAAAGACAAGCGCATCTTGCCTGATGAGCAAACCGTCAACGCCTGGCTCCGCAACGTCGAAAATGGAAAACTGGAAGCTTACCAGGATAACGTCAGTAAGCTGCCATTATTAGCCATCCCACCGGTCGCAGGGCATATCAGCAGTGTGCAAAAAAGCCCGGCAGGGACCGAAACCATCCTGTTACGCAATGGCATCAAAGTTATTTTAAAGCCCACCACTTTTAAAAACGATGAAATCCTGTTTAATGGCTTTGCCTCCGGTGGCACTTCCCTGTACAGTGATGCCGACTATCAAAGCGCCGCTGCTGCGGCTAGCATCATCCCGGCAGGTGGTGCGGGGAATTATAACGCCGACCAATTAGACAAATATTTAAGTGGTAAGGAAATCCGGGTCAGTCCATACATCACGGAGCGTTTTGAAGGTATCAAAGGCAGCTCGACCAACAAAGACCTGGAAACTGTCTTGCAACTGGCCTATGCCTATTTTACCCAGCCCCGGAAAGATACCGGCATCTTTAACAGCATCCTCGCCAAATCTAAAGCCTCCCTGCAAAACAGGGAAAGTGACCCATCAAGCGTATTTAATGATACCGTCAGCGCGGTGCTGGGTAACTATAGTGTGCGCCGTACTGGGCCAACCATGGCGAAAATGGACCAAATTGATCTGGAAAAGGCTTATCGTATCTACAAGGAGCGCTTTGCGGACGCGTCGAACTTTACTTTTGTGTTTTCCGGCAGTATCGAAACGACGGTGTTGAAGCCTTTATTGGAAAAATATTTAGGCAGCTTGCCTGCCACGCATGGCGCTGAAAGCGCCAAAGACCTGGACATCCACGCGCCCGCTGGCCGGATCGAAAAGACCGTTTACAAAGGCACCGAACCAAAAGCAACGGTCCTATTGGATTTTTCCGGCCCTTTCGATTACAACCCGCAAAACAAGGTCGCCATGGACGCGCTCAAAGAATGCCTGGAGATACGCTTACTCCAACGCCTGCGCGAAGACGAAAGCGGGGTCTACAGTCCCGGTGTCTTTGCCAGCACCGGCAATCTACCGCAGCAGCGCTACAGTTTCTTTGTACAATTCGGCTGCGCGCCGCAGAACGTGGAAAAATTGATCGCGTCCACGCTGGACGAAATACGGAAGCTTCGCGAGAACGGCCCACCGCAGGAGAACCTCGACAAGTGGCGGCTGGAAAGCAAAACCGAGCGCGGCACCGAAAGCCAGACCAATGGCTTTTGGCTGAATTACCTGGCCGGCCAGCTGCAAAATAACGAGCCGCTTGACGCGGCTGAACATTATAACGAAATGATAGATAAAGTAACGACGGCCGCTATTAAAACCTTAGCGGATGAATACCTCAACGGTAACAATTATATCCGTTTGGTACTGGAACCTGGAAAATAAGAAAGACATGAACGGCGATAAACTGGACGAGATCGACCACCGCATTTTGAATGTGTTGCAGAGCAATGGCCGCGCGGGGTATAGCCAGATCGCTAAACTGATCAGCATGACCCACACGCCGGTTATGGAACGCATCCATAAAATGGAGGAAAGCGGCGTCATCCGCCAGTATATCGCCACACTCGACCGTGAAAAGATCGGGCGGCCTGTGCTGGTCATCCTGTCGCTTAAACTCAAACATCCTGACCAGGAAGTGCTGATTCGGTTCGAGCAGGAAATGCAAAGGCTGCCGGAAGTGCAGCAGATGTGGGTGGTCTCCGGCGACTGGAACTTTGTACTACACATTACGGCGCGCTCGCCGCACGAATATTTCGTGTTCCTGATGGAAAGGATCAGCAGCCTGCCGTATGTCGGCCAGACCGAAAGCGCATTCGTTTTGCGCGACAGTAAGGAGTACACACCTTATCAACTCTAAATTCAAATTGAAGCCAAAACCGCTTTTAAAATGCAATGTCCCTGTATTTCAAATAATGAAAACAAAGCTGGCTGAAATGAAGGAAATTCGGCGATAGTGATGAAAAAGAGACAAAAACCCAAAGTGATCTTAGTGACCGGCGCCTGCGGGCAGATCGGCACCGAACTGGTGCGCGCGCTCCGTGCGCAGGGCGAAGGCCTGGTCATCGCCAGCGACCTGAAACCCAGAGAATTCATGGCCGCCGACGAATTTTACCGCCCGCTCAATGTCATGGACGCCAGGGAACTCGAACGCGTGGTGACCTGTTTTGGCGTGACCGAGATCTATCACTTGGCCGCCATCCTTTCTGCCAGCGGAGAGAACGACCCGCTGCAAAGCTGGGAGCTGAATACCAAAAGCCTATTGAATGTTTTGGAAACTGCCCGCAAGTATAAACTGGACAAAGTCTTTTGGCCGAGCAGCATTGCCATCTTCGGGCCGGATTCCATGCCCGCGGTTTGCTTCCAGAACGCCAAGCCCGACCCGCTGACCGTTTATGGGATCAGTAAGGTTTCGGGCGAATACTGGTGCCGTTATTATAAAAGACAATATGGTTTGGACATCCGTAGTCTGCGCTACCCGGGGCTTATCAGCCACAGCGCACCGCCCGGCGGTGGTACGACCGATTACGCGGTGGAGCTATTTCATGAGGCGCTTTTAAAAAATACATATACCTGCTTTTTAAAAGAAAACACCTGCCTGCCCATGCTATATATGCCTGACGCAATTCGTGGCACTCTGCAGCTAATGGCAGCGCCCAAAGGAAATTTGCTCGTGGAAACCAGTTACAACATGACCGGCATGAGCTTTACGCCGGGCGAGCTGGTGAGTGCTATTCAAAAACATATACCTGCATTGGTGGTGCGTTATGAACCCGACAGCAGGCAATACATCGCCGAGAACTGGCCCATGAGCATCAACGACAGCCGCGCACAGCAAGAATGGGGCTGGCAGCCGCTTTATGACCTGGCAGCGATGGTGAGTGATATGCTCTTAAATTTAAAGAAAGAAAGGACGGTCTATGCCTGACCTAAGCACGGCGAACCTGTGGAAGATCATCGGCAGCACGCCGATGGTGGCGCTGCGCTACAGTTATGGCGGCGGCCTGGAGCAGCAGGTGCTGGTCAAATGCGAACAGTATAACCTGACCGGCAGCATTACTGACCGCGTAGCTTTATATATCCTGCAAAAGGCGCAGGAACAGGGCGACCTGCACAGCGGCGATTTGATCGTGGAAGCCAGCGCCGGTGACAGCGGACTGAGCTATGCCGCTGTCGGCAAGGCCTTGGGCTTCCGCGTACTCATCATCATGCCCGACACGGTCAGCCTGGAGCATCGCGCGGCCATTAAAGCCAAAGGCGCCGGGATCAAATTGGCCGGCAAAACCGAGGCGCCGGTAAAACTGGCGGAAGCCATGGCGCATCTCGATGGTATATTCCTGCCTAAACGGTTTGCAGAAAAATGGCGCGTGGAGGCGCATGAACAAACTACCGGCCGGGAGATCGGGCATTTCCTGCTGCTGGAAGAATTAAGCCCCTCAGCGCTGGTAATGGGCGTAAAAAGCGGCGCCGCGATTACCGGCATTAGTCGCTACCTGCACAAAGTGTTTCCCGATATGCTGGTCAAAACGGTGCAGGTTTCGGATAGCCCCACGCTGGTCGACTTTGCCCGCTTCGGCCAGCCGCTGACGCTGGCATGCGGAGATGCTTTGGTACTACAGCAGAAACTGGCGGGCGAGCTTCGTTTAGAAGTGGGTGCCACCTCCGCGGTCAATTTACTGGGTGCGATAAAATGGCAGCAGGAATATGGTCAAAACAAAACGGTGCTGACGGTATTTCCTGATAGCTGTAAAAAGAAAAATACAGATCAAGTGCAGGTTTTGCCCAGCTATTTAAGCGCCGGGATCGACCTGCTCGGTTACCAGGTATTAGCAAAAATTTGAGCCATGCCAGAGATCGACCCGCAAAACCACGCCATGCTGCTGTATTACTTAAACGAGCTGCCGCCCGAGGAATCGGCGCAACTCGGGAAGGAATTGCAGGCCACCTACCTCGCGCTGATCGGCGAGGTGGCCAATTACGAAATACTGGAGCGCACCATAAGGGCCAGGGTCGCCCAAAAGAACTTGCCGCAAGGCAGGGATTAATAATTTGTTAAAAAACCATAAAGGCGCACCGGCGAGCGGGCGCCTTTACTTACGGCCTTTACGCTTCGTTCTTACGTCATTGTCCGGTACTAATAGAAAATTTGTTTGTATGGATAATGAGATCAGTTAAAAATAGGGAACAACCATCCTTTAGGCGGGGGACCGGTTAAAAACAAAGGCGCCCCGGCTGTAAACCGGGGGCCTTTATTAAACCAATACTACAGCGAATGAGAGATGTAGGCTCAAAAATAAAAACCAAACGCCTGGAAAATAAGATCAGCGAAAAGGAAATGGCGGTCCTGCTGGGTATATCGCAGGAACGCTATGCCGGGCTGGAAGCGGATGCCAGTAAAATGACACTGCATACGCTCCTGGCCATCGCTGAAAAACTGGCAGTTACCCCGGAGGAACTGCTGTTAGGATAAATGATCTTTTGCACAGTTGTTCTTTATAAGGTCAGTTAATGTTAATTAAATCGAAGCCGCCACGATGTGCAGGCGGCTTTCTTAAAATTTTGCTTCGTTCTTAATAGTAAATGGAAAATGCGCTTGATGACATCGATAGACGTCTTCTTAATTTTATTCAACAAGATGCCCGGATCTCAGAACGAAAACTGGCCGCTGAGGTATTCCGTTCGCCACCAAACGTGCATAAGCGCCTGGTGAAACTGGAGGAAAATGGCTTTATCAAACAGTATATCACACTGCTTGATAGGGAGAAGATAGGGGTGCCGGTACTGACCGAGACACATGTCAAACTCAAACGGCAAAGCCAGACAGCCATTGAGAATTTCCAGCAGCGGATATTGGCTGTGCCGCAGGTGCAGTTTTGCTGTCAGCTGGCCGGGAAATGGGACTTTGTCATATTTATCGCGGTGACGGGGCCGCAGTCCTATAACGACTGGCTCATGAACGAGCTGACGAAATGGCCGGAAGTAAAAAACGTAGAAAGCAGCTTTGTGCTGAACGAAGTCAAGACCTACGGTGCATTCACGTTGTGATAAAAAGAGTAGCTAACCAGATTTATAAACTTATATTTGTAACGCAAAAATGAATTAATACGACACAGAAAGACATTATTTAACATATTGAAAATATCGTTCACTTAGATCTATCGATACCAATCTCGCGGATTAAAAAATCAAACTATAGCAATCAAGTGCAACGCCCGCTTAGCGTGTGGGCTTGCATAGCTATGGTTTGGGTCGCGAGCCCGGTATCGTTGTATGTATGGCCCCACGCTATTAATTAAATAGCGTCGCCCCGGTCAGTCAAACACTCCCCCCGAATCTTCCCGATCTTTTAATCTCCAAGCCATCATCCAGGGCAGTGCTTTACTTCCGTACGACTAAACCAAACCCATAACGTACCTATGAACACTGAAACAGACCACCTCAAATTTATTGCGGAGGAGATCGCCCTTAATAAAAACGCTGCGAACGATAAACCCAACCAACATTTAACCGTAGAGGCCAAAAGGCTCGAAAAAGCGATCACCCAGCACCTGACCGCTATTGAAAATTTTACCCAGCGCGACACTTTTCATTTTAACACTTTAGGCAAGCTGGTCAATATCTGTGATAGCCTTTTTGACCTGACCGGCGACATCAACCCGAACGTCAGCGTGCTGCTGGAACTGCTGACTGCCGTCAAACAGGTAATACCCGACGAAGTGCGGCCAAATTTAAAGTTGCCGAAAGCTTTTATAGAACTGCAAAAGGAGGGATTTGTAAAGTTCTGGGCGCGTCAGCGCAAGATCATGCAGGAACAGGATGTTGCCGAACGGCTCATCGAGATCGCAGCGATTCCTTTTAACCGGTTTACCGAGCCGAAACAGCTCCTGTATTGGGGTGACTTTACCTGGCTGCGGAGCTACCAGGCCAAACTGGAGATCATGGACTGGGACAATGCCGATTGCAGCAGTAAGACCGAAGCGCTGATGTCGCTGCTGATCGGCAGGGATTTTAACGATGACCGTTTTTATATTTATTGCAAAAAATATATCCTGGAGCGTACCGCGGCAGTTAGCGGCAAGCGTAACCGGTTACTTGCATTTGCCCAATGTGAAAAGCTAGTGCTGGAGGATACGCAGGTCGGCATGCCTTCTTTCGACCTGCATGCCAATTCGGTGAGCGCGCGTTTGGTGAAATGGATCGGCGAGGAGATCGACTTTGTGGAGACGCATGAGCGGGAAGTGGCATTTGCAAAATTAGCCTTTGCGATGTATGTGAACAGGATTGCCTTTTTCTTCAAATTGCTGCACGAACAGAAACTGTTCGGCGATACCAGCTTTAAGGAGTTGTCGCAACAGATTGCCAGTACGTGCTTGTCGATGGACGGCGAAGAGATCAGCGCGCCGACGATTATTTCAAAAGCTTATCCGAAGGACCAGAAGATGCTGGAAGAGATGGAAAAGCTGTTGGTGGGTATGCTGGAATATGTGAGAAGGTTTATGCGGGGGAAATGATGATGAGTTTCAATATCCACTCCGGAAATCTCAAGCCTATAAAAAAAGAAAAAAAAATTTGAATTCTTTAATTATATCAATATATTAGATCTGCAATTGCCTGATTTGCATACCGTTAAAACCTATCACGACCAATTATGAGTATTACTTACCATGCTTATTCCGACAATTTTTAAATATTAAACCAGTTATGAACAGCATCATAGTTTTTGACGAGCTGGTAGCCGAAGAAGATACCTCGGCGGAAAGTTCGGGGGGATGCGAGCTTATACTAAGCGCCAAATTATTTTCCGCCATGACCAGGGGCTGGCAATGTTGTAAGTGCCAGGAGACCATGTACGACGACGAACTCAATTGCGGCTGGTGCAAGCACCGCCGGTGCAGCAGTTGCAGAAGCTTCATCAATTAGTAGTATCCGGGAAGCCGAAAACGTAATAGAGTAGGCGAGTTTTTAAAATATAAAATTATGCAATGGAAATGTACGAAATGCGGCCAGGTGGTGACCAGCCCGCCCCTTAACAATCAATGCCCGGAAGGTGGAAGCCACTCCTGGGTTAATTCGAGATCGATGCGACGCTTCCTGGCATTCTTTAAAAAATCAACGTTTTAGCTCATGGACACAGTATTTCAAAAACGCGACGTCATTATTTCAGATAGTGGGATTGCTATCGGAGGCGAAGTATTCCCCGCTTCACAATTATACAGGGTTAACGTTGTAAAGGACGGATTGGAAATGAAAAGTGCACTTGGTGGCGGCGCGTGCCTTATTGCCGGCTGTTATGTGGCCTTTTCTTTAGCCTGGACCGTTCTGGGCTGGATATTGATCATTGCGGGCGTCTTACTTTTAGCGCTTTACCTTCCTGCAGTGATTAATGGGAAAGTACAAACCTATGTATTTATCAAATTTGTCACCGATGGCGATATCAGGAATCCTGTTTCAAAGATGGTTTCAGTAAGCAGTTATCAGGACGCTGTTGAATTACAAAACGAACTAAAATCGGCTGGTAATTGACATCAGATGGAAGATAACCAGCCGTTGACACCGGAAGTGGAATTACTGTACGCCCGGGGCGATGCTCACTATGACCTTAAGCAATATGCAGCAGCCAATGATTTGCTTACGCAGGCCATTGGTATTGAGCCGGCTTTTACAAAGGCTTTAAACCTCAGGGGCCTGTCCAAAAAGAAGCTCAAAGATTTCAACGGTGCGATGGCTGATCATGACCGGGCGATCGTGATCGATCCGGCCAAAGCGTTGTCTTATTATTACCGGGGGAATCTTAAAGACGACCTGAAAGATTATACTGGGGCCATCCAGGATTTCACAACGGCCATCGCTTTAAATCCCGCCGACGAGGATTTTTATCGTTTTCGCGGATTGTCCAAAGAACATTTGAAAGATCACGATAGCGCTTTAGTGGATTATAACCAGGCGATCTTGCTTAAGGCAGATTATACCCGCGCCTATTACCTCAGGGGCAAATTAAAATATTACCATTTTGACGACGAACAAGGGGCACTGGCCGATCTTGACCGTGCAATTGCGCTGGATGCGGACAGTCCTGAATTTTACGATGAAAGGGGCCGGGTGAAACATTACCTGGAAGATTATAACGCGGCGATCGAGGATTTTACGAAGGCCATAGCCATTGACAGTAGCGATGCGTTTTATTTTTCTCACCGTGGCCTTTCCAAAAACGAAATCAAAGACTTTAAGGCTGCGATTCTGGATTTTGATAGGGCTATTGAACTGGATGATTACTGGGATGAATTTTATTTTAACCGGGGTTCGTCAAAAAGTGAACTTGGACAATATAGTGCGGCGGTCGATGACTTTTCGTTCGCCATTGAAAAAAGCGAAGAAGCGGTTTATTATGTGGCGCGGGGAGCAGCGCAGGAAGCTTTAGCTGATCGGGGAAGGGCAATAGACGACTATAGCATGGCCATACAACTGGACCCACGTGATGCCCGTTTGTATAATATTCGCGCGCTGGTGAAGGTTATCGCTGGTGATTTGCGGGGCGCATTAAAAGATTATGACAAAAGCATATATCTTGATCCGGCAGTGGGAGAGGTTTTTTTTAACCGGGGCATCTGCAAATACAGGTTAAACGACAGCGGCGGGGCTTGCGAGGACTGGCGTTTGGCAGGTCAACTTGGGATTGCCGCTGCTTTCGATCTCATCCGGCAATATAATGTTTAGCTGATAATATAATGAAATAAATATAATGACCTTAACATTTGAACAAGCGATAGAGCTATTGGAAATAACCGATATCACCAAATTAACTACCGATAATTTGCAAAAGATAGCCAGGGCCGCCAGGAAAAGGTGGCACCCTGACCTGGTAAACCATCTAAACGATCCTGTGCTAACCCAGGAATACAATAGCAAGTTCCAGGAAATTGACGAGGCAGTAGGGATGGTCCAGTCATTTTTGGAAGGCACGTATCAAACCGGCGCCGCATTTACCGAACAACATGACGATACGGTTAATGAGCCCGAAGAGATCATCCGCGCAAATGCGCATGAACTACAAGATACCCTTAAGAGTCTATGGGCCCTGATCAAAGAAAAAAAATATAAATGGTCGTTGAAGGAAGTGGTACTCAGTGAAGGCTATAAAATGGTCAACATATTAAATGAAGATTTCAATGAAGATATTGCCAAGCTGTCTGTGATCTCGTTCTTTTACGGGTCATTATTGTTTCTTTTGCTGATATTCATTTTTGGCTTTTTTAGTCCCGTGCTGCGGACTATTGCCGAAATCGTATGGTTTATCCAGGCATTGGCCTGTATTCTGGGATTTCTTCCGCTGTCGCGGTTTTGGCTTCCGCAGGCGGTGCAGGAAGTCATGTTTAAGCTCATTAATTTTGGCCTGGGTATTTATAATTGGGCAAGTGATTCGGCAGAGCACTGGCTGATGCAACTACTTTCGCAGATCCCGGTGTTGTTTGCCTATGCCATTAAGTACGTGGTTTTATTCCCCCTGTACGAGATCACAAAAGCGATCGTCGGCGAAAAAGTGGTAGGAATTGTGAAAAAGAATGTCAATTATTACGCAGAAGCAGCGGAGTGGTATATTGACGAACTAATGATCAAAGACCCGTCGGTCATGTCATCTGACGAGCTTTATCATTTGTCTTACATCAACACGCAGTTGTCGGATATTAAATATAATCTATAATTATGGATGGTAAATTTTGCAGCATTGATAAAACAGCATTGATCAGATGTGCTGTTTGTAACAGCAGCGGACGGGCAAACGGGTCGTTGTGTACAAATTGCAAGGGTACGGGTTACCTGTGTCAAGTTCACGGTGGCAATAACGGCTTGCCAAAAAAGGGCTAGTGTTCCCAGGTGTCTTTGCATCAAATGACCAAAGCGCAAAAAGGCCAACTCCACTATGGCCTCGTCAATATGCCGGGTCTGTTAACGAAAGTAACGTGACCATTTGCGGTGTCATCTTGGGCATGGAGGGAAAATCCCACGTCAAGATTCGGCGGCCGGGCAAACGCCGGGAACAACCCAGCGCGTTAAGGGAGCGAAAAAGGAAGGCGCAGCGGATTGGTTAAAACTTAATGGATTTTATTTTGAAATGTCGATCCGTTATCCAATATTTGGTATAACCTATTATCAATCAACGCTAAACCTAAATTTATGAGCGCTACGTTCCATGCCTGCCCTAATTGTAATAATACTTCTTCCGGTACCAAGATCTTCAAGTGCCGGGAGTGCGGTGAAGTTTTTTGTAAAGAATGTACGACTTATCGTGTTGTTGGCTTTTCGACAAAAAAACTGTGTCCGAATTGTGATAAAGATAGCTTTTGGTTTTCCGAACTTGGCAGAATTTCCTGACAGGATCATTGCTACTATATGAGTGATCCCATAAACATGCCTGGGAAGTTCGTCCAGTCTTTGGACTTCTTCAGCGATACGTTCAAGCAGATGATTTTGCCAAAAGTTCTGCCGGACCAAAACGGCCGATTAGCTGACTTAAATGAGAAGCTTGTCTTAGTCGAACCGGAATTCGATATCTTCAGTTCTTGTGTGATCGGGTTTTCGGAGCAGTCGCTTAACTTGATATTTGATGAAGGCAATCTTAAAATCTATCATTTGAAACATGTTATCGACCTTGTCGGGAAGCTTGCCGATTTTTTCGGCGAGGATGACAATGGCGAATCCGGCATCGATGGGGAAAAGATAACCGAACTGATGGCCTGGGAGGATATTGACCAGGTCTCTGTTATACGCTTGTGGGAAAACGCACTCAACAAAAATTACCAGGTGGCTCTCCATTTCTCCCTGGCGGACAATGAAATTACCTTTCTATTATCAAACAACCTAAATTAAAATCAAAATGTGGTGGATTATCGGAATTGTCGCCGTACTGGCGCTTATCAAATGGTTAAATTATAAAGACAGTCAAGCGATCAGGCGTAATGCCGCTGCTGACTACCTGCGGGAAAATCAAACGAATGATGAACTTTTAGTAGAAGACGCGGATGATGAAGAACCTGAATATGATGAATCTGATATTACATGGCAGGCCACACCAGAAATAATCCGGGCACGCGCCGTTTTTATTACGCTGGTGCTGATATGCCTTGACAAAAGAACGGAAATCGATGACAGACGGAATTACGGCTGTTTTCTCGCGATGGGCAGGTTTTTCACCAATGACCCGGATGAGCTTGACCCGACATTAGACCAGATCCGGGATAACATCGAAACCATAAACGAACAAAAGGCGATCCAGCGTGCCGCTGAAATTCTTAACAAAGAGGAAAAGCAGTATTGTTATAATGTCTGTGCCGATATTTATTATTACCCGGGTTTTAGCGAGGATGCGGCGATGTTGGACTACATCAACGGGATTGCGGAGATTTTCGGGCTGGATACAGCAGTCCAGGCTGTCCGCCAACATTCTTTCGAACTCACGAGGCCGTTCGAGTTCGAATGGCACTCGAACAAGGAACATGGTTTTTCGATCAAGAAACCTGCGGGCTGGGTTTTCGACTATAGCATGCCTGCTTTGATTAAAACTATGATCAAGCGATCGAACTTACGAACCATCGATGTATTTGCCGAAAACTTGAATGTAGTTGTAGAACCGATAGGCTCAATGTCGCAAGAGGCTTATTTGCAGGCTTCAAAAGTGAATATGGCCGGCGCGATAAAAGACTTTAGCATATTGGAGGAGGGCCCTTTTTTATTTAAGGACGGTCCAGGTTTTAGCATGTCCTATACCTTTGAGGGCGAAAATATTGGCAAGGTAAGTAACCGGGTATTTATATTACTTAAAAACCGGACGGCTTATGTTCTCACAGCCGCTGCACTTGACTCGACCTCGGCAGTTTATCGTGAACTTTTTTCAGAAATGGTGGACAGCTTTTCGCTGGATTAATTAAAAATATGATTTTAAATCAGGCACCGGGCTATTTAAAGAATGCTTGTATAACCGGGAAGATGAATGAGATGATAGATATTGCCCCGGAAGCTGAAAAGCTTAACACGGAAAAGGGGTTACTCTCCTTTATCAGTGACAATCGGAATTCCTTTGCGGCAAGGTCGACATTATCCGTTTCCCAAAGTGCGCGGATAGCGTTTGATTTGATCAAATACCAGCGATACCAGCGTGTAAGTAAAGGTAAGCTAATAATGAGCCAGCTTACAGCCCATAACAAATGTATGGTCAAGGCGGCAACCAAATACCGCATATCATGTTCATGGATGATGATTGTCCAAAAACCACTGGTAAAACTGATAAACCCCAGCGCCAGGGCAACAGAACAGAGCTGCCAGTGGATGTAGGTTTTTAATAAATTATCATGAATTTGAGTGTCGGTAATTCCGCTGTAAGGATCGCTTGCAGGTGGCTTTTCACCTCGGCATTGGTTATAGTATTGCAGCCAGTTCAGCCAAACCAGACTCAACAAAGCGGCAAATATCAACGTATTTATTTCTTGCATTACGAATCCGCTGGGGCATATATCCCAATTTGCAAAGCTGTAAACAAGCCTCTTTTCGTTCGTCAAAACGAAATTTCGCATCCAGACAGTCCATTCATAAACGCCATAAATAAGTAACGTCATTAGAAAAAATTGCGCAATATCTTTCCTATGATGAAACATGCCTGATCGGTAAGGAGCTAAAATCACTAACAGCCATCCAAGACAAGCATATTGACAAACCCATACCAACATAATAGAGTTCAAATAAAAGGGCGACGGCACTAATGTCATACGGATCGTACTGCGCTCGTCTTTAATGAGATCAGCATCCTTTATCAATGATGCGATTTGATCTGGCGTTTTGGCGTCGCGTATCGCCGATTGGACCAGATCAAGCTTTGCGGAAAGTAACGCCTCTTGTTTTTTTTGTATCGCGTACTTCGTTCTGGGCTTTCACAGGCATTCTGGAAATAAGTGTACTCTCGTAGAAAACGCCGCCCCGTGCGGAGATCAATCCCGGAATGACCAATCCGAAAACAATACTTAGTATAAGTACTGCAATGCTCTTAATAGCAATTGTTTTTCCATTTTTCAAATTTATAAAGGGTCCGGTCATTTATGCAAATATACTGATCCTCAGCAATTAATCGAAATTGCCACGAGGAGACTCGTAACTAAGGGCTTGGGGTAAAAAAGATCGAAAAACAGGGTACGTCTGAAAATTGATAATAGCGGCTTCATGGACATGATGCTTGCTTGGTAACAAAAATATTGCGATGAGTTGTTTTAGCAAGGGTTTCCTATTTGTAACGATCCGCTTGGGTGTATAAGGGGTGTTAACACTCTCTGTCAAGGACAAATCAAGATTTCTTTGCTTCAAAATTTAAAACATGAAGCAAAACTTTGACAACAACAGTTTCCGGGATTTCGAATATATCGACGGAATGGATGCCTGGGCACGGGCAAAAATGTTCCAAGTGTATTTGAATGACCAAACCGCTAAAGGACAATTGAATTATCGGTTGACCGTGAGCAGCGGCTGCGGCCCGATCGTTCAGATGAATGGCAAACCTATAATCAGCCTCGTCTCCAACGACTACCTCGGCTTTACCCAGCACGCCGCCGTAAAGCAGGCCGCTATCAACGGCATCTTAAAATACGGTACAGGTGCCGGCGCCTCACCTGCCATTGGCGGCCATTATGATTACCATGTTGCTCTGGAAAAAGTGACCGCTGGTTTCTTTAGAAAAGAACATGCTATTATCTTCACCACCGGCTACACCGCCAACAGTGCGCCGTTACAAGCTATCCTGACCAAGGATGACTTAGTGATTCTCGATGCAGGCGTGCATACTTCGGTAATGGAAGGCTGCCAGTGCTTTAACAGAAAGACAGTCAAGCATAATGATTTAGGCGCTTATGAACATGCTTTAAAAATGGCCGGTAAAAAGCATCCTTTGGTTTTGGTGATTATCGATGGCGTGTATTCACAGGACGGTGATCTTGCACCCTTACGGGAAATTATTGAACTGTGTAAGCGTTATGGCGCCAAACTTATGGTTGATGATGCACATGGTGCCGGCGTGATCGGCAAAACCGGCAGGGGACTAATCGAAAAATGCGATGCCTGGAATGACGTGGACCTGATCACCGGTACGTTTAGTAAGACCTTCGGCCATATCGGCGGCTATGTGGTAGCTTCCGAAGAGATGGTGAACTATCTGAAGTACCAAAGCAAACAGCACTTGTTTTCGGCTTCGCTGTCGCCAGCTTGCCTATCGATTGTGAAAGCCATTGAGCTAATCGACGAGGAGCCATTATGGATGTCAGTATTAAGAGATAATATAAAATACTTCAAACATGGCTTATTAAGCCTGGGGCTGAACGTCGGCGATACCCGTTCCGCCATCTTCCCGGTGCGCATCGGCGACAAGATAAAGAACGCGAAAATATGTTATGCCTTGCAGCAAAAAGGCGTGTATGCCAACCAGATAAATTACCCGGCGGTATCCATGAAAGATGCCCGCATCCGCATGGGTGTGACAGCAAGGCACAGCAGGCAACAACTTGATGAAGTGCTAAATGTATGGTCGGATATTAAACGGGAATTTTCATTATGAACTCGATCAGCCAAGTATACCGGCAGGCTTGTCGCGAAATTGAACTGCCTGCCAAAGAAAAAAAGCTATTTATGCGCTTGTTACGTGAGATCAGTGTTAATGCGGTTCGGCGGCAAAAGGCCTGGCATATAAAAGAAGATTTTATAGCGCTGTGGTTTATTTCGGCTGGGCGGTTCCCGCAACTGTCTACCTACGGCGCTGTGATCAGTGAATGGGTCGCGCAGTATTTGCCATTTGAATTGAGTGACGGTGAGCGCGCGTCGCTTTGGGTTTAAAATTATAGGATGAAAGCACTTGTTCAAAAATTGTATGATGAATTGCTGGAGGATTTAGCCGGGTATGCCGAGCTGGGTGTTATTCCGATCCAAAAGTTAAACGGGGCGCTCCGCACAACGCGGGGCGCTCTGACTAGACTAAAGGAGTTGGTGCTGCAAGAATCTTTCGAGGACCAGCAAGCAGAAATCGACTTTTTCAAAAAACAGAAGCCGTTGTTTGTTGCTGAACAGTTATATGCCGCTGGTCTATGCATGATCCAAACCTCGCGGCCCACTTATGATACGACAATGATCCGCGCTTTTCTGGAAGCGGAACTGCGCCAAATCATGGACCACTTTCATAAATATTGCTTTCTGTATCATTATTATCAATTTGGCTCGACTGATCTGGATAGCGCATTTTTTGTGCGCGGCACTAACCCGGCAGCTGTCTTGTTGCCGGATGCAGTTGATGCTGATCCTGAATTTTCCACGGCTTGTGACCATGTTTGGGCAAGATTTATAGCGAACGAGCGATTGAAGGAATGGCTGGTAGATGAGTTAAGGCTGTTGGATGGTAGCGTTACCGCACAGCAACAGGCTGCAAGTAGCCTAAAGTGGACTGGTAATTCCGTTAATTTAGCCGAGCTGGCTTACGGTATATGGCTGACAGGTCAGATCAATAACGGCAATGTGTCGGTAAGCGAGATCGTGATTTGGTTAGAGCGGCATTTGCAGGTGCGGATCGGTGACCCACACCGCAGATGGCAAAGTATTGCAGCGCGGAAACGGGCGGGACCGTTCGTTTATGTGGATGAAATGAAAACTTTGCTTGTGAAAAGGCTGGAGGAAGAGTGGGGGCGGTGAAAGTGTTCGATTTGAGAAATGGGGGCTTTTATCCATTTTTCTTTAACTAGACTTCACCCGATTGAAAAATTATTCTTCGATGGCCGACTCTAAAAGTTTCCTGTTCTCTTCTTGTATCCAGGCACTTACTAATGCGTAGTAGTCTTTAAAGTTTAAAGTAGCAGCGTCATAGCCCAGTGACTGACACAGTTTTGGATAATCTTTCAAGAATCGCTCATATCTTTCCTGATAGTATTTAGGACCGGGCAATTGTTTGGCGCGGGTTCCTGAAAGCCAGTCACGGATAATCGCGATCAGCGTATTTGGATTATTTTGATGTGGCAGGAAATCGTAGCCTGCAAGATCGGAAATAAGTTGTTTATAACGATGTGGCTCGCTGTCCAGGACAATAAAATCTTTTCGTGTTTGAAAAGCTTCACCAAAATGTTTACATCCCATAAACACACCAAGCTCGTAGGGCATATTATATCGTGGAAGCGGGCTTTCTGCTGTTATCTCAATACTCGATAGGTCGTGAATCCCATATTTGCATTGCTCAATGATTTTAACGATCTTATCTATCCGGACCCCTTCATTATTCCCTTTTTCCAGCGCGCAACGTGCAATAAAGCCACAATCATGCACGGTATAAACTATCGCCCGAAATAAATCAATAAACTTTGAGTCAAAGGCGCAATTGATAAATACGTTCCGGTCATAATCCTTAACCTTCATATTATTTAGCTTTGGCGCCTCCCTTAGGTTTAATTGCTCTTTTAGCTTTCTTAGGTATGGAACTTTTTGCTTTTGGCTTGCTAGTTACGGCTTTAACAACCTTTGTAGCAGGCTTGCTTTTATTAGCGACAAATTTCCCGGAAGATAATTCACTTACAGCTTTAGCAGCTCGTGATATAGATTTAGTGGAGATAGTAGGGTTTGTTTTGATCTTGCCGCTTTTTGCTTTAGTAAATTCTTTGCGTAAAGTTTCCAGCTTTTTATTGCTCCGTGCATCAGTACCATCAGGATTTCTGATGCTCCCGGGTTCTAATCCCAGTTTTTTCTCCAGCGTGCCTATGCGTATGTCAGACCTGACCTTTCTTGATTTTGCCATTCTTTAATAAATAAAAACCATTAAACATAGATCCGGAAATGATCTTTAATTAATTTAGCTGTTAGCTGATTTGGAAAAATAAATTCTAAATCTTCGGTACCCAATCTCATATAGCCTTCCTGGTCGACGTACCTTCTGCTATCTTCCGGCGAAAATTCCATGTGGTTTCTAATTTTATAATAAACCCCCATACCTTCATTGATAATTTTTATTTCAAAATCAGGTATTTCTATTAAATGACGCTCGCCGGTAAAGGGCGTTTCGTGAAATAGTGTAAGAAACCCAATCCGCAGATCCGCTGCCACGCTTTTTACAAGAAAAAATTTACCGCCCCCATACTCAAATGAAAATTTGCCTTCGGCATATTGCAAATCCTTTAATTTACCATTTTTAATAGTAACTAAATGATTCAGGAAATTGTCGATATGGGTGATCATAAAACAACTTTTATGTGTAAATATAAAATTATGCTATTAAAACGCAAAGCCCCGTGCATTCCGGCAAAGCCAGGAGATTATCCGTCCATTTACCATCTGCGTAAGTTCTTAAATATGGAGCTTTTTGACCGTCCCCGCGTACCACGCCGATATAGATTTTTTTTGCGTTATTATCGAGCGTGTAAAATGCTTCGGTTTTGCCTTCAATGCGCTGGATCGCGCTCTCCCTTGTTAGCTTCCATTTTCCTAAAATATTTCCAATATGGGTAATATGTTCGTGCGCGCTAGTACGATCTTTTTTGGTTATACAAGTAACCTGGAATTCGTTTGCCATGATATTTTTTTACATCAAAAGTAATACACGATGAACCTGCATTTTTACGGAAAACCGTAAATTACTAATGTATTGAAGGTATGGCCGGTGTTGGTATAAAACCTTGAAGAACCACGATTAAAGAGAAAAGTAGCGCAATCACAATTACAATATTCAATACACCGCAAACTAACGCTACGGCCAGATTGCCTTCCTTCAACTCAACGATGATCGATTTGCCTTTAAAAACAATACCTGCAATCATCTTTTCCAAACCAGCCGCCAATACACAGCAGATACCAAGACAGCAGCAGGCAATCAGGACAAACATCGCCAGTTCACTCCAATCCAGGCCTTTACCAGCCGAAGAAACCAACAGAAAATCCCTTAACGGAGCAAAAATACCGGTAATGAGCAGGATACAGCCAGCGAGTCGTCCTGAAAGCAAAATCCCCTGCGCCAAGTTTAGCTCATTGTCTGAACCATGAGTCTTCTTAAAAGCCCTCATGACAGCTATCGAAAGAATATATATTAAGATAATGGTTAATGCCAGCGCGATGCCGCCAGCGGTCAAAAAAGTCTGTTTCATATTAAGGTGTATTTAAAAGGTTAAAATTCCAATAATCCAGGTAATCGACCTGCGGGCTTAAATGACCTGCCGCAAATCCTTTTGAAGTCGTCTCCCACAACACATATCGCGTATCCCCGGCTGTTTTAGCCGAACCGGGATAGGGAAGGTCTATTCCTAACAGCGAATGATGAAAAGCCTCGCTGCCCAATATCGCCACCCGGTAATGATAATGGTCAAAAACCGTAAAAAGAAATAGCGTCCGCGTATCGCAATCTCCCTCCAGGTTACCCATAAACTCCGCCGGGGACTGAACACCATAAGGAACATTTCCGATGCAACTGGCCGGAAACTGCCCCGCTGATGCTGATAAGCCATTATTGTCCGTATTACTGCAACTGCCATCGGTAACGGTGCTGTACGGAATATCCTGCACAAAGCTAACCAGCATATTCGCGAAGGTCAGACTGTCCAGGTGATCCGCATTTTTCAAGCTGTCAAACAGCGGGTAAACACCTGAAAGCCGGGATTCGTCAGCCATTGCCATGGTACGGTAAACAGCCGGCAACCCGCCGTCTACATTGCTAAGACGCGAAAAATCCGCGCTCGCCTGCTCGTAGACCGATCTTTTGATCTTGAAATCGCCCGCATAGGCATGGCCCTGTAAATCCTCCCATTCACGGTGATGCACGATCCAGGCGTCAGGTTGACGTGTGGAGGGGGTTGTTTTTAGCGGAACAGTATGCGAATAATCACGGTGATTAGGCACAATGCTGACGACCGGGTGTGTGTAGGCGGCTTTGCGATTGAAAAGCGCCAGCGCAATCGCCCCGATATAAAATAAGATAAACAGCAGGTAAAACGCGGGTAAGAAAACCGAGCCAAACCCGGTGCCCCGCCAGCGCGCCATAAAAAACAAAAGCAGGATAAAGCCCAATATGATCAGTCCCGGCCAGGAGAGATGGACCAGTGCCGCAAGCAAAAGTCCGCCGAAACACAAACCAAAGAATAACCTGATCAGCGAAAAGAGCGACCAGCCGCGTTGAACGACATACCAGCTGCCCCAACGATAATTGCCGCCTGCATGATAGTAACGGTCCCGCCGGTAGGAAATTCCTTGTACCGTGGAGAATTCGTGCGCCGAAGTCCTTGTCCAACCTGCCTCTGAACTCGCCCGGTAAACCGTAGGCTCTTCATAATAGTGTTGCGTTTTTACTTGCTCGGTAGCGGTCTGGGTAATATATCCAAAAATTGCACCCAAAATCGTTCCAAAATGTTCATCGCCTTCCTTGGTGATGAGCGACAATACCGGGTCATTGATCTTGGGTTCGTTTAGCGTTAGCTCAAAATAGGTGTTGGAGTTTGGGTCATAGCAACGAACAGGTTGACCGATCGTGCCGCCAAACGGTTTTACAGCAAGCGCCTCCGGAAAATCACCCTCATTATGCTGACGCACGGCCTCGATCCTGATTTCCGCGCTGTAGATGTTCATCCGGTAAAACTCACTGTGCCGCGAGTCTCGTTCATCGTTGCGCTCCGCGTTATATTTACCCGTGAACGTGCCCTTGATAAAGGTACGCGTAATGGTGGTGACGGTTTCCTCGGTGGTAAAGCTGCTCATAGCCGGAACCGTTTTAAAAATTCATCCTGGCCGAGGAAAATACGTTGATCGGTCGCCTTGGTGGTATTATAGGGCGCATCGGTATAATTTTCCCGGTAATTAACCGTGACTTGATATTTTTTTAAAAATATGGCGGAGTAATCCCGTTTAAAAGCTGCGAAAGCCTTATCCACGATCTCGCTATAGATCGCTCTTTTTTCAACCAGGTAGGGATTGGACAAATTGAGATGGGACTTAAGATAGACCGGTAGCAAAAACAAGACAGCCATCAATAAGGTAAATAGCCAGGAGAGCAGGAAAATACCTTTCCCGGTTAAAATCTGCAGGCGCTGTACAAAAAAGTCGGCTTTTCCGATGACAAATTCGATCCTTTCCTTTGCTTCGTTTCGCTGCTGGTACAAATCATTGAGCTCGTCACGGTAAGGCTTGATTTCGCTTTCCGGATAGCTTAATAGCTCCTTTTTTCGGATGGTGTTGAGCAGCGTGGTCTCGTAATTATGATGAAGCTGGATCAGTTTAAATTCTGCTGCATGGATATCCGCCTGCTTCATTGCCGCTACCTTGATCGATAGCGCGGGCTCGAATATCCAGGCTTCCAGCGGCTTGGAGATGAAGATGGCAAAAAAGACAATGAAGCCGATGCGCAAGCTCCGGGACAAATGTTTGATGACGCCCTGGTAATTTAATGGCATGACGGGCTTGCATAGCGTCGTTAGCAAGACCTCATAAATGTTGTTGATCATCCAGGCAAAGAACAAAGAGACCGGGATGGTCATCCACGAATCGTCAAAGAGCATTTTAAAGGAATACCAGCAGGATAAGAAACTCGTTATCGATACTAACGTAGTTAATGCGCCGATAAGGGCAAATCTGTCCTGAATACCTTTATGCTTACAGTGCTGGATAATGACAAAATCCTCACCGGAACGTTTCCAGAAAAATTCTTTGATACCCGACATGCTTTATTCCGCTATGATAATAGGTTCTTCCCCGTCTCCGCGTGGCTGCGCTGTATGATCGGTCAAATTATCGCCCATGATCGTGGTAACGTAAGCGTCAAGGTTGGCGTCGATATGGTCTTTTTGTTTAGCCTTCCAGCATTCAATAATATATTCATTTAATTCTTTTTGGGCTTCGATCACCCGGCCTTTCATACTGGTCATACGCTCTACCTCGTGATGGATCACCAGGTCACGTTCCAGTCCGTCTTTGTCCTGGTAATAATCGTGCTGGATCTCGATGCCATTCTGGGCCTTGACCAAGTCCTTGATGTTTTCTTCCAGGTAATCATAGGGGCCTTTGATGAGCATCATCTTGAAGAAGATCGGCGTGAGCTCGATCGCCATAAACAGCAAGGTGATAAACATGGATATTCCCGGCGCCAGTTGATGCGATAATTCGATCCTTTCCAGTAACCCGTCAAGACCTGCGGAGACGGTTTTATTTTTTTTCAAGGCAACGGCTAGCTCGGCGTTCATATTGGCCCGGCGTTGCTGGATATCCTGTATCTTGGATTTGTTTAGGGCGGTAAATTGCTGCATTTCATTTTCCACCCGGTCACGTTCCGCTTTATAGGATAGGGCCATGGGGCCTTCACCCTCGCCGCGGCCACCCTGACCTTTGGAGGTTTCGATATTCCATAAAGAGTCTTTGGTGTGGATGATCGCCATGTAACCGTCAATACGGCTCTGGATACCCGCATCTTCTTTATCTAAGTCCTTGATCCTGTCTTCAAAATTCTTTCTGGTCTTTATTTCGTATTGTTTTTGAGCTTCCAGTTGGGTTTGATAGAGCTGCGCATCGATCTCACTTTTGAACATTCTTATTTCTACCGGTTTTGAAATGGTAAAAGCGATAATGGTGCCCATGATAATTCGCGGTATCGCGCTTTTCAATTCCTGCATGGTAATGGCTTCTGTGCCATCGCCTTTGCCGGTGCTGGTCACGATGAACCGGTCTATATTAAAAATTACTGCTCCCCATATCAACCCAAACACGGTTGCCAGTATAGCAGTTGGGATGTCGGTAGGGTCATAGTGACCCGATAGCGCGATCGTTTTGATGTCGTCGATAGCATCACCTTTTGGCGCGAAGATCGTATAGAACGCGTAGCCCCCGGCCAGGGCTGCCATAAAGCCCGTTGCCAGGATGATCCCACCCATGCAAGTATATTTGATTTGGTCTGAATAGGTGCTTCGTTCAAGTATATAGCGGTCAGCGCCGGATATTTTCCAAAATTGTCGCATGAGCCAGGAAGGCTTGGGGTTTTTATAATAAGAAGTTTCCATAATACTGTTTTAAAGTTTCGTTGTCTATTTGTTGCTCATAAAGTGACATTCTTTCGACGAGTTCGGTCTCGGCCGTCGCCGTCAGTAGTGAGTTTAGCTTGATACTTTTCAGAACTATTAGGGGGCGGGGCGTTCTAACATTGTAGGCGATCATCGGTAACCCGAGGTTGGAGACGGTAGCTGGCGCTTTCAGGAAACCTACGTTCAGCTGTAAGTTATTCGCTGAGTGATAGCGGAGCAGTTTTACATCGGGAAAAAACTTTGCCTTGCGGTTTTTGAACAGTGACGATGCCTTTACGGAGATTTTCATATTACAGCTCACCGGAATGACAGGGGATTCAGCAGGCAGGTAGACGCCGTACTTTTTATCGTTTATGAAAACGTTGACAATCGCGGCACCTGTCACAGACCATATGAGCTTTGCCTTTGTATTTTCAAATAATATGGCCTGATCGCAATCCAGCGTTTCAATTTTAAGTTTTGATGTGCTGAACATATTTTTCAGCCAGCTTACTAAAAATGCCGGGTAACAGTTGATCATTGTCATCATGGGTTCCCCGGATTTAAGAATATGGTAAACGGCGGCGTCGTACTCAATTGTGCTGTGGTTTAGATGGCGGTTAAGTGATTGGCGGCGTGTCTTTTACGGAACAGGCATTAAAAAGTTCGGCATGATAAAAAAGTGACAAGGTTTAGGTTTTATAAATTATTTAGCCGATATGAACAATGGCATCATTTAGAGCATTAACAATATTTTGAATATAATCGCGGTCTTTCGCTACGATACTATTTACCTCACCCGCGTTGGTACTGATCCTAACCGCGAATTCATTCTTGGTGAACGCTAATATGAGACCGCCCAAAGCAATGATAAAAAAACCAAACATGCGCGCGTCATCCGAAAAAAGCATAGCCAGTCCTATGGCGATCAATACAACCGGCAATTTTCTGCTTTTGACGATCTCGAAAATATGGACCGACGAGATATTCCGCATCGCGTAGGTCTTTGAATTGGTAATGAAACGGGACTGCGTAACCTGGACATTGGTGTCCTGGTAAAAAGTGATCTCCTTTTGTGCTGTGTTTTCCATAATCAAATTTACTATGGAGATCAATGGCATTTTTACGGGAAACCGTAAAGGAAGCGTACTTCAGAAATTAGTTCGTAACGTGGAAGACGTATTTCTGTAATATGTGAACGCTCATCGGCAGTACGCGCCGATTGGTATCTAAAGGGTAGGGGCCGGAATCGGTGAAAAATTCAACATTGCCATTATATTTTGCATACCATACTTTGCCGACTGATGCCAGGGTTAAGGTTTTCGGGTCAGTGATCTTTTTAAAATGATCCACTAATTCGTGTTTGACCGGATAAAGGGCTTGGCCTGACGCATGATCGTTGCAATCCACCAATTCGTAATGATCATCGCTCCAGATCATACAACCTTCCTTGCCGGTGTAATGCTTTGTCTGGTCTTTAAAAAATAAATACGTTCCAAGGCCGATAACGAGTGTCAGTCCGGCGACAAGCAGAGCTATGGAATTCTGTTTTTTTGTTTTTGAACGGCTCATATCCAGAACCGGCCGTACGGTATTGACTTTCATTGGTGGCTCAATAACAGACACTTCAATATCATCTGGAGTTTCGATCGGCCCCAATGTATAATCAAACGGTCGTGGTTTAAAATCAATCAGCCATGCCAATAAGTCTATATTCCTTAAGGCTGTATTTAACGTCCCTTTTTTTAACACCTTTTCTAATGGCCGAAATTTATCTGCAGTCGTAGTGTCTATAGCTTTATAATAAGCGGCCTTATTGTCTTTGGCGCCATAGAATGAACGGAGCGTTTTTTCATCTTTCGTGCTAAAACGTTGCTCGCAAACATTTAGCACTTCAGTTTTAATATTACCCGGTGTAGGTGACAACAGCTCAGCTGACAGTAGACCTGCAGCTTTTTTTGTCTCATAAGCCTGTAATACTGCCTTTCTATAATCAGACTCGGACATTTTTTTAAATTTTTCAGGATAAAGCTAATACATTTTTTGGAATTCCATTCGCATTTCCGGAATCGCGCCGGAAATAGTGGAAATACCGGAATCGCTTGATATCAAGCAGGTTATGCTGTTATACATTTGCTTCAGAAATCGATTCGAACGATTTCCGTGAGCAAGATAGCGGTGATGGATAACCGGCTTGGGAAGCGTTTACCGGCTCCCGCTATCTACGCTCACACTTCCCCAAAAAAATGTAAGAGGCGCCTCTTACGCGGTCTGCAGCTACGCTCCGGGATAGTCCCGGGGCGCCCTGCGGGATTTATTCACCATTTAAAAAATAAAAAAAATGTACCAATTATTTTTGGCGCTTATACTGGCTTTTGGAAGCCCGGCGCAACATCATTCGGGTAATAACAACGATCATACCATTACGATAACCACCTATAGTGACCCGGGCGGCGATAACGGAAATCCACCACCTCCACCACCGCCACCGCCGCACTGATCACGTAATGTGTAAAATAAGGCGGGCGTGGGCACACTTCAATAAAAAGCCGTTTCTTCGAAAGAAAAACGGCTTTTTTCGCGTATTCAGTTGCGAAAAGCAGTTTTAAAATAATTTTATCCTATTGTATCTCTTAAGCAATTAATAAATTCACCATTTATCATTCTTTAGCCAACGCTGCTTTAATGGTTTGTATGCTCAATGTCATCAATGCTGTTAATAACATACCCGTACCGGCCAATACAAATACCCACCAGCTTATATTAATTCTGTAAGCAAAATCCTGCAAGCACTTATCCATTGCCCAATAAGCCAACGGCGTTGCGATTACAGTTGCGATAATTACCAATTTTAAAAAAATCTTTACTAATCAATTGTACGACGCTGCCGATATTAGCACCCAGCACTTTTCTGATGCCGATTTCTTTGGTCTTTACCTGCGCTGTATAAGTGGCTAATCCAAACAAACCCAGACATGAAATAAAAATGGCGATGGCTGCAAAAGTTGTAAACAAAGTGCCTGCACGCTCTTAAACCGTTTTTAAATTCTAAATAAGCGGCGGGCTTTATAAATAAAACTTTTTGGGTATATTCGTTCCGTTGAAGATGCAGCCCCTAAAGTCATATACTGATCAGGAACTTGTTGTCCGGCTTGCAGGTGGCGATCATTCTGCATATACCGAGATATATGATCGCTATAACGGGCATCTTTACCTGTTCGCCTATAAACGGTTGCGCGACAGGGAAGAGGCAAGAGACATCATTCACGAAACTTTTCTCTCACTTTGGTCAAACTGCCAAAATCTTTCTCTAGTAAAAAGCCTGCCCGCTTATTTGTATACTGCGGTGCGCAACCGGATAATCAATAATATCACCCATCAAAAAATTGCAACGCGATATATTGATTCGTTCCGCGATTATATTGAAACAGCTGATACCAATAATACCGATCATTTAGTAAGGCATAATGAACTCCTCGAATTTATTGAAAAGGAAATTGCCTCATTACCGCCCAAAATGCGCTTGGTTTTTGAACTAAGCCGAAAAACCAACCTTACCCGAAAGGAGATTGCTGAAGAACTCCAGATCTCAGAAGAAACAGTAAAAAGCCATATGCACAGCGCTTTAAGGATACTTAAAGTAAAGTTAGGTCCGTTGTTCTTCCTGCTTTTTTAAGGCGTAAAAAGTTTATTCTATTTTCGACTCACCCCAGCATCCCGGTTAACTGTCATAGAAGTATTAAGGGATAAATTCCTGAGCTATGGAAAAGGAAAACGCGCAAGACATTTTATTAAAATACCAGGCAGGCAATTGCACCGATGAAGAAAAGGCATTGGTTGAAGATTGGCTGTTATATGGCGTTACTGACGATATTGATTTAAACGAATTAGAGATACTCGAGGACCTGCTGATCATACGGAGACGATTAAATATTGATAAACCACAAACGGAAACTATACGCCTGTGGCCGCGCATAGCCGCTGCCGCTTCTGTTATACTGGCGCTCTCATTTGGGGGGTATTTTATTTTGCATAAAAACCATTCTCAACAAATTACAAAAATTCAGCCCCGGGATATTGGCCCTGGGGGCAATAAAGCCATCCTTACTTTAGCCAATGGTACATCAATTGTACTTAATAGCGCCAAAAACGGTATACTGGCACAGCAGGGCAATGTTTTGGTAAATAAAACAGCAAACGGCGACGTGGTTTACCAGGCGGCCAAATCCGGAGCAGGCAATGACCAAAATCAAAATATCTATAATACCATAACTACACCGCGCGGCGGTCAGTATCATTTAGTACTGGCTGATGGCACTAATGTTTGGTTAAATGCGGCATCGTCTATTAAATATCCAACAGCATTCTTGGGTAAAGATCGTAGGGTAGAAATTACTGGCGAAGCTTATTTTGAAGTAATACACAATGCAGCAAAGCCTTTTCGTGTAGTAGGTGGCGGTCAAACGGTTGAAGTACTGGGGACGCACTTCAATATCAATACCTATACAGATGAAGATGTAGTAAAAACCAGTTTGCTTGAAGGCTCGGTAATGGTTTCAGCGGCCAATACGGCGGTGATGATAAAACCAGGGCAGCAAGCCCGGTTGTTTGCAGCAGGGGGCAAGCAAAAAATTAATGTAGTAAACGATGCGGATATGGACGAAGCAGTTGCTTGGAAAAATGGCTTTTTCCAGTTTGATAATGAAAATTTAGCAGGCATTATGCGTAATGTTTCGCGTTGGTATGATGTAGATGTTTATTATAAAGGCAATAACTTACAGGGCCAGCTTTTCAGCGGGCGCTTATCACGTTTTAAAAATGTTTCGCAACTTTTAAAGAAACTTGAATTAACGGGCGCCGTTCATTTTAAAGTTGAAGGAAAACAAATAATTGTAACTAATTAACTAATCATAAACCATTAATTAAACCCCAAGCAACATGAAAAGCCAGGAAACAGACCCATAGGGCTCCCCAAATGGTTTTAACCACAATAAAAAAGGACTCCCGAGTGCAATCGAAAGCCCTTGATGCTGGTTAAACCGAAAATTATTGCGTGAACAAACATTTCGAAAATTTAAACAGACAACCAAATGTACAAATTTTATACAAATATTTTGTGCTGGCCCCAGCGCCGCATCCCTAAAATCCTGCTGATTATGAAACTGACTACCGTTTTATTGTTTGCTATTATAATGCAGGTAAGCGCAACAAGTTTTGCGCAACGGGTAACCTTAAAAGCCCGGGATATTTCATTAAAAAAAGTATTTAAAGAGATAACCAAACAAACAGGTTATGGAATATTATACCAACCTGATAAGGTACAAACATCATCCACCATTAATGCCGATTTTAAAGATGCACAACTGAGCCAGGTACTAAATTTTTGCCTGCAAAACCAACCTTTAAGTTATACCATTGATGAAAACACCATTGTAATAAAGGTTAAGGAGCCGGAAGTTAAACCCGGTATGCAAACTGACACTACCATACGGATAGAAGGCAAAGTGATTGACGAAAAAGGCCAGGGGATGGCCGGTGCAAATATCAAGGTGCTGTATACTACCGGCGGTATTATTAAAATTGACGGTAAGTCTTTGGTGATAGGTGTAGGCGGAGGCGGCGCGTTTTCAGTCGAAATACCCGTTAGTGGAGCCATATTAGACGTTTCATACCTCGGGTATAAAACCAAACTGGTAACCGTATCGGGCGCTGATGTTGACCTGGTGATACACATGGAGCCCGAAACAAAAAAATTAGATGACATTACCATTGTAAGCAACGGTTACCAGGATATACCCAAAGAAAGGGCAACCGGCTCATTCGAAACCATCACCAACAAGCAACTAAACATGGTAACCAGCTTCGATATATTGAGCAGGCTTGACGGCAATGTAACCAGCCTGAATTTTAACCCGCAGCTAACGCCAACCACTTCTGACAACCCGCGAAAAGGAGGCACACTCACTAATGTTACTGTCCGCGGCGCCAATACGTTTGGTACCGGGGCTATAAACAGCGGTGGTTATCCGTTGGTGGTGGTTGACGGTGTAGCGTTGGAAGATAACCAGGCAGGCAGTGCAGTACCAAATGACCCTATCGCTACCCTTAATCCCAATGACATCGACCACATTACGATATTAAAAGATGCTGCGGCCGCGTCAATCTGGGGTGCCCGGGCGGCAAACGGGGTATTTGTTATCGTGACAAAAAAGGGAAAGTATAATCAACCAATGCAAATATCCCTTAATTCAAATATTACTGTTACGCAAAAACCAAACCTGTTTTATTATAAACGGGCGAGTACTGGTGATGATGTGGGCGTGCAAAAAACCTTATACAACGATGGCTTTTATGACAGCAACCTGTCCTATTCTGACTATGCCCAATATAATTTCCCATTGCCTGCCGTACCGGGTGTAGTTGAAATATTGGAACAACAAAAAAACGGGCAAATAACCGCCGATCAGGCTAATGCACAGTTGGCGGCCCTGGGCCAGTACGATGTGCGTAATGACCTTACCAAATACCTGCTGCGCAACGCTGTCGACCAACAACATTCCATCAATATCTCAGGTGGTTCGCCTACCATAGCTTATCGCTTATCAGGAGGTTACGATAATGATTTAAATAATACGGTAAAGTCAAGCGGTAACCGGTTAACGCTTTCGTCAAGTACTACTATTAAACCAACAAAAAACCTCGACATTCAAACCAATGTTGATTACACCCAGAATAACCGCATGGACCTATCAGGCAGCAACTATTTTGGTGCAGGCGGTGATGCATTGGTCAGGGGGGCGGTGTTATTTGACCCTTACACACGATTAGCCGATAACAATGGCAACCCGTTGCCGGTTATAAGGGATTTTCGCCCTGGTTATGTAGATACCGTTGGGCATGGACATTTGCTGAATGCACAATATTATCCATTGAATGATATTAATGATGGCTATACAAAATTCAACCAGTCCGAACTCAGGCTAAACCTGCAAGGTCATTACAAAATTAGCGATGCATTATCGGCCACAGTAATTTACAGTTACCAAAAACTAGCTACAAACTCTTCAAATATCGACCTTGGCGACTCCTATGTAGCAAGGTATACGATCAATGAGTTTACCTCGCCTTATAATTACGTCGACCCGGTGTCAGGTCAGCCCGAGCCATTTCAACGCAGTGTCCCTTTGGGCGGCATTTATACGCCAACGGTAGATAATCTCACCGGTTCAACTTTACGCGGGCAACTGAATTTTAACAAAACCTGGGGCAAAAATGCAGTGTCAGCAATTTTGGGCGCCGAAATGCGTGGCAGCTATGGTACTGAAACCGTTAATACATATTATGGTTACAATCAAAATACATTGCAATATGTTGGCCAGCTTGATTACCTGCGGCAGGACATACCGATATTATGGTATGGTGGAACAGGACAGATACCTTATTTCGGTACCTTTACTGATAACAGGCAACATGCCTTAAGCCAGTTTACAAGCGCGTCATATACTTACGATAACCGCTACACCATTTCGGCAAGCGCACGCCGCGACGGCTCCAATGTTTTCGGGGTTACTACCAATAACAGTGTTACACCTTTTTACTCGGCAGGCGGCTTGTGGAACCTCAGCAACGAAAGTTTTTATAAAGTTGATTGGCTGCCCCTATTGCATTTAAGGGCCACCTTTGGCTATAATGGTAACGTGAATTATTCTGTTTCGCCACTTGCCAGTATAGTATACCAACAGGGGACAGGTGTTACCGGGCTTCCTTACGCCGCTTTATCAGGCATTACCAATAATTCATTGCGGCCCGAGCGTTCGGGCATACTTAACCTGGGTTTAGATTTTGGTGCTGTTAACAACAGGCTATCAGGTAGCATTGAATATTATGTAAAACACGACAATAACCTGATTTCAGCCGCGCCGATCGATCCGTCTACAGGTTTCCTCAATGCACGTTTTAATTCTGCTAACATGCTCATTAAAGGTATGGATATAACTTTAAGTTCCATAAATGTAAAAAGCAGTTCTTTTTCATGGGCGAGTGCTTTCCTGTTTAGTTACAACAGGTCAAAAGTTACCAAAATATATGATCCGCCATCCAGCCTGACCCCACAAGTAATACTTTTTGGTTCGGAACCAATATTGGGATATAGCCCTGGTTCAATATGGGCCTATCAGTGGGCCGGCCTAAGCAACACCGGGAAGCCGCAGGTTTATGATAACGGTAAGATCAGTACCGATTATGACAACCTGGCATACGGGCCGTACCAGGGTATTTTGCACGAAGTTGGTTCGGCAACTCCTGTTTATTCCGGTTCATTCCGCAATACGTTCAATTATAAAAGCTTTTCCGTATCGGCCAATTTTATATACAGGCTGGGCTATTACTTCCGCAGGCCTGATGCTATCAACTATGGAGCAGTATATAACGAAGACCAATATTTACCGGCAGAATATGACCAGCGCTGGCAAAAACCCGGCGACGAAGCGCACACCAATGTGCCTGCTATGACATACCCGCAGGATAACAGCGATACCTATTATGATAACGCCAACATCAATGTGCTAAAAGGAGATAATATACGCCTGCAGGAAGTAAATCTGTCGTACACATTTAAGGTAGATAAATGGCAGATCAAGTACCTGCGCGTTTATGGCGATGTGCAAAACCTGGGCATTGTATGGCGGGCAAACAAAATGGGTTACGATCCCGATGTTTTAGATGTGCCGCAACCGCGTACCTATGCCCTGGGTGTAAATGTTAGTTTTTAATTTAAGACTTAAGAAGATCATGAAGACACAAAACACCAATAATAAAAAGCGGGTAACAAAAAGCATAATTGTAATGCTGGGCCTGATGGCTGTTACTTTTAATTTCTCGTGCAATAAATACCTGGATGTAAAACAAAATAGTTCGCAGGCATTGATATCGAGCGCTGCCGATTGCCAGGCAGTATTGGATAGTTACCAGGCGATGAATACACACTTCCCCAGCGATGGTGAAGCCGAGGCCGATAATTACTACCTTTCTGATACCAACTACAATACCTTGTCGCCCGAAGACGCGCAATTTTATACCTGGGCAAAAAGTGCGCAACGTTCGTCCTCAAGTCTGCAATGGGTAAATACATACCAAACAGTATATTATGCCAATACCATTTTGCAGGCACTCACCACCATAGGCCTCGGCGGGGCCGATCAGGCTACTATAAATGGTATAAAAGGTTCGGCATTATTTTTCAGGGCTTTTTCATTTTACCAGATCGCCCAGTTATATTGTAAACCGTATACTACTGCTACTGCAGGCCAGGACCCCGGCATCCCAATACGATTGACAGGCGATATTAACGCGAAATCAGTAAGGGGAACCGTACAGCAAACTTATGACCAGATAGTTGGTGATATGAAAACCGCGGTAAGTTTATTACCCAACACATCTGTTATTGCCAGCAGGCCAAATAAAGCTTCGGCCTATGCGTTTTTAGCCCGCATTTATTTAAGCATGGGCGATTATGCCGATGCAGGCAGTGCTGCCAATTCAAGTTTGGAATTAAATAGCGGTTTAATTGATTATAATACCGTTAGCACCACAACCGCTATTCCATTTGCCCCGAGGTTTAATAAAGAGGTGCTTTTTCAGTCTATAATGACAAATGTGTTATATATTATTTCCGGGGCTAACTACGAGCCTTTTGGCAATACATTAAACCCTTCAATAGCACGGATTGATTCAAATTTATATGCTACTTATGATGCAAATGACCTGCGGAAGCAGATATTTTTTAAGGTGGGCAGTGGCAGTGGCTATAAATTTACAGGTGATTACGAGCCTACAACAACGGCTACTTTTTTTGATGGACTGGCAACTGATGAAGTTTACCTTATCCGCGCCGAATGCTACGCGCGTGCCGGAAATGCTACCGCTGCAATGGCCGATCTGAACACTTTGCTTAAAACCAGGTGGATTACCGGAACCTATATTAATATGACAGCAACCAGCGCTGATGATGCGCTAAGCAAAATCTTAACCGAACGGCGCAAGGAATTGATTTTCCGTGGCCTGCGATGGAGCGACCTGCGGCGGCTGAACATGGACAGCCGTTTCCAGGTAACACTTACACACCTTGTAAACGGGCAAACCTACACTTTGCCACCTAACGACCTGCGTTATGTGCAACTTTTCCCGGTAGATGTAATTGCTAACTCAACAATGGCACAAAACCCCAGGTAGCACAATCAACACATATCAATATATCATTTAATTAATGAAAAAAATCATTAATAAGGGGCGTTTTTTTCCTTATTAACCAGAAAAGTACATGAAACTGTCGCTCCAAAATTACCGGGGCGGCAGGGTTCATCAGCCTAAAGACTAACCATTTAACAATTTATTAAAAAGAGATTAACCGAAAAACAATTCTAATGAAAAAATTCAAACATCTAATTGCCCTGGTATTGCTGCTCGCAGGAACGCGTTCGGCCTTCAGCCAGCAAATTCCCGTGGATACGGCCCTGCATACCGGCAAATTGAGCAACGGGCTTACTTACTATATCCGGCGTAACACCATACCCAAAGGCGTGGCCGATTTTTATATCGTTCAAAAAGTAGGCTCTATCCTTGAGCTGGAGAACCAGCGCGGCCTGGCCCACTTTTTAGAGCATGAGGCTTTTAACGGTACTGTTCATTTTCCGGGTACCTCGCTTATTGATGTGATGGAGAAATATGGCGTAAAGTTTGGCTCTAATATCAACGCCTATACCTCGTTCGATCAAACCGTTTATAACCTCACCCATGTGCCCATGAGCAGGGAAGGTATTTTAGATACCACCTTATTGATCTTGCATGATTGGTCGGGCGAGATCACCAATTATGATAAAGATATTGACGAGGAACGCAAAATAATCCATGAAGAATGGCGCACACGCTCGTCAGCCAATTTAAGGATGGCAGAAAAAGACTTTCTGCCCACGCTGCTTGAGGGCACACCCTATGCACACCGTTTACCAATCGGTTTAATGTCGGTGGTTGATAATTTCAAACCGCAGGAATTAAAGGATTACTATAAAAAATGGTACCGCCCCGACCTGCAGGCCATTGTTGTTGTTGGTGATATTGATCCGGCACAGGTATTGGCCAAGCTAACCAAGCTTTTTGAAGACATTCCCGCACCCGTAAACCCGGCAAAACGCGAGTATGTAAAAGTACCCGATAACGCAACACCAATAGTATCCATATCATCCGATCCCGAATTCCAGGGGGCAACAGGCATGATCTACTGGAAACAGGACGACATACCCTTTGAGCAAAAGGCTACTAAGGATTATTTCAAAAGAAAATTGATTTACGAGATCATCAGCAATATGATGAGTGAGCGCCTGGCAGTGGCTCATAATAAAAAAGGTTCTCCGATCAGGGATGCTATCTCAGGTATGGGGCAATATTCCGAATCGTTACGGCCATCATGGAATGTACCGCTGTCATCGGCCGATACGGCGATCATGCCCGCATTAAAAGCGGTTTTAACCGAAGTTGAAAAAATGAGCAGGTTCGGGTTTAGCTTAAATGAATTTGAGCCTATTATAAAAAACTTTAACCTGTCTTCCAACGAATCAGAATATGCCGACCGCGACAACAGGCAAACTTTCAAGTATACCATGGATTATATCGTGCAATTTTTGGAGAACAGGCCCGAACCCACTGCCGAATGGAAGTATAAGACCACTAAAGAAATTGTTGAGGGCCTTACCATGGATACGCTGAATTTTTACGCTAAAAGGCTTGCCCAGGATAAAAATATGGCATTTATGCTTGCCTTACCTGCGAAGGCAGGAGTAAAGGTCCCGGCTAAGGAGCAGGTTTTGGCCTTGTGGAACGAAGTGAAGCATGAAAAACTAAAACCTTATGTAAAAGAAGTTAAGCCGAACGATCTTGCCTTGTTAAAAACTCCAAAACCGGGCAAAATAATTAAAATAGAAACAGATGTACCGCCGCTTGGCTATTCGCACTGGACGTTATCCAACGGTGTTAAAGTTTGGTTTAAACATACCACGTTTGATGAGCCCAGTGTTGTGGTGTACGGCTTTAAACCCGGTGGTTATTCAGTGGTTAACAAAGATGACCTCCCTTCGGCCATGTTTTATAATGGCTTGAACCAGCTGGAAGGGTTTGAGGGGTTTGATGCAAAGATTAGCGGCAGCTTCACTATCGACAAATATAATGAAACCATAAATGCCGGTGCAGCCACAATAGATATGGAATTAATGTTTAAATACATCTACCTGCAAATGACGGCATTTAAGCAAAAACCTGATGCTTTCGACAATTGGAAAACTTCAATGTACGAATCATTAAAAGGTCGTTATACCAATCCAAAAGTTGTTTTGCGCGACACGATAGGCTCTGTTTTACGCAATAACAACCCCTGGTCGTTAAACATGAATGATTCGGCGACGATAAGAAAGGTTGACTACAACAAGATCATCAACCTTCATAAAACGCAGTTTGGCAATGCGCATGGTTTTACTTTCGTCATTACAGGAAAGGTGAACGAAGACAGTGTAAAAACGCTTACAGAAACCTGGTTGGGTAGCTTGCCTTCATCACAGCAAACAGATAGTGTTATTGATCATGGCGTTTATTTCCCCAAAGGAATCGTGAAGAGGCACCTCGTTGAAAAAATGGGTACGCCGCGTTCTACCGTGGTTGTTGCTTATTCGGGCAGCGTTCCTAATACCATAAAAAACCAGTTGCTTATCTCGTTTACCAGCCAGTTGCTTACAACAGTTTATTTAAGCGCCATCCGCGAAAAGGAAGGCGGCTCGTATGGTGTAGGTGTTTATGGCGCGATCGACAAACAGCCCAAAGATCAATATGTGCTGCAGGTAGGTTTTGATACCGACCCCGACTCTGTTAAAAAACAAAAGCTGATCGCTATCGTGTATGACGAGATAAATAAACTGCAACGGCAGGGCCCTGATAAAGACGCCGTGGAAACCATAAGGGCAAACATCCTGGCAAAATATGCCGAAGAGACAAAACGGGAAGATATGAGCTACTGGAACGGAATAGTAACCAACTATTTATCAACCGGGCTCGACTGGCGCAACGGCTATAAAGAAACCATTACTGCAATAACGCCGCAGGATATACAGGATTTTGCTAAAAATATATTCTCTCAGGGCAACATGATCGAAGTAGTAATGGACCCTGCCAAATAAAACAATAACAAAGGAAATTATGAAAGAGACAATAGTAAAAGTAAACAACCTGTCGCACCGGTACACAAAAAACTGGGCCATCAGGAATATTAATTTCGAGATCAACCAAACCGGCATACTTGGTTTGCTGGGTTCAAATGGGGCGGGAAAATCCACTACTATGAACATTATGTGTGGCGTTTTAAACCAAACCGAGGGCGATGTGCAAATAGGAGGTATTGATGTTCGGGAACATCCGCTTGAGGCCAAAAAGCAAATAGGTTTTTTGCCACAAAGCGCTCCCCTGCACCTCGATCTTACGGTTGATGAATATTTGGTTTATTGCGCCCATATACGCCTTATTGAAAAAAGCAAAATAAGAAACGCGGTTGAAGCAGCAAAAGAACGCTGTGGAGTGGCGCATTTTAGCAACAGGCTTATCAGTAATCTTTCCGGTGGTTACCGGCAACGCGTGGGTATTGCACAGGCCATTATCCATCAACCCAAGTTGGTGGTGCTTGATGAGCCTACCAACGGCCTTGATCCTAACCAGATTGTGGAAGTGCGCAGCCTTATAAAAGAAATAGCCGAAGAAAAAGCAGTGATTTTTTCAACGCACATATTATCTGAAGTGCAGGCCATTTGCAAGGATATTATTATGATAGAACACGGCATAGTAATTTTTGCCGATACTATTGAGGCATTTAATAACTACCAACGGCCAAACAGCATTGTGGCCCTGCTTGAAAATCCACCGCCAATTGAGGAGTTAAGATCCATTAAGGGTGTAGTTGATGTAAGCTTTCTTGATCGTAAACAAGTGCGGCTGGAGTTTGACATCAAACAGGATATTACCGAATCATTTGTGAAAACCAGCGTCGAAAAAAATTGGCGCTTACGCGAAATAGCGCCCGAGAAATATTCACTTGACGACATCTTCGCCAAATTATCTAAAAAAGCAATTAATAATTCAGAGAAAAAATGAGAAAAATTTTCAGAATAGCCAAATTAGAACTAAGCACCTTGTTCTATTCGCCTGTGGCGTGGCTGATATTGGTGATATTTACCTTCCAGGCGGGTCTTCAGTTTATGGACCAGGTAGATAAACATGATTCCATGCGGTTGATGGGTTATGGTTTAAGCGACCTAACGTTGAACCTGTATAGCTACCAGGGCGAGGGTCTTATATATATTATACTATCAAAACTTTACCTGTACATCCCTTTGTTAACGATGGGCCTCATGAGCCGCGAAACCAGTAGCGGGTCTATCAAATTGCTGCTGTCATCGCCGGTAAAAATGCGCGAGATCATATTCGGAAAATTCCTGGCCATGATGGCCTATGGTTTGATTCTGATGTTCATCATGTCGCTATTTGTTATGGCAGGGCTGGTATCCATAGATTCAATGGACATTGGCCTGGTAGTTTCAGGGCTCATAGCGTTATACCTTGTTATTTGTGCCTATTCGGCAATCGGCCTTTTTATGTCGAGCCTCACTTCGTACCAGGTAGTAGCGGCAATAAGTACACTGGCAGTATTGGCGGCATTAAATTACGTAGGCTTAGTGGGCCAGAAAGTCAACATCATACGGCAAATAACCTATTTTCTTTCCATATCCGGCCGTGCCGAGCTAATGATCGGCGGGCTGTTAAGCAGTAAGGATATATTTTATTTCGTCATTGTGATCGGCATGTTTTTGGGCCTTAGCATACTAAAGCTGCAAGCTGCACGCGAGTCAAAACCGGCTGCAGTTAAAGCAGGTAAATATGCGTTGTTGATTGTTGCTGCTTTATTTATAGGCTACTTTACATCTATGCCTACCCTTACAAGTTATTATGATTTGACAGCCACCAAAAGCGAAACGCTTACTCCCAACAGCCAGAAAATAATAAACGATTTAAAGGGTGATGTAAGCTTAACAACCTATTCCAACTTACTCGACGATAAATCAGCATGGGCTTTTCCTGAAAATATGTATGATGATATGAAGCATTTTAACCAGTATATACGCTTTATACCTAAGATGAAAATGGACTATGTTTATTACTATGATACCTGTAGTTATTCAAACCAATCGCTTTCTAAAATAAACCCGGGTTTATCAACTGATGCGCTGGCAAAAAAAATGGCGTACTCCTATAAAGTTGATTTTGATTTGTTTATGCCACCTTCTGAAATAAAGAAACAGGTTGATTTGAGCGGCGAAGACAATCACATTGTACGGGTATTACAGGTGGGCGATAAGAAAACATTTTTACGCATGTATGACGATATGTGGACTTACCCGTCTGAAACTGAAATAACGGCTGCTTTTAAACGCCTTGAAGTTACACCGCCTAAGGTCGCCTTCTTGGTTGGCCATAATGAACGCAGCATTGATAGGGACGGGGATAAGGATTTTAAAACACCGGCCGTAGGTAAATTATTCCGTAGTTCGCTAATTAATCAGGGCATGGATGTGGATACAATATCCCTGGCTAAACAAAATATACCCGCCAATGTCTCTATCCTGATAATAGCCGACCCTCGGAGTCCGCTGAATGCAATTGAGCAACAAAGACTGAAGGCATTTATAGACAAAGGGGGCGATCTGCTGATAGCAGGTGAGCCGGGTAAACAAGACCTGTTGAACGCCATTGTAGCGCCTATGGGTATACAATTTGAGGCCGGTACAATTGTACAGCCTACTGCAGAAAACGCGCCCGATTATACGCTTACGCACCTGACAAAAGAGTCCACAACCCTTTCAGAAGGATATCATGCATTAATTAAACGGCAGGCTACAATAACGCTGCCCGGCGCAATGCGCATTAGCGAACAAGGCCAAAGCCTTTTTGCTGTTACCCCGTTGTTAACAACTAAGGATTCTACAAACTCGTGGAATACGTTAAAGGAAATAAGGCCCGACTCTGTGCCGAAATTTTCTTCGCAAAGCGGCGATACCCACGGCGCATTTACTACTGCCGTTGCTTTAACACGCCAGATGGGGGGCAATCAGCAACGTATAATCGTAGTGGGTGATGCTGATTTTATGAGTAATGGCGAGTTCTCGCGCAGGCCCACATCAACCTATGAAAGGCTTAATTATATGTTTTACCAGGAAACGATAATGTGGCTCAATCATAATTCATTCCCTGTTGATGTTTCGCGGCCCGAAACAAAGGATAATAAGTTAAAAATATCAAGCCCCGGGTTTACCGTTATGAGGTATATTTTCCTGGGTGTTATACCGGCAATTATCATTATTGCAGGTGCATTATTATTGCTTATCAGAAGGAGAAAATAGTTTAGTAGTTTTTATCAGCAGCAACCGGGGGCAACAAATGGCCCGGTGCCGGCTGATAAAATTCATCTCACTATTTATGTTTTTACAAAACTTGCTTCGACTTGTTTGGTGTGTCGTCATAACATAAAAAAAGCGAATTATAAATGGATATAATCTCTTTAATAACCCTGTTTTTGATCTGCCTGGTAGTTTTAATTATTGTAATAAAAATGATAAGCAACAGGTTAAAAGGTCGGGATGAGCTTGATGGTTTATTCATATTTAAAAAAAACAGGAAAAACATCAAATGATCGCACGCATTTTGCGCCTGTAATATTATCTTTTTTGTGACAGCAATGACGATTGAAATTATAAATGGTAGCCACAACGGCGGCTAAAAGCACTCTTCGTTCTTTATATCAGTTAGTAGTTTGATTTGACACCAACTACATTTAATTAAAATATAAGTGCATCCGCGTAAGAGACGGGTGCATTTTTTTTAGACGGGATGTAATGCTTTACAAAGTTTATTCTGATTTCAATTTTGTACCTTAGCTTTAAATGCCCCGAATTGATCAAACAGATCCAGAAATATTAATACTTGATTTTAAGTCGGGTAAAGTATCAGCTTTTGACCAAATTTTCAATAAATTCTATAGCGCTCTTTGCTATTTCGGCCATCGTATAGTGCAGGATAAATTCGCCGCCGAGGACCTGGTACAGGATATATTTGTAAAACTATGGCATAAAAATGAAGACTTTGATTCGTTAGAAACAATCAAATCATTTTTATACGTAAGTGTGCGAAATGCCTGCCTTAATTATATCGAAAAAAGCAAAGTAAAAGCTAAACACGCAAATTATGTGATATCGCAGGGGCAAGTTGAAGAAGAGACTATTCTACACAGTATTATCGAGGCTGAAATATTACGGGAGATATTTGATACCGTTGATACTTTGCCCGAGCAATGCCGGAAAGTGATACGAATGACCTTTGAGGAAGGAAAAAAGCCTAAAGAAATTGCTGATGAACTGGGTATTACTGTAAGTACGGTGAACAATCAAAAAATGCGGGGTTTAGGTTTGTTAAAAAATCGCCTCTCTGATGATGGCCTGGCATTGGGAATTGCCTTGTTTTTCCCTGAGGTTATTCACTTGCTTAAATAAAAACCGCCCTCTTTAAATATTTATTTTAGTTTTCTTTAGATAAAAGCGGGTGACTTCCTGTTATACCGTTAAATCCCAAAATACGGAATGGAAGAACAAGCAATAAATAACGCCTTAAGGATTGCCGGTTTATTGGCACGCTACCTAAAAGCGGAAATAAGCGCAGAAGAAGAAAAAGAATTATTTGATTGGGTTAATCAAAGCGAAAGCAATTTTCGCCTGTTTGCAAAAATAGTTAATGAACAAAACCTTGAAACATATTATAAAGAGTTACAAGTATTTGATACCGCCTCGGCACTCGAAAAGATAAGGCCAAAACTTAAACCAACTATAGTCAAAAATTTAAAACCGAAATACAGGTGGTATATAGCCGCTGCAGCTGCCATATTGGTCATGTTTTCAGCAGGTATCCTGGTTTATTTTGAACAATCAAAGCCACAAACTTCGGCCTATCAAAAAAATGATATTCGCCCCGGGGGAAACAAGGCGATATTGACACTTGCAAATGGCTCGCAAATTTTATTGGCCGATGCTAAGAATGGCAAGCTGGCTGTACAGGGCAATACCGTAATAAATAAAACTGCTAACGGGCAAATTAGCTATAGTGCGGCTGCCGGTTTAGTTGCAGGCGCGCCTGTTGCTTTTAATACTGTAAGCACGCCACGCGGGGGGCAATATATGGTAATATTACCCGACGGAACAAAAGCTTGGCTCAATGCGGCATCTTCATTAAGATATCCTACAGCTTTTTACGGAAAAGAGCGTAAAGTGGAACTCACCGGGGAAGGGTATTTTGAAGTAGTACATAATGATAAATCGCCTTTCAGGGTAATAAGTAATGGAGAAACAATCGAAGATATAGGTACCCATTTTAATGTTAACGCTTATATCGATGAACCTGCTTTAATAACTACGCTGCTGGAAGGAAAGATACGGGTTTCAAAAAATAGCGAAACTGCAATTTTAACACCTGGGCAACAGTCAATAATCCATCCCATAAACAATTCAATAACAGTAAAAAATGCGAATACCGATGAAGCTGTCGCCTGGAAGAATGGCTATTTTAACTTCGATCATGCCGATATAAAAACTGTTATGCGTTCGCTTTCGCGATGGTATGATGTTGATATAGCTTATGAAGGTAATGTACCAGAAAGGCATTTTACGGGCGAAATACATAGGAATTTGAATGCTTCGCAAGTTTTGGAAGTACTAAGTGATTTGAATATTGATTTCCGGATAGAAGGAAAGAAAATAATAGTAACCGATAAAAAATAATTACTGCTAATTAACATAACTATTAACCCTTAACTCAATTTTAAATGACAGAACATATACCTAAAAGTAGCTGATACAGCAAAGGGGAGTGATTGAAAAAAACCGTGGAAGTGTTGGAAGCACAACCACGGCAAGTATTTGGATCAACCCTTTCCCGCGCCGATGGTATCGGGCAGGATAAAAAACAATTGGAAAATCGAATTATATATTAACCCAAACAGTACAAATGTAATGAAATTTAGTGCTACAAATGCTGCTATGCGTTTTCGCGCATGGCCATATCTCAAACAGATCATCCTGGTTATGAAACTGACAACTTTTTTGTTAATCATAATACTTGTACAGGCAAGCGCAAAAGGGTTCAGCCAGATTACCCTTCAGGAAAAAGATGCGCCTTTAGAAAAGGTTCTTAAATCAATAAAACAGCAAACAGGCTATACTTTTATTTATGAATCTGATGCGTTACAGCAGCGCTCGGTATCAGTAAATGTTAGCAATGCCTCATTAGCAACAACCTTACTGCAATGTTTTAAAGACCAGGGGCTTACTTATAAAATAGTTGATAAAAATGTAATTGTACAAGTAAAGCAGTCTTCTGTTTTAGATAAAATTGCCGACGTTTTTAAATCATCAGAGATACAGGTCACCGGTAAAATTGTAGATGAAAAGGGCAACGCCTTACCAAACGCTACTTTAAAAGTTAAGGGAGATAATTATAGTATGCCTGTTACCACCGGAGACAATGGTGGGTTCTCATTATATGTTCCCGGCAATAATGCAGTAATTGTGGTATCATACGTAGGGTACAAAACCAAAGAGGTTACTGTATCGGGCGCTGATGTACAATTAGTGATACACATGGAGCTTGCAGTAGCTGATTTGCAACAGGTTACTATTAGCACCGGTTACCAGGAAATACCTAAAGAAAGAGCTACCGGATCATTTGAAGTTATTACCAATAAACAATTGAACCAGGTAACCAGTTCGGATATTTTAAGCCGCCTTGTGGGAAATACTACTGCGTTAAATTTTAATCCGCAGTTATCGCCAACAAGTTCAAGCAGTCCCTTTAAAAAAGGTGTTTTATCAACTTTAAATATTCGTGGTTCTAACAATCTTAATACAAATCTCTACACAGGTAGTTATCCACTGGTGGTGGTAGATGGTGTTGCAGTTGAAGACAATGGGGCGGGCGAACGATTTAGTATAGATGAAGACCCGGTTGGTAAGATCAATCCTAATGATGTAGAGAATGTAACTATTTTAAAAGATGCTGCCGCTGCGTCTATTTGGGGCTCAAGAGCAGCTAATGGGGTTATTGTTATCACTACAAAAAAGGGTAAGTATAACCAACCGATGCAAATATCATTTAATTCAAATGCTACGGTTACCAACAAACCTAACCTGTTTTACTATAAGCGCGCAAGCACTGCCGATTATGTTGATTTGCAGAAGAATTTGTACAGCCTGGGTAATTATGATGGCACCTTATCATATGCCGATTATGCACAATATGGCTATAATCAGCCCGCAGTGCCCGAAGTAGTAGAAATACTTGAAGCACAAAAAAACGGCACCATTACCGCCGACCAGGCTAACGCGCAATTAGCAGCACTTGGAAATAACGACATACGTAATGATATTACCAAATACATCCTACGTAACGCGGTAAACCAGCAATATTCATTAAGTATTACAGGTGGCTCGCAGGACATTGCCTATCGGTTATCCGGGGGATATGATAATGACTTGAATAATACCGTACGGTCTTGGGATAATCGGTTAACGCTTTCGTCAAGTACTACGATTAAACCTATAAAAAATCTTGATATCCAAACCAATATTACCTATGTGCAATTTAACAGGATGGATCAAGCTAACGAAAGCTACTTTAATGAAGCGGGGAATATAAACCTGCAAAACAGCTTTCTTGATCCCTATACACGGTTGGCCGATAATAATGGCAACCCTTTAGCGGTAATAAGAGACAACCGTCCTGAGTATATAGATACCGCGGGTCATGGCAATTTGCTCGATTGGCATTATGTTCCGTTAACTGATATTAACCAGGGCTATACTAAAACCAATCAATCTGAAATTACCATTAATCTGCAAAGTAATTACAGGCTGAATGATGTATTCAAAGTTGGTATTATTTATAATTATCAAAAGTTAAACACCGACGTGTATGACCTGGCTGGAGCCAACTCATATTATACGCGGAATCTTATGAATTTATATACATCACCGTATAATTATGTTAACCCCGCTACTGGTCAGCCTGAGCCATTTCATCGCAGCCTTCCGATGGGTGGTATTTATACGCCAACGCTTGATGACCTGACCGGCCAAACCCTGCGTGGCCAGTTGAATTTTGATAAAACATGGAATGTAAAAAATGTTATTAACGCCATAGCAGGCGCCGAAATGAGAAGCAGCTATGGTGTGGCAAATAGTAACACTTATTATGGATATAACGAAAGTACGTTGCAGTACAACAATCAGTTGGATTACCAACGGACGGATATCCCATATTATCTGTATAATTCACAAACACAACTTCCCTATAATTCAGTAAATATCGATAACAGGCAACGTGCAGTAAGTGAATTTATAAACGCTGCTTACACCTATGACAACCGCTATACATTTTCTGCCAGCGCACGTAGGGACGGGTCGAACGTTTTTGGCGTTGCAACCAACAATAGTTTTTCACCTTTCTATTCCGTAGGTGGTCGCTGGAACATCAATAATGAAAAATTTTATAAGGTCGACTGGCTTCCTACCTTGCAATTGAGGGCCACCTTTGGCTACAACGGTAACGTAAATTACAGTGTATCGCCAATAGCTACAATAGGGTATGCATCAAGCGTAGGGCAAAACGGCTTGCCGTATGCATACTTACAAGGCGCCACTAACAATGAGCTAAAGCCCGAACGTTCGGGTGTGCTTAATATCGGTTTAGATTTTGGTTCTAAGGATAGCCGTTTAACAGGTACCATAGAATATTATACCAAAAATGATAAAAATTTGTTAACAAACGCCCCCGTCGATCCTACAACGAGCTTCACCAGCCTTGATTATAATTCGGCTGATATGAAGATAAAGGGGATGGATATTATGCTTAGTTCTATAAATATCAAGAGCAGTAAATTTAGCTGGACAAGTAATTTTATGTTCAGTTACAACAGATCAAAGATCACACAAATATATACTGATGTTATAACATCGCTCAACCCTTATAGTATACTTTTAGGCACACCTGTGAAAGGGACTGATCTTAACGCAATTTACGCGTTCAAGTGGGCAGGTTTAAGCAATACAGGCGCGCCGCAGGTATATCTTAACGGAAAACCTTCAACAGACTATAATACAGCTGCATTCGGTAGTAATAGAACGGCCTTACAGTATGTTGGATCGGCAACACCGGTATATGCCGGCTCATTCCGCAACTCGTTCAATTATCAAAACCTTACCCTTTCAGCAAATATTCTTTACAGGTTGGGCTATTATTTCAGAAGGCCCGATGCTATAAATTATTCGGGCTTAAGCAATGGCAGCTCATTTTTGCCGGTTGAATATGCCCAGCGCTGGCAAAAACCCGGAGATGAAACACATACCAATGTGCCGGCATTCATATACCCTGCAAACAGCACCGCCGATATTATTTACGATAACTCGTCAATTAATGTGTTGAAGGGCGATAACGTGCGTCTACAGGAAATCAACCTGTCATACAGCTTTAAGAAAGACAACTGGAAACTTAAAAACGTACGCATTTATGGCGATATACAAAACCTGGGGATATTGTGGCGGGCGAATAAGCTAGGGTACGATCCTGATGTATATGACATACCACGGCCGCGTACCTACGCATTGGGATTAAGTGCAAGTTTTTAATTAAAAAATTCAGAAAGATCATGAAAATACAACATAAAACTAATAAGAAGCCTGCAATCATACTTACATATATGATGACGGCGATAGCTGCTACTGTTATTTTCTCCTGTAATAAATACCTGGATGTAAAACAAGACAGTGCAGAAGCACTGGTATCTACTGCCTCGGATGGCCAGCTATTGTTAGATAATTATTCGGCCATGAATACCGGCTATTCAAGTGATGGTGAGGCAAGCGCAGATAATTATTATCTTACAGATAAGAGTTACAATGCCCTAAGCGCCGAAGACCGTAATATATATATATGGTTGCCAACTGCGCAGCGCGCTACAGCCGCGCCCCAATGGCAAAACCCGTATAAGGTAGTTTACCAGGCTAATATTGTAATTGAGGCCATGGCTAAATTACCGGCAGCTACCGATGTAAATACGGTAAAAGGGTCGGCTTTATTCTTCAGGTCATTTGCATTTTACCAGGTAGCCCAGCTTTATTGTAAGCCGTACACCGCCACAGCCGCGCAAGACCCAGGTATCCCGTTACGTTTAAGCTCTGATGTAAACGCTAAATCGGTGAGGGGAACTGTGGCGCAAACATATCAGCAGATCATAAACGATCTTCAAACGGCAGTCAGTTTGTTACCGCAAACTTCAAGCATATCAAGCAGGCCCAATAAAGCCGCTGCTTATGCTTTGCTGGCGCGAACATACCTGGCAATGGCCGATTATACTAATGCCGGCAAAGCAGCTGCACAGGCGCTTGAATTGCAGGGTGCTTTAATAGATTACAACACACTCAATCCGGCATCAGGAACTCCATTTATAAGGTTTAATAAAGAAGTGATATTCCAGGCAATTATGATCGGGACTGCTTATTCTTTTCCTAATGGAGTGTTTACCCAGAATGATGCCACCATGGATCCGTCGGTCGCTAAGATAGATCCCGTGTTATATGCATCTTATGCCGATAACGACCTGCGCCAACGAATATTTTTTAAGGGAAACACCGGCACAGATACACTTACTTATAGTTTTAAAGGCAACTATGATGGCACCCCGGGCAACGCCTTTTTTGATGGCCTTGCTACTGATGAAATGTACCTTACCCGTGCCGAGTGTTCGGCCCGTGCGGGTGATGCAACTTCAGCCATGGCCGATTTGAATACGCTGTTAAAAACCAGGTACGCTACCGGAACTTTTACAAACATAACTGCCTCAAGCGCTGATGATGTATTAATCAAAGTTTTAACCGAAAGAAGGAAAGAACTTATCTTCCGTGGTTTGCGCTGGACCGATCTGCGGCGATTAAATTCCGATAACCGTTTCCAGGTAACACTAAAGCGTACCATTGGCGGGCAAGTGTATACGTTGCCACCTAATGATCTGCGCTACGTGCAGTTACTGCCTGTAGATGTAATAGCTAATTCGTCGTTGCCTCAAAATCCAAGGTAAAAACAATTACATAATTCAAACAGCCATATTAATAATAAACTAATTCCACAGGTATAGTAAAATGCTATACCTGTGTTAAACAACACATTATTATGAACAGGATAATCATTATTTTACTATTGGCTTGCAGTTTAACAACTGTAGCACAACAAAAAAAACCGGCAAAAAAGGCTGTACAGCTATCCGTTAAAAATTTAACGGTGGGCGATAAGGTCCCCGATATTTTTATCCCGAAACTTATTAATTACAAATCGCACCGCGCTAAACTATCTGATTTTAAATGCGATTTGATGATAATTGATTTTTGGTCGATTAACTGCAGCGGTTGTGTTGCAGGTTTGCCAAAAATGAAGGTTTTGCAGGATAAGTTCGGCGATAGCATTAAGGTTTTACCTGTTACTTATGATGGTGAAAAAACAACTGCTGATTTTTGGAAAAAGAACCGTTACACAAAGGATCTTAACCTGTTATCTGTTGTTGATGATAAAATATTTGCAGCGTATTTTAAACATTTAGGTATACCGCACGAAATTTGGATATACAAGGGCGTGGTGATGGGCATAACATTCGCCGATTATGTAACAGAAGATAATATTCGGGGGATTTTGCAGGGAAAACCTGTGTCATGGCCCATTAAAAACGATTTCGTAACAACATTTGATTATAAAAAACCATTGCTACAGGTTGATGATAAACAATATGACGATGCCACGGGCCCGATAAAATATGCAGCTATAACCGGTTACCGGGAAATGACATATGGCGGAAAAACGGGTATTGAAAAAGACTCAGTACGCCATACTATCCGAAGCTATTCAATAAACAACCTTGTGACGCTGGCTTACTTTACCTATTGGCAGAAACTGCGTGACCCGGAGATGAAAAATTATAAAACGAATTCTCCCGACGCAAGCAGGTGGATACTTGAAGTGAAAAATCCGTTGGATTATGCATCGCCCGAACAAACCGGTGAATATCTCAATGTGTGGCACAAAAAACATCTTTTCTGTTATGAAGCCGTTAGCCCTGATACCGGCCAAACACCTGAACAACAGGCAAAGGCTGATTTGGCAAACCTCGATTTTTTGCTAGGATTACATGGTCGTTTTGAAACCCGCCGAGTAAAATGCCTGGTTTTAGTTAAAACCAGCAACGACGATAAGTTGAAAACCAGCGGGGATTATAATAAAATGGCTATTGAAAAGGGCCGTATAGTTTTAAGAAACGTAAACCTGGAAGCATTGCCATACATGCTCAACAAATATGTGGGCAATCCCCCAATTTTTGATGAAACCGGTTTTAAGGGCAATGTTGATATGGACCTGAAAGCTACATCGTGGACTGACATTGCTGGTATACGTGCCTCGTTAAAAACTTATGGCCTCGACCTTAAAGAAGAACAACGCGATTTGGAAATGTTTGTACTTACAGCAACCAGGTAATATAAACCATTGAATAAACTAAATGATATAGTGAAAGGAAAATGAAAAAGCTAATATTGATTTTAGGAATATTATGCATAACGCAAACTATGCGCGCGCAAATACTTAGCCCTGTAAAATGGAGTTACGGAGCCAAAAAAATAGGTAAAGATGAAGCGGTAATATTTATCAAAGCCACCATTGATGAGGGATGGCATATTTATTCTGTTCATGAGCCTGAGGGCGGGCCGGTGAAAACATCATTCATATTTAAACCGAGAAAAAGTTATATGCTGGCGGGCAAAGTTAGCGAACCGGCACCGCTCACTAAGTACGAGGAAACATTCGATATTAACACCAAATATTTTGAGGGAGAAGTAATTTTTCAACAAAAAATAAAATTACGAACGCCTCATGTAGTTATAAAAGGCACATTAAACTATATGGTTTGCAATGCCAATCAATGCCTGCCACCTGCTGAAGCCAATTTTGAGATACCAATAAACTAAAACCATCCCCCCAATGAATTTTTGAGCTGCTTTTTTAGCGGTAACGGGGATGCTTTTGCTTAAATAATGCAGCACTATTAACAAAAACAGACACCAATTAAAAAATGTTAAAATGAAAAAATTGAATTATTTGATCCTCCTGGCGTTAGTGTTCTTGAACGCCAGGATGGCTTCCGGCCAACAAGTGCCTGTGGACACATCGCTACGTAAAGGGAAGCTTGACAATGGGCTTACTTACTATGTTAAGCACAATGCCATGACCAAAGGCGCGGCTAACTTTTACATTGTTCAAAAAGTAGGTTCAATATTGGAGCAGGAAAACCAGCGTGGCCTGGCCCATTTTCTGGAGCATGAAGCATTTAACGGTACAAAGCATTTCCCCGGTACTACTGTAGTTAAGGAAATGGAGAAAAAAGGGGTACAGTTTGGTTCCCACATCAATGCTTATACCTCGTTTGACGAAACCATTTACAATCTTAATGGTGTTCCGGTAACGCATGAAGGAGTGTTAGACACTGCATTGCTTATACTGCATGACTGGTCGGGCGAGATAACCAATTTTCAACCCGATATTGAAGAAGAGCGCGGTATAATCCGCGAGGAATGGCGCACACGTTCATCTGCCTCTCTCCGCATGGATGAAAATATAATTTTACCTACCCTATTGGCGGGCACTCCTTATGCTAACCGCATGCCGATAGGCCTTATGGATGTAGTAAATAATTTTAAACGGCAGGAACTCGTCGACTACTATAAGAAATGGTACCGTCCTGACTTGCAGGGCATCATCATTATTGGCGATGTAGACCCGGATAAAGTTGTAGAAAAATTAAAGGCGCTTTTCCAGGATATCCCTGAGCCCGTGAACCCGGCTAAACGCGAATATGTGCAGGTGCCGGATAATGATGCACCCATAGTAGCTATAGCGACTGACAAGGAATTCCCAATTTCGATAAGTAAAGTTTATTGGAAAGAGAATGAAGTACCTGCGGAACAAAAAAACACAAAGCAATTTTTTAAAATACAACTTATCAATTCTTTGATCAGCAACATGATCGATCAGCGCTTGTATTTGAAATCGCAGAAGAAAGGATCGCCTGTGGTGAACCCGTTTAGCGGAATGAGTAAATATTCGATATCCCAACGCCCTGCCTGGACAGCCGAAGGAGTGGCGGCAAATAATAATGTCTTAGGAGCATTAAAAGTGTTATTGACCGAATGTGAAAGGATGCGCCGGTTTGGTTTCACCCGAAATGAGTTTGAAGACGAACTCAAACATTTTTATAGCTCAATGAATGAAACAAGTTATATCGACCGTGATTTTATACGCAATGCTGAGTACGATATATATTATACTGCCAATTTCCTGTACAACGAACCGGTGCCTGATGCCGAGTGGAGATACCGTACTACTAAAGAAGTATATGATAATATGACCATAGATACACTGAATTTTTATGCTCAAAAATATATACACGATCGTAACATGGCATTTGAGATAGACATGCCGGCCAAGGCAGGGGTAACGGTTCCCTCAAAGGATGAAATATTGGCTTTGTGGAACGAGGTGAAGACTACAAAGCTGAAACCATATAAAAAGAAAATAGACAGGAATGACCTCGCAAAATTAAAGGCGCCGCAGCCTGGTACAATTATTAAAACCGAAGAGAATACATCGCCGTTTGGCTATACCAAATGGGCGTTTTCAAACGGTGTTAATGTATGGTTCAAGCACACTGATCTTAAGGAATCATCGGTTTTTATTGATGGGCATAAGCAAGGGGGGTATTCACGTGTGCAATTAAAAGATCTGCCAAGCGCGGCTGCTTATAACCAGATTATACTATTCTCGGGAGGGTTCATTGGTTTTGACGGGTTGGTGTCAGTTAGCAGAAGTTTGGGGAAAACTGAAGAAGATATAACCTTAAAAGCGTCGGTGGCTGATCTCAAATTGATATTTCAGCAAGCTTATGTGGATTTAACACATTTTAAGAAGAAAGGCACTGCATTTAGTAACTGGAAAACAGAGCGTTTGCAGAACCTGAAAAACCGTGTGATCTCCTCTAATACCATTTTTAGCGATACGTTAAATTCTATTATTCGTAACAATAGCCCATGGGCACTTACGCTTTCCGACTCTGATAAAATAAAGCAGGTAAATTACAGAACGATTGCCCGCCTTCATAAGGAATTTTTCGGAAATGCGAGCGGTTTTACTTTTATTATTACTGGCAATGTTAGTGAGGACACAGTGAAGGCCCTTGCCGCAACATGGCTGGGCGGTTTGCCATCAACCGGCAAAACCGATGAAATTGTAGACCACGGCGTTTACCCGCCGCCGGGTATCATAAAAAAACACCTGGTTGAAAACATGGTGACCCCTAAAACTACAATAGGTATTATTTACTCAGGCGAAATACCGCTGACAGCAAAAAACGAGGCACTGATGGGGATGACCACCGAAATACTGAAGACACGTTATCTGGCGACAATACGTCAAAAGGAGGGTGCATCCTATGGTGTAGGAGTTAATGGCGAAGTGTATAAAAACCCCAAGGAAAGATTTTATGTACAAATAAGCTTTGATACTGATCCTGATACTGTTAAAAAGGAGAAAATGATAAGCATTGTTTACGATGAAATACAAAAGCTAATTAAGGATGGGCCCGACAAAGACATATTGGAAAAATCGAGAAAGGATTATACCACGGGATATGAGCAATATGTCGAATTGAAAAATTCATCCTTTTGGATGGGCATTTCCAGTTTCTATTACGATAACGGGTTTGATTATAATGTCGATTATGGCAAAGCATTATACTCAGTAACCCCGGCTGAAATACAGGCTTTTGCAAAATACGTGTTTTCGCAGGGCAACCTGATCGAGATAAAAATGGATCCTGCGAAATAACCGGGAATGGATACGATGTTTTTTATAATAATGGCGGTTGTAATACTAAGTATTATGGCCGCTATTATAAAAATGATAGCTAACAGGTTAAATGGAAAAGACGAGCTTGACGGGATTATTAATATTAAAATACGAAAAAGAAAATGAATTGTAAGCTAACCCTCATAGCACTTTAAACTGTCTTGTCAACAAACCAATACTAAATATATATGAGGATCTTATTCTTTGTTTTGCTTTTGGGCATCTCTTATGATTTACATGCTCAAGAAGGGCTAACAATAAAGGGTACGGTAAAAACCAGTAGTTCTAAACTTATTTTGCAGGGGGCTGTGTTGTTAATAAAGAGAAATGAAAAAGTACTTGCCCGCAGTACGAGTAATAAAAACGGCGAGTATGTATTTACCGGCTTAAATGCCGGAAGGGTATTGTTAATTGCCAATTACTTAGGTTTTAAAAGTGATACGCAACATATTGAACTTAAAAGTGATACAACCGTAGACTTAAACTTAGCCAATTCTGTGCACGAGCTTGCCGAAGTTAAGGTGAGATCATCTGTTACGCCGGTAACTGTGCGGAATGATACTTTATCCTTTAATACTAACGCTTATAAAACAAGAGCGCATGCCACGTTGGAAGAATTGCTTAAAATGCTTCCCGGCGTTAAAATAGATGAAGCGGGAAACGTAACAATGAACGGGCAGAAAATTGATAACATAACAATTGACGGGAAATCGTACTCAATAACTGATCTGCGCATGATGACGCATAACATACCGGCTGATATGATTAGCAGGGTTGAAGTTTTTGACAGTCAGACTGAAGAGAATAAGCGTGCGGGCATAGTTAGTATGAGCCAAAGCAAAACCATCGATCTGAAATTAAAAGACGATAAAAAGAATGGATTTACAGGCAAGGCGTATATTGGAGTCGGGGCCGGTGATGATTACTCTGCCGGCGGTTCATTATTGAGGCTTGATCCTAAAAAGCTATTTTCCCTCCAGGTTAATTCAAATAATATAAATAATCAGTTCACCGGGCCCGATGGCTCACTTGGTTCAGTAGGCGCCGGTAAACAGGATAGCCAGGGATTAACATTTTTTACAGGTTACCCCATTAATAAAAAGCTTTCATTAACAGTAAATGTATTATATAATTACAGTAAAACTAACGAACAGAACACAGCAGACAGGCAAACTTATTTAACCGATTCATCACTTTTATCGCACAATACAGGTAGTAATATTAATAAAAACTCGGCGTTAGCTGCTTTTACAAGTTTAATTTATAAAGCAAGTGCAAATACTTCTCTTACTTATAGTTTAAGCTATACCCCTTCAAATAACTCGCAAAAAACCCAGGATTCCACTTTGCTAAACGTACAGAAAAACGGCACTACATATTTAAGCAGTAATGGGCTTACCAATAACAACAACCAACAAACCAATAACGTTATCCGCAATTCATTATCCCTATCCCAAAAATTCAATAAAAAGGGGCGATCAATGATGATAAGTATGAGCCAATCATTGGCTAAGCAAAACCAGGAAACGGATATTTATACATCGGTGCAATCATTTCAGCCCCCATCATTACAAATTGTAAACCAGCAAGTATTCAACCCGGTTAAAACAAACGGCTACAATGCAAATGTGGTATACCAGGAGCCATTAGGAAAAAAATTAAAGCTAATAAGTATGTATCTGTTTAATACCTCACAAAGCAAATTGCTTAAAACAACAAATGATTTTGACGCAGCTTCCGGGTTATATGATTTGACAGACACGCTTAACTCAAGTCATTTCATTTCTACAATCACTTCGCATACCCTAAGAACTGATATTACAAATGCGGGGGAGGGGGCCAAAGTAAACTATTCATTTGGCGTTGGGGGGCAATCATATGATCAGCACAATAATAATATTACTGCAGCTCTTGACCTGGGCCATATTTATTATAATTTTCAGCCTGACGCAATGTTATCTGCCAGCCTTAAGGATAATAGATTATTAAGACTATTTTACAGCGGTAATAGTGGTAACCCCACACTGGATCAATTGCAACCGCTTCCCGATTTGAGTAACCCGTACTTGTTGAAACTTGGCAACCCCAATCTGCGGCAATCATTTACTCAACAGCTTCAAACATCGTATTCATCCTATAATGCAGATGGCAGGAATTTGCAAATTAGCCTGGGTGCGGACCTTACCAGGCATCAGATCAGCAGTGCAACAACTACACTCGATGGCGGTGTGCAGCAAATTCAATTTATAAATCTTGATGGGGTTTATCACCTGAACGCGACAATAAACTATTCTTTCCCCTTATTTAGCCCGGAAAATGGAACAGGGAGTATTGAGGGAAGGCTGAATTATAACCACGACCATAATACAATTAATGGCGCAGACAATATAATACAAGGCAAAGGTGCATTGGGGGGCTTTATACTTAATTTTCACAAAGGCAATACTTTGTTTGTTGATTGTGAAGGCTCGCTGCAATATTTAGATAACCGTTATTCATTGAACCGAACCCAAAGCGAATCGTGGCAACAAGATTACAATATAAACACCACTTGTATTTTTCCGTTCGGAATAACAGCTGGCTTTACATATGGCCTTCAGTTGCGAAGTACCGGTGACCTTCCAGCGCAACATGCAGGATTAATAAATGCTTATTTATCAAAAGACATTCTTGCTAATAAAGCCGGGCAATTGCGTTTATCGGGATTTAACTTGTTAGACGCGGCATCGTCTATTAACCAAGCCGTCGGGCAAAATTATATTGAAACTACGCAAACTAACAGGCTTCATCGGCTCATATTGCTCAGTTTTATTTACAATTTTGAAAAATTTCAAAAAGGCGGATAGCTGCTAATTATCATGAATCCGGATATTATAGGTTACATTCTGATCCTTGTTTTTGCAATTGCTATAACCATAATAAATGACCGCAGCAATGAACATTTAAAATACTCTTCGTTCTTTATATCAGTTAGTAGTTTGATTTGACACCAACTACAGTTAATTAAAATATAAGTGCATCCGCGTAAGAGACGGGTGCATTTTTGGGATATTGAGCTCAGTATACTTGCTATTTGCTTGTTATTCTATAAAAAAATTAAAGCGCATTAAGAAAGAGGGATGGCCTAAAAAAGTGGCACAAATAATGTATGGGAATTTTGAGGTATAAAATGAGCTTCGTAAATTGCTCACTGTAAACAAGATATGATACATTTTCCAGATGGGCCGGTAACCTCATAATCTTTTGGTCCTTGGTTCGAGCCCAGGTGAGTCTGCCTTATTTTTTTAATATTTGTACTTTAGTAGCAAGAACCTTGAGGAATTTATCACTAATATCAATCCTTTTATTGCTGCTGCTCACTGACTGCCGTGATAAGGCGTCAAGAAAAGCTGCCGACCAATGGGCGGATTACCGGAAAGCTTATGGCTTATTAGCCAACAATCCAGATTCTGCTTTTTACTATTTCAACCGCTCAGCTACCAATTCCACCAATAAAGCACAAATCGCTTCAGGCTATCAAAGCATGGCCTTTATTCAATCCAATGCCGGCGATAATTATGGAGCCCAGGAAAGCCTGATCCTATCTCTGAAGTCACTCGATGAACGCGATGCTAAGAACGGGGATTATTTGGCAAGGGATTACAACGGTCTGGGCATGACCTATTCCAACCTAAACGAATATGACCAGGCCCTCACTTATTACCAATTGGCGCTCCGGTCCGTAAGCGATACACCGTTGCGTTCTAATATTCTGAATAACCAGGGCAATGCTTATAAAGACTCGAAATCCTATATTAAGGCGCTGGCATGTTACCAGGCGGCTATCAAGCTAACGGGCAGTAAAGGCACTATTTATGCGCGTGTGCTGACTAATCTGGCAATTACGAAGTGGTTGCAAAACAGTTATTACAATGCTGTACCGGAACTATTACGGTCGCTTGCCATCCGCTTACGGGAGAAAGATATGTGGGGTGAAAATTCAAGCTATGCGCACCTGGCGGACTTTTACATGGACAGTAAACCGGATTCCGCTTTATGGTACGCGAGAAAAATGTTTGTGACGGCCTGCCAGTTAAAAAGCCCGGACGACGAATTAACCGCTTTGCGGAAACTCATCATACTGGTTCCCGCACAGTCCAAGATGTATTTTCAGTGGTATCAGCACTTGGAGGATAGCGTTCAAACCACACGCAGCGCCGCGCGGAACCAGTTCGCCGTGATCCGGTATAATGTGGAGAAAGCAAAGGCTGAAAACTTGCAACTGGAGGGTGAAAATGCAAAAAGGCGCTATGAATTGATCGGGGTCACTGCTGCCGCCGTGTTCGTGATCATTATAGGCTTCTGGTGGTACAGCAAGCGAAAGGAACGCTTGCGGCTGGAAACTGAAAACGAAATTCGCCAAAATAAATTATTGCTTTCGCAAAAGGTACACGATGACTTGTCCAACGGTATTTACCGGGTAATGAGCGAGCTTGAACATAGCGATCCGGAAGGCCAAAGACACTTGATCGGCGAACTGGAACTCATGTATAAAAAGTCAAGGAACATATCCTACGAAGCTGATGTAGATATGGGAGACTTCACAGATCGCCTCGGTTCATTAATAAACGCTTTCAAGCAGCCTTCGGTTAAATTCGCTGTTGCCGGAAATGAGCCGGCCTTATGGCGGGTTGTTAATGCGAACATAAAAAATCAGCTTGAGCTCATATTACAGGAATTGATGGTAAACATGAACAAACACAGTATGGCTACCTTTGCAGCGTTGCTGTTTTCGATAGAAAATAATTGTTTACAGGTTGACTACCGTGACAATGGGGTGGGAATGCCCGAACATGCGACTTTTGGCAATGGTTTGCGTAGTACGGTTTCCCGTATTCATGTTTTGATGGGTACGATTACATTTGATGACACCGTTGAAAAAGGTGTACAATTACACATACGCATTCCACTTGTTTGATTAAAATGACGTTCGAAAATGTCCTTATCGCAGAAGATCATGAGGTAGCAAACCTTTCGCTGAGATTGACGCTGCAAGATTTGCATGTAGCCAGGTATGACCACGCTTATTATTGTGACCTGGCGCTTTCCATGATCCGAAAAGCGATCCAGGAGACGCGTCCATATGACCTTTTGGTAACCGATTTGTATTTTGAAATCGATGGTACAGCAAAACAACGGCCTGATGGTTATGAGCTGATCCTCAGCGCCAGAGCTTTGCAACCTGCTTTGAAGGTAATCGTTTTTTCTGCTGAAAGCAGGACCCTTGTGATCCGTAAGCTATTCGATGAATTGGGTATTGATGGGTTTGTGCGGAAGGCGCGTGGCGATGCGCAGGAACTGAAAATCGCTATTAAGCATATTTCAGAACATCGTAAGCATTATCCGCGTGAGTATCGTTCGCAGCAGGATAATCTCCATGACTTTACCGACTACGACAAAACTATTATAAAGCTGATTGCCGGGGGACGTGCTCAAAAGGAAATACCTGCTTTTCTGGAAGCGCTTCAAATAAAGCCTTCCGGTCTAAGTAGTATTGAAAAACGACTTAACCTGATTAAAACTGCTATGGGTTTTACGAATAACGAGCAGTTGGTGGTGTTTTGTAGGGAAATGGGGCTGATATGAGTATAAAAACGTAATTTATTTAATATGAAGACATTCCTGGTATTGCTTTTACTGATTACTAATACTGCTCGTGTTCCTACGACCATGGTCTATGTGTGTAGCGGCGCTAAGGGAAAAAAATATCATTTGCGCGCGGATTGCCGTGGATTGAGCAGTTGCCAGCACAAAGTCATTAAGATGACACTGGAGCAGGCACAAAAAAAGGGTTTGACGCTTTGTGGGTGGGAGAAGTGAGTTTACGGAAAACCGTAAAAAACGAGCCTGACCAACGGCTACATTTGAATTCACTTATTAAATTCAATTTATTATGTCAGCAGCTTATGTAGAACACAGGCCTATTTCTTCGGACAAGGATGAGCCTACAACCCACCATGTGGTCATCGTTGACGGCGTTTCGGTTGGCGGTAACTTTGATACCCAACGCGAGGCAAAGGACTATGCCTGTAACAAGGGTTACAGCCCGGTGCATGTTGCGCGGGAACGTCACCTGCGAAACCGGGATATCCCTGATCATTGGAGAAAAGATCCTTGCTAGTCTAAGGGTTTGTTCAAAGTGCCGGTGGGGGATACTGCCGGCTTTTTGTTACTTTTCGGTTAGGCTTTTAACAAAGGGATGTTCAACTGAGACACAATGAAAAGGTGGCTTTTATTACCCATAAATTTTATAAAAATGGCTTTAATTAAATGTAAAGAATGTGCTAAGGATGTTTCGTCGGAAGCCGATAGATGCCCTCATTGCGGTATTACAATATCGACAGCCATCCGATGTAAGAATTGTAATTCTGCTAACACAGAACGGATAAGCAACGCTAGTAAAGTAGGTAGCGCTCTAATGTGGGGTGTATTTGCAGCAGGTAAAATGACTAAAACCTACAAGTGCTTAGATTGTAAGGTAAGTTGGTGATTTAGTGGTGTAAGCTAAATCAAGGAGCTAATATTAACCTCGGGAAAAGCTCGGTATGTGTGGGAAGGATGGCATTAAACGGATGTACTGGTCCGACAGCTGACGAATGGCGTGCCGATCGAAACGGTCGGGCAGATGTTGGGACATAAGAACATTAAGTCGACCCAGCTGTATGCGCGGGTGACGGACACCAAAGTAATGATAGATATGGGGCAGCTCAAAGCGCGCTATGAAGGGCAGGAATTGAGTTTGGAGAGCGAGTTTGATTGAAAGTCAACAAAAAACTCCCGTAGTTGTTAAAAAGGGACTATGAAAGACGAAACCTTGAAAACAGCCGCCCGCATCGCCTTAGGCGGCGCATTGATCTTTGCCGGCATCAGTCATTTAACTTTTGCCCGCCGTGACTTCCGCGCGCAGGTACCCGAGTGGGTTCCGTTCAAAAAAGACGATACGGTCGTTTATTCGGGCATTGCCGAGATCGCTTTGGGCAGCGCCATCGCGCTGGCGCCTAAAAAGCAACGTGAAACGGTTGGCAATATCGCTGCGCTATTTTTCACCGCCGTATTCCCCGGAAATATCGCCCAGTTTACCCATCGCCGTTCGGCCTTTGGCTTGAATACTGATGAGAAAAGGTTTGCAAGGTTGTTATTTCAGCCGGCGCTGGTTTGGTGGGCCTGGAAGAGTACGCGGAAATAAGCTAGGTATTCGCCGTAACTACTGCTTGTCCGACATAAACTTTGCTTTCCAGTTGATCGACTAGCCACACCGCCAGGTCTGCCCGTGTGATCGCGTGCCCATTCTCGCTTTTATCAATTACCCGTACCTGCCCCATTGCCGGTCCGTCTTTTAAAATTGGCGGCCTTGCAATCACCCAGTCGAGTTTACTACTGCGTACGACAGTCTCCATAGCCGCTTTATCCGCCGTTGATCCACGCAAAAAAGCAGGCACCAACAAATAGCGGTACCACCAGGGTGATTGCTCTGCACTTTCCCCTACGCCCATAGCAGAAACTACGACCAATCGTTTTGTTCCTGAATCTTTCATCGCGGCGATAATGTTCCGCATCGCATCAGTTTCCAATGTTTGTTTCTTCCAGGGCTTGGTGCCGCCGATACATTCTATCACCGCATCCTGCTGATCCATAGCACGCAGTACGTCTTCAGCTTTCAATGCGTCGCCAATGATTGCCTTAACGCCGGCGGTTAATGATGGGCCGGCCTTGCGCACCAGCGCACTTACTTCATAGCCCTTTGCAATAGCTTGCGCTACGACCAGGCTGCCAGTTTTCCCGTTTGCCCCGAGTACTAAGACTTTCATATCAAACCTCCTGTTAGTTATTGTATAGTAAAGCCCATTTAAAGGGCTTTTGTTTGGCAGTTAAAAAGGTCGGTCCCCAGTTTGGGAAAATCTAATACGCTGTCAGGCCTTCTTTTAAGATATGATAGATAGCCATGCCATGACCGCGGCCCAATTGAAATTCATCTTTCAGCCAATCAAAAACCTGCATGGCCTTTATGTCAGGTTTTAATACCTCGCCTTGCATCCAGCCTTTTTGCTCAGCCAGGTTTCTGAAATCTGCCGGTGTTTTACCCGTCTTCTTTTTGATGGTGGCGAAATAAGCCGCTAAATTGATGGTTGGCATAGTCTAAATCATTTTTAAAGTGATCCCGATGATCCCGGTAAATCTTTCGAGGTAATATTGAATCGTCTTCAGTTTAAAGTCTTCCCAATAGGGCGCCATAGGCGTTAACGCTTCGTCTATGGCTTCGAGCTTATCCAATACAAAGCCGGGGACATCCCGCTGCTGTTCGGCTGACAGCATTAGTTTTTCTTCATGGATAACGCCGGGGAATTTTGTAAGAAACAATAATTGTATCGAAACCTTGTCCAGTACGTTTAGCCGTGGTATTTCTACCATTTCCGATGCTTCACTATCTATAGCCGCCAATCTTTTGCTGAAGTCTGCTGCTTGCTCAGCGATGAGTGGCAGGTCGACCATGTCGAATAAGATGCCCGTTTTTTGAACGAAGAATTTCTTGGTGAAGCTATCATAATAATAGATTTCCGTTGCCGCTACGGGCACGGTCATGGCATGGCAAAGCCAATAAAGGTTAAAGCGTTCGATGTCGGTCATACAGGACTAAGATAATAAAAATCTGAAAAGCATTGGTATCTTCGCCGCATGAACCTACATGAGCTGACGGCCTATTTCGAAAATAAAGAACTCCCTGATAGGCTACGCCTCGACAAGGCTTGCACCCAACACGATGTAAAAGAAGCAGTACAACGGAACATCGAAAGGATGAAAGCTAATACCGACGACTGGCGCGCGAAACACAAACTGGAGCAGATCATGAACGCGCTGGAAACGCCGTATGACGGGCCGGAAATTCCTAAGTTATAAGCCTGCCTGGTATCGATAGGTACCGTAAATGCTGCTCACGATCTTCCATCGCTGTCTTTCTTCAATGAACTCTGGTATTGCTGATCCGATTTGCCGGGCGGCCGCGGTGTAGAAATCCATCCTGGTTGGGTGGTCAGGTGAAACTGCATTGATGACCTTGTTTTTTAGCCCGGTGTCGATGACCCAGCTGGTAATACCAACAGCATCTGTTAAATGGATGAGGTTAACAGGAGCGAGTCCGTTGGCAATATTTGTCTTTCCCGCAAAGAACCTTCCGGGTTCACGACCAGGCCCGATCAATCCGCCTAAACGAATAATGGTACAGGCAAAAGCGGCGCTTTGAAATAACTGCTCAGCCTGCAGCAGTAAGTTGGCGGATAGTGTTTCGGGTTGTGGTCGAGTATTTTCATCTACCGTCGTATTGGGCTCGCCGTATACGCTCGTTGAACTGATGAAGATCACCCTTGGGATTTTGAACCGCTCGGTCAATTCAATCGTAAAATTGATACGCGCCAAATAAGCCGGCCGGTCATTCATACGGACGTTATTGGCAACCACTAATAAATCACAGTCGAAAAAAACAGGATCAAATACGCTGTTGGTTTCCGTTTCCAATTTGACAAGGTGCGTGCGGGTGTCGTCAAGTTGATCTGCGGAAGTTGTTGATCCATTTACGACAATGCCTTTACTGACGAGCGATTTTGCCAGTGCATGACCAAACCAGCCGCAACCCAGGATACTCACCTTCACGACTTGTCATGTTTAGTCCAGACGAGCTGATGAACATCATAGCCCAGACTTTGCGCTTGTTTTAAGTAGTCGGTTCTGATGGCTGCCGGTAGGGTAGGTGTTCTCGACAGGATCCAAAGATAACCGAGGTTTTTACCCACGACCAGCGCGTACTGGTAATCGCGGTCTATGGCAATGACATTATACGGCGCATAAAATGGCCCGAAGAAAGATACCTTAAGTTTAGCATGGTCAGTAGCCCCGGCAAATTTAGCCTTGCCTGTACTTTCCTTCCATTGGTTTGTTTTATCATCAAAACCTTTATTATCGACCTTAATCAGGCCGTCGTCTCTTAGGCTGTAGGTGGCGGTGACATTACTGAGCCCTTTTTCAAAGCGGAAATCGAGGCGGGCGATCTCATACCATTTACCCAAGTATTTCGAACGGTCAAATGGTTTAACCACTACAGCGCCTTTTGGTATTGAGGCGCAGGAATTCAGCGTGATCGCTATTGCGGTAGCGCCGACGCCAAAGGCGAGTGCTAACGGCCAGTTTTTTACTTTCATGAATGCTGAACAAGTGTATTGGTATTTGGTTTGTGGTTACAGTCCCGATAAATGGGCGGCCCGTTCTGGGGCGATGTGATCGCTGAATTTTGCAAGTAGTTCTTTTAGCTTCGGATTTACAATGTTTTGGCAAAAGGGCTTACTGGGGTCTTTATAGTAGTAATCGAGATAGTTTTCTTCGTTGAGTTTGAAGGTTTGAAAGGGTAGTACTTTGGTGATAATGGGCTGGTCAAAATCAGTCTGTAGTTCTTGAATGGCCTGGTTAGCCTTTTGCTGTTGTTGGTCAGTGAAGGTATAGATGGCTGAGCGGTATTTGCTGCGCATTTCGTGGATGGAGGTGGAGCTATGGGTGTGCAAATGTATGGCGATCAAGGTTTGTAGATTGATCTCTGCTGCGTCGAAATTGACGATAACGGCTTCTGACGGCGTTGTGTTATCGCCATCCGAGGAAATCCAGCCTTGCTCAACGCTGGCCACTCCTTTAAGCGACCGGAAGATTGCTTCGGTGCACCAGTGACAAGAGCCGCCAAAACCGATTTTTTGCATGGGGCAAATTTAATAAAAACTGATGATTAGGCGCATATTCCTCTGTTAATTGGCTTGGTATGAACGCAATATAGTTTCAAAAGCCATTTATCTTTGATGCAAACGATTAAACATGAAAGATATCAAACAGATTGCAAGCTTATTTTCGGGCGGAAAATTAGGCTTTAACGTCCGTAGCCATGATCTCGTATTAACTCCAGTTTTTCCTGAAGGGTATTCATGGTATACGACATCACTATAGGGTCTTTTAACGCAAGCTCTATGGCCAACTTATGTAGCATAGGGAACTTTGTTTCAGTGTAAATCATAATTTGCCTAAGATCAATTTGCTCTTCAGCGGAAAATAAATTAGCATCGTGTTCTACGTCTGCTCGAATTTTCGCCGGGTCGCGTAAAATTAGTAATGAATTCGATGAAAATGCCTTGTGAGCCTGCTTCTCAAATTCTACTAGCGCAAGGTCCATTTCCGTGCTGAGTAAATGAATGATTCCTACTTTATTTCTTAAATGTGGAAAATCATCTATCAATTTCGGGTTTACTATCGCGAGTGTTCCGTTAATGTTTATTTGCTTTATCATGCTGCAAACTTGGCAAGAGAGCGACTGGTAAACGGGTTGTATCGAGGTTGGGAACCTTAAATAAAAATAACGACTGGAGATTTTGACGTCGATTGCTGAATCCTTGAGATGAGGAGTTTGAGAGCGACAATTGAGAAAAAAATAGTTATCTACCACCACGCAGCGTATTTGCCTTTATTTTTAATGCCAAATAGTATTAAGGCGGAAACGATAATTACCACAAGCTATGGCATTTTCACTGTTTTTATATTTATTGGAACTGGAGAACGATAAATATTATGTGGGTCAGACCACTGATGTTGATTTTAGGTTTAAGGATCATAAATCTGGAAAGGGTGCAAAATGGACGAAGATGCATAGGCCTTTATGTGAGTTGCTTAGGAGGGCGATAACGGTGGAGAGTGCGGGAGAAGCGGTATTACTGGAGAACGAGATGACTTTACGTTATATGGAAATCTTTGGCTGGGAGAATGTCCGCGGTGGTCAGTTCGTTGTCGTGGAGCCCTACTGGCTTCAGGAACGTGTAGGGTATATATATAATTTCGAGTTAAACAAGATCAACTATTATGTGCCGAATTGTAAATATTTATTTGGTTCAACAAGTGATTGGCATGTGTATGTTCTAGAACTGGAAAACGGCCGATTTTACGTAGGTAGTAGCAGACACTTGGGTAAATCCCTTGGCGAACATTTCTGCGGAAAGGGGATTGCCTGGACAAGGGACAATAAGGTAGTAAAGGTTTTAGAGTTGGTGACCATCCCACCCGGAGCCGGAAGCTATCTTCATATAAAAGCCGGTCTGCAATCAGATTATATGGATCGTTATGGGCGGGACTATGTGATGGGTGGCCAGTTGCCACCGAGAAAATGATTTCGTAAAAAATATTTTCGGTCTCCACCCTTATTGCAACCTTTCTCCTATTAACGCAATTCGGATCATTGTTCCCCCATTACGGAACATTAATGAGAAGGATTGACGCAAAAAGAAACATTTCAGCAAGCAAAGCAGTGGAAACATTGCGAGGATACGGCACAAAAATTTCTGAAGAAGATGCTGGAATTATCTTGGATTTCATGTATAAAATGAGTAGATTAACGGTAGAAAATTTCACTAAATCTAAAGTTAAAACGGGTTCCTCAGCCCAAGAATAAAAAGGTAAAAACATGAAAACCGCGCATTTATACATCCGTGTTAGCACAGATGAGCAGGCAGACAGGGGCTTTTCTCAACGTGATCAGGATGAACGTCTCCGAGTCTATTGCCAGCGTAACAATATCAGAATAGTCAAGGCGATTTTCGAAGATTACTCGGCTAAAACTTTCAATCGCCCGGAATGGAAAAATCTGCTTTCCGATTTAAAAAAAACGAAAGGCCGGGACATCGATTACATCATATTTACGAAATGGGATCGCTTTAGCCGAAATACCGCGGACGCCTACGGTATGATTAAAACGCTTAAAAGTTTGAGCGTTGAGCCGGTTGCTATCGACCAGCCCCTTGATGTGTCCGTTCCAGAAAGTAAAGTTATGTTGGCCGTCTATCTGGCGATGCCGGAGGTGGATAATGATAGACGGGCCTTGAATGTGTTTTACGGGATGCGTAGAGGCAGGAAAGAAGGCCGGTGGATGGGCAGAGCGCTGCCAGGTTATGTTAACCGGACAAGAGAAGACGGAACAAAGTACATTGCCCCAAACGAACCCGAGGCTTCACATATGAAATGGGCTTTCGAACAGATTGCGGAGGGGAGATATGCGACCGAGCAGATTTGGGCAATGGCTCGGGCACGTGGCCTTAAATGCAAAAAAAATAGCTTTTGGGATGCTATTCGTAATCCATGTTATTGCGGTAAAATAATTATTCCAAAATTTAAGGACGAGGAGATGCATTTGGTAGAGGGATTGCACCAACCTCTGATTTCAGAATTGACTTATTTTAAAATCATTGACGTGTTAAATGGAAGAAGAAAGGATGTAGGGGCCAAAGTTGTTGCCCCCGAAAGCCTTCCGCTGCGGGGTTTTCTCGTTTGTCCAAAATGCTCCAGAACACTTACCGGCAGCGCTTCTAAGGGCCGTAACGGTTACCATTACTACTACCATTGCAAATCATATTGTGGCGTCAGGTATAATGCCACAGAAGTTAATGAGACTTATGAAAAGCTTTTAGAGAGTTTGATCCCAAAACCTGGAATGGCAGAATTGTACCTTGACGTCGTGTTGGATACTTTTCAAAGCGGAACGCAGCACTACCAGGACGATAAAAAGAGATTAATTGCCCAGATCACTGAACAAAATAATCGCATAACGAAATCTCGAGAGTTATTGCTTTCAGACGTCATCGATGCCGCAGAATACAAAGAAATTAAAAATGTTTGCCAGGAGAAAATTGTAAGATTTGAGGCGGAATTAAAATTTATTGCCGAACAAACACCGTCCGATGTGAATTTTTTGGAGCTGACCCATAAGGCGATGTCGAACCTTAAAAACCTTGCTCAGATTTACAGGGAGGCCGATATTGATGGCAAAAGAGTCATTATCGGTTCGACTTTTTCAAAAAAATGGGATTTTTCAGATTTAAAAGGTCGAACCGCTTACTTAAATAAATCTGTCGAGTTAATATATATGATTAACAAGAAGTTACGAAACAACAAAGCCGAAGTAAAAGCAAAAATTTGCGATTACTCCGGCTTTGTACCCAGAGCCGGGGTCGAACCGGCACGGCCTTGCGGCCACAGGTGTTTGAGACCAGCGCGTCTACCGATTCCGCCATCTGGGCATCCGATCATCTCATAAACGGTGGATTAGTTCGTTTAAAATCGGGATGCAAATGTATCTAAACTCTCTTTAATACGCAATAAATATTTTTGCCTAAAGTAAATATCTGCAATTTCGTTCAGGCGGCTTTCTTTTGCGGTATCGTCCAAAGTGGCATAGTCTGCCGTCAGGCTTTCCAGTTTTTCATTCATATCGCCCTCAATGGCAAGCACTTCGCCTGTTATGGAGCCTAATTCATGGGCATCGTCAACTTCCATTAAGCGCTCGTTAATATCCATCATCTCCATTAAAAAATCTGATGGTAACTGCGGCTTTGCACCTTCAGATGCTAAATTATACAGGCGTAAAATGTATTCCAAACGCTTTGCGGGGCTTATTAATGTTTGATAAGCTTTATTATTCAGGGTCGATAATTCCAATATTTCCTGCTGTTTGGCTTCATCCTCATTAGCATAAAAATCGGGATGATATTGCTTGCTTAACTGGTAAAACTTTTTCTTTACTATGGCATCGTCTAAAGTAAAAGACTCGGGCAACCCGTAAAATTCAAAATAATTCATAATACAAAAGAACACTAATTACACGAATTCGTTCGGATTATACAAAATAATTACCTGTGTATGGCTTGTGTAAAATGTTAATAAGCGCCCTGGTTGCTAATTCATGCAATTCGTGTCTGTTCATAAAAATTATCATATTTGTGGCGATATATGCAATAAACATATATAACCATCACTATGCTTTTTGATCAGATGCGGCAAAAGCCGTTTTTTATACTGGGCCCATGCGTAATGGAAAACCAGGAACTTCTGTATACTGTTGCTGAAAAAGTTGCCGAAATAGGGCAGAAATTCAATGTGCCGGTTGTTTTCAAATCATCGTTTGATAAGGCTAACCGTACTTCCATACATTCATACCGGGGGCCTGGATTAGAGAAAGGCATGGAGATGCTGTTGAAGATTAAGGATCGTTTTGGCCTGCCATTATTAACAGATATACATGAAAGTTCCCAGGCTGCATTGGTTGGCGAGGTGGTAGACATATTACAGATCCCTGCGTTTTTATGCCGCCAAACCGATCTGTTGGTAGCAGCAGCAAAAACAGGAAAGATTGTGAACATAAAAAAGGCGCAGTTCCTTTCGGGGCAGGATATGTTTTATCCTGCGCAAAAGGTAATTGAGGCAGGCAACAACAAGGTTGTTTTGACTGAGCGTGGCAACATGTACGGCTATAATAATTTAGTGGTCGATTTTAGAAATATATATGATCTGAAATTATTTGGCCACCCTGTTTGTATGGATTGCACCCATTCGGTTCAAAGGCCGGGCGGAGCCGGTGGCAAAACAGGCGGCGACCGTACTTTTGTGCCCATGATGGCACTTGCGGCAAAAGCCTTCGGGGCCGATGGCTATTTCCTGGAAACACATCCCGACCCAGACAACGCGCTCAGCGACGGCCCTAATATGGTTAAGCTGCATGAACTGGAAAGCGTAATAGCCCCTTTAGTTAGCTAATAACCTGCAGGCAGATGAAAGACACCGCTAAAAAAGTTTTTGCTATTGAAATTGAAGCGCTGCAGCACGTAGCAAGTTTAATTGATGATGAATTTACCAAAACTGTTGAAGCCATCTTAAATAATGATGGAAAACTTATTTTAGCAGGCATAGGCAAATCAGGGCTTATCGGGAAAAAAATAGCGGCCACTTTATCCAGTACGGGGACACCGGCATTTTTCCTGCATCCCGGAGAGGCTTTTCATGGCGATTTGGGTATGGTGGGGGCTGAGGATATTGTTTTGCTCATTTCTTATTCAGGCGAAACGGATGAGGTGTTGAAGATAATCCCTTTCTTAAAGTGGAACAAGAATACCATCATTAGCATAACAGGCAATCCAAATTCAACCATAGCTAAACACAGCAAACATCATTTAAATATCAATGTTCCCCGTGAAGCTTGTCCTCTGGCATTGGCGCCTACTTCCTCAACTACGGCTGCTTTGGTTATGGGCGATGCACTGGCAGTAGTTTTAATGGAGGCCCGGCAGTTCCATGAGGAAGATTTCGCACGTTTTCATCCCGGTGGAAGGCTGGGGCATAAACTGCTTGCTAAAATAAAAGATTTGATGCGTACCGATAACCTGCCATTCATTAGTAAAGATGCCGGGTTTACTGAACTGCTGTTGCGCATGTCTGAAGGGCGGTTAGGAATGGTGATAGTAGGCGCTGCAGACCATTTTGAAGGTATAGTTACCGATGGCGATTTAAGGCGTGCATTATTGCGCAATACCGATACATCAAAATTAAATATTTTAGATATGATGACCACCAATCCGGTAATTGTTGATGAAGATGAATTTATTAACAGTGCTGAAGGCTTAATGGTTGATAAAAAAATAACAACAATATTAGTAGGCCCGGCCAATAAAAGAATAGTAACGGGGGTTTATCAAATTTTTAACTAATCGAAAATTAAATTGTTACGTACAAATATACTGGAATTTCTGCTTGCATAAATCTTAACCCAGCATGGAAATCATTGCCAAAAACTGCTAAGATAATGTATCAGTATAAAGGAAATAAGTTAAATAGTACAATATTCTTTTTTTAGTTTCTTGTAATATTATTAAAAAATTAGCCTTTATTTTTTAGATTTGTTGTATAGTAAGTGTACAATATAAATTTTTCGTATTAGATTGTTTTTTATAATAATGGTTACTGGTTTTTTAGCTGATCTATGAGTTTGGAATTTAGGAGAATAAGAGTATGATTCACAGATACGCTACATTCATAAAGGCTGTTAATCTTACCACTGATTATATTATTCTTAATATAAGCATGGTGCTTTCATACTTCGTAGTTGATAAATCAAATTTCTTTTGGATAAATAACCGCAGCTATCTGCCCATAGTACTTGTTTTTAACCTCATATGGCTTTTAGCCGCCAATATTACCGGCCTTTATGAACAGGTACTAAATAAAGATGCCATTAAAACTTACCGCGGGGTTATTAAAACCTATGCCATTTTTGTAAGCTTTATATGCTTTACTATTATAATACTTATCGGTACCAAACCCTATTTTATAACTCGCGAATACCTGTTTTATTCGTTGGCGCTATTTGGTTTTTTATTGGGTTTGTGGAAACTGATATTCCTGGGTATCCGCAAAAGCAAACGAAGCTTATTGTATGATACGCGCAGCGTTGTGATAGTCGGCGGTGGGCGTATAGGTTATGACCTGTATAACTTCTTTAGCCAAAATAAAGAACGGGGCTACAGGTTGATAGGTTTTTTTGATGATCAGCCTGAAAAAGTTAAAGAAAAACATTTATACCTTGGGGCTACTGTTGATTGTATAGAGTACGTAATAGCCAATAAGGTTGATGAAATATTTTGTACGCTGCCTAATTCAATGGCAACTGAAATAGAAAAATTGATGCTTGATGCCGACAAGAACCTGATACGCTTTAAATTTATACCTGAATATTATGATTACGCCAAAAAACCAACTTTTATACAGAGTTTTGGGCATATCCCAGTAATCTCAGTACGGCCCGAACCGCTTGAGAATATGCTTAACAGGTTTGTAAAACGGGCGTTCGATACCATATTTGCTATATTTATTATTTTGTTTGTTTTCAGTTGGCTGTTTCCCATATTGGCTATTATTATAAAGCTGCAATCAAAAGGGCCTGTATTTTTCGTGCAGGAGAGGTCGGGGCGCGATAATAAGCCATTTAAATGTTATAAATTCAGAAGCATGAGAGTTAATGCCGAATCGGACAAGAAACAAGCCACACGTGGTGATGACCGTATAACCCGGATAGGGGCATTTATGCGCAAAACGAGTTTGGATGAGCTCCCCCAGTTTTTTAACGTAATAATGGGCAATATGTCTGTTGTTGGCCCTCGCCCCCACATGATAAGCCATACTGAACAATATTCGCAGCTTATAGATACCTTTATGGTGAGGCATTTCCTGAAACCGGGCATCACCGGCTGGGCACAGATACACGGTTTGCGCGGCGAAACCAAAAACACCGAAGATATGCTGGCACGCGTTGAGGCCGACGTATGGTATTTGGAAAATTGGTCGTTCCTGCTTGATCTGAAGATCGTTTTTCTTACAGTGGTACACACATTCAAAGGCAACGAAAACGCGTTTTAAATGCCTGCTTTTTATGACCAGCTCCATCGGGTGATAGATCTGCCGCAAGTTCCCCAAAAAATAATCTCGTTAGTACCATCTCAAACCGAACTGTTATTCTACCTCGGTTTAGACAGCAAAATCATTGGAATAACAAAATTTTGCATCCACCCTTATGATAAAGTTAAAACAAAAACAAAAGTTGGGGGTACCAAGCAACTCAACATCCCCTTAATAAAAGAGCTACGGCCCAGCCTAATTATAGCCAATAAAGAAGAAAACGAACAAAGCCAGGTTGAAGAATTAATGAACATTTGCCCGGTGTGGATAAGTGATATTGCCAACTTGCCTGATGCGCTTAACATGATACAAAACATAGGGGAGATAGTTGGTTGCGCAACACAGGCGGCAGCCCTAACCCAGTCCATAACCCGTGAATTTAATAAATTGAACGCATCGACATTAAACGTGCGTGTAGCTTATTTAATTTGGCGCAAACCTTACATGGCAGCAGGTGCAGGTACTTTTATTGACAGCATGCTACAATTATGCGGATTAACCAACGCCTTTGACCAGCAACGCTACCCTGAAATTAATAATGAAATGCTTATCCATGCTGCCCCTGACGTAGTGATGCTATCATCAGAACCATATCCGTTTGGCGAAAAGCATAAAGCGGAGTTAAGGCATATATTGCCAAATGCTAAAATAATATTGGTTGATGGCGAAATGTTTTCATGGTATGGCAGCAGGCTGTTATTGGCGCCAGAATATTTCGCATCAGTAATTGCGTCAATAATTTAACCTTTTCAATACCAACACACTAAGGAACTGCTGAGCAAATGAACCAAAATAAATTTTATAGTTTGGCATTTTAGTCTATCTTTGCACCTCACAAAAAACCAAACGCGGAAGTGGCGTAATTGGTAGCCGCACCAGACTTAGGATCTGGCGCCGCGAGGCGTGGGGGTTCGAGTCCCTTCTTCCGCACAGTGAAATAGAAAGCCGTTAACTGAATAGGTTAGCGGCTTTTATTATTATTATTATTATCCCTTATACTCTTTATCTTTTCCAATTCCAGTACATCAATCTGATCCTTAGGGCGATTAACAGCTTTTTTATTAGCGATCAGTTGATTAATATGCAAAAAGGGGACAAGTATGCCATCCAGATCAGCAATTGAAGAAAGTTCCATGCACTCATCGAAGCTATGATCTTCCAGTCCTTTCATAGAGGTCATTATATCAAGTTCTATTGCATTACCAACATAGAAGCTTGTCCAGCCCGGAACAAACACCATTGTTTCAAGCGATGAAAAATCACCATAACCGAGTTTTGCAAAGCTTTTTCTTAAATTTTTGCGATTGGCTAATGTATCATCAAGCCAAAGGTCAAGATCATCCGTGCTACGATTAAATCCATGGAAGCGGGTGGCAAACCCACCCACCATTATATATTTTACACGATGATCGTTTAATGTGCACCAAAATCTCAATAATTCATCATCTAAAATATCCATAAATTATTTGTGATGAATAACCGCCTTTTTCAAAAGCAAATTGGTTCGAAGCATTTTAGTGAACAAACGAAATTTTTCCATATCCGGGCGATTTATATCTTTTTTCAATCGCTCAATTTCAGTCAATTGAACCAAATTGTTAGATGGTTTTTTTTCGGCTTTCATAATGTACTAAGATACGAAATTGGATATATAAATAGCTTTTCTTGTTCCTTCTTCAGCATAGAAGAAATTACAACTTAAAAGATGCAATTTTTTTATTTTTAATGTAGATTAATAAGTCAATTTGATAAAGCTGAACTTGAACTTTTAAAAGAAGGCTTGGAAAGGAGTTACAAAGAGCGTTTCGAAATGCTTACCCGTCTATATAAGATTCAGCAAACCATGAACAAAGCCACTATATCGCATAAACCTTTTATCAGCAAGTAATATTGTGGATGTTTTTGAGATGTCAACGTTTCACCAGAGATTATTATTAAGTTACAAATTCATTATCCTGCCCATCACATTATTCACTATCACATCGCAACGCACGAGGTTAAATTCGTAAATCTGTGATGGTGCCCAATAGCTGTTTAGTTCGGTGCGCAACATTTCTTTGGCTCGGTTAAGGCGTATCTTTACGTTCGATTCGCCCAAATCGAGCGCTTCCATGGTTTCGTTTGTGCTCATGCCCTGTACTTCGCGCATTACAAATACTATACGGTATTTTTCGGGCAGGTTTGCTACGGCTTTTTCAAGTAATACTTTTAATTCTTTATTCATAAGTTCGGCTAAAGGTGTTTCACTGTGGTTGTCGTTGTATATATTTTCCATCACTGCCTTCTCCAATTTTAACTTCCTTTTTTTATGCAGCAAGCTTTCGTTTATCAGTATGCGGGTTAGCCACGTGCCAAAGCTCGACTGGTGCTTAAAATTTGGCAACTGGCGATACGCGTTAAAATAGGCGGTTTGCATAATGTCCTCGGCCTCTTTATCATCGTTTATTATCGACATGCTTATGCGGTATAACTGCTGATTGAATTTACGCATCAAACGCTCATACAAATGCTGTTCGCCATTAACTATCCTGGTTACTATTTCCTCATCACTAAGTTTGCTTATATCAATAGTTTGGTTCATAAAAACAAATTTATAATTAATAGAGTACCGGGTTATTAATGGGTTACAAAATGTTGTAAAATATTTTTGTAACCCTTTTTTCAAAACCGCCCTCTAATGGATATAAATTTAAACTTATTATGGACAAGCAAACAGAAACCGTTAACGACATTCAAACATTATTGAAATTCACTTTTGGGCTGATAGCAATTATAGCTGGCGCCGATAAATTCACCAACTTATTAACCGACTGGAACCATTACCTTAGCCCCGCCATCGCAAGTTTTTTGCCTGTTAGCGTATCAGTGTTTATGAAGATAGTGGGCATTATTGAAATAGTAGCTGGTATAGTGGTATTTGTAAGGCCAAAAATGGGTGGATATATAGTATGTGCGTGGCTTGTACTTATATCATTAAACCTTGTACTGCACGGCGACCTTCTTGACGTAGCTGTACGCGATATGGCTATGGCAATCGGTGCTTTTTCACTGGCAAGATTATCAATTATTTCGAACACTACTTTTAGCAAATAAACCCCATTAAATATTAACGTTACTAACCCGATGCCGCGGTATAATTATAGTCGCGATTATTCACTATGTTTTTTATGAAATTAAACGAAGACATGGCCGAACTGGAAGACCTGTTAGGCGAACAACATATCGGCACTTCACCCGATACTCCTATACGGAATGATGCTTTTGATTTAAGCGATAATGAAAAAATGAGCCTTATTGCTTATCATTTCAGGGAAATAATGCAAACAATGGGGCTGGATATGAGCGATGACAGCCTTAACGGCACGCCAAACCGCGTAGCGAAAATGTTTATTAAAGAGATATTCAGCGGCCTTGACCCCAAAAATAAGCCGAAGATAAGCTTGTTTGAAAATAAATACCGTTATAACCAGATGCTTGTTGAACGGAACATTACTCTGTATTCAAATTGCGAACATCATTTTGTGCCGATAATAGGGACGGCCCATATTGGCTATATATCATCGGGCAAAATAATAGGCTTATCAAAATTGAACCGCATTGTGCAATACTATGCCCAAAGGCCACAGGTACAAGAGCGCTTAACTATACAAATAGCTAATGAATTAAAGAGTGTGCTGGGGACTGATGATGTTGCCGTTGTGATTAATGCGGTGCATTTATGTGTTTCATCGCGGGGGATAAAGGATGTTAACAGCAGTACGGTTACCTCAGAATATTCTGGCGCATTTTTGGATGCGGCGAAGAGGGGAGAATTTTTGCGGTATGTAACGCCTTAGCAGGGCAGTTTTATTCTGTTAAGGTATTTGCGTTACCCATTGTTTCCGCCAGGCAGGGGCATCAAAAGCATCGGCAAAATATTGGGTTTCATGGATCACCTTATCATCGCAAAACTCCATAATACTTACCGTATAAGCCGACTGCCCCTGGTAAATGATAGTATATTCCGTTACCCAAAGGTTGCCGTTGCCGAGCATACGCTTTACTTTAAAGCCGGATGGTTTACCCGGGTGATGGCTGCGTAAGGCCTGCAAGTTTTTTCGCCCTAAAATGCGCTCGCCTGATTGGGGATAATCGCAGATGGCATCGTCGGCGTAAATAGCATGTTCAGCATCCGCATCGCCCGATGCCGACGCGCGCCAGTGCGCATCCAATGCCTCACGAATTTGTGCATCTTCCATAACGATTGATCATTGGGTTTGCATTATCTCCTGAATATTCGTCCTTTTACCAGCGTTTGGTCAAGGTATTGAACGGTTAAGAAACTAAACACAACCAGTATCAATACCCATTTATATTGCCATAATAAGCTTGCATAACTTGGGCCCGATGCCGGTTTTACCAGCATAAATATGCCATAGATAGCCGTGAGCACAAGTGCAACTACGCTAACTGCTATAATGTAGTACTTAAGTTCGCTGGTGCGTTTGGCTTCGGCTTGTACCTTACGGGTTACTTTCGCTGCGAAATCATAGGGGAGGCTTTTTAATGGTTCTTCGTCCAGTACATCAAATAAAAACTGGTAGGCCTTGGCGTCGTCGCTGATAAGTTCCTTATTAGTTTTGCCCGATGCAGGGCCGTTTTCCTCCATCCATTTTTGCAATTCCTCATCATCCATCTTTTTCATATCACTTCGTTTTTAAGGTAACACTCAATTTTTTGTTTCAATAATTTCCTTGCTCTAAACAGGTAGTTTTTTATGGTGCCTTCGGGCATACCAGTAATTTCACCAATTTCCTCACAACTAAATTCATTCAGGTGATACAGCGTTATTACTGTACGGTAGCTTTCAGGTAATTGTAAAATCAGTTCTTCAACATAATTCGCAACTTCTTTTTTGGTTAACAATTGCTCGGGCGTTTCGTTTGTGAAATGGAAGTTCTCCATATCGTCAGTAAATTCGCTTACGCGTCCGTTGTTGTATTTTTTTAGATAGTTTATAGCGGTAAAATAGGTAACTTGTGCTATCCAGGTTGATAATTTAGATTGAAAGTTGAACCTGAACAATCCCTTATGCACTTTTATAAATACTTCCTGGCAAATATCCTGCACATCGTCATAGTCGCGTACAAGGCGGTTTATAACGTGAAAAACGAGGCGCTCATATTGTTTCACCAGCAATTCAAAGGCCCGCATATCGCCCTTTAAAATTTTGGTTACTACCTCCTTTTCATTAAACATATGCTATTAGTCAACACGGGCGCGATAAAGGTTGCAATAAAAATAAATAAAAATAATTGCAACCTGACACAAGTTGCAGTTGACTACTATGTAATTTTTCACCAAATTTAAAAAACATTATGGATCAGCACATCGCATTTTTTTTGGTAGTTGCAGTACTTGTAATTACTATAGCATGGGTTATTATAGCCTGGTATAATTATCGTTTAAAAAAACGCATTATCGAATCAGGGCCTTTAAATGATGAAGCCATGGGATTTGTTAAAAAGCTTTCAGGCTCGGGCACCGATTCGTTAAAATGGGGCTGCATAGTTTTTGCAGGCGGCCTTGGCTTAGTTGTAATCAATTATATCCCTTATGAATTTGGCTCATCATTGCCATACGGCCTTGAGGCTATGTTTATTGCAGCGGGTTTTTTAGTTTATTACGGCCTGATGCGTAAGCAGCAGTCTAAATAACCAATCACACCGGCGTAACATTCCGTTAAGCCGGATAAGTATCAAATTGTACGGTTTTAAAAAGAAACGCTTAATGCGTGTGGGGATAGTTTTGCCCTGAAATTTCAATCTAATATTATCATGAAACGAATACTTATATACTCATTTATACTATTTACCTTATGTACGGCAACAGAACAAGCCGTTGCACAGAACGGGCACAAGGTTTATGGTATTGTGGCAGATTTATCTAACAAAGAGCCGCTTGGTTTTGCTACACTTTATCTGAGAACAACAAAAGACAGCCTTTTGAAAAGTTCAATAAGCAAAGCTGATGGCGAATTTACCTTTGAACATTTAGCGGCCGGGAAATACCGTTTGTTTATTAGTTCTACAGGGTATGATGAACGGGTGGTGGTTGTGGATGTAAATAATAACACCGATATAAACCTTGAAAACGTTTATCTGACCAAAAGCATTAAAATCTTAAAAGAGGTGGCAATAACAGCCAACAGGCCCATCGTGCAACAAAAAGCCGACCGTATAATTTATGATATGCAGGCAGACCCAGAGAGCAAAGTGAACAATGTTTTAGATATGGTACACAAAATCCCATACCTGACCGTTGATGCCGATGATAATGTGCAAATGAAGGGCAGTACCAGCTTTAAGGTGCTGATAAACGGCAAACCATCGGGTATGCTTACCAATAACCTAAAGGAAGTGCTGCGTACCATGCCGGCATCGAGCGTAGTTAAGATAGAGGTAATTACCATACCGCCATCAAAGTATGATGCCGAAGGGATGGCTGGTATTATCAATATAATCACCAATAAAAAGGTGAACGATGGTTATAAAGGCAATTTAAATATTAGCGATAATTTCCCGGCAGGGGGGCCGGATGTAGGAGGTGGGTTTACTTTCCAGCAAGGCAAGCTGGGTGTTAACAGCTTTTTGGGGGCCGGCACACATACACAGCCAAATACTAACAACTCAACAAGCCGCACAACTATCGATACCAATACAGCAACCGACCTTAAACAAAATGGCTATGGCAAGCAAAGTGGCAAAAACGCTTATTTTGGTACTGAAATAAGCTATGAAATTGACACTCTCAACCTGTTATCGGGTAATTTTAATATCAATGGTTTCAGGTATAATAATTCAGCTTTTCAAACATCGGCACTAACAGGCAATGCCGGGTTGCTGCAAGGTTATGACAATAATAGCAGCTCATACGGCGATGGCGGCGGATTTGATGCTGCGCTGAATTACCAGCTTGGTTTTAAAAAGAATAAAAACACCCTGCTCACATTCTCGTACCAATATTCGGGTTATACCAACAATTCGCATAATGACGTCGATATCAGCAACATGTTTGATTATCCAACGCCGGATTACAGGCAATTCAATCAGTCAATTTCACACGAGCAAACCATACAGGTTGATTATGCGCGTCCGATAAAAAAAGTAAATATGGAAGCCGGTGTAAAAGCTATTTTGCGCGACAGTAAAAGCAATTCGTTATATAACTCGCTCGACTCGGCTACCAATTTGTTTGAGCCGGAAGCCGATATGAACAATATATTTAATTATACAGAGAATGTTTTCGGGGCCTACAACTCATACCAGTTCACTTTAAAAACATGGAATTTCAGCGCCGGGCTACGCGCTGAAGCTACACATGTAAATGCCAACTTTGTTTCCACTGCATCAAACACTGTTCAGGATTATTTTAACCTCGTGCCGTCATTAGCTATCAACAAATCACTTAAAAATAATAGCAGCATCAGCTTCGGGTTTGTACAGCGCCTGCGCAGGCCAAGTATTAACCGCCTTAATCCTTATGTTGACAGGACGGATCCTAACTTTATAAACACAGGTAACCCCAATCTGCATGCTGTAACCATGAATATTGTACAGGCAGGCTATAACTACAGCGGCAAAACGGTGTCGGTATTTATAGGTACTGATTATACTTTTGTAAATAATCTCGACCTGCAGGTAACTACCTACGACCCCGCTACGCACATTTCCACCTCGAAGTATGAAAATACAGGTAAAGGCGGCGGCCAGGAGATAAATTTTAACCTGAATTACTCGCCTTGTCAATTGTATAACCTAAGTGTTAACGGAAATGCGCTTTACCTGATGATAAAAGGTACAGGTAGTGATAGTACATCAAAACTAAACACGCTGCTGGCACATGTTTCCGTATCGAATGGTTTCAGGTTTAATAAGGGTTGGAGCATGAACGTAAATGCCGATTATAATTCGCGCAGCCCCAATTCATTACAAGGTGCAAACAATGGATTTTTTAGCACATCATTAAGTGTGAACAAGGAACTGGTTAAAAACAAGCTGTATTTTTCTGCAGCGGTAAATAATCCGTTCACAAAATTCCGCAACAGGGATACCGAAACTACCGGGCCCGATTTTACACAAACCAATATTAACCAGCTATACTTCAGATCAGTAAAATTTAGTTTGAACTACAATTTCGGCAGGTTGAAAAGCGATATTAAGAAAAGCAGAAAAGGCATTAATAATGATGATGTTTCGAATAATAAGGGTGGGGGATTGTAGCGTAAAAATTCACGTTTGGAAACTCAAAGTGTCTCATTTACATAAATGAGTCACTTTGAGACACACTGAAATTTTTTAAATCTTAAAAAATTAACACGTTCATTATCAGTGCCATTGATAATTCAAAATTGCTCAAAATGGGCCAAAATGAATCATTTTAGGTCCTTAAAATGCAAAAAAATGCCTTTTTAACCCGCTTTTTTGCTCAAAAAACATCAAAAAACGCGTTTTTTTAACGTAAAAAAGCTTAAAAATACTAATTTTCCTGCTTTTTTAAGGTTTAAAATTGAGTAGATTCGGGCAAACTGTCTCAATTTGAGACAGCAATAACTGTAATAATTTAGTTCGTTTACTTGGCTATTATTTTAAACTCGGTACGCCTGTTTTTGGCGCGGTTTGCATCACTAATATTAGGCATAATTGGTTGGGTTTCGCCATAGCCTTTATAAATCAGTCTTGCAGCAGTTATACCGTTAGTAATCAAGTATTGATAAACTGATTTCGCCCTGTTTTCAGATAGCACCTGGTTAGCCTGATTATTGCCCACATTATCGGTATGCCCCGAAATTTCAATGTGAACAGATGGGTTGAGGTTCAAAAAGTCTATCAATTTTTGCAGTTCGGCCTTTGAATCAGGTTTCAGGTCAAACTTATTAGTATCGAAAAATATATTGTTCAACACCACCTTATTACCAACTTCAATAGGCGATAATTCAACAGTTAACTGATAAGGTTCTCTGGCTTCGTGGCCCAGAAGCGAGAAGTTAGCCGAATAAAACAGATAACCATCCTTCGATACATTCAGCCCGTAGTTTTTACCTGCGGTAAGTGTAACCAGGAAGTCGCCATATTCGGGTGAGCTATTATCCTGGTAAACTGTGGCGTTTTTTTCAAGGTCGATAATTTCAACCGATGCCTCCAGCGGCTGTTTGGTTACAGCATCAATCACAATACCTTTTACATAAGTTACCACATGCGGCCTTATATTTTCGGGCAGCTCAAAGTAATAAATGTCATACCCGCCAAAACCATTCAGGTTATTTGAGGCGAAGAAAGCATACTGGCCGCTGGCAGTTACGGTAAGGCCGTTCTCATCGCCGCTTGAATTAATAGGATAGCCCAGGTTCTGTGGTTTTTGCCACTGGCCATTCTTACCCAAATGGCTCACAAAAAGATCCATCCCGCCAAGCCCCGGCCAGCCGTTCGAGCAAAAATATAGGGTGCTGTCATCAGCATGTATATAGGGCGACTGCTCATCATAGGGGGTATTGATATTAGGGCCCAGGTTTTGAGGCTCGCTCCAGCCCTTATCGGTAACGGTTGATTTCCATATATCATACCCCCCATAACCACCTTTACGGTTGCTTACAAAATAAAGCGTGCGGCCATCAGCACTTATCGAGGGCTGCGATTCCCAGCCGGATGTATTCACAGGCGGGTTAAGGTCGTAGGGTTTACCCCAGTCATCACCCTGTTTTTTGGCTATGTAAATATCGCACCTGCCTAAACCATCGGGGCGGTTGCAACCTGTAAAAAACAGGTATTTGCCATCAGCTGTTATGGATTGCGCCCCCTCATTATAATTAGGTGTATTTATATTATTGCTTAAGTAGGTGGCCGTTTGCCACTTGCCGCTCAGCTTAACGCTTTTGTAAAAATCTTCGTTGTTGTTTATTTTACGGGTGAATATCAATTCGCTTTCATCAGCAGTAGCAACGGGTAAATACTCATCGGCGCCGGTATTAATTTCAGGGCCAACATTTATCGGTTTAAATGATACCGGGTGCTGTATGGCTTCAAGGCTGAAATCACAATCCTTTAACAACTTTTTTGCAAAATAAATATCCTTATCCTGTATGTTAGGATAGGTGAGGTATTTTTGCAGGTGTTGCTGAGCAATTACATACTGTGCATCACTTATTTCTGATTCGCCTAATTTAAGGTATACACCGCGACTAAAATCAGGATTAATGGCTATTACCTTACGATATTCTTCAATAGAAAGTTTGTTTTGTTTTAGCACATGTAATACATCAGCCAGCAGCAAATGGGCTTCAGTAAATTTAGGGTCTCTGTCGATGGCTTTTAGCAGTTCATCTGTTGCTGCCTTGAATTCACGGTTATCAAGGGCTTCATTTGCCAGCGCATAGTGTTTTATAGCCTCGCGGTCGGTAGTTGAATATTGCGACTGTGCGAAAGAACAAACCGATATACATATTAATAGAAACGACAGGAGAACAATTCTCATCCTTAGTTGATACGATAATTTGTATCCTAAGTTACACTTATTAAGGAATATTCAAATATTTATGCGTTTGCAATGATATTTCCCAATGCGGGTTATTCATCACATATTCAACTATCAGCGGCGTCATTTCCTTCGATCGCGACCACTCAGGCTGCAAATACAATTTACAGTTTGGCCCTACTAATTTGGCATGTTGCTCGGCCCATTCAAAGTCTGATTTGTTAAATACAATTACCTTAAGCTCATCAGCTTTTTCGGCAACGCTCATAGTAGGCCCTTTAAATTTTTTTGGCGATAAACATATCCAGTCCCAACTACCCGAAAGTGGATAAGCGCCCGATGTTTCTATAAAGGTTTTAATGCCTTTTTGCTGTAATTGCCCGGTTAGGTAATCAAGATTATAGATCAATGGCTCGCCGCCGGTAACTACTACAGCTTTTGAGGGATGTTGCGAGGCATGATCTACAATAACATCAGCAGCAGTAAGCGCATGTAACTCGGCATCCCAGCTTTCCTTCACATCGCACCAATGGCAACCTACATCACAGCCACCTAAGCGGATAAAATAAGCAGCCTTACCGGTATGGAACCCCTCGCCCTGTATAGTATAAAATTCTTCCATTAAAGGAAGCAGTGTGCCGTCGTCCGGTATTTGGTGTGCCATTGGGCAAAGGTACCTTTTTAGGCTTAAAGCGAAAAGCACAAACGTGAAAGCTGACGGTAAGCTAACACGCATATAAATTTGCCGTTAAGTAATTTTTTTATTTTTCATACAATTTTTGCTATAAGCTTTTCGCTATATTTACTCTTAAATTTTTACGTCGTGAAAAAAATCTACCTGGTTATTGGGTTTTTAGTGCTGGTTTGTTTCAGCTCATGCGTGGATATTGAAGAACATTACGATTTTAAAGCTGATGGTTCGGTTAATGTAGTTTACGGTTTTGATATGAGCAAAGCCGTATCGGTATTGATGAACCTGATGTCGGACTCTGTACGCGCCACACCGCAATTTTCAATGGTGAAGGACACCACTCTTAATTTTTACAATGCCCTGCCCGACAGCACCCAGATAAAAATGAACCTGGATGAGATCAACATGGCCAAAAGCAGCAACCTTACCATAAAAATGGATTTGGCCAAAAGCATTATGAAGGTGAACATTAACCACGTGGCAAAAAATGCTTCCGACCTGCAATACTACCTGCAGCATATCTCAAAAATATCAATGAATAACCAGCTGAATTCATTAACAAAAAATAATACTGAAGCTAAAGGCTTTGATGCGCAGCGACTTATAGCAGGAGAGGATTATTATAATTACGAGATAACTCCACACAAGTTTTACCGCATAATTGATAAAGCGAAATTCAACGCCTTTTTGAAAAAAACAAAATCAACCCTTGCCATGGCTAAAGCTATGCTGATAGATATGCCATATAAAATAGTGCTGAACTTTGCCAAACCGGTAAAAAAGGTAAACAACCCCAAAGCCGTACTTTCAGCCGACAGGAAACACGTTATATTGGTAACCGATATGGATGAAGTGATGAAGGACCCTAATGTGATGAACCTAAAGATCGATTTCTAACTGCATGAAATGGTATAAACTGCCTGATGACCTGCCCGATGGACCATTTCTGAGAAAAGTAAAAATAGGCGGAAAAAGCATTTGCCTTGCCAACTATAAAGGATATTTATACGCGTTCTCGGGTTATTGTCCACATGCTGGCGCCGACTTGAGTGGTGGCTGGTGCCGCGAAGGAAAAATTATCTGCCCAAATCATCGGTATTCATATGATCTGCACACCGGGAAGGGTAGCCCCGGACAAAATGATTATGTAGATGTTTTCCCGGTTGAAAAACGCGATGATGGAATTTATATAGGCATAACAGGTTTTTGGGAGAAAATAAAGGCGGGATTTAAATAAAGCTATAAATCATGCCTTTTACTTATAAACCTCTTTTTTCGCCGAAGCCAAAGTGTTCTTTAACAGGCCGATAATGGTCATTAATCCTACACCGCCAGGTACAGGCGTTATCCATGATGCTTTTGGCGCTACATTTTCAAAATCAACATCGCCATAAAGTTTAAAACCCGATTTAGTTATAGTTGAAGTTTCGCGGTTCATGCCCACATCAATTATTACCGCGCCGGATTTTACCATGTCGGCAGTAATAAAATTCTTTTTGCCAATGGCCACTATCAGTATATCGGCATCGAGTGTAAAATCTTTAATATTTGGAGTGCGGCTATGGCAAATGGTGACAGTGCAATTACCGGGATAGGTGTTACGCGCCATTAAAATACTCATCGGAGAGCCTACAATATTGCTGCGGCCAACCACTACACAATGCTTCCCAGCTGTCTCGATATTGTATTCTTTAAGCATTAAAGTAATGCCGTAGGGGGTTGCAGGAATAAAGGATGGCAAATTGCGCTGCATACGCCCAAGATTTACAGGGTGGAAGCCGTCAACATCTTTACGATAATCAATACGTTCGGTTACTTTTTCAGGGTCGATATGTTTTGGGAGAGGGAGTTGTACTATAATTCCGTCTATATCAGCATCTGCATTAAGATCAGCCACCTTTTGTAGTAGTTCTTCTTCCGATACAGTATCCTCATAACGTACCAGTGTCGATTTAAAACCCACCTTCTCACAGTTTTTCATCTTACTGGCTACATAGGTTTCACTACCGCCATCGTGCCCAACTAAAACAGCCACCAGGTGAGGCTTACGGCCAGTGTCGGCCAGTATTTTGGCTGCTTCTTCAGCTATTTCAACCTTAAGTTTTTCTGATACGTATTTGCCGTCGAGTATATTCATTGTTATAAGAATCAAGAGTCAAGAATCAAGAGCCAGGAAAATAACCAAAAAGCTTTTTTTAATCTTGCCTCCTGATTCTTGGCTCTTGATTCTAAAAAATTAGTCCAGCTTCAACACCGCCATAAACGCGCTTTGTGGTATTTCTACGTTACCTACCTGGCGCATGCGTTTTTTACCTGCTTTTTGCTTTTCCAGCAATTTACGCTTACGCGATATATCGCCGCCATAACATTTAGCGGTAACATCCTTACGCATTGCCTTAACGGTTTCGCGGGCGATGATCTTAGCGCCAATAGATGCCTGTATAATAATTTCAAATTGCTGGCGGGGTAAGAGCTCTTTCAGCTTTTCGCATATCTTTTTACCAAAGTCGTACGAGTTACTGCGGTGGATAAGCGATGAAAGCGCATCAACAGGTTCACTGTTCAGACGGATGTCCAGTTTAACCAAATCGCTCTGGCGGTAACCTACCTGGTGGTAATCAAACGAAGCATAGCCTTTTGAAATGGTCTTTAATTTATCATAGAAATCAAACACGATCTCGCCCATTGGCATCTCGAAGATCAATTCCACACGATCTGAAGTGAGATATGACTGATGTGTTATCATACCACGCTTTTGTATACAAAGCGACATTACCGGGCCAACAAATTCGGCTTTGGTGATAATAGTAGCTTTAATGAAAGGCTCTTTTACGTAATCTATTTTGCTTGGGTCGGGCAAATCAGAAGGATTATTTACTATAATTTCCTCTCCTTTTGTGGTATAAGCAAGGTACGATACGTTAGGTACAGTTGTAATAACCGTCATGTTGAACTCTCGCTCTAAACGTTCCTGTACTATTTCCATGTGCAGCATACCCAGGAAACCGCAACGGAAACCAAATCCCAAAGCCGCCGATGATTCCGGTTCAAAAACCAGGGAAGCATCATTCAGCTGCAATTTGGCCATTGATTCGCGCAGTTCTTCATAATCCTCAGTATCAACAGGGTAAATGCCGGCAAACACCATTGGTTTTACTTCCTCAAAGCCCTGTATGCCTTCGGCACAAGGTCGATCCACATGTGTAATAGTGTCACCAACCTTTACTTCACGTGCTTCCTTTATGCCCGATATAATATATCCTACGTCGCCTGTTTTAATTACGTCCTTTGGCAATTGGCGCAGTTTTAATGTGCCCACTTCATCAGCCAGGTATTGTTTTTCGGTAGCTACAAATTTTACTTTATCACCCTTGCGTATCTCACCATTAACTACTTTAAAGTAGGCTATGATACCGCGAAATGAGTTGAATACCGAATCAAATATCAATGCCTGTAATGGCGCCTTAGGATCGCCGACAGGGGCGGGGACACGTTCAATAATAGCGCGCAAAATGTCATGTACGCCCATACCCGTTTTACCTGACGCCGCTAAAATTTCTTCACGTTTACAACCTATCAGGTCAACTATCTGGTCTTTCACTTCCTCGGGCATCGCACCCGGAAGATCCATTTTATTAAGAACCGGGATTATCTCCAGATCATTTTCCAATGCAAGATAGAGGTTCGATATAGTTTGTGCCTGTATGCCCTGTGCAGCATCTACAATAAGCAATGCGCCTTCGCAGGCTGCTATTGAACGCGATACTTCATATGAAAAGTCAACGTGGCCGGGGGTATCAATCAGGTTCAGCGTATATTTTTGGCCATCAAGCTCATAATCCATTTGTATGGCGTGGCTTTTTATGGTGATGCCACGCTCACGCTCCAGGTCCATATCGTCAAGCAATTGCGCCTGCGATTCGCGTTGGGTAATGGTGTTGGTATATTCTAATAACCTGTCGGCTAAAGTACTTTTGCCGTGGTCGATATGCGCTATGATACAAAAATTACGAATGTGCTCCATTGAGGCGCAAAAGTAGCGTTTTTAGGCGGATAATAAAAGCCCCGGCTAACTCTTAAGTACCGGGGCTTTTATTAATTATTTTAACTGCAATAGTTTGTTATTCAGTTATCAATTGCTCACAATAACCGGAGTTTCGCTTACAGCTACGCTAAGCGCATTGTTAGTTGTTGTTTTAGCCGCCGATTGAATTGCTGTTGAATTTGGGTTTAATGTATATAGGGTTGCTGTTTTTGCTCCCACATTAAGCGAATAGGTGCCCGTTGCGCCTTTGGCGGTTGGCATCCATAATACCCAAATGGTTTTGGTGCCGTTGGTGTATTGATCAACCATCGGGTTTGAACTTAAAGTTTTCACATAGGTATAATTACCCATTAAGTTTGAAACCTGTTGTATGTAATTGCCCGATGGCCGCCTTTGGCTGGTGCTAGCCATTAAACCTGATGTAGCATATTGAATAGTTTGCCCGGGGGCGTTATCATACATCTGGTAAAAAAATAAGCGCGAGATACCATGTTTGATGTACAGTAATGACGAACGTAATATCCAGTCGGCCTGTACCAATTCAGCTGATTTGCTGCCGATCGCAGGCGCCCGCTGAATGCTCTGGCTATTAATATCGTAACCATTTTCAGTTAGCCAAACCTGTGGTTTACCGGCAATAGCTTTAGCTTCGGCAACAAAAGCGTCAGCTTCACTTGCTGCATTTGAAAGCTCGGGTGCTGCGCCAACATTACCACCATTGCTGTAATTGTGATAGTTGATCACATCGAAGCAAAGATTAACGCTGCCATCAGCTTTATAACCCCTGTTTTGAGCGCACCAGGTAACCATATCTTTTATCCATTGAATAGCATTTGGTAAATTACAAAGGCCGCCCATCACTACCTGCATATTAGGGTCGGCATTTTTTATACCCACGTTTTTACCAAGTTTACCCTTGTTGCCATCATAAAAAGCCGACATGTTGGCTGCATATTGCTGGGCGGTTTGTTTGGTGGCAGGGCCCTTCCACCATTTATCGGGTTCGTTGTTAACCTCTACGTATTTTACGGTATTCAGGCCAACTTTAACCGTGTTTACCACATCATTTGCCCAGCGCGGGGTTTTATCAACCGATAACAAGCTTCTATTTACATTGGCATTTGAGCCATAGCGCGCAGCGAATTGAAATGCTACCTTACCCACCAGTATATAAGATGCCGGGTCGCTAAGATTCGAGCCATAAGGCGCCGTTACATCTTCCGAATCCTGCAGGTTTGCGGGGAAGCCTGCTAAGAACCAGTTGGGGCAGGTCTTAATGTCTACCAGGGCGGTAATGTTATCAGCTTTACAGGCTGAATAAATAGCATCCAGGTTCCAGCTGCCATTAATTACCGGGTTAAAGCTATATTGGCCTTGTACAGGTTCCAGCGAACTCCAGTCCAAATAATGCCTTACGCCACTAAAGGTTCTCATTAAGCCCATTTTGGTCGGATCGACAGAGGACGGGTTCGAGCCAAAAAAGTCCCAGGCAAAGGCATTTACGCCAAACATGTTCTGTAATGGCGTAGTGGAAGTGTTTGGAGGAACAGATGATGTTGTTTTTCCTGTTCCCGTTTTTGTGCCGGTACTGTCGGTTACGGTTGATTTGCCGGGAAGTTCAGGTGAATCTTTTTTACAGCTTGTAAAAAGCGTTGCAGCGATAACAAATGATAATAAGCATCCACTGAAACGTGAGTTTCGGGTTATTGTTTGCATCATAAGTAGATTTTGTTTTCAAATGTAAAAACCCCGTTACTTTAACTTTATTGTCTAAAACAAAAAAATTATTTACCAACAGCTTAATTTGCACAATGGCTTGATTATTAGAATTAATGATTTTTCAGGACAAGCTAATGGTCATTTAATAATAAAGCCTCAATATTATTTTGATATTGAGGCTTTATCATTAAATGAGGCTCCTGTAAGCAATCAATTGCTCACAAAAACAGGTGTTTCGCTTACCGCTACATTGAGTTTATTAGCAGTTGCGGTTTTAACAGCTGATTTAATAGTTGGTCCATTAGGATCTAAAGTATATAATGTTGCCGAAGCCTTACCCACATTGAGCGAGTATGTAGCCGTTGCGCCTTTGGCAGTAGGCATCCAAAGTACCCAAATAGTTTTAGTACCGTTAGTATATTGGTCAACCATAGGGCTTGAACTTAACGTTTTTACATAAGTATAGTTACCCATTAAAACTTTTGTCTGCAAAATGTACCTGCCTGATGGTCTGCGGGTGCTGGTGTTTGCCATTAAACCTGAGGTAGCATATTGAATAGTTTGCCCGGGGGCGTTATCATACATCTGGTAAAAAAACAGGCGCGAGATGCCATGTTTGATGTACAGTAATGACGAACGTAATATCCAGTCGGCCTGTACCACTTCAGCTGATTTGCTGCCGATCGCAGGCGCCCGCTGAATGCTCTGGCTATTAATATCGTAACCATTTTCAGTTAACCAAACCTGTGGCTTAGCGGCAAGGGCTTTAGCTTCGGCAACAAAAGCGTCAGCTTCACTTGCTGCATTTGAAAGCTCGGGCGCTGCGCCAACATTACCACCATTGCTGTAATTGTGATAGTTGATCACATCGAAGCAAAGATTAACGCTGCCATCAGCTTTATAACCCCTGTTTTGAGCGCACCAGGTAACCATATCTTTTATCCATTGAATAGCATTTGGTAAATTACAAAGGCCGCCCATCACTACCTGCATATTAGGGTCGGCATTTTTTATACCCACGTTTTTACCAAGTTTACCCTTGTTGCCATCATAAAAAGCCGACATGTTGGCTGCATATTGCTGGGCGGTTTGTTTGGTGGCAGGGCCCTTCCACCATTTATCGGGTTCGTTGTTAACCTCTACGTATTTTACGGTATTCAGGCCAACTTTAACCGTGTTTACCACATCATTTGCCCAGCGCGGGGTTTTATCAACCGATAACAAGCTTCTATTTACATTGGCATTTGAGCCATAGCGCGCAGCGAATTGAAATGCTACCTTACCCACCAGTATATAAGATGCCGGGTCGCTAAGATTCGAGCCATAAGGCGCCGTTACATCTTCCGAATCCTGCAGGTTTGCGGGGAAGCCTGCTAAGAACCAGTTGGGGCAGGTCTTAATGTCTACCAGGGCGGTAATGTTATCAGCTTTACAGGCTGAATAAATAGCATCCAGGTTCCAGCTGCCATTAATTACCGGGTTAAAGCTATATTGGCCTTGTACAGGTTCCAGCGAACTCCAGTCCAAATAATGCCTTACGCCACTAAAGGTTTTCATTAAGCTCATTTTGGTCGGATCGACAGAGGACGGGTTCGAGCCAAAAAAGTCCCAGGCAAAGGCATTTACGCCAAACATGTTCTGTAATGGCGTAGATGTTGGTGCGGCTGCGGCCGCTGAAAATGAAGTTGAACTGGTATCCAATTTTAGTGCATTGGATAGTGTCGGGGAATCCTTTTTACAGCTGTCAAAAAGGGCTGCAGCAGTTGCGAGTACCAATAAGGTTCTGCTGAAACGGGGGTTTCGGGTTGTTTTCTGTGTCATAGATTTTTTTTATGTTTTCAATTGTAAAAACTCCGTTACAACAGAATTATTGCCTTATAAGAAAAAAAACCTTAATTTTTATTCTATACGGTAATCTAAATCGGTCAAATCCTTAACCGAACCAAAGCCTATTACATCCTTAATTACCTTTCCGTCAGTCATTTCCATCGCCCTTATGATTTTATCAGCACCAAATTTGCTTTTTATCTCGTGCATGGTTTTTAACGCGATATCTTTTCGCTCTACATCTTCAAATAAGCTGTAAAACATATTGCCGGTATTTACAAAGTTGGTAACAGACACCCGCATACTGCCAATATGGGTATTCAAAACAGGACCGGTTTGCGTCTTTGCTTCAAACTTTTCCATACGCAACCGTATCATGCGCATCAGGCTAACGGCATCTTGTACCGGTAGGGTAATAGCAAAACCATCGTCCCAGCGCGTGCCATCCTCATATTGAGCTGTAAAACCTATTGATTTACAATAAAATTTATGATGAACCATGCGCTTCTCAAGTGTAAGGCAAAGCGTCATGAACAACTGTTCTATATACTCTATGTTTTTTCTTTTCTCTGCCGATATTTGCCTCATAGATTGCATACCGTGGTAATCATGTGCCACAATGTTTGTTTCGATAAAGTTGAGGCGGTAATGCCAATAAATACCATCAATGCTTTTAAAAATAGCTTTCAGGCGTTGGGGTGTAGCATAACGCATTTCCAGCGGCGTATTAATACCACCCCGCTCCAACCGGTACGACATATTGGCGCCAATACCCGGCAAGTCGCCTAATTTCAGGCCTTTTAACACCTCATCAATATTTTGCGGGGTTATCATCATTAACCCGCCTGTTTTTTTCCCCCGCACGGAGGCCAGCTTGGCCAAAAAAGCATTAGGCGCAATACCCACCGAACATTCCAGCCAATCTCCTACATTCTCTAAAATATCCCGCTTTATCCAACGTGCAATCGCTACCGGGTCGCTATGATCATAATGGGTTAAATTGATGATAGCCTCATCAATACTTTTCGGTACAACATCCTGGCAATATTGCTTAATTACATTAATTATTTTTTTATGGAACTCGCGGTAGCGGGCAGGATTGCTTTCAACAGGGACAAAATCAGGGCAAACGGTCATTACATCATTCAGGCGCATCCCGGCCTTTAACCCGCGTTCCTTTGCTTCGGTTGATAAGGATATTACACAGCCATATTTACCCGTATACACGCATACCCCCACAGGCCGGTTACGCAACCAAAAATTAACCTGCTGTTCGCAACGGGCAAAAAAGCTGTTCATATCCACAAACAGTACGCGTGGTTCGGTTTTTACCTGTATGGAGTTTTGATTCACTTACAAATTTACTAATAATATTAGCAAATGCAAATGGATTGAGAAATTGCCTGCACCCGAATTAAGGGATGTTGAATAAAATGATTATAGGTAATTTATTGTTTGCGCCCCCTGGTTAAACAGAAGGTCAACAATGCTCAGGTTTTTTATAAAGCCATTCTTTTCCTCAAAAACCTGGAAGTAGGGCTTTTGATCAATCATGCTCTCTTTTTTGGGATTGATGGATGAGCGCATATCGGTAAGCGCCGGATATTCTACCTCGTAAGTTTCGGTATAAGTAAAGGGTGTTTTTATTTTGGTGAGTTTTAACAACAATTGCAATAACTGTTCATTATAGTCGAATAAAAAGGTTTCCCTGTTCTCATAAAACGAAGCAAAATCATCTTCATAATATTCAAAATAAGCCGAACGACGATAACAGGCCTGCAGGCTCATCCAGTGCAGCCGTTGCCAGTTAAATTCATAACTTATCTTTACGTCTTTAACTTTAGTATGGTTTTTTGATCCCTTCATAACTGGCACAGTAAGCGCCAGCATCCCATCAGGCGAACAGATATTCGCACGGTTACGGTAGGTTTGTTTTGGGAAATGTTCTTCACGCTCAATAAAAATATGGGGTTTATGTTTATTAAGCGCCATGAAATATTCAACCGGGGCCAGATAAAGCATGGGTAAAACTACACCGTTTGCAATCATATATTTTTTTAAGTTTGTACACAAAAAAACCGGACGAAAATAATGATAAATAAAGGGCTTTCAAGATTAGGTACATTCTTTTTATACCTTATCTCACTATTGCCCTTTTGGGTTTTGTACCTGGTGTCTGATGTTATATTCCTGCTGATATATTACGTTATAGGTTACAGGCGAAAGGTTGTACAGGAAAACCTGCGTAACTCTTTCCCCGAAAAAACAGAAGATGAGCGCCATATTATAGAAAAGAAATATTTTAAATACCTGGCTGATCTTACTGTTGAAACAGTAAAAATGATAACCGTATCGAAAAAAGAAATATACAGACGTGTGACATCGCCCAACGCCGAATTGTTAAAAAAATACTTTGCCCAGGGCCGTAGTATCATGATGGCACTGGGACATTACGGTAATTGGGAAATGGCCGACCTGCGTATGAGCCTGGAAGTAGATAAACCTACACTGGTGGTTTATAAGCCCCTTACCAACGCTGTTTTTGATGAATATTTTATAAAAATGCGCTCACGTTTTGGGGCTACGCTGGTAGCTATGAAAAACATAATGCGTACCATGGTAAAGCATAGAGACGAAATAATTGTAAGCGCTTTTGTGGCCGACCAAACTCCGGTTAAGCATGAGGCTACTTATTTTACCACGTTTTTAAACCAGCCAACCGCCTTTTTTTTAGGAGTTGAAAAGTTAGCAAAGCTGAGTAATTCGGTTGTTATATTTTGTGATGTGGAGAGGCCAAAAAGGGGGCATTATTCATTCAATCTTATACCTTTGACCGAAAATCCGAAAGAAACCGCAGAATATGAAATAACCCGGGCTTACATACAATGCCTGGAAACTATGATAAAAAGAGAACCGCAATACTGGTTATGGTCGCACCGCAGGTGGAAGTTTAAGCCGGAAGATAAAAATTAAATGAGTAATACACCTAAAGTTGCCATAGTTATATTGAACTGGAACGGTGCCAAACACCTAAAGGAATTTTTGCCCTCGGTAACCAGGTCAGATTGGCCCAACCTTGAAATTGTGATAGGGGATAATGGATCGACCGATGAGTCGGTGGCTTTTGTGAAGGGCGCCTACCCTGGTATAACTGTTATAGTAAATGATGCCAATTACGGGTTTACAGGTGGTTATAACAAGGTTTTAAAGCAGGTTGAGGCCGATTATTTTATCCTGTTAAACTCGGACGTGGAAGTGCCTGCCGGGTGGATAACACCTGTTATTGAACTGATGGAAAGCGACCCGCTGATTGCCGCCGCCGCTCCTAAAATAAAAGCGTATTATCAACAAGATCATTTTGAACATGCAGGTGCTGCCGGTGGGTTTATTGATGCCTTTGGCTATCCCTTTTGCCGCGGGCGGATGTTTTACGAGATAGAGGAAGATATGGGACAGTACCAACAGTCGGGTGAGATATTCTGGGCATCGGGCGCGGCATTGTTTATAAAAAAGAAGTACTGGGACGAAGCCGGCGGCTTTGACGAACGTTTTTTTGCCCACATGGAGGAAATTGACCTGTGCTGGCGCTTGAAAAACATGGGTTACAAAATCATGTACTGCGCGCAATCAGAAGTGTTCCATGTTGGCGGCGGAACATTGAATACCGAGAACCCTTTTAAAACTTACCTGAACTTTAGGAATAACCTGCTACTACTTAAAAAGAATTTACCTTATTGGCGCTCGGTGTTTGTTATCGGTGTGCGCTACTGGATGGACCTGATGGCGCTATTCCGTTTTTTGAACGAAGGGAAGCGCAAGGATGCGGCAGCAGTGAGTAAGGCCCATCGTAACTTTTTAAGGCATATTTTTCAGTCGGAAAAGCATATACACATTTCGGCTGATAAATCAAGGCTAAAGGGAATGTATAAAGGCAGCATTGTAGCCGCGTTTTTTATAAAAAAGAAAAAAACCTTTACTGCGCTAAACCCGGAGGAATTTTATTAGGTGTTTCTTCTATCGGTGTTTCATTAGCCGGGTTAACATTTGGTGGTGTTGTATTTTTGGTATTATCATCTTCGCCGGCAGTAGTTTTATCCAACAGATGAACGTTCAGATCCTGCGTTGGGAATGGTATTTCAATACCTTGTTCTTTGAACGTTTTGTAAATATCGCCCAAAACCCTGCTTTTCAGTTCGAGCCAGGTGCTTATGTCGGCCGCCCAAAAAAACATCCTGAAATCAACCGAACTCTCATTTAAATTATGCAGGAATACTGCCGGTGCAGGTTCACTCATTATATCGTCCCTGTTGCATAGCAGGTCCTTTAAAACCGTTTTCACTTTTTCGGTGTCTGAGCCATAGGCAACCCCAATAATTAATTCTATCCGGCGGTTGTTGTTGCTTAGCGTCCAGTTGATCACATGGTGAGATATAAGGTCGCCGTTAGGAATAATAACCTCCGCGCCATCGGCTGTAGCTATCCGGCTTGAGCGGATACCTATTTCGCGAATGGTGCCCGAACGTCCATCAACCTCTATAACATCGCCAATTTGTATCGGCTTTTCAAATGCAAGTATCAATCCCGATACCAGGTTATTTACAATGGTTTGCAGGCCAAAACCAATACCCACGCCAAACGCGCTTATAATAATGGTTACCTTATCGAGCGGAAAGTTGGAAGCCGCAACGGCCAGAATAAAGCCTACGGAAAATACGCCTAACCTGATCAGCAGGGTTGATGTGCGGTTCTTCTTTTTTAATACCGACATGTCCTTCACCCGCAATGCAGACACATCGTAAAAATAGCTTATAATGCGTGAAATTATGGATGATAACCATATTACCGCTATAAAAATAACAAAGCCCTGGAATGTAAACGAAGCGCCCCCAACGCTATGTGACTGACTTAAAATATCGCTTATATAATCGCGGGCAGCATCATCAATATTTAAATTCTGAAACAGGAAAAATACCCATATCAGGGTTGCAATAAGTAAAAGAAGTTTTTTAAACTTTTCTTCAACAATAGTATAGTCCACCCAGTCGAGCAGGCTGTGGCCTGTTTCTTTTGTTTGAAACTGTAGAAACAAACCCTGGATAATGATATGGACCACGAAAAAAAGGATAACGAGTAACCATAAATTATACACGGCAGTTACACCTATTATTTTAGCAAGGCTAAAGCGCCCGGTGATGTTGAGCAGGAGCGATAAAAATTGTAGCCCGATAAATGTTTTCAATACAAAAGGAGTATAGGAAAGGTAATCATCGGCTTTTTTCTTTACCTGGTTTAGAAAAGATAGCGCGGCAGCGATAGAAAGGATACTGAGTATAAGAATTATGTACCGGTCGAAATTTGTAATGTCGATAAACAAATTGCTTATTCCGTAAACCAGCGTTATCCAGAACAATTTATGCAGAAAATGAAATTTTGTTGAAGGGAACAGCTTTTTTACAAATACCAAAACAAATACCATCGGCAATAAAAAAATCGTCTCGATGAATACGACCGGTGGATGACTATAAAAATAAGGGATAATAGCGGTGGCTACAAGCAGCGATGAAATTACGGGGTTTTCATATATATAATTTACCTTTTCGCGCAGTGTTTCCGAAATTTCGTGCCGTTTGGCTTTTATGCGGTTAAAAACAATCCAACTGCAAATAATTACAAAAAATAACAGCCCGCACAAATGCGTTATGCTTTCGTTTTTAATAAAATAGTTAAAAAGCAGCGTATTTACTTTTATGGTACTGTTTAGCGGCGCCTTGAAATCATCGTATTGCGGGTCGTGTTCCCATATATAATCAAATTCGCCATCGAATGACCTGTTAGCGAAATTCCTTATTTTCGAGTCTATACGATCAGTCTCATCGAGTAAGTTTGTGTAGGCTATTGCCACTTTATCCTGCAGAAAGTTTATTTTCGACAGGTCATTAAGGTTATCATTATTCGTTTGCCGCCACAAATGGAAAACGGCTTTACGCTGGGTGACAAAGGTTTTTTCCAGTAAGCTATCATTAAGGTTGGTTCTTAATATAGTGTCTTTGGTAATCTTTGCCAGGTCATTTTGGTTTTGTATCAAGTTGCCGGAAATATCTTGAAGGTCTGATTGCCATCCTTCCAAAACATCCTGTGTATGATCGAGCATATCACGTAAAACAAACAAATACCTTAGCGTACTCGATTTGTGGGTATTGGTAAGGCTGTCGATTTTAGTTAGCCGCCTGGTTACAGCCGGTAATTGCTGGCTGATATCGCCGGTATCGAGGCCATTGGCCAGGGAGTTTTTTATTTGGTTAAATGTGGTGGTATATTGTTCGATCCGTTGCAGCAAACCGTTTATTGAGGTATCAGATTTATTCATGCTGCGCAATAAAGAGTAGCGCGAGCGCATTTCCCTTCTTTGCTTATCTCTTAAACTCCTTTGGCTGCCTGTTTCCTGTGCAAGACCAGCATTACACACAAAAAGAAGATGCAGAAAAATGATTACTATGGCTGGTTTAATGGCTTTGTACATTTAACAATAAAAAAATAAAAGTTAAAAACTAATACTATTTGTTATGGCCTCGATACCCAAACGGTACGAGTCTAATCCAAAACCAGCAATTACACCCTTGCAGCTCGCGGCCAGCATGGAGTGGTGCCTGAATTCCTCGCGTTTATATACATTGGAGATATGTACCTCTATAACCGGTGTTTTTATACCCGCAATTGCATCGGCAATGGCTACCGAAGTATGGGTATATGCACCGGCATTAAGTACTACACCATCATAACTAAAGCCAATTTCGTGTAATTTGTTTATGATCTCGCCTTCAACGTTGCTTTGGTAGTAATCTATTTCAATTTCGGGGTAACGCTTGCGTAATTCAACCAAATAAGTTTCAAAGCTGCTATCGCCGTAAATTGATTTCTCGCGAACGCCCAACAAGTTTAAATTAGGGCCGTTAATAATTTGTATCTTCATTAGTTCAAACTTACAGTAAAAACATTAAAACTAAAATCAATTGGATTGGCGTTCGGCAATAAAAGGTTTCCAGGCCTGGTTAAAACTGGAAAAATCACTTTCTCCCAACTCCATTGAGGCCTATAGCCGCGATATTGATAAGTTGTATCAATATAGCGAAGCTTTACCCGTTAAGGTAAATCCTGAAAATATAACACTGGCCGATCTGCGCCTTTTTATAAATTGGGTAAATGAACTGGGCATGATCCCATCATCACAGGCCCGTATACTATCGGGCATAAAATCTTTTTATAAATATATGCTGATGGAGGATATGATAAAAGATGATCCTTCGGAACTGCTTGAATCGCCCAAAATACAGCGCAAGCTGCCCGATACATTAAGCTATGAAGATATTAATAAACTAATAGGGGCCATTGACCTGTCGCGCCCTGACGGTGCCCGTAATAAAGCAATTTTAGAAGTACTATATGGTTGTGGCCTGCGGGTTTCGGAGCTTACCGAGCTTAAACTATCAAACCTGTACCTGGATATTGAATTTATAAAAGTTACCGGCAAAGGCAGCAAAGAACGCCTGGTGCCTATCGGCGGCGAGGCTATCAAAGCGTTGAAGATATGGATAGAGCAGGTGAGGGTACACATCGACATAAAAAAAGGCGAGGAGGATATGGTATTTTTGAACCGGAGGGGCAGCAGAATTAGCCGGGTTTATATTTTTATGCTGATAAAGCAACTGGCAGAAACCATTGGCTTAAAAAAGGCGATAAGCCCTCACACTTTCCGGCATTCATTTGCCACGCACTTAGTGGAAGGAGGTGCCGACCTGCGCGCTGTGCAGGAAATGCTGGGGCATGAAAGCATTACTACAACCGAGATATACACGCATTTAGACAGGGAGTTTTTAAAAGGAACCATTATTCAGTTTCATCCGCGCAATTAAAGTGCTATATGGTCGCTTTGATCATCCTATCCCTGCCACTCATATCTTTTCTTAATTCAATATTGTTGAAGCCTTTATCATTTAATAGTTCTACTGTTTCTTTACCTAAGCTTTCATTTATTTCAAAGAATAATAAGCCATTCGTGGTAAGGTTAGTGAGGGCATAATCAGCAATAGCATTATAAAACAATAGAGGGTCATCCACAGGAACAAACAAAGCTGTGTGCGGTTCAAAATCGGTTACATTGGTGTGCATTTGGGTTTTATCATGCTCGGTTACATAAGGGGGATTGCTCACTATAATTTCGAATTTCGGAATTTCGATTTCAAATTTATAGTTTAAAATATTCCCCTCAATAATATTTACCTTAACATTATTTAAATCAGCATTTTGCTTAGCTATTTTTAAAGCTGTAGTTGATATATCAATCGCTGAAACTTTTGCTGTCGGCAGGTTCTTTTTTAGGCTTATGGCTATGCAGCCGCTACCGGTGCCAATATCTAAAATATTGCAAACTGCCAACGGTAAACTGCCAACTGAATTGAATACCCACTCCACCAACTCTTCAGTTTCAGGGCGGGGAATAAGTACTGATGAATCTACTTTAAAAGGTAAGCCATAAAATTCGGTATAGCCTAAAATATACTGTATGGGCTCGCCGGTTTTAAGCCTTTCAAGAATTTGATATAACTTTTCTTCCTGGCCTACTGTAATTTCTTTTTCCGGAAAAGCTTTTATCTGCGCTTTCGTTAAGGTGGTTATATCGCTGGTTACCATTAAAGTAAGTACTTCTATTTCATTTAAACTATATAGCTGTGATAGCTCATTTTTAAAAGCATTAAATATATCCTTAACAGTTTTCATGCAACAAAGGTAACTTTATGATATAAAAAAAGAGGCTGCATTTTGCAGCCTCTTTAATCAGTTCAATTGAACGTCCGCCCTTTAATTTGTTGCCTGCGCCGATACAGCAATTTTGGGGTTATTGGCCATATCTATCATATTACTAACCTCATCTACAAGTTTTTCTGGCGTACCACTATAGCCCACATATTTAAAGCGGATATTTCCGGCTTTGTCTATAATAAATTTGGTAGGGATGCCCGATACATCAAAAGTGCTTACCACTTTTGCCTGCTTGCCATCACTGCCTTTTTCATCCAGCAATACATGGAAGGTATATTTATTATCGGCTATAAATTTTTTAACACCATCGGCATAGCTGTCGCCATTTTCCCAACAATCAACAAATAAAAACTTTACGTTCGGGTCGTCTTTATATTTTGTTACAGCCATTTGCATGCCCGGGAATGAAGCTTTACACGGGCCGCACCAGGTAGCCCAAAAATCAACTATTACAACTTTTCCTTTCAGGTCGTTTAATGAAACGGTGTTGCCATCAATATCTTTTAATGTAAACAATGGTGCCGGTGTGTTTATCATTGTTTTTGCCAGTTCAGTACGGGCCTCTTCTTTTGCAGCATTGTCAAGTGCAGCAAGGTATTGGTCATATCCCTTGTCGCTTCCTTTAGTTTTAATGTAATCAGTTTTTAAAGCATCTCTTATATCTGCCGAACTTTTACCTGCTTTTATGTTTGCTTCTGCTACTTTTTGCGCTGCTGCATATTTACCCAATGCGTTCAATATTAATATGTAATGCCCATTTATCTCAGGCTCCATATCTTTATTTCGGTCATACACGCCTTGTTGGTATTTTAATGCTTCCGCAGGTTTGTTTTGTTTTAATAATATATAAGCATAAGTATCAGCATACATATCATAATTTCCCTGGTACATGGCTTTCACCTGTGTAGGGGTGCGATATGGCATAGGGGTTGGATTATTAATTGCCATTTGGGCATAATCTAATGATTGCTTTGATAATTTTTCGGCCTCGTCAAGCTTTTCATTCTTTTCGACCATGGCCCAGGCTTTGTTATTCAGCCCCATGGCTAAATTTGATTTATTTTTTACCTGTGCGGCATATTTTTCGTAATTGGCCATATCGTCATTTTCAAGATAACCGTTAGCAACCTGCGTAGTTAAATTATCCATCAAAGCGTCATTAGGATATTTTTGAGAGAAAACCGTGTATATGGAGTCTTTTTTAGCAGCATCCTTTGTCATAAAAAATGACCTGTAAATATCAAATTTGGCAGCATCACCGTTTGGATAACGTGTTTTTAGTATTGCTGTAAGTGAATCAGCCGCAGTATTCTTTTTTTCTGAACCCAATAATGCGCTGGCCATTTGCAGATCTTTTTCGTTACCTGACTTTTCCAACGCGTTAATTTTTTCATTTACTATTTTTAAGTTGTCATTGTTATTTGATCGTGCCAATAATGAATAGTAATTTGTACCATAATCGCTTTCGCTTGCCGGGTACATGTCAAATTCTTTTTTGTATAGCGCGATAGCGTCATCATTGCTTATTTTTTTAATTTTCGCCAAAGCAGTGCCCATTCCACTCGACAGCATATATGCTTCAGACGCATAAGCCCCTTCAACAGGTTTTTGATCTTTATAGATCAAATAAACATAACCTGCATCATTATTATTATCAATTATATCTCCGCTTGATAACTTTATATAAAATGCCTTCGCTGTTGCTGGGATGGTTAAATTGCCTTTAAGCGTTTTGCCGCCGGGTTTTAACGCAATTTCTCCAACCGGGTAATCTTTGTTGTCTAAATAATAAACAGCCGCGCTGATGTCTTTTTTTCCATCAAGCGGTGTACCGGCCGGGTCATAAGTTAAATTAGTGGTTTCTCCGGCCGCAGGTTGTTGATTTGAAAGGCTAACGTGACTTGATTGTGAAAAGGCAGTTTGCATAGCCAATAGGCCAGGCAAAATAAATAGCAATTTTGTTTTCATAATAACCAGGTTTAGTATTTAATGATTAAAAGTAAATTTAAACTTTATAATTCATTTTACATGCTTGTGTTATAATTAATTAACATTTATTAACGCTTGTTAAGGTAATTGCACATGCATTTAATAACTAACATAAAGATTACTTTTGCAGCATGCCACAGCACGATATATATATGCGCCGTTGCCTTGAGCTTGCCCAATTGGGTTTGGGTAATGTAAGCCCCAACCCAATGGTAGGTGCTGTAATTGTACATAATGACAATATAATAGGTGAGGGGTACCATCAAAAGTACGGCGAACCACATGCCGAGGTAAACGCTATAAACAAGGTTATTAATAACTTTAGTAATTATGCTGAATTGCTGAGACAATCAACTATTTATGTATCATTAGAGCCTTGTGCGCACTATGGTAAAACACCACCTTGTGCCGACCTTATTATCAAACATCAGGTACCAAAAGTAGTAGTAGGCTGTCGTGACCCGTTTGAACAGGTTAATGGTAAGGGGATTGAAAAATTGCAAGCGGCAGGTATTGAAGTTATAAGCGGGATACTGGAAGAAGAATGCAAATGGCTCAATCGTCGTTTTTTTACACGTGTACAAAAGCACCGCCCCTACATCATTTTAAAGTGGGCACAAACAGCAGACGGCTTTTTTGCACCGGCGGATGGTTCGCAACTTTGGATAACAGGCCTGGAATCGCGCAAATTGGTACATCAATGGCGCGGTGAAGAAGATGCTATATTGGTGGGAACCAATACGGTAGCTATTGATAATCCGCAATTAAACGTGCGTTATGGCAAAGGGAAATTACCAAAACGAATAGTAATCGACCGCGACCTGAAATTAAGCAGGGATTTAAACGTGTTTGATCAATCTGTTGAAACACTGGTATTTAACAGGATAAAAACGGAATTTGATGGAAAAATAAAGTATATTGCCTTGGAGGATTTTGAACGCTTTGTGCCGCAATATATTCTTTACCAGCTATATCTGCAGGATATACAATCCGTTATTATTGAGGGCGGTGCAAAAACGCTCAATAGTTTCATAGATGCCGGGCTTTGGGATGAGGCGCGTATATTTACCGGGGAAACTGTTTTAAATAATGGAATTGAAGCCCCTGAAGTTAAAGGGACAATAGCCGACGAGATTTTCTCAGGAACCGACCAATTAAAGATCATATACAACAACTATTAGCCGATGCTATATATATTCCTAAGTATTTGCTGCAGTGTTACCGTTTCGGTATTGTTGAAACTGGCAAAGCGATACCAGATCGATATTTTCCAGGCCATAACCTGGAACTATTCAATGGCTATAGTGCTTACCTGGATATTTTTGCGGCCACGTATTGAAATAATTCATTCGTCGCCTTACTATGTTTACACCGCGCTGGGTTTGTTACTGCCGGCCCTATTTGTTGTAGTAGCCATATCCATAACCTCGAATGGCATAGTGCGTACAGAAATAGCACAGCGCTTGTCGCTTTTTATTCCTGTTTTGGCAGCTTTTTTATTGTTCAGCGAGCAACTGACCATATCAAAAAGTATAGGAATGGCTGTTTGTTTCGCTGCTATTATTTGCTCAGTGCCATGGGGCAAACAGCGCTCGTCAAATACAAAGAAAACCGCAAACGCGTGGATGTATCTTGTAGTGGTGTTTGTGGGGATGGGCATTATCGATATATTATTTAAAAAGCTATCGGCATTTAAAGGCACTTCGTATACCTCATCATTATTACTGGTATTTATACTGGCTTTTGTTCTTTCACTAATAGGCTTGTTTTATCGCTTTGGTTCAAAAAAATCAAGGTTTTCATGGCCTCATATTTTGTTTGGCTGGATATTGGGTGTGGCTAACTTTGCAAATATCTTTTGCTATATAAAAGCGCTTAGTTCGTTATCAAATAAACCCTCACTTGTTTTTTCAATAAATGATATCGGTATAATTATATTAGGCGCTTTCGTAGGGCTGGCTTTATTTAAGGAGAAGTTAAGCATGGTAAATAAAGTAGGTATTGGCCTGGCCGTACTTGCTATTGTAATATTTTATTTCCCCAGTATTTTTTAATGCTTTTTGACGATACTTATCTTACCATTGAAAAACCAGCCGTGGGTGATTTCCGCGACCGTGGTAGTAAATTCCTGGCGTTTGCTTATCCTGTAAATTCAGAAAGCGATATAAAACCTATCCTTGCGCAATTAAAAGCCGAACATCCCAAGGCCAACCACCATTGCTGGGCCATGCGGTTGGGTACTGATCGTTCGGTTTTTCGTATAAATGATGACGGCGAGCCCTCTGGTACTGCCGGCAGACCAATACTAAATGTTCTTTTATCTAAAAATATCACCAATATTATTGTGATTATCGTACGCTATTTTGGCGGCACATTACTCGGTGTACCCGGTTTGATCAATGCATACCGTACCGCAACCGAAGAAGCTTTAAATACAGCCACAATAATAGAAAAAACAGTAAACGATGTTTACACTATCGGGTTCGATTATCAATATATGAACAACGTGATGCGCATCATAAAAGAAGATAACCTAACCATATTAAACCAACAATTTGATAATAACTGCAGTGTGAAAATTTCCATCCGGAAGATGCAGGTTAACCGCAGTATTGCTAAGTTTGAGAAGTTAGAAAATGTGGTAATAAAACTGGAACTGTAATAGCTCGGTCACATCCTTTTTTGCTTAACCTTAGTTTTATAATTATTTAACATTTTGCCCGCTTTTTTATGCCCTTTTTTAGGCATTAAATCCTTACTTTCGTGGCAAAATGCAATCATTTGAAATAGATAAAACCGACCTGCAGCGCATTAAAACTGCGCTGGAAGGAGATGATGCCACCTTACAGGAGGTGTTAAAGGAGTATCATGCCTCGGAGATTGCTATTTTATTTGAAAAATTGCCGCAGGAAGCCAAGGAACGGATCATCAATATCCTGCCCACTGAAACAGCGTCAGAGGTTATCTCTGAAATGGATGAAGAGGAGCGCCCCGGTGAATTGCTTATCAACCTGCACCCTGAAAAACGTTCGGAAATTGTTGAAGAACTGGATTATGATGATGCTACCGACATTATCTCACAGCTTGACGAGGACGAACAGCAGGAAATATTAGGCGACATTGATGCGGAAGATGCCAGCAGTATCCGCGCGTTAATGAACTACGACGAGGATACGGCGGGTGGTTTAATGAACTCGCAGGTGATCTGTGTAAACATCAACAATGATAAAAAGCAGGCACTCGACGAGATTATCCATCAATCGGAAGAAATGGAAGAATTTTATACCATTTATGTGGTTGATGATTCTTCGATCCTTAAGGGTATAGTTTCTATAAAAGATATTATCAAGGCCCGCGCAAATGCCAAAATAAGCGACCTGCTGAAAGATGATTTTGTATTTGTAAAGGCCGATCTCGACCAGGAAGAAGTAGCCGACCTGATATCGCAATATAACCTGATCAGCATCCCGGTAGTGGACGACAATATGAAACTGCTGGGCCGCATTACGGTTGATGACATCATCGACGTAATGGAGCAGGAAAGCACTGAGGATATGTTAAAGATATCCGGTGTATCTGAAGATGAGGAACTAAGCGGTAATTGGAAGGATGCGGTTAAGAGTCGTTTGCCATGGCTCATCATCAACTTAGGTACAGCTTATTTGGCCGCCTCAATTATCCGCCATTTTGATGATACTGTTGCGCAATTGCCAATATTGGCCGCGTACATGACCATTATAGCAGGTATGGGCGGCAACGCTGCAACCCAGGCGCTGGCAGTAACCGTAAGGCGTATATCACTGAATGATCTTACCGACCGCCAGGCGTATAACACCGTTTTCAAAGAGTTTTTAGTAGGTATGCTGAATGGCGCGGCTAACGGGCTGGTTGTTTTCTTCATCGCTTTATTTTATGATGCCAATGTAATGCTTGGCCTGGTGCTGTTTTTTGCTATGACAGGTAACCTTATTGTGGCTGGCTTAACAGGGGCTTCCATACCGTTGGTACTTAAAAGGGTAGGGATAGATCCAGCAGTAGCCTCATCCATCATTATAACCACATTTACCGATTGCGCGGGTTTTCTGCTGCCCCTGTGGTTTGCAACTCATTTATTATTGCATACGCATGTAAAGTAGTTTTTATTTAAATTTGACGATTATATACTGAAAACCTATATGACCGAAGTAAGATACAACTGGACGAAGGAAGAAATTGCTGAAATATATCATACGCCATTATTAGACCTGATTTACCAGGCCGCGACCGTGCATCGTGAAAATAAAGATTATTCGGAGGTGCAGATCAGTTCGCTTATATCTATAAAAACCGGCGGTTGCCCTGAGGATTGCGCGTATTGCCCGCAAGCTGCGCGTTATAATACGGGCGTTGATGTGCATGCTATAATGCCTAAGGAAGAAGTAATAGCGGTGGCACAAAAAGCAAAGGATGGCGGCGCTTCAAGATTATGTATGGGTGCCGCGTGGCGCGAGGTACGCGATAACCGTGATTTTGATAAAGTAATTGAAATGGTACAAGCGGTGAATGCTATGGACATGGAAGTATGCTGTACATTAGGTATGCTTACCGAAAACCAGGCCCAACGCCTTGCCGATGCAGGTTTGTATGCTTATAACCACAATTTAGATACGTCTGAAGATGATTACAAACGTATCATCACCACCCGTAGTTATGATGATCGCCTGCAAACTTTAGAGCATGTGCGTAAAGCTAAAATAACCGTTTGTAGCGGCGGTATTATAGGTTTAGGCGAAACAGTTGAGGACAGGATTTCTATGCTGAAAACATTATCAAACCTGCCTAAGCATCCTGAATCAGTGCCTATCAATGCCCTGGTACCGGTTAAAGGTACGCCATTGGCAGATCAGCCCCGTGTATCAGTTTGGGACATGGTGCGAATGATTGCTACCACTCGTATCATCATGCCAAAAACAGTAGTGCGTTTATCGGCTGGCAGAACTGAAATGACCCTTGTTGAGCAGGCGCTTTGTTTTATGGCTGGTGCAAACTCCATATTTGCAGGTGAGAAATTATTGACCACGCCAAACCCGTCATTTGATACTGACATGGCCATGTTTGAATTATTGGGCCTAACTCCCCGCAAAGCTTTTAAAAACGGCAGGCCGAATGAGAGCAAGGAGATAAAAGAAATGAGTATTAATGAGGTAATTGGATAATAATTGCCTTATTTGTAATTGTTTAGGAACGAAGCGGCTTTATTAAGAACTATTGTTGTAACAGGTTGCCTGGCGATACCTATAGCGATAACATAAAAGAAATAATTTGCACATTTGCATATAAGCACATCTGCACATTAATATGCACTTTTTATACCCGGGTTTCCTGTTTGCATTAGTATCACTGGTTATCCCTGTAATCATCCACCTGTTTAATTTCCGCAGGTATCAAAAGGTGTATTTCAGCAATGTACAGTTCCTGAAACAGGTAAACGAACAACAATCATCGCGCAGGAACCTAAAGGAACGGCTGATACTCGCCGCACGGTTACTGGCGCTCACATTCCTGGTACTTGCTTTTGCACGCCCGTACATCAGCAATAAACAAAATTTACTGGCAGGCACACAACAGGCTGTAAGCATTTTTGTTGATAATTCTTACTCTATGCAAACCCTGAACAGCGAGGGTTCCCTGCTCGATCAAGCCAAACAAAAGGCAAAAGAAATAGCATCGGCCTATGGTATAAACGACCGCTTTCAATTGCTTACCCAGGATTTTGAAGGCAAGCACCAGCGCATGTTAAGCAGGGATGAATTTAATGATGCGGTAGATGCTGTGAAGATCAGCCCGCAAAGCCGTAAATTAAACCAGATTATCAGTCGCCAGCAAAGCTTGTTCAATACACAAGCTAATGCTATCAAATCCATTTACATTATTTCTGATTTTCAGAAAAACATCACTTCTAACCAAAATATAAAAACTGATAGTGGTATGCATATTAGTTTGGTGCAGTTAAAGACCAGTTCGCTGCCCAATGTGGCGGTTGATTCAGTTTGGTTATTGAGTGCAGTACATCGTCCCGGAGAAGGTGAAAAACTGGTGTTCCGTTTGCATAATTATGCTGATGCAAAAGCCGAAAAAATACCACTGAAAGTTTTGATCAATAATGAGCAAAAGGCACTGGGCAGCTATACCATTAACCCTCGCTCTGCACAAAACGATACGCTGGCCTTCTCGGGCCTGCAACCCGGCTGGCAGCGTGGTGAAATTACTTTGCAGGATAACCCGGTAATATTCGACAATCAATTTTATTTCAGCTTTAATGTAAAGCAGCGAATGCCGGTTTTAGTGGTCGATGATTGGGCGCCAAACCCATTTCTAAAAGCTGTTTTTGCTGCCGACCAATTTTTTGCTGTTAAAAATGTAGCCGCCGGTAATGTGGATTATGCCGGGTTAAACGCCTACCCGTTAATTGTTTTAAGCGATATAAAGTCTGTTTCAACAGGGCTGGCGCAACAGTTAAAGCTATATGTTTCCAAAGGCGGTACGCTGGTAGTTTTCCCATCCGCGGATGCCGACCTCGCCAGCTATCGTGCCATGTTACAACCTATGAATGCTGCTTATCCTGAAAAGCTATTGACACAGGCCACTAAAGTATCATCCGTCAACCTGCAAAACCAGGTGTTTAAAAATATATTCGATTCCTTTCCCCAAAATCCTGATCTGCCTGTAATAAAAAAATATTATCAGCTAAGTGTGCCCCAGGGAAGCAATGAAAATTTAATGGCCTTAGCCGGTGGTAAGTCATTTTGGGCCGAAAGTCTATCGGGCAGGGGCAAGGTGTATATTTCGGCTGTTGCACTGAACGAGGATTTTAGCAACCTGCCGCGCCACGCTTTGTTTTTGCCGGTAATATTCAGGATAGCCTTACTTAGTGGTCATGATCAACCGCTTTTTTATACCATCGGGCAGGATGAAAGTATTGAAATAGCCCCTGTTCAAACCAATGAAAAGCAATTATTAAAGCTGGTAAGAGACAGTATCAGTATCATCCCCGATGTGCGGCAGCAGGAGGGAAGTACGCTGCTCTATGCATCAGACCAGGTACAGCAAACAGGTATTTATGAGCTGAAAAAGGCAGACAGCACCATAGCTGTATTGGCATTTAATGATAACAGGAGCGAATCGGATCTGAGCTATTTAACAGGAGATGGGCTGGCGAAAATATTACCCGGAAACACCACTATTTTGCAGGCCGGGAAAGCCTCATTAAAAAATGCAGTAAGTGAAATAAATATAGGCCTGCAATTATGGAAACTTTGTATAATTTTGGCGTTGATATTTTTGGCAGCCGAAATAGTACTGGTAAGATACTATAAGCCTGTAAAACAGTTGGTTTAGTCAAAAATATCAGAATTGGACACACCTCATTTAAAGCAGCGCAAATGAATTTGCTTATCAAATCCGCTACCATAATTGACCCTAACTCGCCGTTTCATCAAAAAGTTGCCGACATATTAGTTGAAGACGGTTACATTACTGTTATAGGCAAAAACGTTAATGCAAAGGCCGAAACGATAGACGGTAAAGGAAAATATGTTACCCCGGGTTTCTTTGATCTGAATTGCAACATTGGCGAACTTGGCCTTGAAACTAAAGAGGACCTGCAAACTGGTACACGTGCCGCCGCAGCCGGGGGATTTACAGGGGTAGCGTTAATGCCAAATACCCAGCCGCCTGTACACTCAAAAGCCGAGGTAGAATACCTGCTTAACCGTGCTAAAAACAACATGGTTGATGTATATCCGCTGGGTACCATATCACATAAGCGCGAAGGTAAAGACCTGGCAGAGATGTACGATATGTTTTTGAGTGGTGCTAAAGCTTTTACTGATGGTAATCGCCCCGTACAGGATGCCGGTTTAATGGAGCGCGCGCTGTTATATACACAAGGTTTCGGCGCGCTTATACTTTCCTATCCTGAAGATACTGCCATAGCCGGGAAAGCTAAAGTAAACGAAGGCGAAATGAGCACACTGTTAGGCATGAAAGGTATTCCGCCGCTTGCTGAGGAACTAATGATAGCACGCGACCTTTACCTTGCCGAATATACCGGTTCACGTATACATTTCAGCACTATATCTACTATACGCTCCGTAGAGTTGATAAGGGATGCCAAAAAGAAGGGGCTTCATGTTACCTGCGATGTTGCCGTACACCATTTATTACTTACAGACGAGACCCTTGCCGGCTTCGACAGCCAATACAAGGTAAAACCGCCATTGCGCACCAAAAAAGATGTTAATGCACTTATAAAGGGGCTAAAAGATGGCACAATTGACGCTATTGTAACCCAGCATACGCCGCACGAAGTGGAATTTAAAGACGTGGAATTTGAAGTAGCCGAATATGGCATAATCGCGTTGCAAACCGCGTTCTCCACTGCTGTGCAAGCAGGTTTGGATATAGAGCTCATTGTTCAAAAAATGGCTGTTAATCCACGCCGTATATTGAATATAGAAGCAGCCATTATCACCGAAGGTAAAAAGGCTGAACTAGCACTGCTTGATGCCGACACGGTCTGGGAATACACTAAACAAAACAATCGTTCAAAATCTTATAATTCGCCATTCATAGGGCAGAACTTAAAAGGGAAAGCATTGTTAGTATGTAACAATAATCACCTCTACAAATCTTAATTTACTATTATGATCGATCCAAAAATAGAATCTGCCATTGAAGGCGCTTTGGCCGCTTTCTCTGATTTTAGCGAATTTGACGCTACGCAGCTTACCGAAGAATTTTTCGACGTTTTTTCATCAGACGAGGATTTTTTAACCAAGGTTGATAACATGGACGAAGTTTTTGATAGTAACCCAGCTATTGAAGTACTGCGTGAGGTGTTTTTTGATCTGCTGATGATCAACTTTTTTAGTGCCGATGTTAAAAAACTGGAAGATGATTACCTTGAAACTCCCGAATGGGAAGCAATTGAGGAAGAGACACTCGACCGTGGCACTGAAATGCTGAACCTGCTATTGTACCTGAACGAGTGCGAGGATGAAGATATTGAACCTGGACTGGAAGATTACCTGAAGGAGTTTTTATTAGTTGATGAGGACGAGTTTCAGGATGAATACCGCATTTATGAGCCGGTTATTGAAAATCAAATATTGCTCGAAAGTTCGCCCGAAGAAATAAGCAGGGTGGCCCGGGAGCTGCCGGAAGATTCAGAATTATACGAATTATTTTACCCAATGATGTGCTTCTTCCAGGATATTGATCCGTCGGATGAGGCCCTTGACACCATTGCCGATGCATCGGTAGCGCCCGAGTTTGATATGGCTGTGCTGGAGATACTGATAAACTTTAATTAATATATAGATCTTTGATGCCCATAAACAATAATATTGATAAGCAGCTGCGTACAAACGCTATAATTAAAGGAATAATATTAGGTGTTATTTTATTGGCATCAAGCATATTTTCGTACTATTTAATAACTTCGCTAACCAAAACGTCGTGGCTTATTATAGCCGGGCCGTATTTTTTCTCTATTCTTATACCAATAATCCTTATAGCTCTTTTTTGTGTTAATATGCGTAAAAAGCAAGGTGGTTATTGGGGATTTAAAGCATCGGTTACTGCCATATTTATTATGTTTATGGTATGTTATGCTATACTTACCATTGGGCGCGACCTTGTTTTTGCCAAATTAATAGAACCAGATATGGCTCAAAAAACCCAGGCAGTAATGTTAAATGTAAAAGCCGAACAATTAAAGATAGGTGGGGCAAGCCAAACCGAAATAAATAGCCAGATCACTGAACTGAAGAAAGAGTTTGCAGCCGCCTCGCCCGGCGGTTTGAGCATTGTACAGGATTATGTTACCAACATTATATTTTTGTTTGCAATAGCAGTAGTTTTTGCCGCAATATTTAAAAAAGAGCCGCCTTATACCATTGAAAAGGTAACAGAAGATACCATAGTCTAACCCTGTTTAATTTTTTAGTTTGATATGCACTGTGTTAGTTATTTATTAACTTTAAATAATTATAAACCAAATTCGCATGGAAAACACAGCACCCAGTTCAACCAAAGTAGCTTTTAAATGGAGCATTATTTGCACTATTGTGGCTATAATTATTACCTATACGTTTCAATTTTTAAACATTGATCAAAACTCAGGTATAAAGTATGTTGGTATTGTACCCTTTATCGCCTTTCTCCTTTTAGCGCAAAAAGAATTTAAAGATCAGCTTGGTGGATACCTGACCTTTGGGCAAGGTTTTGGCGTGGGATTTAAATTTTCACTTTTTACCGGGCTAATTATGGCTGTATTTATATATGTATACCTGGCTATCTTAAGCCCTCAAATTTTAGACCAGGCCCTTGCAACTCAACAGGACCAAATGACGCAAAAGGGTATGACCAGCGAGCAAATAGACCAGGCCATGAGCATTGCTAAACATTGGGGCCCTCTGTTTGGTGCCCTCGGAACTATTATATTCGATGCCATTATAGGTGCTATTATTGCGTTGATTGGCGCCGCAATATTTAAAAAAGATCCTCCCATGTTTGCAGCGGTAAATGATAGCGAGACGGTTGAATGATAAATAACTGAAACTGCATAAACAGAAAAGGCCGTTCAATTTGAACGGCCTTTTCTGTTTATAAACCCTTTGGGTTTAATGCTTCATTATCAGTTTAAAAATATCATTGCCAAACACAAATATCATCAGTGTTATCAACAACACAAAGCCAACAATTTGCGAACGTTCCAAAAACTTATCGCTAAGTGGTTTGCCCTTTATCATCTCTATAAGCAGGAATAGCGAATGCCCGCCATCAAGTGCCGGGATAGGCAACAGGTTAGTAAGCGCTAATACCATCGATAGCACACCTACAAGCCCCCAAAAACGTATCCAATCCACCTGGCTGCCAAACATACCTGCTATTGCTACCGGGCCGCTAACGGCTTTGCTAAATTTCACATCGCCGGTAAATATTTTTGCAATACCCTTCGCATCGTCCGTAAAGGTACCCCATGCCCTTGATGCGCCAACAGGCAATGCAGCAAAGAAACCATATTTAATGGTATCCTGTTTAGGATATAGTTCATCTTTTGGTCGTGTAAAGCCTATATGTCCATCTTTATCAACCATAACATTAAGGTTTAATACTGCCTTATTACGCATTAAGGCAACTGTTACCTGTTTGTTTTTATTGCTGTCAAGTAAGTCGTGCAGCTGGTCGTAAAATTGTACCGTACGGTTATTCACCGTCATTATACTATCACCTTTCATTATGCCCGCTTTTTTCGCGCCGCCAAATACCGAATCTATCGAATAAGTACTGCGGGGTACCCGGCTAATAAATGCATCAATGCCCTGGTCCGAAATATCATTTAAAATATTTTTTGGTATGGCAACGCTGGTATCCTTAGCCCCGCGGTGGATATTTAATACGCTGTTGTTCAGCAATACGTCCGAGCTTGTCAGGTCTTCAAACTTTTCAAGTGGTTTACCATTTACGGCATATACCTGGTCGCCTGTTTTAAGGCCTATCTTTTTACCTATTTTGCCTGGAACAATGCCATATTTAACGTTGGCCATCGGCGTATAGCTTTCGCCCTGTTTAAGCGTAAGCATCCAGAATATAAATATACCCAGCACAATATTCACAAAAATGCCTGCCAGCATTACTATCAATCGTTGCCATGCAGGTTTTGACCGGAACTCCCAGGGCTGCGGAGGGCCTTCCAGTTGCTCGGTGTCCATCGATTCATCAATCATGCCTGCTATCTTCACATAACCACCCAAAGGCAGCCAACCTATACCATACTCAACACCTTTATAGGTGAATTTGAACAGGCTAAAGTTCCATGCATCAAAAAACAGGTAAAATTTATCTACTTTAATACCAAACGCGCGTGCGGCTAAAAAGTGGCCCAGTTCGTGCAAGATCACCAGGATCGAAAGACCCAGTATCAACTGGCCAACCATTATTACTATACTCATATATCAGATCTGTACTGCCTTTAACGGCATTTGTTTTATTAAATTTTGCGCAAATATGCGTGTTTCTTTGTCAGTATTCAAATAATCCTCAAGCTGTGGCTGCGCTTTATAGGTTATTTTCTGCATGCAGGTTTCAACAATATCGCTCATGGCTAAAAAGCCTATGTTGTTATCCAAAAAGCCTTTAACCGCAATTTCATTAGCCGCGTTTATAATGCAGGGCATGTTGCCCCCCCGATCCAACGCTTCAAAAGCTATGGCAAGGTTACGAAATGTTTTGGTATCGGGTTTCTCAAACGTCAGGTTAGCATAATTGGCAAAATCGAACCTTTTGAAATTGTTTTTTAATCGGTTGGGGTACGTAAGCGCATATTGTATCGGTAGCTTCATATCGGGCAAACCCATTTGCGCTTTTATCGAACCGTCCTCAAACTGCACCATCGAGTGAATTATCGACTGCGGGTGAACAATAACCTCTATCTGTTCGGCCTTAAGCCCGAACAGCCATTTGGCCTCGATCACTTCCAGTCCCTTATTCATCAGCGTAGCCGAATCAATGGTGATCTTGGCGCCCATTACCCAGTTGGGATGTTTAAGCGCGTCCTCACGCACTACGTGGCTCAAAAAATCAAGGTCCTTCCCTCTGAATGGCCCGCCAGATGCGGTAAGGATTATTTTTTCAACGGCATTGTTTTCTTCACCGGCCAAACATTGGAAGATTGCTGAATGCTCCGAATCAACAGGCAATATTTTAACATCATGTTTGTTAGCGAGGCCTGTAACCAGTTCGCCGGCAACAACCAATGTTTCTTTATTTGCTAACGCGATGTCTTTCCCTGCTTTTATAGCGGCAATAGTAGGCTCAAGCCCCGCAAAGCCAACCATGGCAGTTAAAACGGCATGGATATCGCTGTGGGTAACTGTATCGGTTATAGCCTCAATTCCGGCTAATACCTTAACCTGGGTTTGCGCCAGCGCTTGCTTTACATAACTATATTTAGTGGTATCGCAAATTATAGCATAAGCCGGCTCAAACTGCAATGCCTGCGCTATCAGCAGGTCGGCATTGCTATGGGCGGTGAGCAAAAAGGCATTAAAAAGCCCAGGATTTGCCCTGATCACTTCAAGTGCCTGTGTACCTATGCTGCCGGTTGAACCGAGTATGGCTATGTTTTTTTTATCAGTCAATTTTTATGTACTCCTTTAATTCATCCGCTATCTTCCTGTCATTCGCCAATCTCGGCACTTTGTTTTGCCCTCCCAGTTTACCCTGTTTACGCATGTAATTTATAAAAGTATCCTTTGTTAAGCTTCTGACAAGCAAAGGTTGTAAAATGTTACCCTCGATAAGGTCAAAATAGTAAATATTTTTCTTTTGCAGCGCTTTGTCTACTTTTTGTGCAAAGACTTTCATGTCATTTGGTTCAGTGCCAAACTCAATAAACCATTCATGATAGGGTAATTCCCCTGCTGGCGGGGTTACCTGTGGGGCTACTGTAAATTCCACTACATCAATACCTTCCTCATTAGCAACGCTCATTAAAGCATGTTCCACTTCTTCTCCTATCACATGCTCGCCAAAGGCCGATATAAAATGCTTTATGCGCCCGGTAACCAATATTTTATAAGGTTTTTTCGATACAAATTTTACGGTATCGCCCAAACTATAACCCCACAGTCCGGCATTGGTATTCAGTATCAACGCGTAATTTTTATTTAGTTCGATGTCTTTCAGGCTGATACGTGCCGGTTTTTCATTAAAAAATTCATCAACAGCAATAAACTCATAAAAAATACCCGAATCAACCTGCAACAGCAAACTTTTATCTTTCTGCGAATCCTGGAAAGCGATAAACCCTTCCGATGCAGGGTAGGTTTCAATTGTATCAATTGCAAAACCTATGCTTTCCTCAATCTTCGCCCGGTAAGGCTCATAATTTACACCGCCATAAACAAACAACTTAAAATTAGGGAAAATATCCTTTATTTTTTTGCCCCCCGTTTTCGCCGTAAGCCTGTCGAAATACATCTGGCACCAGGGTGGTATGCCCGAGATTAGCCGCATATCTTCATGTATGGTTTCATCAACAATAGCGTCGACTTTTTCTTCCCAGTCCTCAATGCAATTTACGTTATATGATGGCATCCGGTTCTTTTGCAAATAGCCCGGCACATGATGCGCCACAATACCCGAGAGCCGTCCCGTTTCAATCCCGGCTTTTCTGCTCAAAACCGGGCTGCCCTGTAAAAAAATGAGCTTGCCATCCAGAAAATCAGCGTTGCCGGTTTCATAAATATAAGCCAGCAAAGCGTTGCGCGCCGACAGGATATGCCCCGGCATGCTTTCCTTTGAAATAGGTATATATTTTACTCCCGATGTAGTGCCCGAAGTTTTGGTTAAATAAAGCGGCTTACCCGGCCATAGCACGTTTTCCTCGCCATTAGTTACACGTTCAATATAAGGTCGCAGGTCTTCGTAATCGCGTATTGGAACGTGCTTTTTAAAATCCTCGTAAGTTTTTATTTGCCCAAAATTATGCGCTTTGCCAAATTCAGTGTTTTTGGCTTGCTCAAGTAGTTGCAGGAAAGTTTCTTGCTGCAGAACAGGCGCATTTTGGCGGAGATTATTTAATTGCCTGTTAACCAGTATGGCAAATAGTTTGCTTAAGCCGGCTTTTAACCCCATATCATCAATTCGTTTCCGCTAAATCATCGTCCACATCCAGGTGGCTATATACCAGTTTACGGTATGCCACGACAAGGATAATATTAACAAATGGAATGACAAATATTACCCCGATGAGTGTTAGCGATGATAGGAAAAATAAAACCTCAACCAAAATAAATAATATGAAATACCTAAAAAAATTGCCTTTTATAAGTCGATAGCTTTGAGTTACAGATTCGAAAGGGCCAGAACTGTCGTCAACTATAAAGCAAGTGCAAATTGGTAATATAAAAAGAAAAAAGAATTCAAAGAATATACCAACTAATATTCCTAATAGGCTTTTTGTAAGTTCGTTATCAAGCTTCTCAATTAAGTTTTGTAGCAAAACGGATAATGTGCTGACTAATACTAACAAAACAAGATAGCTAAATAGCATTTTAACTTTAGGTATGATTTCATTAAATTCAAAATCATAATATTCTTTATCTATTAACCTAAATATTAATTTAATATAACTAAGAAATAAAAAGCTGACGGTTATTAATAAAACAGTTATTCCAATTGACGCCAATAAACTGTCTGTAAAAACATAATATACAATAAAGCCTAAAACGAATACAATTACAAACGCTATAAGTGAAAAAATTGAGATGATTGCGAAATTTTTTCTTAAAACGCTCCAAGATGTTTTAATAGTTTCAACAACCGAAAATTCATGGTACATATATTTTTTACGACTTTTTTAATATTATCCGTTTCCAAAATTCCTGCATAAATCCTATACCATAAGCAGTTTGTTGTGTGATAGTGGCTACGACGCTCAAAAATGCAATTTTTAACGACTTATTTTTCCACCATGCATCAAAAAATATTAACAAAATAATAATCCCTAAAAATACATCGCACAATAGCCATAGCGGGCACCTAAATATATTAACTAAAAGTGTAAAAACAAGAAACAACACGAAAAATGCAGGCAAAAAATGCATCGGCTTTAGTTCGGTACTGTAAAATTTGTATAAGTTGATACGCCCCCTGCCAAAAAAATGCAATTGCTTATAAAACTGGCCAAAATTTGTGCGCCTTTTGTGGTAAACCTTTGCTTCGGGTATTAATCCGGTTTTGAATCCCATGCGCTGTACGCGTATACTGAATTCCAGGTCTTCAGCCATACGTGTAATAATAAATCCTTTCGTTTTCTCCCAAACCTCGCGCGACATGCCCATGTTAAAGCTCCGCGGATGAAATTTGGCAACGCTGTTTTTATTGCCACGCATACCACCCGTGGTAAAAGTTGAGGTCATGGCATAACTGATGGCTTTTTGAGTAGGGGTGAATGAAGGATGGGCATCGTCCGGGCCGCCATAAACGTCTAACCAGTTTGCTGAAAGGCTATCGTTCACTATCTGCAAATAATCTTCTGGTATCAGGCAGTCGGAATCAAACACCACAAAGTAATCGCCTTTGGCATGTTCAAACCCGTAATTGCGCGTAAAGCCCTGCCCAGTGTTCGGCTTTACGAAGTATTTTATATCCAGCCTGCCGGTAAATTCCTCAACTATCTTAGCTGCGTCGTTAACCGAACCATCTTCTATCACCAAAACCTCAAACTGCTTATAAGTTTGCAGCGTGAGGGTTTCCAGCAGTTCCTTAATTTCCTGCGGGCGGTTGTATAGTGGGATGATGATAGAGAAAAACATAGGTTAGATATGAGATTTTAGATGTGAGATATGAGACAGGAAAAATGTGTTCGATTTTTTCAGCGCTGATGTTTCAATCTCAAATCTCATATCTCACGTCCCAAATCTATTTAAATAGTTTCCTCAACCTGGTATTTGTTACGTTCGCTGGCGCTGCGTGCTACCAGTTCGGCGACAAATCCGGTTAAAAACAATTGCGAACCAAGTATTATGGCTACAAGGGCTATATAAAACAGAGGCTGGGCCGTTACATCACGACTGTATTTTATATGGTGTTCTATATCGTACAGTTTTGAAAATATCAGCCACAAAGCAATTACCAACCCGGTAAAAAAGCTAATGGTACCCATCGCACCAAAAAAGTGCATGGGCCTCTTGCCAAACTTGCCTACGAAAAATATCGAAAGCAGGTCTAAAAAACCATTTACAAAACGGCTCATGCCAAATTTGGTTTTTCCATATTTACGGGCGCGGTGTTCAACCACCTGTTCTCCAATTTTGGTAAAGCCGGCCCATTTAGCAATAACAGGGATATAACGGTGCATTTCGCCATATACCTCAATATTTTTTACTACTGTTTTACGATAGGCCTTCAATCCGCAATTAAAATCATGCAGGTTATCAATGCCCGACATTTTACGTGTGGCGGCATTAAATAATTTGGTAGGTACGGTTTTGCTTATCGGGTCGTAACGCTTGGCCTTCCAACCCGAAATAAGGTCGTATTGTTCTTCAGTAATGCGGCGATAAAGTTCAGGTATCTCGTCCGGGCTGTCCTGTAAGTCGGCGTCCATGGTGATCACCACATCGCCTTGCACTGCCTCGAAAGCCGTGTTAAGCGCAGCTGATTTTCCATAATTACGCCTGAATTTTATACCCCTGATATTGGAATTGTTCAATTGCAGCTTTTTTATCATCTCCCATGAGCCGTCTTTGCTGCCGTCATCAACCAAAATTATTTCATAACTAAAGCGGTTCTCATCCATTACACGGCTTATCCAGCTGGTAAGCTCAGGTAAGGATTCAACTTCGTCATATAAAGGTACTACAACTGATATATCCATTTATCGGGAATATGGCCGGAGGTGTCGTGTTTTTCCGGAACTTCCGCAAAAATATAAAAAATTGCTTATAGAGAAGCAACTTCAATATTCGGTACTAAAATAGCTTTCTATTTTTTGCCCTCTTTCCGCCAAAGGCGAAGAGAGGGCCGACAAGCGACTTAGCGCAGTCGGGGTGAGTTAACGGAGCCCTTGCATGTTACATTTAGATGTTGCATTCATATCGCTCTTATATTTAACTCACCCGGTCATCGCTTCGCCCGACCACCCTCTCTTCGCCTGCGGCGGAAAGAGGGGAAAAATAACATACGTATTAATTCCGTATCGCACGGCCAACATAAGCCACAATTAAACGTTAAACATTATTGGGCAAACTATTACGTAAATATTTTTATTTTTGCCCTCTTGACTAAAAACTGTTTCTTTTTAATATGAATTATTGTAGAGCTATCCTGTTGCTTACATTATGTGTGTTTGTATATAATGTTTATGCCCAGGATACAGAGGAGGTGACGACGAGGTATGACCAATATAAGGTTTTTAGCCCATTATTTTATCCTGATAAAGGTAACGAGTACCGCAATGCAAGCGGAGCGCCTGGCCCCAAATACTGGCAAAATAGCGCCGACTATAAAATCAATGTAACTCTTGATACTGCCTTACACCGGGTAAGCGGCACAACTCTTATCACCTATACCAATAATAGCCCCGATGCGCTTGGTTTCTTGTGGCTGCAGCTCGATCAGAATATTTATAAAGAAAATTCCAGAGGAAACGCGACCGCTGTAATGGGAAGTTCGGGCCGCTTTACCAGTACCGTATTTACCAACGGCGACGAAATAAAAGACGTTTACATTATTAAAAACGGCAAGACCGAAAAGGCCGATTATGTGGTGAATGATACCCGTATGCAGATCAGGCTGAATGACAGCCTTCGTGCCGGCGGCAGCAAAATACAGCTAAAAATTGATTATGCTTTTACCATTCCCGAGAACGGTTCCGACCGCATGGGGCGCATACATACTAAACAAGGCTGGATATACCAGGTAGGGCAGTGGTACCCGCGTATGGAAGTGTACGATGATGTTACCGGCTGGAATGTGATACCCTATATGGGGGGCGCTGAGTTTTACCTTGATTATGGTAATTATGATTTTACTATTACGGCCCCGGCCAGTTTGGTGGTAGTTGGCTCAGGTGAATTAATGAACCCGGCAGAGGTATTAACACCAACCCAAATTAAGCGCCTGGCCGAAGCAAAAAACAGCGACAAAACGGTGTTTATTAAAGATTCGACCGATGTAATAAATGGTTTGGCTTATCCTAAAAAAGCTGAATTAACCTGGCATTTCTATTGTAAAAACTCGCGCGATGTTGCATGGGCTGCCTCAAAAGCTTTTTTGTGGGATGCAGCGCGTATTAACCTGCCTGAAGGCAAAAAGGCATTAGCAGAATCTGTTTACCCTATCGAAGTCAAGGCAAATGATGGATGGAGCCGGTCGACCGAGTTTACTAAAGGCTGTATCGAGCTTTATTCCAGTAAATGGTACCCTTATACTTATCCGGTGGCTATAAGCGTGGCGGGTAAAGTAACCGGGATGGAATACCCCGCCATAACATTTAATAGTATGGATAGCAAAAAAAATGATTTGTGGGATGTGGTAAACCATGAGTTTGGTCATAATTGGTTCCCGATGATCGTAGGATCAAACGAGCGTAAGTACGCCTGGATGGATGAGGGTTTTAATACTTTCTTAAATAACGTTGCTACTAAAGTATTTAATAATGGAGAGTTTTATAAAAAATCGGATGAGCATAATATTGCTGCCGGCATGTTTCCCCAGGATGCCAACGCCATAATGACCCTGCCTGATGTAACCCCTGAAGGTTATGCGCCAATGTCGGAATATGATAAACCTGCCTTAGGCTTAAAAATATTACGCGAGCAAATTTTAGGTGACGATCGCTTTGATTACGCTTTTAAAACATATATAAAACGCTGGGCGTTCAAACACCCTACGCCATGGGATTTTTTCCATACTATGGATAATGTGGCAGGGGAAGACTTAAGTTGGTTTTGGAACGAATGGTTCTTCACTACCTGGAAGGTTGACCAGACCATAACCAGGGTTGATTACGTAAACACTAACCCAACCGAAGGCTCGGTAATAACTATTGATAATCTGGAAGAAATGGCGTTGCCGGTCACAATTTTAATTAAAGAAGAAAACGGCAAATCCAGTACCGTGAAATTACCCGCTGAAATATGGCAGCATGGTGCAGAATTTGCATTCCCTTATAAATCAACTTCTAAAATAGTGTCCGCAATTATCGACCCGGACCATACCTTGCCCGATATTAACCCAAACAACAATGCCTTTAGTGGCATGACAGTACCTGAAGGTATAACTGGCGGTGATGTTATTAAAAAATATATAAAAGCAATTGGAGGTGAAGGGAAATTGCGCAATGTAAAGAGCCTAAAAGTAATTGATACCGCCAACCTTGATGGCATGACGCTGGTACGCAGCACACGGTATAAAATGCCGGTAACATTTTACCAGGATGTAACTTTGCCTGCTTATGATAACGCTGTTTTCTCGCATATAGCTATAATTGGCGATAGTGTGCTGGTGAACGAGAAAAATACAAATATGCACCTCAGCATTGTTGATAAAAGCGCCGTAAAAGAAAAGCACAAGCTTTTTCCTGAATTGGATTATCTTAAACCAGGTTATAGCCTGCAATTAGCGCCGAGGATGCAGGTAGTTAATGACAGCCTGATGTACCTGGTAACTGTTACCACGCCCGACAGCCTGAAAATAAAAATATATTACGACGGCAAAACGTACCTGAAAACGCGCGAAGTTGTTGATGGTCCCGGCAATAATGCTGTTGATTATTCTGATTATCGCGATGTAAACGGAATAGAGATACCTTATTCCCAAAGAACACAATACCTGGATGAACCGCTCGATTTTAAGGTGAAAAGCGCAGAAGTGAACTAAGAGGGCGACTTTATTTTAATACCCTGCAAAAGCATCCTATAATAGTTTTGGAAACCGTTATTGAATAGGGGCATTCAAAATATTTTTTCTGAACAAGCCGTACACATTTGGTAGGTTTACCTATATTTAATCTCCAATCTTATCATATGTTAAAGGCTGTAATTGTTTTCATTTTCGGGATTGTTTTTTGGCAGAGTGCCCATGCACAAAAGTTGGACAGTTTGATGGTAAATATGAGCGCCGACAATCGCATACTCAATTCAAAAGATAGCGCCGACCACTTTCTTCAAATTATGTTCCCGGCTGATAGCAGTTCTGGTATCAAAATCAATAAAGTAAAAGAGTTCTCTCTTGACGGGCACTTGAAGTTAATCGGAACCGCAATAATAATCATAAATGCAAGTATAGCTGACTTGAAGTTTGTTGGGCCACGTATAGATTATTATCCCAATGGCCACAAAAAAAGTGTTACGGATTATAGAAATGGATTTGCTGCAATTGAAAGATTATATTATCCTAATGGTAAATTATATGCTGTTTACGATATGAAAAATCCAGTACGGCCTCTATTAATCGAATGCCACGATATCACAGGCAAGATGTTATCTGAAAAAGGTGATGGTAATTGGATTGAATATGATGGTGATTTTAAAAAGGAAATTAAGGAGGGGGCTATTAAAGATAGCCTTGAAGAAGGGGAATGGCACATCCTAGCTGATAATTCAATCAAATATACAACGATATATAAACACGGTATAGATATCTCTTCTACAGATCCAAATTGGGAAGTGAATAGGGTGTTTATGAGCGTAGAACAGGAACCTCACTTTAAAACGGGTTCTACTGGTTTTAATCATTATTTAGCTAAAGCTGTTAAATTTTCAGCCTTTGACAGGCAAAATGGCACTCAGGGTAAAGTAATTATAACATTTGTTGTTGAAAAAGACGGCACTTTAAGTAACGTTAGAGCTTTACGTGGACCAACGCAAACTATGATGAATGCAGGCGTAGAAGCAGTCCAACAATCTCCGCCGTGGATACCCGGAACACAAAATGGAAAACCTGTTAGGGTGCAGTATACTATATCCTTTGCATTTAGTTTGGCTAATAATTAATGGTATGAAGAAACTAATATTTCTATTTCTTTTTGGGCTGATGTTTTTCCAAACCACCAAAGCGCAAAGGCAGGATACGCTTGCATATTACATGAAATATGGTAATACTTTAGCACAAAATAAACAAGATGCAGACTATTTACTAATTATATTTCCGGCTGATAGTAGCTCTGGTAAAGTACTATACCCGATTGTTGAAAATTATATTAATGGCCATCACAAGTCTATTACTTCATCGCTTACTAATGATCGCAAGGCATTAAAATATGATGGTCAAAGTATTGATTTTTTTGAGAATGGACATAGAAAGTCGATTTACAATCAAAAAAATGGGAAGCTTGACGGCGACTTCACAAATTATTATCCTAACGGTCAAATATTTCAAATCGGGAAAAATACCAATGATATAAGAAAATTAATTGAATGCCGGGACAGTACCGGAAAAGTATTGGCAGAAAATGGCACAGGTCAATGGATAGAGTTTGATTATAAGTTTAAAGAGATAGAGATACAGGGCACAATAAAAGATAGTTTGAAGGAGGGTGAATGGAAAGGGATGGACATTAACAGGGTCGCGTGCATAACCAAATACAAAAAAGGTGTTTTTATTTCCGGAACATATTATTTTAAATCCGGTAAAACATTTCATTATAACTCTGATGGCTTTCCTCCGGCTTTTGGCAATGGTGGCCCTTTGGGGTTTAACGAATATTTAGCGAATACTGTTAAATATCCTGACGAGGACAAAAAAGCAGGTAGATCGGGTAAAGTAATTATAACCTTTGTTGTTGAACGGGATGGTAGCCTAACTGATGTAAAAGCTTTGCGTAGCCCTGATGAAGCTATGGCTGATGCTGCAATAGAAGCCATTGAAAAATCTCCGCCATGGGTGCCGGGGATTCAAAATGGAATACCTGTTCGTGTACAATTTACTATAGCATTTGGATTTAATCTTTAATTTTTAAACATAAAACGGCCTCCAATTGGAAGCCGTTTTATGTTTAAAAATTAACTTTGTTCTTACAACACCCCGCTATCGGTCAAAACATTATTCATGTTCCTAACTGCGGCAGCGCTCTTGTTAAACTCAGCTTGTTCAGCATCGCTTAGTTTAAAATCAACAATTTTTTCCCATCCGTTTTTGCCAAGGATAACCGGTACTACCAGCGATATATCTTTCTGGCCGTATTCGCCATCCAAAGCAACACCGCACGAAAGTAGTTTCTTCTGGTCGCGCACAATAGCTTCAACCATAAATGCGGTGCCTGCGCCCGGTGCATACCAAGCGGATGTACCAATTAAACCAGTTAAAGTAGCGCCGCCAACCATTGTTGCCTTAACAATTTTCTCCTGTTGTTCTTCGCTCAAAAATTGAGTTACTGGCACGCTGTTCCAGGTAGCATGTTTTATTAACGGGATCATGGTAGTATCACCATGCCCACCAATTACTACCGCGTTAAGGTCGGCAGGGGAGCAGCCCAGTTCCTGGCTCAGGTAATATTTAAACCTTGCCGAATCCAGCGCGCCGCCCATGCCTAAAATACGGTTCTTAGGCAGGCCCGATGTTTTCAGGGTAAGGTAATTCATGGTATCCATAGGGTTCGAAACCACTATGATAATGGTATTTGGTGAGTGTTTTAAAACGTTCTCAGTTACGCTTTTTACAATATTGGCATTGGTGCCTATCAATTCTTCGCGGGTCATGCCAGGTTTACGAGGCAGGCCCGATGTAATTACTACAACTTCCGAATCGGCAGTAGCGGCGTAATCATTGGTAACACCTTTTATTTTGGTATCAAATTCCAACAGTGCCGAGGTTTGCATCATATCAATGGCCTTACCTTCTGCAAAGCCTTCGCGGATGTCTAATAATATCAATTCTTCGGCTAACTCTTTCCTGGCAATGTTATCTGCACAGGTGGCGCCAACAGCCCCGGCACCAACCACAGTAATTTTCATAATGTATTGTTAAATTATATGTAAGTAGAATACTTTTTTGCACCGGTACCGGTCGTTTTTTATAAGGATCAGCAGCCCCGTACTAAAGACGGGGCAATTTTAAGAAATTTTTATAAAAGCAGCCCTAATTAAATAAAAATAGGACGATATGATTATACAGAATTGTTGGATATTTTTTGGAAACGCTTTTTAAGCAACAGGAAATACCGTTCATAGCCATAATACGAGGCAGCTGCAAGGCCTATGGCTGCAACAAAAGTTGCCGCATATATAATTATGTTTTGCAGTAACAATGATTGTGTGCCTATATATTTATTTACCAGGTATACCACCAGCAACAACGGAAATTTATGCAGCAGGTATATGCCGTACGAAATACGGCCGATAAATTGCAACGGTTTATAATCCAATGAAAATACACTTGTTGAAGTTTCGCACAGGTTGGCTATCAATAATCCTGACAAAAGGGCCAACACAATGTCTCCCTGTGGAATATTGATATGAAGCGAAAGGACTACGAAAGCGACAAATACAACCAACAATAGTATTTGCACATACTTATTGAATAACGAGTTGAATGCCCTTTGGAAAACAAAATCAAAAGTCTTGTTTTTGGTATTGAAATATATTACCGCCACTATAGCGCCTATCATCATATCATCATAACGGGCGAAATAAAAGAATTGGTTGAGCGCAATATTTTGTGTATGCAAATGCTTAATCACTGCGAAAGCGATAAAAAACAAAACAATAAATAAAATAAGCGCATACAATATATGCTGGTTCTTTTTTATCCTGAAAAAATGGGGATGGAAAATATAAAACTGTTCTTCGATACCTACCGACCAGATCGGGTCAAATATAGCGGGCAGTAAACTTAGTGTAAAAGCTATATTTGGTAAAAAGAATACCGAAAGCAATAGAGGCTTAACCGAAACAATTCCGGGATATATAAAAAAACCTACAATAATAACCAGGAAATACAATGGCCATATCCTGAGTATACGCCTTACATAAAAATCTTTAAAGTCGACCTTGTTAAAATACTTTTTTTCCTCAAGCAGCAAATAAGTAATTAAGAACCCGCTGAGCGAAAAAAAGATGCTAACACCAATACTGCCCATCCCTAATATATGGAAAAACTGCGCCATTGGATAATGGAACTCTCTTTTCGTTAACTCAATATGGGATATTACCACCATAAAAGCTGCAATAGCCCTTACACCATTTAAATTAGGAAAAAAGATCTTATCCCTTTTTTCCATAAGCAGATGTTATTAAAATGTTTGTCATTAATATAAGCGCAGTATTTTTAATGATTTATAATAAGGTTGTGTTTAATAATGCTACGATGATATAACCGCCGTTAAATATAATAATATTTTAATAATAGCAATTATTTACGGAACGCCCTTACCGAACGTAGAAAATTTGATGCCGTTTTGGGGTGTATGATTAAAAAATACATATTTCATCTTTTATGAAATATCGTTAACCTTTTCCGTGAAAATTAATAAAAACTTGGCTGTTTGGCTTTTTGTAGTTCGTATTTTACTCTTTTACTAAGTCAAAATAGCTATTTTTGAAAAAAAATATAATTTTTTCACATTTTTATGATGAATTTTGTAAAAATAATTTAAATTCGCCTTCGTTATTGAATTTAATACTCACTAAAACTATTTTTTTAAATCCAACATTAAAAAATAATTAAAAATGGCAGCAGCAAAATTAGAGTACATCTGGCTGGACGGGTACAAACCAACACAAAGCCTGCGTAGCAAAACAAAAATTGTAAAAGACTTTAGCGGTAAATTAGAAGATTGCCCTTTGTGGAGCTTTGATGGTTCTTCAACTGAACAGGCACCGGGTGGTTCATCTGATTGCGTTTTGAAACCTGTGTTTATTTGTGTTGACCCTCAGCGTAACAATGGTTACCTGGTGATGTGCGAAGTACTTGATTCAAAAGGTGTACCACATGAATCAAATGGCCGTGCCCATATTGAGGATGATGATAATGATTTTTGGTTCGGTTTTGAGCAGGAATATTTTCTTTGGGATGATGAAACCAATAAACCCCTTGGTTTCCCTGCAAATGGCTACCCCGCACCGCAAGGCCCATACTACTGTTCGGTAGGTGCTAAAAATGCTTTCGGCCGCGATATTGTTGAAGAACACCTTGACGCTTGTTTAGAAGCTGGCCTTAACGTTGAAGGTATCAATGCCGAAGTTGCTGCAGGTCAGTGGGAGTTCCAGATCTTCGCAAAAGGTGCTAAAGAAGCCGGTGACCAGATATGGGTAGCACGTTATTTATTAGAAAGAATTGGCGAAAGCTACGATGTTTCTATCAACTGGCATTGCAAACCACTGGGTACACTTGATTGGAATGGCTCAGGTATGCACGCTAACTTCTCAAATACAACCCTGCGTACTGCAAACAGCAAAGCTAAATTTGATGCGATATGTGAAGCTTTCCGCCCTGCGGTTGCTGAGTGTGTTGCTGTATATGGTGCCGATAACCACCTGCGTTTAACAGGTAAGCATGAAACAGCTTCAATAAATGATTTCAGCTACGGTGTATCTGACCGCGGTGCATCTATCCGTATCCCATTGTATACTGTTGACCATGATTGGAGTGGTTATTTAGAAGATCGCCGCCCTAACTCAGCTGCCGATCCGTATAAAGTAGCTGCCGTTATTATTAAAACTGTTAAATCAGCAAAAGTTTAATACCCAAATTAGTTTAATACCAAGCCCTGCACGGTTTTCCGGCAGGGTTTTTTGTTTTACCACTATTCGGAAGGTTGTCTATCTTGTCAAATAATTTCCCGAAGCTATTATTCTTAATCCATCAACTGGTAAATTATATAAATAACACCAGCCATTGATAATGCCCTTATCGCTTTCTATATCTATGGCTTCTCTCACAAACAAATTCGGTTGCTCCTGTTCGGGGCCATAACCTTCATAATCATCCAGGCACTTTAATACCAAAACAGCATCGCCTATAATATAAACACTTCCGTAAACATAATCAGAACATCGGCTATCAGCAACGGCACCCGGATATTCGCCAATATCATAAAGCCTGCCTTTAAATCTGCCTTTAGCATAAAAGCTGCAGTTAGTTTTTAAATAATTGGCAAATTCATTATCGCTATTAAGCAATGTACCATAAACAAATAGATAATTATCGATTGCCATTAAAACAAAGATACCAGCCCCGGCGTATAGACACAAAATATAAAAATCAGGCATTTTGCATCTGTATATGCTTTTCCGTAAATTTAAGATGCTTAACTTGCCAACGGAATTATACCAGCCTTATGAATGAAGATCAGATCATAACATATATAAAGGAAAATAACATCCAGAAAATAAAATTCGCCTTTGCCGATACTGATGGCATTTTGCGCGGTAAGGTTATCCATCATAAAAAGTTTATTGATGGTATGCGCAATGGCTATGGTTTTTGCGATGTTGTTTTTGGCTGGGACAGCAGCGATGGTACTTACGACAATGTTGAGATAACCGGTTGGCATACCGGCTACCCCGACCAGCAATGCCGCATCGATCTGTCAACTTTTCGTACCATCCCCTGGCAAGATAACATACCATTCTTTTTGGCTGATTTTAGCAAAGCCGACGGCAATGACCTTGCTGTTGATACCCGCAGCCTGTTAAAACGCATAGCAAAGGATTGTGAGGCAATGGGCTATCACCCTGAATTTGCGCAGGAATTTGAATGGTTCAATTTTAAAGAAACGCCGCAAACATTAAAAGATAAAAGCTTTACCAACTTGCAAACCCTTACGCCGGGTATGTTTGGTTATTCTATATTACGCACATCGCAGCAAAGCGACTTTTACTACGACTTGTTTAACCTGTTAATGGAGTTTAATGTGCCTCTGGAAGGTTTGCATACCGAAACCGGTCCCGGTGTATATGAAGCTGCACTGCTGCATGATCAGGTTGTAGCAGCAGCCGATAAAGCAGTACTGTTTAAAACCGCAGTAAAAGAAATTGCATACAAACACGGCATAATGGCTTCGTTCATGGCTAAATGGACGGAAACGCTGCCCGGTTGCAGCGGGCATATCCATCAAAGCCTGTGGAATAAAACCCAAACAGAAAACTTGTTTTACAATGCTAATGATGAACATAGCATGAGCGACCTGTTAAAGCATTACCTAGCTGGTCAGCTGCATTGCCTGCCATATATTTTACCTATGTATGCACCGACAGTTAATAGCTATAAGCGTTTGGTTGAAGGCGCCTGGGCACCAACCACTGTTACCTGGGGACTGGATAATCGTACTACAGCGTTACGTGTGTTGAATGAATCGGCTGCTTATACAAGGCTCGAAACACGTATCCCTGGTTCTGATACTAACCCATATTTAGCAATGGCAGCGGCATTGGCCTCGGGTTTATATGGCATAAAACACAAATTGGCATTGAATATATCGCCCACAAAAGGTAACGGTTATCAAGATAAAAAGAATGGGGTATTGTCATCAAACCTGCATGATGCCGCTATGTTAATGAAGGGATCGCCCATAGCAAAAGAATTATTTGGCGGTGCATTTGTTGAACATTATACCCAAACCCGCTTGTGGGAGCATAAACAATTTGCAAAAAGCGTTACTGATTGGGAGTTGAAGAGATATTTTGAGATAATATAATTTTATGAGTACTGTATTTATTGAACCTGAAACAGTGGCAGGATCGAAAGGGAAACTGAAGGCAAAGACATTAGATTTCGGGGATATTATAAAAAGCGCATGGGAGGGCTATGATGCCTCAAAAACAATAAAAAGTATTGATGATATCAGCGCAATGGTATCAACCAATCATGTTTATCGCATAACATTTGATGACGATGATATAATAATTGCCAAACTATCCAATTTTGGCAAATACGAGCACTTTAAAGAGGATCACCGCATCATCCACAGCCTTTCAAACAACCTGCTTTACCCGTTTGAAAATGTGCTCGCCAAATCATTGCTGAAAAATAACCGGGTTTATATCTATCGCTATAAACACGCAAAAACCGATGTTTGGGTAGTGTTTTATAACCCCACCCGCATAATGGACAGGATGCCGCGCCGTTTGGATGAGCACCATATCCGCAAATTAGGCCAGCAAATAGGTAAGTTTCATAAAGCCTGTTTGCGTGCCAGTAAAGTGTTGACTAAATCCTCAAAAACATTACGTACCGATATTTACGCGCTGCAACAACAACTGGAATCAAGTGAGAAGAAATTCGGCTCGCCCATGCAGGTCGATTTTTTGAAATATCATTGCGACCTGTTCCTCAAAAACCGTTCGAACTACAACATGAAAAAGTTCGAGATCATGCCCGTTTTTATTGATTGGAACATCGGCAACTTCTCAGTAACACCCGATCTGGAACTTTACTCTCGCTGGGATTATGATTGGTTCCGTATGAGTTATCGGATGCTTGATTTTTACTTTCTGAGCAGGGTAGTATCTGACGTCGGCGACCGGACGGTATTCAGCTACGGCATAAACACCCTAATGGAAGACCGCTTTATTATGTTTTTGGAAGAATATCATAAAGTAAACCCGCTTACTGCCGATGAGATCCGGTTTTTAAAAGAGAGTTACCGGTTTTTTATCCTAAATTATGTGATCAAAGACGGCAAATACTTTTTTAATGAACAATACGCAAAAAAATTACAAGCAGAAGCCTTTGATATTTACTTGCCATCGGTCGACAGGGATTTTGATGCAGAAAAAATTATATCAGCCTTAAAACTTAAATAGCTAACATAACCTATGCAACGTATAGAAAACTTCAAATCAATTATCGATAAATACAAGGTTGTTTTCTTTGATGCGTTTGGCGTACTTAAAAATTACGAGGGTGTTTTACCCGGCATCGAAAAAACCTTCAACTACCTCGAGGCGCAGGGCAAAGAATATTACATAGTAACGAACGATGCCTCCCGCGGTCCGCAGCAACTGGCCGAGAGTTACCATAGGGGAGGCCTCGATATTATTAGTGCCGATAGAATAGTGTCATCAGGCATGCTTACTAAGGAATACCTCGATCTGAAAGTAAAAGATGGTATTGTGGCTTACTTAGGAACTCCCAACTCTGCACATTATATTGAAAGATCGGGCTTGCAGACGTTGCCGGTAAGCCAGGTAAACAGTACTAATATTGATAAGGTAAACGCGTTGATATTTTTAGATGATGAAGGCTTCGACTGGGCGCCCGACCTTAACAAAACAGTAAACTTGATACGCAAGCGCCCCATCCCAGTAATTGTCGCCAATACCGACCGTGCATACCCGCTTACCGTAAGCGATGTATCCATAGCCATAGGTGGTATTGCGGCGATGGTTGAAAGTGTGGTGGGTAAACAATTTATCAGGTTTGGTAAACCCGATTCGCAAATGTTCATGTTTGCTTATGACCTTATACGTGCGCGCAGGCCGATCAACAAAAGCGATATTGTAATGGTGGGCGATACCCTTAATACAGATATCCTGGGTGGTAACAAATTCGGTTTCGATACTGTACTTGTTCTAACTGGCAATACACAAGCAAAGGACGTAGAAAACCGAATAATTGCCACCGGCATAGCGCCTACCTACGTGTGCGAAACCGCTGTTATTGAAGGTTATGACCTCGGCTTTTAATAATTCAATTGCCCAGCCATATTTAATCCGCATATATTTAATATGTTAATTCAAAATATACTTAAGTTTTTGTTTATATGAAAACTTTTGCGATTTTTAGAACTCAATAGAAAATCAATTTAGCACCTAAAATAATATCTGAATAATAATTCTGGTCACATGAGAAATCATACTGAAATTTCTGACAGTGAACTTTTGAATTTACTTAAGCAAGAGGAAGATACTTTTGCATTCGAGGAGATATATAACCGTTATTGGGATAAATTATACGGTGCTGCCTACAAACGTATACGTTCAAATGAAATAGCTGAAGAGTTGGTACAGGATCTTTTTACTGATATGTGGACCAGGCGTAAAACTTTAATAATAAATACATTACTCCCCATTTATTTATTAACGGCAATCCGTTATCGTGTTATAAATTACATGCATAAAGAAATGGTTAAAAATAGCTATGAGCAAAAAGTTATTCTTACCGCAAATAATTTTGATAACTCTACCGAAGAGACTGTCATTGCCAGCGACCTTAATAGTCAGATCCAGACCCAAGTTGAACTTTTACCCATAAAATGTCGTGAGGTTTTTGAATTAAGCCGAAAAGAACATAAAAGCAATAAAGAAATAGCACAATGCCTCGGCATATCTGAAAAAACGGTTGAAAATCATATTACCCGTGCCTTACGCCAATTAAGGACCTGTTTAAACTCTTTTCTTTTTTTATAATTTATTTTATTTTAGAATAGGGGGTGCATATAGTTAAACTGACTATGTATGTATAAACCTATTATTTAGATTTAATGAAAAATGATATTGCTGCTGATCTATTAGATAAATATCTAAAGGGTAATTGCACCCCGGCAGAAGAAAAGCAGGTACTTGAATGGTATAATTCCTTTGATGGTAATACCGATTGGATAACTGCTGCTTCTGAACTCAGGCGGCAGGAAATAAAAAAACGTATTTATAATGCTATAACAGAAAATACAGAGGGGCTTGTAAATACTGAACCTGTAAATAAGAGCAAGATACATACTTTAATATACACGCTTAGCGGCATTGCGGCTATATTGTTAATATGCAGCGGTTTGTATTTTTTGCATAAAACCCCGGTTGAAAATAACCTGCCCGCAACCAACGTAATTGCTATAACCAATAATACCAAAACCATACATGAGGAAACCTTAAGTGACGGAACACATGTATGGCTTAGCCCCGGTGCGCAAATTAAATACAGCAAATTTTTCACAGGCAATACCAGGACAGTGGCTATGACAGGCGAATCATTTTTTGAGGTTACTAAAAACCCGGCTAAGCCTTTTATTATAAATAGCGGGAAAATAATTACAAAAGTTTGGGGCACCAGTTTTCGTGTGCGCAGTTTAAAGGGGATAGATGATGTTGCTGTTATAACAGGTAAGGTTTCGGTAAAACTTACCGATCCTGGCAAAAAAACTGCCGCCGTTAACGAAGTGATGATATACCCCAACCAGCAGGTTGTTTATTTAAGTGACAGGAATACTTTAAAAACAGGCAACACCGCAGCGGTAAAGGGGCTGAAAATATGGCACAAAGTAAACTTGTCATTTGATAATACAGGCTTAAATGAGGTGATGACGGTGTTGAACAAAAGTTTTGATATTAACATTACCACAAACGATGCTATCATTAAAACCTATACGCTAAACGCGGATTTCAATGGCTTAAACCTTCCTGAAATTATGGAAATACTGCACAAAACGCTAAATATTGATTACGAGATAAATGGTGCCGAAATAAGTTTAAAAAGAAATTAAAAAAAACCAATAACCCAATTATTAACCTAAAAAATTACCCCTTATGAAGAAGCTTCAAACCTAAAAAAAGCACAAAAAAATAGGAGTGGTACCAGCACTCCTACATTAGTTTAAGCCCGTGTAAAACAGCTGCAAGGCAGGTGTCAGGGCTTTTTATGTCTCATTTCGTTCAAAAATAAAACAAACTAAACTATGAATTTTTTTCTACATATACCAAAACCCTGGTGTAAAATTATGAAGATAACATTAGGCCAAGTATTTATAGCAATATTATTAACGGGCTTATCATATGCCAAAACATCTAAGGCACAGGCAATGCTTAATAAAAATGTAACGGTAGCTATAAATAATTCCAGTTTAAGCAGGGCTTTAAAACAGCTTGAAAAATACGCTGATGTAAAATTTGTTTACAGTAAAAGTATTATACAAACCAACCAGGATGTATCGGTAAACGCTAAAGATGAGCAGTTGTCGAGCATATTGAACCGTTTACTCATCCCTAACGGTATTAATTACCAGGTTGTTAACAACCGGATAATCTTAACCAAAGGTGCTGAACCATTGATATCACCCGTTGAAGTCTCCAATGTTACAATACCCGATAAACCGGCTATCGCAACAACTGTTACAGGTAATGTAACTGATGAGAACAACCAGCCGCTGCCCGGCGTAACTATACGCCTTAACAGTACCGGCAGAGGCACGACAACCGATGTTAACGGAGCTTTTAAAATAGATGTTGACAAAGCAACAGACACACTCACATTTAGTTTTATTGGCTATCAAACGCAAAAAGCTGTGATCGGGACCAGTAAAAGTTTTAATATTAAACTGCTTCCCAGCCAGGAAAATACGCTTAAAGAAGTACAGGTTATTGGGTATGGTACAAGCTCAAGGGCAAATTTGGCCACTGCGGTAAGTACTGTAAAGGGCAGCGCGATAAATGAAAGGCCTACTACTACCAACGTACTACAGGGCCTGGCAGGTAAAGTTGCAGGTGTGAATATTATGATCAACTCGGGCCGCCCCGGTGGCAGCCCGGCTATCAGGATACGCGGTAATGGCTCTATCAATACATCTAATGACCCGCTGTATGTTGTTGATGGCGCCGCCGGTGTTGATTTTAGTTCTATCGACCCAAGTATTATCGAATCGGTTACTATATTAAAGGATGCGGCCTCAGCAGCTATATATGGTGCCCGTGGTGCAAACGGGGTTGTACTAATAACTACCAAAAAGGGTAAAGATGGCGCTTCAACTATTACCTTTAATAATACGCTGAGTTTTGGTTCATTACAGCACGAAGTTGATTTAATGGATGCCAGCCAGGAATTGGAAATGATAAAAAGGCAATATGCTTTTGTGGGCAAATCGGCACCTAATCTTGATCCGGCAAATACTTTTGCCCGCAAAGCGGACTTGTTTAATTCAGATGGTACGCCAAAATATAACACCGACTGGCAAAAAGCAGCAACTCACACAGCTGTTTCTGATAATCACTCACTTTCTTTCTCAGGTGGTAAGGATGGATTAACCGTGTTGGCCAACGTTGCTTTCCGCAACCAGCAAGGTATCATAAAAAGCACCTATAGCAAACAACTTACTGGTTTTATAAGCCTGGGTTGGGATGTGAAACCATGGCTGCACCTTGATGCCCAATTAAACAGCGGCGCACAGCAAGGGAATAATGAATATTCAAACGTATTTGGTTTTACACCATTGCGTGAAATGTATGAAATGGCATCATTCCTGCCGGTTAATTACCCCGATGGAACACCATCGATGAAAGGTGATTTTCCTAACCTGGAACAATCAGAAAACCCGGTTACCCTTGAAAACGGGATAAAAACCATCGCAGGAAAATCATTTTCCCAGGCTAATTTTACAGGTACCATTCACCTGAGCCACAAACTCGATTTCGTAACAAAATTTACCGGTTCTACCGAAAATGATTATTCTATGTATTATGAGGATAATAATCTTTTCCCTGATGCCAACACCGGCGGTGATGCCAAACGTGGTAACACACTAATAGGTTCGTGGACAAACGAGAATTATTTTAGTTACAAGAACGATTTTGGTAAACACCATGTGGAGTTAATAGGCGGTGCAAGCTGGTATTACACAGCAACTACCTACACTAATGCTGAATCGACCGGTTTTTTTGACAATTTTTATAGCTTCAATAACCTGAGCGTAGGTGCTGTAACGTTACCGACACTCTCTGGCTATACATTAAAAACCCTCAACTCATATTACGGCAGGGCTAACTATAACTATGATAAACGTTTTCTTTTCGGTGCATCTTTAAGGTCTGACGGTGCTTCTAATTTTGGATTAAATAAAAAATACGGCGTTTTTCCGTCCTTCTCAGCGGGCTGGAATATCTCGAATGAGAAATTTTTCGAGAGCATATCAAAAAGTATCAGCCTGCTAAAAATACGTGGCAGTTATGGTATAGTGGGTAACGAGGAACTGCCACCTTATATTTCACTCCCTAAATTAGTTAATGGCAAAACTGTTTTCAGCAATGGTACTACTACCGAAGTTGCTTTATCAAGTATTGCCCCTAATCCTAATTTGCATTGGGAGAAAGCCAAACAGCTTGATATTGGTTTAGAATTAGGTTTGTTTCATGACAGGATACAATTCACAGCAGATTATTACAATAAAGTAAACAGCGACCTTTTATATCTGTTGCCTTTGCCTCCATCATCAGGCGATCAGAATATTTATAGCAATATAGGCGACATCCGTAACCGCGGTATCGAACTATCATTAAACACTGTTAACATACATAACCAGGATTTTACCTGGAGTTCGAACGTTAATTTTTCATCAAACAGGTCATTGGTTACTAAATTAACAGGTAGCCCAATATACCCATTTGCTGGTATAATTGAACAAGGACAGCCGCTTAATGAGTTTTATGGCTATATACGGGAAAATGCGTTTGCAACAACTGCCGAAGCTCAGAAATACTATTCTAAGAACCCTGCTGCGGTGGCGGGTTCGGTAAGGTATAAGGATGTTAACGGAAATGGTGTTAAAGATTTAGGTGATAGAGTACCACTGGGTAACGCTATGCCTAAGTTTGAATTGAACATGACCCAAACGTTCACCTACAAAAGCCTTAGCTTATTTATAGATGTAGAAAGTATGTACGGCTTTAAATTAGATAACAATACCAAGCACCAAATGGAAGCTGCCGGTCCTAACGTAAATAGCTACACCGAAATGCTTAACGCATGGACACCACAAAACACCAATACAGTAATTCCTATTTTGGCGCCATATGGCGGCGGTATACCTGTTGAAGTTGGTGATTCGCACTTTATTGAAGATGGCTCATTTATCCGCATCCGCAATATCGGCTTAAGCTACAAGGTTAATCCTAATTGGATAAAACGCGCTTTAATAAGTAACCTTACCATTGGCGCTAACGTGGAAAACGCGTTCCTGTTTACCAAATATTCAGGTTTCGATCCGGAATACACGTCTTTTGATGCTAAGCAAAACCAGGGGGTTGATAATTATCAATATCCAAAACCGCGTACAATTTCAATCAACCTAACCGCAACTTTCTAAAAGTTTAAAAATTTAAAGAAATGAAAAGATCAATTATATTTTCAGTATGCCTGACTTTATTAAGTTTAGCATCATGTAAAAAATTCCTTACGGAAGAACCAAGAGATGTAATAAGCCCGGCGCAATTCTACAAAACCCCGGCGCAAATACAGGTAGCGGTTAACGGCACATATTCGCAGTTACAAGAATATTATCAAACTATTTTCCTGGGTTTACCGGTATCGGATTTTTTATCTGTTGAAAGCTTAACAGGTTACAGTTTCCGTACACTTATAAATGGTGAGGACGAAACCGAATTTACCAAGCTTACACAAATAAATAATGGTAACTTTTATGTTAACGATATATGGAAAGCCATGTATTACGGAATTGCTCAGTGTAATAGTGTTATTATAAATGTATCTGCTGCAACAGTTGTAGATGATGCGACCAAAAATAGATACCTGGCCGAAGCGCAGTTTTTACGTGCTTACTACTATTTTCAATTGGTGCAGTTGTATGGCGACATCCCTTTAAAGCTTATCCCTGTTACTGGCGTAAGTGATGCACAGGCACCGAGAAATAAAGCAGAAAGTATTTACAACCAAATAGTAACGGATCTGCTGGCAGCCGAAAAAGGTGGCTTGCCTGATGTTGATGCAAGCGGCCATGTTACAAACCTTGCGGTAAAATCATTATTGGCTAAAGTTTATTTAACTATGGCAGGGTACCCTTTACAAAAAGGTGCATCATACTACCAGTTAGCTTATGATAAGGCTAAAGAGGTTATAGCCCTTGCACCTGCAAATAATGTTAAGCTTTTTCCAAACTATTCAGACTGGCGCCAGACCGCTAATAAAAACATTGGCGAAAATATATTTATGATACAGTTTGAGCCGGTAACAATAAACAGCATGATGCACTATTCGATGTTGCCTTACCCTTGTGAATCTAGTTTTTCGCTACGTAACGATGTTGGCGGTGGTTTAGCACCCGACTTGAATTTTTATAATTCATACCAAACCGGCGATGTGCGCGCGCAGGATAAACAGGATTTTTATCATTATACCGGCCCTACGCCTGCCTTAATGGTTTATAAATATTGGGACGACGAGGCCGCAAAAACAGGAAAATCGGGTCAGAATATGCCGGTTATAAGATATGCGGATGTAGAACTTATAGCTGCTGAAGCAAAAGCAAATATAGATGGCGGAACAACCACCGATGCTACTGCATTGTCAGCTTATTACGATGTGCGCCACCGGGCATTTCCTTCTGAAGCAAAACCAGGTTCAATAACAGTTGACCAGGTGCTTCAGGAACGTTTTTGGGAATTCGCCTATGAGAATATCACCTGGTTTGATATGATCCGTACGCGTAAAGCAATGGCAGTACCAGCCACCACCATGGTGCCTTTAATTGGCTATAAAGCCCCCCAGCATTCCAGGGCATTTACCGAGGGGGACATGGTGTTGCCTATACCACTTACCGAGATACAAAACAACCCTAAAATAACCGATCCTCCGCAATAGGACAATGAGGCTATTTATTGATAAAGACGCACTTTAACCGGTGCGTTTTTTTGTTTTATAGGTGATTGTATGACAATATTTTTCTGATTTTTTAAATGTAAGTTGTACATTTTTTTTATCACATTTGTAATACCAGTTTAAAAGCATTAACTAATCAATTAATAAACCATGCATAATTCAATCAAAAGCGCCTTAGTATTATCAGCCGCCCTGTTATCTTTAGGCGCCTGTAACCAGGCATCAACATCTAACCAGCAAAAAATGACCGATTCTACATCTCAACAAGCTAAAATTCCGGATTCTTCGGGCTTTGAAAAAACAATCGATGGTAAACAAACGCATCTGTATACCCTAAAAAATAAAAATGGGGTTGAAGCAGCTATTACAAATTTCGGTGGCCGTTTAGTAAGCATGTTAGTGCCCGACAAAAATGGAAAAATGGTTGATGTTGTAGAAGGCTTGAACAGTATTGATGGCTATAAAAAAGCAGGTAGTGCTTATTATGGCGCGCTTATTGGCCGCTATGGTAACCGTATAGCCAACGGAAAATTTACGCTGGAGGGTAAACAATATACGCTGTTCAAAAACAATGGCCCTAACACGCTGCATGGCGGTAAAGTTGGCTATGACGAAGCGGTTTGGGATGCCAAACAGATCGACCCGGCTACCTTGCAACTTACTTACTTATCAAAGGATATGGAAGAAGGGTTCCCGGGTAATCTGAACATTAAAGTTATTTATCATTTGGGCGATGATAACGGTTTGAATATCAGTTATGAAGCCACTACCGATAAAGCTACCGTGGTAAACCTTACCAACCATGCTTATTATAATCTAAACGGGGCAGGCAGCGGCACTATCCTCGATCATTCGGTACAAATACTGGCAGATAATTATACCCCGGTTGACTCTACCTTAATACCGACCGGTAAAATTGAACCAGTGAAGGGAACTCCGTTTGATTTTACAAAACCGGCTACCATCGGCTCCCGTATAGGTGATGCTAACGACCAACTTAAAAACGGTAAAGGTTACGACCATAATTTTGTGTTCAACAAACACAGCGACACTACTGCCGTAGTTAAAGTTATTGGCGATAAAAGCGGCATAGAAATGGAAATATATACCGAAGAACCCGGCATCCAGTTTTATAGCGGCAATTTCATGGCTGGCGCCAATACCATGAAATACGGGAATAAAGACGATCATCGCACTGCATTTGCAATGGAAACCCAGCATTTCCCCGATTCGCCAAACCAACCTAATTTTCCTTCAACCGAATTAAAACCTGGCCAGGTTTATAAAACTTCAACCGAATATAAATTTAGCGTGGTTAAATAAGTTACTATCAACATAATATAAAAGATCCTGCTGATTAAACCGGCAGGATTTTTTGTTTTATAAAAAAGACATTTAAAAAGCATTCCTGTGTAATGTTATACTTAATTTTACGACTACGTATCAACTTAACTATTTACTAATTGTTAGTTGAGCTATAAATCGTTTTCAAATTGTTAATAGATAACCACGGACGACCAATAACTTACCTGCGCCTTGCCGTAACCGACAAGTGCAACCTGCGTTGCTTTTATTGCATGCCCGAGGATGGTTTAAACTGGCTATCGCGCAGCGAATTAATGAGCAACGAAGAAATGCTGCGTGCATGTACTATATTGGTTAATATGGGTATCCAAAAAGTACGCATTACAGGCGGCGAACCATTTGTACGCAAGGATATTATGCAATTCTTAACCTCATTGTCACAGCTTAACGGGTTAAACGAGTTAAGTATCACCACTAATGGTGTATTAACCGCGCCGTATGTTAAGCAATTGAAGGGTATTGGCGTCACATCAGTAAACCTGAGTTTAGATACTTTGGATGCGGCCAGGTTTTTCTCTATTACCCGCCGCGATGAATTTAGTGCTGTAATGCACACGCTTGATGAATTGCTTAAACATGACATGGCCGTTAAAATAAACGCGGTGGTTATGGAGGGCAAAAACACGGCGGATATTATTCCATTAGTTGATTTGACCAAAGATCTGCCGATTAGCGTTCGTTTTATCGAAGAAATGCCCTTCAATGGCGACGGGCAGATCCATGAAACACGTTTATCATGGGATTATATTCGTATTTTAAATGAGGTCGCAAGTGTCTATCCCCAAATACAAAAAATAACTGACGCGGAATATTCTACCGCCTACAATTACCATATACCGGGGTATAAGGGTGGTGTGGGGATCATAGCTGCCTATTCGCGCACATTTTGTGGTACCTGTAACCGTATACGTATTACCCCACAGGGCACACTAAAAAATTGTTTGTATGATGATGGTGTACTCAACATAAAAAACCTGATGCGCCTGGGTAAAAATGATGATACCATAAAAGATTACCTGTTAACGGCGTTTAATAACAGGGTGAAGGATGGCTGGGAAGCAGAGAAACTGGTTACACATACCGGTATGCATGAATCAATGGCTGCTATAGGCGGCTAATAGTTAACATTTAACCTTACAAACACATGATAACTGTAGAAGAAGCCGAAAAAATAATACAAGCAGAGTTAAGAGATTATGGTGTAGAAATAATGCCCTTTGAACTCACTTTAGGCAGGGTATTAGCCGAAAACATAAAAGCCGACCGCGACCTGCCACCCTTTAACCGGGTAACTATGGATGGCATAGCGGTAAATTATGCCGCTATCGAAAACGGCCAAAGTTCGTTTCACATAAAAGCGGTACAGGCAGCCGGCGATTTCCCTGTTGAAGTTACCGATATTGATCATTGCATCGAGATCATGACCGGTGCGGCCATGCCTTCATCGCTCGATACCATTATACGCTATGAAGACTTGGAGATACGCGGCGATTTGGCTAGCCTGGTTGTCAACAGCAACACCGTAAAAAAAGGCCAGAATATACACTTGAAAGGCCGCGATAAAAAGAAGGATGATATAGTTGCCACAACGGGCCAATTGATAACGCCTGCCATTATAAGTTTGGTAGCATCGGTTGGCGAAACGGAATTAAGGGTAAAAAAACAGCCCCGTGTAGTTATTATTTCTTCGGGCGATGAACTGGTGGAGGTGGAACAAACGCCATTGATATACCAGATACGCAAATCAAATAATTATACCATCAAAGCTATACTCCAGCAGCATAATATTGAAGCTACAATGGTACATATTCCCGATGATGCGGCCATCACCCAAAAAACAATACTGCAATGCCTTCAAAATTATGATGTGCTGTTATTGAGTGGTGGCATATCAATGGGCAAGTTTGATTACATACCCAAGGCATTGGAAGAATTACAAGTTGAACAATTAGTTCACAAGGTAAAACAACGGCCAGGCAAGCCATTCTGGTTTGGCAGGCACGGAAATGGCACGGTAGTATTTGCATTCCCAGGTAACCCTGTGGCTACATTCATGTGTATGCATCGCTATTTCCTGCCCTGGCTTCAATCATCGCTCGAACTCAAAACAAAACCCACGGCTTATGCAGTTTTAGATAGTGAGGTTGCTTTCCATCCCGAATTACAATATTTTTTGCAAGTCGACTTAAATGTAAATGCCGATGGCCGGTTAATGGCAACGCCCATCGAGGGCAATGGTTCGGGCGATTTTGCTAACTTAGCTTATACAGACGCGTTTATGGAGTTGCCTTGGGGAAAAAACAAGTTCAGAAAAGGCGAGGCGTATCGTATCTGGTCATTTAATCAATTATCATGAGCGATAAAGTGTTAAGTCATATCGATGCCAACGGTAAAGCCACAATGGTAAATGTAAGTGAAAAACAAACCACCTACCGCACAGCTACAGCGCGCAGTATTGTTTCACTTCCTCCCGAAGTATTGGCCCAATTAACCAATGGCGATATTCAAACCAAAAAAGGCTCAGTATTCCAGATAGCAGTAATAGCAGGCATAATGGCAGCTAAAAAAACGGGCGACCTCATACCGCTTTGCCATCCTTTAGCGTTAGAAAATTGTAACATCAACATCAGCCTGCACGAAAACGAGGTAATTATTGATTGCACAGCAGCTATTACCGCCAAAACAGGGGTAGAGATGGAGGCGCTGGTAGGCGCGTCATTAGCGGCACTTACCATTTACGATATGTGCAAGGCACTAAGCCATGAGATAGTGATAAAAGAAACCAGGCTGGTAAAAAAAACAGGAGGGAAGCATGATTTCGAAAGGACATAAGAAGCATTCAAACATCGCCCGTGTAGATACAGGCAACTATGGACCTAACGAATGGGCTATTGTCGGCGGTTTTTGTACAGCCATAAAATTACTGGCCGACCAGGTGATCAGCGCTTTATCGTCCCAATATAAATGTGCTTATGTCGATGCCACACATAGCGATGAACTCATAGCGCCGCCGGGCCGCCTCGCAGCAGGCGCCGACCTTGATTATACCGACCAGGTAAACTACCAGCAGGCCAATTTCAGTACCGCATTTACAGCGTTTGGACAAAGGCAATTGTTTGCCGGTTCTGATCTGGTATTGGTTAACGGCAACCATCATCGGGCTAAGGCCCAGGTGGTAATTATGGATTGGACTAAAGAAGCATCATTACAAAAGCGCATGTCGCAATTAACAAACGTGCAGCTGTTTATTTTGGCAGATAATGTTGACGATGTATTCGATTTTATAAAGGAGGCGCTTCCCAATTGGCAACAGGTGCCTATCTGCCGGATAGACGAAACGGAAAAGATCATTGCCTTTTTCAACGTAAAAATGCATCAGGCAAAACCCGGATTAAATGGCTTGGTATTGGCCGGCGGCAAAAGCACCCGCATGGGTTTTGATAAAAGTAAAGCCAACTGGAACGGCCGCGAGCAGCGTTACCACGTAGCCGATATGTTGAAAATATTTTGCAATGAAGTTTACATATCACGCAGCTCAGAACAGCAATTGATTGACGACAGGTATCCGTCTTTAACCGACACCTTCATCAACCTAGGCCCTTATGGTGCTATACTATCGGCTTTCCGCGAAAAACCCGGCAACGCATGGTTGGTAGTTGCCTGCGACCTGCCTTTACTCGATATGGAAACCCTGCGCTATTTAACCGATAATCGCGATGTTTCAGCCATAGCCACCGCTTTTGGCAATGGTTACGAAAACCTGCCCGAACCATTGATCGCCATTTGGGAACCCAAAAGTTACCCGGTGTTATTATCGTTTTTAGCACAGGGCTACAGTTGCCCGCGCAAGGTTTTAATCAAGAGCGATAGTAAGTTGATAAACGCTCATGATAAACATGCACTCACTAATGTTAATACCCCTGAAGAGCTGGAGAAAATAAAAAAGTTACTGCAAAAAACCACCGCCTGATGTCGCCCGACCTGTCAAGATACAGCTGCCAGATGGCGCTTCCCGGTTTCGGCGAAGCTGCTCAGCAGCTATTATACAATGCTAAAGTCTTAATAGTAGGCGCGGGGGGATTAGGTTGCCCCGCTGCACAATATTTAACTGCCGCGGGTATTGGCACTTTAGGCATAGCCGATAACGATGTGGTATCAACAAGCAACCTTCACCGCCAAATATTATTTACCCCCGGTGATGAAGGGAAGAAAAAAGCCACAGTTGCCGCCGAACGGTTACAACAACAAAATCCCGGCATTAAAATTATTCCACACGATGTTAGGGTAACATCAACCAATGTGGTGGCTTTGATTGGTCAATATGATATAGTAGTTGATTGCACCGACAATTTCGAAACGCGTTACTTATTGAACGATGCTTGTGTGCTAAGCGGCATACCTGTAGTTTATGGAGCTATATACCAGTTTGAAGGTCAGGTAGCAGTATGGAATATACAATACGCCGACGGTACATCATCGCCCAATTATCGCGATCTTTTTCCACAGGTAAACGCCACCCAAATACCCGATTGTGCCGAAGGGGGAGTAATACCCAGCCTCGCGGGGATAATAGGCTGCATGCAGGCTAATGAGGTAATAAAGCACATTACACAAACGGGCGAAGTGCTGACAGGCAAGGTTTTAATATTCGATGCCCAAACTATACAAAGCCGGGTAATAAAAATTGGCACAGTAACTAAAACCAACATCAGCGCTTTGGTTCCAACTACCAATATACCCACAATGACAGTGGCCGAAGTAAAACAAGGCCTGCAAAACAACACCCTCGAACTCCTCGACATCCGTACCGACCAGGAACGCGATGAAATCGACATCGGCGGCGAACACATCGAAGCCGATGAACTGCAGGACAACTGGGATCATATCAACAACGGCAGCACCAAAGTACTCTACTGCTCTTCCGGCAAAAGAAGCGCCGAAGCCGTAAAAATGATCAAACAAAAATTTCCAGGCGCAAAGGTATTCTCGTTAGAGGGTGGCTTAGGCGCCTGGTTTCAATCATAAATTAAATAATTTGTCATTGCGAGCATAGCGCGGCAATCTCGTCGCCATACATTACGGATGATATTGCACAGTTACGGGATTGCTTCGTCGAAAGACAAAAACGGTTCATGGATGCGCCGCTACCCAAACCTCCCCATCCTCAAACACCTCTTTCTTCCATATCGGCACCGTTTGTTTCAGCGTATCGATAACATACCGACAAGCCTCAAATGCCGCATCCCGGTGCGCTGCCGAAACAGCGATTATAACCGGTACTTCACCCACATTTAAAACACCAATACGGTGATGTATTAACAACTTTTGAACAGGCCATTTCTCAAGCGCCTGTGTAGCAATTTTCTCCATCTCCGCCAACGCCATCTTCTCATAAGCTTCAAACTCCAGTTGCAAAACCGCATTGCCCTTTGTAGCATTTCGCACTGTACCGATAAAAACATCTATCCCGCCCGATCCCGGTGACATTACCCATTCAATACATTTTTGAATATTAAGCGCTTCGGATGATATTTTTATTTCAGTTTGCAATTACGATAGCTTATAATATTGATTTTTAATTAGTTACAACTTACTGACAAAACAGTGTCACCACTTCTCCCTGCCATAACCCTTAACTTACATATTTTTCCCCGTAACTGTTCCGCGAGGTAACGGTTCAAGCAGTTCTTTGACATTTTTCACCCACCGCTAACTGGTGGTATAATAGCTATTTCATCGGTCGGGTGTATAGTATCCTCAGCCAGCGCGTATTCATTATTTACAGCTATCATATATGATGCTAACTGCTTCAACCGGGGATATTGTTGCTCTAATGAATATTTTAAATTGCATACCAATGCATCGTTAGTCAATTCAACATTTACCGATGAATTGCCAAATATATCCTTCGCTATCCCGAATGCGAGCACTTTTATCGTCATAGTTTTTCTGTTTATAGTTGATGACAAACCCACTGCATAAATTATGCTTCAAATATGCAACAATCGTTCGTAAATAAGTAAATTAACCTATAATTCAGCCTAAAATTGCAGAACAATAGCCCATCCTGAATTGTATATTTGATTATGGCGAACAGCTCAACTACAAATCTGCCTATCACCAAGATAAACGGCGATACAAGCAACGAAACATCCGATGCGCTTGCTATTGAAGAGCCATTGGAAATAAGGCTGGAATCTGGCCTGACAGAAAAGCGATCGGCACAAAATATCTCTGTTACCATGCGCACACCAGGCAATGATGCTGAACTGGCTTTGGGCTTCCTGTTCACGGAAGGTATCATCCAAAATTTAAATGATGTTAACGGCATTGAACACGCTTTTATCGCCTGCGCCGAAAATAAGGAAAACGTGATACAGGTTTCACTAAAAGAAAATGCCGTTCCCAATCTCCGTAATACCGAACGGAATTTTTACACCACATCAAGCTGCGGCGTTTGCGGCAAAGGCTCTATCAACGCCATACGGACAGTAGGTGCTTATGTTGATCAGAATGATGATAATCAAATAAATTCTAATATTTTCCACCAATTACCAAAAAAGCTGAGCGAACATCAACAAGTCTTTGCCGATACAGGCGGCTTACATGCATCAGCATTATTTTCGCCGCAAGGTGAATTACTTTTAGTACGCGAAGACGTTGGCCGTCACAATGCTTTAGATAAGCTGATCGGCGCAGCCTTAAAAAGTAATTGGTTGCCGTTAACCAATTATATTTTATTACTGAGCGGCCGTGCCAGTTTCGAACTGATACAAAAAGCTGCCATGGCAGGCATAACCGTTGTAGCAGCCGTAGGCGCGCCTTCGAGCCTGGCCGTGCAATTGGCCGAAGAATTTAACATTACTCTCGTAGGTTTCCTCCGCAATAACCGTTTTAACATTTATACCGCGGCACACCGCGTTTTAATTCCAGATTATGAAACTACGCATTAAAGGCAGTTCGATACGCTACAGACTCACTCAATCGGATGTAGAAACGGCAAAAGAAGGCTACCTGGAAGATCAGGTAAATTTTGCCGGCGCACCCTTGATATACGCTCTGCAAATTACTGAAGGCCAAGAGCTGACATGCAGTTATATCGACAATAAAATTACGCTGAACGTACCCCGAACGGCCATTGAAAGTTTTGCCGATACCGATGTGGTTGGTTATGATAACCAGGATGGCGCAGTGTATTTGCTGATAGAAAAGGACTTTACATGTCTGGATGAGGTCGACGAAGACCAGAGCGATAATTATCCAAATCCCTTAGCCAAAAAATAACCATGAGCAAGGAACCAAAAGAACAACCCGCAGCCGAAGCGCCCGAAGAATTACTCGACCTGAAAGTAACCGAACAAAAAAAATGGGCTGCGGGCATACCTGCTGTTACTGCGGCAATGGTGGATATATTGCAGGAAGCAGGAGTGAAGCGCGGCATGGAGGGCCTGTTTCATATGAATAAAAAAGGAGGGTTCGATTGCTCCAGCTGTGCCTGGCCTGATCCTGACGACGACCGCTCGCCAATTGCCGAATATTGTGAGAATGGCGCCAAAGCTTTGGCTGAAGAAGCTACGCTAAAAAAATTAGATGGCCTATTCTTTGCTCAAAATGCCGTAGCCGATCTCGCAAAACTCAACGATTATAATATAGGTAAAAAAGGGCGCATTGCTGAACCAATGTACCTGCCCAAAGGCGCTACCCATTATGAACCCATAAGCTGGGATGATGCCTATAAAAAGATTGCTTATCACCTTAATAAATTAAAAACACCCGATGAAGCCGCATTTTATACCTCGGGGCGAACCAGTAACGAGGCATCATTTACTTACCAGCTTTTTGTGCGCGAATTTGGAACCAACAATTTGCCCGATTGCTCAAACATGTGCCATGAATCTTCCGGTTCGGCCTTAGGCGAAACAATTGGCATAGGGAAAGGTACAGTAACCCTGAATGATTTTTATGATACCGATGTTATCATTATCATGGGGCAAAACCCTGGCACCAATCACCCGCGTATGCTTACGGCTTTGCAAAAAGCTAAAGAAAGCGGCTCAAAAATTATCGCCATAAACCCGCTGCACGAAGCAGGGCTAATGGGCTTTAAAAATCCGCAGAATGTTAAAGGGCTGTTGGGCATCAACACAAAACTGGCCGATTTATACCTGCAGGTAAAAATAAATGGCGACATGGCACTGCTCAAAGCCATTGAAAAGCTTTTATATGAAGCCGAACAAAAAGAACCGGGCAAGATATTCGATCATGATTTTATCCGGGAAAACACCAAGGGTTATACTGAATTTTTGCATAGCCTTGAAAAATATAGCATAGATGAACTATCCTCAGCCTGTGGCGTACCTATTACTCAAATAAAGGAAGCCGCCGAAATGTTGAAATGTAAAAGCCGCATCATTATTTGCTGGGCGATGGGCATAACCCAGCACAAAAACGGCGTCGATACCATTAAAGAAATACTCAACCTTACGCTGCTTAAAGGTGCTATTGGCAAACCCGGCGCAGGGCTTTGTCCTGTGCGCGGCCACAGCAACGTACAAGGCAACCGCACCATGCTCATCTTCGATAAACCAACACAAAAACAACTCGACAAGTTAAAAGAAGTTTACGGCTTCGAACCGCCCCGCGAACACGGTTTTGATGTAGTTGAAAGTATCAAAGCCATGAATGAAGGTAAGCTGAAGGTGTTCTTTTGCATGGGCGGTAATTTTCTTTCGGCTACGCCTGATACTAATTACACTGCCAATGGCCTTCGCAAAATGGATCTTACTGTCCACGTTTCAACCAAACTCAACCGCAGTCATTTGGTGCATGGCGAAGAAGCCCTGATATTACCCACTTTAGCCCGCAGCGATAAGGATGTAATAAATGGCGAACCTCAGTTGGTGAGTTGTGAAAATTCCATGGGCGTTATTCAAATGTCTAAAGGAATATTGCAACCCGTATCCAATAAATTGATGAGTGAGAATGAAATAGTTTGCCGCCTGGCGAAAGCTACATTAGGCAGCAGGTCGGTAATTGATTGGGACAAGTTTGCCAATAGCTATGATGCTGTGCGTGATGATATTGAAAAGGTGATACCCGGCTGTAATGACTATAACAAACGTGTGCGCGAACCTGGAGGCTTCTATTTGCCCAATGCCCCACGCGAAGGTAAATACACAGCACAGGGTATGGGAGGCAAAGTGCCTTTTACTGTTACAAACCTAACCGAACATAAACTGGCCAGTGATGAATACATAATGATGACCATCCGTAGCCACGATCAGTTCAATACCACCATTTACGGCCTCGAAGACCGCTACCGTGGCATTCACAACGAACGCCGCGTAATATTTATGAATGAAAAAGATATAGCGCATGGCGGATTCAAAGCAGGGGACAAGGTCGACCTGTATAATCACCACGGCGGTGTTGAACGTGCGGCGCACTTATTTGTCATCGTTCCTTACAGTATCCCCGAACGTAACACAGCTACTTACTATCCCGAAACCAATGTTTTAGTGCCAATCGATACTGTAGCCGCAAAAAGCAACACCCCAACATCAAAAATGGTTATCATTAAAATAAAGCCGCATGAGGCCTAATTATCTTTTTAATGTAAGGATGAAATAAATTCCCATAAACTTAATATGCGATTATTACATTTGTTTCAACAACCTCATTCAACCCGATTCATTTATTAAACATTAAAATCCAAACACCATGAGTTTACGATTAGGTGATGATGCACCAAATTTCAAAGCAAAAACCTCGCAGGGCGAGATCGACTTTTATGATTATTTAGGCGATAGCTGGGGCGTACTATTCTCGCACCCTGCCGATTATACTCCTGTTTGTACTACCGAATTGGGCAAAACAGCGTCGTTAAAAGAAGAATTCGACAAACGTAATGTTAAAGTAATGGCTTTGAGCGTTGATTCGGTCGAATCGCACAAAGGCTGGATAAACGACATTAACGAAACCCAAAACGTGGAAGTTAACTTCCCGATAGTGGGTGACGAAAGCCGTGAAATAGCCTTGGCTTATGATATGATACACCCCAACGCATCAATGACTGCCACAGTTAGATCGCTATTTATTATCGGCCCTGATAAAAAGATAAAACTGATGATCACTTATCCCGCATCAACCGGCAGAAATTTTCAGGAGATTTTGAGAGTGATCGATTCATTACAGCTAACTGCTAACTACAGCGTTGCCACCCCAGCCGACTGGAAAGACGGTGAAGACGTAATTGTTGTACCGGCCATAAAAACAGAAGACATCCCGGCTAAGTTCCCTAAAGGGTTTACCCAGGTAAAGCCTTATCTAAGGACAACACCACAGCCGAATAAATAATCATTTGTCATTTCCTTTAGATTAGCTTCAACAAAATAAACGGGTTATTATTATTGTTGAAGCTTTCTTTTTGCTTCTTTTTCTTTGTTAATAACCTCGAATTTTGTGGATAAAGTTAACAGCGGTAAAGGCGCATTAT
>Ga0207695_10000190_pt1 | contig 176747 bp, 152 predicted proteins | sample KBSC54metaG_FD_184354 | JGI IMG/M metagenome (GOLD analysis project Ga0207695, IMG submission 184354) | Corn rhizosphere microbial communities from Kellogg Biological Station, Michigan, USA - KBS C5-4 metaG (SPAdes) (version 2) | ecosystem: Host-associated > Plants > Roots > Rhizosphere >...
TTCGGCACGGTGGCGCATCCGTAGAGCCGAGCGGATCGCCGCCCTCAGATGCCTGGACTACAGTGGGCAGTGGGACGCCTACTGGCTATCCCGTGCTGCGTGATTACCAAGAACGCGAGTTACTCCCGAGACCGTTGTAACGGCTCCGATCCTATCTCGCAAAGGAGGGTATTGCTCTGAAATCTAACGTTATTGCCTGTCGGGTTTTTTCGATGTTGGCTGCTTCTGTATTTTTTGCTGCCATAGGGCTGCCGGGCAGCGCATTGGCTTCGGGACTTGGAACCGTAGATGCGAGTTTTCCTTTCAGAAGTGAAGAATTGATGGCGGATCCACAGCAGCCGTTTGTTTACGCTTCTGACCCCGCCGATAACGCGATCCAGGTTATCAACACCCAGACGTTAACGGTCGCGCATAAGATCGACCTTGGCGCCACTCCAAAGGGGATTGGACTCTCACCCGACGGGCAGTCGCTCTATGTAACCGAGCCATCGAATAACCAGATCGCTGTGATCAACACCCAGTCGTTTCAAATCGGCCGGACGATTGCGACCCCTCCTGGCCCCTCCGAGGTAGCGATTGGCCTGGGAAACCGCTTATTCGTTCAGGATGTGGGTAGCGCTTATTCGCGGATCCAGCAGATTGACGCCACGACGGGCGCGCAGGCGGGCCCGGATTTTCCTAGTAATCTATTTTATTACTATGGAAATTTTCAGATCTCCGCGGATTTGAAGACGTTGTATTTTGGGCAGCATGGACTAAGTCCCACTACGCTTTATTCATTCGATGTATCTTCGACAAACGTGCAATTAAAGGGGAGCGTGGTAACCGGAGAAAATGGCAAGGATGCCGTCTTGAGTCATAACGGTAACTGGATTGCGCAGCCGAATGGAGCCCCGTACGAGGTTAGTCTGCTCAGCGCAAAAGATTTCAGCCTCTTGGGAACATTTCAAACCGGGTCGTATCCAGGCGATATGGCTTTCAGCCCAGATGACAAATTTGCTTATACATCGCAATATGCCTCATCCATAGTCAAGCAGTTTAGCACATCGACGTTTCAAAATATGGGCCAGTTCTCTGTACCGGACGAAATAACCAGCCTCGTAACCGAGACGAGCGGACAACATTTGTTCGCGAGCTTGTCGGGAATTTTCTCAAATCAGCCGTCGACGGTTGTTTATGACACTGGCTATTCGGTGCCGGAGCCGTCGTCGACATGGCTGCTGGGCTTGTGTCTCCTGGCCCTGCTCATGAGGCGGCGCATCGGCACGAGAGAGCGCGCCTTGGCTTAATAATGTCCCAACACTTGCGAAGAACGCGCTGAGGTCGGACGCATATTGGCGTATACCCCTCCATTGGAAGGCTGACGTCTCCGGAAGTTCACTTCCTCACCGCCCACGCCAGCCCATCAGGTTTCCGACCGGATTCGATTCGGCCAACAACTTCAAGCGTCTTCGGGTCGATGACCGAGACTCCATCGCCGGAGGAGACGTAGGCTCGAGCGCCATCGGGTTGCATCAAGATGCCCGCCGCTGGTCCATTAAGAGGAAGGCGTTTGATTTCTTTGCGAGATTTCACATCGACGATCACGACACCCGTGCCGCCGATGTCGGAGATGAGGACGAGCTTTCCATCGGGCGAGAATTTCAGGCGGTTGGCCATGCGGGTGGGGATGTTGAGCGTCGCGGTGACTGACTTGCTCGCGACGTCGATCACCGAGACAGTTCCATCGTGCGAATTGGCGGCCCAGATGGTGCTGCCATCGGGGGAAAGATCGAAGCCTTCGGGGCCATGACCGACGGGGATGTTGGTGATGCTCCAGTCGCCCGGTGCGGGTCCGTTTCGAGGGTCGCGCGGGGGAGTGAGCGGCTTGGGAACGTATTGCTCGAGAATGCTGATCGAGTTCGAATTGACATTCGACGTGATGATGCGCTGGCTCGCGCTGGCCACGAGGATCATGTGGGTTCGGTTCTGGCCGAGGCCCATGATCCAGTCGATTCGGTGCAGGACTGGATTGTACCGGCCGATGACTTTGCTCTTCTCGGCGGTGAAATAAATGTAGCCGCGGTCTTCTGCCAATCCGTGCGGCGCGGTCAGCGCGCCCAGATTAATAGGCGGGAGCGCCTTCTGCGCGACCAGATCGACAACGGAGAGGGTATGGAAGCCCACTCCGAAGCCGCCGTAGTTTGAGATGTAGGCCGTTTCTCCGTCGGCTGAAGCGATCACCTCGTGGGGATCCTCACCCGAGGGGGCGCGCGCGACGACCTGCAAACTGGCCGGATCGACGATGGCGAGGGTTAGATCGCCCTTGTTGAGGACCAGCAGCGCGGGCGAAGGGGTGGCAGTTGCCCAGGTAAAAGTCCTGGCGAAAAGGATCGTTACCAAAAGCACAAGTAATTGGCGATTCAGCATCGCGTCCTCCGAAACGTTTTCCAGGAACAGCGGCATCGGAGCAGCCGTCATCTTGAAGATACCGCTTGCACGCGCTCGTCGTTCCCGATGTTTATCAATATCCACTGGCGATGGGATAGCGAAAGAATTTTAACCTTGATGAATGAGCAAAAAGAGCCGCACACGAAATAAGCGGATTCGGCGCGCGACCTGTTTCGGCAAATCCGCTTACTTGGTGCGGCGCCTTGATATGCGCTTATGAACACTTTCCTGCTAAGATGCGCCGGTTGCTGTGGAGCGGTGGGAAGTGATCCCGCGCACAATTTTATTGCTCTAACGAATTGACCAGGACATGAACCGATCAATTAAGGCACTACTCTGCGTTTCGATTGTCTTCGTGTACGCGCTGGGCGCTTTTGCGGCGCCGACGACACAGGAGCAACTTCGCGGACGATATCGCAATTACGCGATGGTCCATCAGGGCAACGCATCGGCAGGCAAGGCGCTGTTTGAAGCGCAGGGCAAGATCGCCTGCGCCTTGTGCCATACGACCGACGGCTCGGCCAGCAAAGTCGGTCCCGATCTGTTTGCGATCGGCGACAAGTTTGGCCGCGATGACCTGATCGAGCAGGTGCTGGAACCCTCGGCCACCATCGCGGTCGGCTATACGACCACCGCTGTCCGCACGAAGGCCGGCCAGGTTTACGAAGGCATCGTCAAGCAATCGAGCGACGCAGAAGTCGGCCTGATGCAGGCGGATGGGAAGCTGGTTCACATCAAGATTGCCGACATCGACCAGAAACGGCCGCGCCCAGAATCGATCATGCCCGAGGGGCTTGAAGCGACGATGAGCCAGCAGCAGTTTGCGGATCTCATCTCGTATCTGACGACGCTCAAAGCGCCGCAATCGACGGCTCAGGAATTTCACGGCATGCCGCTGGAGATTCCGCCGCTCAAGACGCCGGTGAAAGTTGAGAAGTTCAATTCATCCAAATTCGCTTTTAAGCACCCGGTCTGGTTTGGCGCCGTGCCCGGCCTGAACGACGCCTTCCTTGTCCTCGAACACGAAACCGGAAGCATCTGGCTCTATCAAAAGCACGATGGGCAGGAATCCAAGACCAAGTTCCTGGATATCGGGCGCATCGTGCGGGGCACCAATGGGCTTACAGGAATGGCGTTCCATCCCAAATTCACCGAGAACCATAAATATTACATCGTGAACCACACGACCGAGGGCAATGGCTTCGCCACCTACATTCTTCAGGGAGTCGCATCGGCCGATTTCAAGACCGATTCCGGCCAGCCGTTGAAGGAAGCGATCACGATTCATTCGATCACCAACGATCATCCGGGCGGCGCTCTTGCGTTTGGGCCGGACGGGTATCTGTACGTCGGCATGGGCGATTCCGGTCCGCAACGCGACCCGAACGGTAACGGCCAGAATCTCTCGCTGCTGCAGGGAAAGATCCTTCGCATCGATGTCGATCATCCCGATTCGGGGAAGGGATATTCGGTTCCGAAGGACAACCCGTTCGTGAACAAGCCGGGTGTTCGACCAGAGATCTGGTGTTACGGGATGCGCGAGGTCTGGCGATTCAGCTTCGATCCGGTGACCGGCGACCTATGGGAAGGTGACATCGGCCAGGACCTGTATGAAGAGGTGAACATCATCCACAAGGGCGAAAACTACGGCTGGAATGTGATGGAAGGTTTCGAACGATTTTCCAATAAGTACCGTCGAGAAGGGGAAACGTACGTTCCGCCGGTTTTTGCGTACACCCGCAAGTACGGCCAATCAGTCACCGGCGGATTCGTCTATCGCGGCAACCCCAAATCCTCTTTCTACGGCGTTTATATTTTTGGTGATTACCAACAGAGGCGCATCTTTGCCATCACCCAGAAAGATCGGCTGCTTGAAAAAGCACGATTGCTGGTGAGAAACACGCCGCAGTCAGTGGTCTCTTTCGGGCAGGATGCGCAAGGCAACATCTATTTCGTGGGTTATGAGGGGAATATCTACAAGCTGGATCTGGATTCATCGACGTTTGAGTAGAAGCCGTTTATGACCTCGACGAGCGTAGATGTAACCACGGCCCCACCGCTCGCTCGCGCGCCGGATAATGCGCGGGCGCCGCGATTGCCGCACATCGGCGCGCTGGATGGGTTGCGCGGCCTGGCGATCGCGCTGGTCATGTTTCATCACATGACGTTGCTGGAGCCGATCTCTCCCATCGACCATGTCGTCAAATGGATGGGGGGCATGGCTTGGTGCGGCGTCGATCTGTTTTTCGTACTTTCGGGTTTTCTCATCACCGGCATCTTGCTGGACACGCGCGGCGGGCCGCACTATTTCCGCCAGTTCTATGCGAGGCGAACGCTGCGCATTTTTCCGTTGTATTATGCGATGCTGTTTTTGTACCTGGTGATATTGCCGCATTCGCGATGGGCACAGTCCATCCCGAAAGGGGATGTAGTTCTGCCGGCGCGGTATTTCTGGTTGTACCTCTCAAATGTCGCCATGGCGATGGCAGGGTCATTTGGAATTTCAGTGCTGTCGATCACCTGGTCGCTGGCGATTGAAGAGCAGTTTTATCTGGTCTGGCCGACGGTCGTGCGGTTTGTGCGCGGGTCGGCACTGCTGTGGGTTGCGATTACTGGAATCGTGATTCCGCCGATCCTTCGCAGCGCGCTCGTGTATCGTGGGGCTAATGTGATTGTCCCGTATGTGCTCACGCCATGTCGGCTGGAACCGATCGCGGTAGGCGCGATTCTCGCGATGATGATGCGCAGCGACGGGTGGGCACTTTGTCAGCGCGCTGCGCGGATTGTGGTTTGGCTCGCGCTGGGGGCGATTGCAGTGACATTTGCCGTACAGGGGAATCCGACCATCTACGGCAAGCCGATGCAGACGGTCGGATACACCTTCTTTGCATTGATGTTTGGAGCCCTTCTGGTGCTTTCGGTATCAGCCAGGCCTGGGAACGCCCTATTTCGCGTGACAAACTTGAAACTGCTGCGATTTTTCGGGCGATACAGTTATGCCGCGTATCTCCTGCAGCCGATGGTCGTAGTCTTCATGCGGCGATCGTTCATCCGGCCGGAGCGATTTCCAGCGATTCTTCATTCGCATATCCCGGCGCAGCTTTTGTTCTATGCCGTTGGATTCAGCGCATCGATGGGCCTGGCGGTATTGAGCTGGCACCTGTGGGAAAAGCATTTCCTTCGGCTCAAGGCGCTGTTCCCCTATGGCCGAGTTCCAGGCGACCGATCAGCAAAATGAGGATGCTGATTTCATTCCGCCGCGATGTGAGCACCCTTCTCCGCGACCGATCGCTTCATGAGAAGCCCCAGGAAAACGAGCAGCGCCGCCCCAACCGCACAGAGCCAGAAAATATCGAAATAAGACAGAAGCAGCGCCTGCTGCTGGCGGAGGTTGTCGAGCATTTGCATGGCCATCTGAGATGCCGTCGCGCTATCTCCGGTCTGTTGCAGGAAAAAGTCATGTCCCTGGTGGAGGAAGCTGTGGACCGTCGGATTGAAAGGATCCAGCGTTTCGTGCAATCGAAGGGAATGAAACTGCGATCGGCGTTCGAGGATGGTCTGAGCCAGCGACGTCCCGACGCTTCCACCTTCATTGCGCAATAGTGCAAGCAATCCCACCGCTGCCCCGCGCAGATGCGGCGGAATGTATAAGAATGCCGCGACGTTGAGCGGCGCGAAGATCATCGACAGCCCCATGATGATCACGACGCGCGGCCAGACAATCTGCCAGGGGCTGATGCTCAGATTCATCTGCGCCAGCCAGTAATTTCCAATCGCGACGACAGCCAATCCGCTCATGATGAACCATCGCGCATCGAACTGCCGCCCAAGAAGAAATCCAACCACTAAGAGCACGCCGATGGCAAAGATGCCGGCGGGTGAAAGTACCAAGCCGGAAGTCGTCGCATCGTATCCAAAGAGTGACTGGAGCATGCCCGGCAGCATGGTCGTGTTGGCATAGAGCACCGCGAAAGCGAAGAAGATAATGATGCAGCAGGCGCGAAAGCTGCGCTCTTTCAGCACGCGGAAATTGACGATGGGCGCTGTGGTGAAGCGCGTCTCTCGCACGATCAAACCGACGAGGCCGACCACAAACAAAATCGTTAATATCTGCACTCGCCAAAACGGATCGCCGAACCAATCCCATTCCTGCCCCTTGCTGAGCAGAATTTCCCAGCAAACCATCGTCAGGCAAAGCAGTATCAGTCCCAGAGTATCAAAATGCTGCGGCCGGCCACGGAGCTTCGCCCGTTCCTCTTGAAGATAGGGTGGATCGCTCACCAGGATGTAGCACGCTCCCAGCGCCACCAGACCCGCGGGAATATTGAGATAGAAAATCCAGCGCCATTCGTAATTATCGGTGATCCAGCCGCCCAGCGTCGGGCCGACCACCGGAGCGATGAGTGCCGCCACACTGAAGAGGGTCATCGCGGCCCCCTGCTTCTCGCGGGGAAATGCATCCAACAGGATTGCCTGACTCGAAGGCTGCAAGCCGCCACCAGCGAGTCCCTGCATCACACGAAAGAGAATCAGTTGCTCAAGGCTACCCGCCATTCCGCATAAGGCGGAGCTGACGGTGAACATGGTGATCGACAGGAGGAAATAGTTGCGTCGGCCCAGGCGCGACGCGAGCCAGCCGGAGATGGGCAGGATGATGGCATTGGCCGCCAAGTAGCTGGTAATGACCCATTCGCTGTCGGTAGCGGCGGCACTGAGTCCTCCAGCAATATAGCGCAGCGCGACATTCGCGATGGTCGTGTCCAGCACTTCCATAAAGGTTGGCACGACCACCGCAATCGCCACCAGCCAGGGACTGAAAGTCCTTCGCTGCGGCGCGGCATAAGACAATGGCGCGGCAAGAGAGGTCATGGCAATGTGGTCGGCGCGAAGATGGCGGGCAAGGTTGCGGGTTGGGTGGTCAAGGGCGGAGGCGGAGCCGGTTGTGTGGTGGCCGCTGGAGTGATTGCGTACGGCTGCAAGACCTTGCCGGCATCGGGCCCGGTGGGCGGCTCTTTCACATACACATAGGGAGTTACTGAAAGGCCGATGAACAATGGGACCTTGTCTGGATCGTAGTTGTCCAAATCAATGCGAACCGGAAGTCGCTGGACGACTTTGACGAAATTGCCGGTGGCGTTTTGTGCCGGGAGCAGCGCCAGCGTCGAGCCCGTGCCCATGGTGAATCCTGAAATGTGCCCTTCGAAGGTATGCCTGCTGCCGTAAGCATCGACATCCAGATCGACGCGCTGGCCGATGCGCAACGTCGCCAATTGCGTTTCCTTGAAGTTGGCATCGACCCAGATTTCACGAAGCGAGCGGATAGCCATCAGTGCTTGGCCGGCAATCACGTTGTTTCCGGGATTGACGTTGCGGCGCGTCACGACGCCATCGATTTCCGCACCGACATCGCAGTACTTCAGATCCAGTTCCGCGGCCGCTAAGTCCTGCTGCGCCTGGGCAAGCTTCGCCTGGGCCTGTTTGACGGCCGGGGACTGCGCGAGCAGAGCGGCATAGATGCGATCGATGTTGCCCTCCGGATCGCGCTTGTAGAACTCGTCGAGCATCTGCCGAGGGGTGCGATCAAAAGTGAAATCGACGCCCAGTTCCGCGGCGCTCTCCAAAAGCTGAAACTGCGCCGTGCGAACCGACGAAACGGTCTGATCCAGATCCGCCGGAACCTGCCCCAAATCTCCCCCATTGGGTGGCTGTGCGGGTAATCCCAGCGAAACACGCGTCTGATAGACCCCCTGCAATGCCTCTTTCACCTGCGCCTGAGCGACGGCAAGCACCTGTTGTCGCCGATCCAGTTCCTCCGGCGCGATAGCGCCGGTGTTTTGCAGCGTCTTGGCGCGGTCGAGGTCGGACTGCGCTCGCTTTTCGACCGCCTTGGCTGATTCAAGCGCGGCGACGTTCGTCTTGAGCGACTCGATCTGGTTATCCACGTCTTCAATCGCATGCTGTAGCTTCCAGCGCTGGCTGCGGGCCTGAGCCTCGGTGCTGCGAACGCCGGCCGCGGCTGCTACCAGATTGGCCTGCGCGGTTTCCACCGCCGCCCGCTTCTGATTCACGGCAATCTGATACGGCTCCTTGTCGAGCTGGACGAGCAAATCGCCTTTCTTCACGCGGTTGTTGTCTTCGACGTAGACGTGCGTCACCTGCCCCGGCACCCGCGCCGCCACCGAAGTCACATGACCATTCACATAAGCGTCGTCGGTTGAAACCGTGACCAATGCCCGGTGGGCCCATGGAATGAAGAAAATGCAGCCGACGATCAGAAGCACCAGGATGATGCCCCAGACGACCCGTCGCCTCGAGCGGCGCGCTGGACGCTCAGGAGGAGAGAATCGCACTGGCCCTTGGGATGTTTGGACGACGCCTGCGGCCGGCGCAGCGTGTCCGTCGCCTGCGCCCGGCGGTTGACTCGATGAATCTTCCGGCATGCCTGCTCCTCACTTCCTTTGCGGCACAGGCCGATCGTAGTCAAGCGATCTTCAGTTTTCGATTCTTGCTCTCCAGCGAGCCTGCGACCGTTGCCATCACACATTCATGCGGCCCAAACCGAACATTCATGCACGTCGGCAATAGTATGAGGTAAGGAAATCTGATCACATTCACGACTTTGTAAGGAAAATCGGGCATGCGACTGTCTAGATGTGGAATCATACTGGTTGCGGGTTTGCTCTGTCTTTCCGCGATTGGGGCCAAGCCGGCCGGCCAGGAGCGTCCGGAGGTGAATCTGCTGGCGGTGGGCGACACTGCAGGGGATACGCCGGAGCGCGCTTCCGTGACTGCGGCTTTAACGCGCTATGTCTCTGACTCGGGCGAACATTTTAACGCCGCCGTCATGCTCGGCGATAATCTTACGATGACGCTCCATGGGGCGAACGATCCGATCTTTAGCCGGCTTTTCGAGCAGGCGTATGACCCTGCGAAGCTGAACTTTCCGTTCTACATGGCCTTTGGCAATCACGATTACGAGCGTAGCAAAGGCCCGATTGAGCTGGCCTACGCGGCGCAGCATCCAATGTCTCGATGGAAGATGCCATCAAATTATTATCGCGTCGATCTGCCGGCCGATCATCCGATGGTGACGATGCTCGTGCTCGATAGCGACCGCCAGGCGCTGGACGATTCGCAATGGCAGGCGGAAATCGAGTGGCTTTCGAAGGAACTGGATAAGCCGCACGCGGCCTGGCTGGTTTGCTGCGGCCATCACCCCTTCTTCAGCAACGGTGCCCATGGCGACAATGGCGTGCTCCAGACGCAATGGGGGCCGATCTTCAGAAGCCATCACGTCGATTTCTACATGTCCGGCCACGACCACACGATGCAGCATTTAGAGATCCCCGGCTGGCCGATCAGCTTTGTCGTCAGTGGCGGCGGCGGTGGTGGCCGCCGGCAGATGCTCCGCGACAATCGCGGGCCGTTTTCAAGATCGACCCTGGGCTTCGCACATTTTGAATTTGGCCAGGACATTGCAACCGTGAAGGTCCTGGACGGCCAGGGTCAGTTGATGCACGAATTCACACGCACGCATGATGGGCAGGTTCACGTCATTGAGAACACGCCCAGCGACAAAGCCACAACACATCCTCTTCGTACGATCGTTGGACTTCCAGATTGGGGACCCAAACCCGCGACGCGACCGACCGTCAGCAAATGAGTCTTCGAAAGTTCACAGCTTCAACATCGCCTTTGGTTTGACGGTTCAATCGGCTGGTGAAGTCAGCGATTGAATAGCCTCAAAAAGCCTTTCCAGCTCGACGGGCTTTGGCAGGAATTTGTTTCCTTCCGACTCGACCGCATCGCCGTCTTCGATCGACCCACTGACCAGAATGCCCTTGATGCCGCAGGCTTGCTGGAGTTCGCGCAACAGTTCAATTCCATTGCCATCGGGGAGCCGGATGTCGCAAACCATCAGGTCGAATTTCTGGTTTGCAGCTTCAAGACGAGCCTCGGCTGCCGAGTGGGCGCGCGCGACGATGAAGCCGCGTTTGACCAGAAAGAATGCCGTAAGCTCCACCGTATCCCGGTGGTCATCCACCAGAAGGATGCGGGGCAGCTTTTGACTGGAACTCATGGACAAATCCAGATGTGCAGGACCCTGAAACCCAAGGCCAGGATAATAAAAGAAAGCGGTGAGGAAGCGAAGGACTTCCGAAAACCCTTAGGGTGGATGCTCAAAGATTTATTTGCGTTCGGAGGAGGCTTGATTTATAGTATTTTGCTGTCGGCGGTCCTCCCCGCAGAAAGTTCCCCCCCTCTTTCTGCACCCGCCGACATTTTTATTGCGCCGCGCCGGGCTGGTTTAAACTTCCACCATCACCGATGCCCTTCCTCAGGTAATGCTCCAGCCGCTCCCGCATCTGATCAACATCGATCCTCCCCTTGTGCCAGACCTCATTCGCCCCTTTTCGGACGGCATCCTCACTGAATTTCGCATCCATCAGCGCGGTGTACAGGATAACTGGAATATGTGCCGTATTGAGGTCGGCCCGGCAAAGGCGGATAAATTCCGTGCCGTTCATGCCCGGCATCATTCCATCGACAATGATGATGTCCGGTTTTTCCGTGGCGAGCATCGCCAGCCCCGCTTCTGCCGTGAGCGCCCGCAACGCGCGGTAACCGAAGCGGTCGATGATCTTCGCCATCACTTCCAGGGTATCCTCATGATCTTCTACCACCAGAACGGTCGGCATCAAACGGCTCCTGGCGCACCCCATCGGCCGTGTTAGCAGGAGCTCTTGAGCTACACGAGTCAGGATTATCAGAGGTTTGTTGAAAAAGTAGCCATGAACTGGAGGGCCGGCGCCGCAGCCTCTCTGTATCTCAATTTCAAGCGGGTGCCGATCTGAAGCAAGCGGTAAGGACAGGGTGCAGCACATCTTACAATCCTATTTTTTAAGAATTGGTGCAATTGTTTCGCTCTTTTATTTTTTTCAAAATAAATGCTTGAAGTCGGTGTGATGTTAGGGTACAGTACGGATCGTACTCAGGTACGTGTATAGGCGGCAAGAGTGAGCGGTGACGGCTTTGAAATGTCGACTACAGCATGGAAAAACGTTGATAATGTCCCTTTCACGTACGGGCAAGCTCGGGGTGGCGACTTCAGCCGCCAGCCTGCGCCCCGTTCGCGCCATAGCATTCCAAGCCCGTCAATCTGTCGGAGAGGCGGCCGAAAAATCGAAAAAATGGTGCGTTTTGGTGCATTTTGGTGCACGGCGGGCTCGTTACGTATCCCCGGTAACCGATCTCGGTGGGCTTACTCCCCGTGTGCGCTCGCCATCTGGAGCGCGGTCGAAGGTGTTGGAATCCCGGTTCAGAAGGGGCGAAAAAATTGAAAAAGTGATGCAATATGATGCATTTTGATGCATGCATCGTCGGCAAAACCTCAAAATGGTGCGTTTTGGTTGCATTTTGTTGCATGGCGTTGCACGGAGCGCAGATCAGGAGCTCCGCACCGGGCGGGTTCCCGCAATTGAATCTCCACCCCATTTCCCGATAATCCCCGCTGCCCTGAGCTATCTCGAAGGGCCTGCCCTGAGCTTGGTCGAGGGGCCCTGCCTGTTTTGTGCTTCAATGAAGAAGGAAGGATTCACACATGCGTCGTGCCAAAATCAGTATCGTCGGCGCTGGCAACGTGGGAGCGACCGCGGCCCATTGGGCGGCCAGCAAGGAGTTGGGGGATATCGTCCTTGTCGATATTCCGGAGATTAATGACCCCAAGGAGGCGGGCAAAAAAATCGCCAACACGCAGCCGGCGGGCAAGGCGCTAGACTTATATGAATCATCGCCGATCGAAGGGTTCGATGCCCGCATCATCGGCACCACCAGCTACGAAGCCACCGCGGGCAGCGATGTAGCGATCGTGACGGCGGGCGTTCCCCGCAAGCCGGGCATGAGCCGCGATGACCTGATCAGCATCAACACCGGCATCGTCAAGAGCGTGGCGGAAAACATCGCCAAGTATTCGCCCAACGCGGTGATGATCATCGTCAGTAATCCGCTGGATGCGATGGTCTACGTCGCGTGGAAAGCCAGCGGGTTCCCCACCAAACGCATCATCGGCCAGGCGGGCGTGCTCGATACCGCCCGCTATCGAAGCTTTTTGGCGCAGGAAATTGGCTGCAGCGTGGAAGACGTGCAGGCGCTGCTGCTGGGCGGGCATGGCGACGATATGGTTCCGCTCTCGCGATATACCTTTGCCGGCGGAATTCCGATCACGCAGCTTGTGGCCAAGGACCGGCTCGAGCAGATCATCACCCGTGCCCGCAACGGCGGCGCGGAAATCGTCAATCTTCTCAAGACGGGCAGCGCCTACTACGCCCCCGCCGCCGCAACGATTCAGATGGCCGAGGCGATCATTCGCGACAAGAAGCGAATTTTGCCCTGCGCCGCCTATTGCGATAAGGAATACGGCGTCGGCGGATACTTCGTCGGCGTGCCTTGCGTATTGGGCACCGAAGGCGTCGAACGCGTGCTGGAAATCGAGCTGGATGAGAATGAGCGCAAGATGTTCCAGACCAGCGTTGATCATGTGAAAGAACTGGTGCGCGTAGTGAAGATCTAGAAGATCAAGACGTCGGCGTGGGAGCGAGGAGCTGGGTTCTGCCGGAGATGGTATGAGTCGAGCTGTGCGGGCGGACGGGGAGGCCGGGAAGCAATGCAGCGCGAGCCACGGGCATGAACTGTCCCAAGCTGTGCGCTGCGCTCGAATGCGGGGACCTTACTCCCTCTCCCGGTACTCCGGGGGCGGGCTGGGGAGGGAGTCGAGCGGCCTGTGGCTCATCGTGTCTTTTCTGATTCTGACGTGCCTTGGCATCGGCTGCACGCCGACGCCGCGCATTTTGACTGCCGACGAGCAGCACGTCATCGACCGGAGCCTGGTGGAATACCCAGCGAAGTTCGAGCTTCGCCGGTACATGACCAGCCTCACCGCGCCGACGGCGATTGCCTTCGATGAAGATGGGTCATTACTGGTTGCGCAGGGCGAGCGCGACGAAGAGCCAACGATTTTCCGCGTGAGTAAAGCCGGACAGCTGGAGCTGTTTTATCCGCGCGATCGAAAGTTTCCCTTTAACTTCCCTGTCACCGGCTGGCGCATGTACGGGCCGATCGGGGGAATGGTCGTCTACAAGGACGAAGTTTACGTCTCGCACCGCGACGCCAATGGATTTGGCGTTATCACGGCGTTAGATCATAAGGGAAACCATAGAACTGTCGTCGCGGAGCTTCCTGCACAGGGTGATTATGGCGTGACCGACCTGGCGATCGATCCGACCGGCCGGCTTTTCTTTGGCGTCGGCACGGCCACCAACAGCGGCGTCGTCGGGCTGGACAACTGGGGCGCCGGCTGGGTGCTGGAGCATCCGCAGTTTCACGATGTGCCCTGGCACGACCTGTTTCTCTTTGGCTACCGCTTCGATTCGCCCAACCCGATGGCAGGGCTATTTGGGCCGGCCGATATTGCGGTGACCGGGCCTTTCCAGGCATTCAATCAGGCGACGCAGCTTCGCGTGCCGGGCGCAATCTCAGGAAAACCCAGCGGCGCAATCTGCTCGGTTTCACCGCAAGGCGGGCCGATACGCGTCGAAGGTTATGGCATTCATAACCCGCGCGGCATCGCGTTCGATAATTACAACCAGCCCTACTTCACCGACACCGGCATGGAACTGCGCGGGACGCGCCCGATTAACAAAGACCCGGACGCCCTGCTGCGATTGGTGTTGGGCCAGACCTGGTACGGCTGGCCCGATTACAGCCGTGATCTGACCAAGATCAGCGAAAAGCAATTTCAGCCACCGGCGGAACTCATCGCGCGTACAGGCTATCCAGAAGGCGTTCGTGCGCTGATCGATGAGAGCGACAGCGGCCTGACGGCGCCGCTACGGGATTCGCTGTGGCAGGCGACCTTTCCCTGGATGTCGGGGGCGGCCAAGCTGCGATTTGCCCCGGCGGATTGGCCGCTTCGGTCGGTGGCGGGCAATGCCGTCGTCGCACTCAGCGGCGATCGCGCGCCGTTTGCCACCGATGGCCGGCAGATTGTTGGGCCGGGCGGGTATCGCGTCGTCTGGGTCGATATGGGAAGGCATTCGGTTCACGATCTGATCCGCAACACCGCTCTGCTCCCGCGCAGCCGCGTGAATGCGAAAAATGGCGACCTTCTCGAACGGCCGATCGATCCGATCTTCGCGCCGGATGGCACGCTCTACATCCTGGACTATGGCCACATGGAAGATCGAGACGGCAAAGAACATGTCGAGCGCGGCACCGGCCAGATCTTCCGGCTCATTCCGCCCCACGAACCGGCCAAAGCCACGCAACCGTCGCAGCCGGGGTGAGGAGAAGTGGATTACTCGAATTACTAGCTATGGGCCATCGAGGCAAAATGAATACTCCGACACTTGTGTCACCGTACTCCGCGTTCTCCCCGACCTGCTCTGCCTGACATGGCGTTTTCGATTGCTTTCTCTGAGGCAATAAATGCCTGGACGCTCACGGCAAACAGTTTCGAACGGTCGAGGCCATTTGAAGATGCGAACGCCTCGGCAAGTGCCAGAATTTTTGGATCAAGCGAGATGAGGACTCGCTTGGCTTTTTCGCTGGGGGATTTACGCGGTCGGCCGCGGCCGCGCTTCGCGAGGTTCCAGAGGGCCTTGGAGCGATTGGACATGGGACGGGTTTCTTCAAAGGAAATCCCTCTCTCCCACTTGCGGGCCTCGGCGTCCTTTTCCTTGGATGTCAGGCTCGGAAAATCTTTGCTCATGACTTACTCCTGATTTTGCGATACTGACGAATCTGGCTGGGTTTCATCGGCATCGCATGACAAATGTAAATTGAAACGGTGGCCGGGTAATCAATCATCGTTCCCCAATCAAGGAATTCGAGGTCGGCAAATGCAAGTTCCTGGGGCAATTTGAACGCGAAAATAACCTGCAGGTATTGACCCGATGCCGTTTGGCCCCAGACCAGATACTTCCCGTCGCCGATCTCGCGCGGAAAAGGATTCTCGGCATGCTGAACAATGTACTTTGCATCGGCCAGATTGGAGCCATGCTTCCTTACATGCTTGCGGTTCCATTCGTCCCAGGCAAAGACAAATGCCATACATTAATAGTATATACTAAAATAGATTGCGTCAACTGCGCCACCGACCGCGCAACTTGGGCGGAACGTTGAATCTGCCTGGATTCAATTTGCCACTGACAGCGGGAACGAGTTTAGGATTGCTACATGTCGCAGCCGGAGCTTCAATTGGAATATCGAGGCGGCGCGGAAGCACAGGACGCTGGGACTGCGCGCCTCAAGCCGCTGATGCGTTCGATCGGCTCGGTCGCGGGGGCACTGATCGGTCTGATTCTGGTGCTGGCGATTTTTGGGGCCTGGAGCCCGCGGCTGTTTCTGCGGGCCGATACGTTCGTCAACGTTCTCAAATACAACTATGCCTATGCCGTCGCGGCGGTGGGCGCGACCTTCGTCATCATCACGGCGGGCATCGATCTTTCGGTGGCCAGCGTGATGGCGTTAGCGGGCGTAGCCTGCGCAATGGCCGTCACGGGCGTCACGATTCCCGAATTTGATGTGGGGCAGATGATCGTCATTGCGCTTGGCGTAGCGCTGACCTGTGGACTCTGCACGGCAGGTTTTCTGCTGCAGCGGGGAACGAGCCGAACGAGATCGGTTGCTGTGGGTAGTGCTGCTGCAATCGCGGGAGCGGTGGTCAGTGGCCTCTTATGGTGGCTCATTGCGGGGCGGAAAGTTGCACCGATGCCGGTGTGGGCGGGCGTTTCGATTGGCATCGCAACGGGTGGTCTGGTTGGATTGTTCAATGGGCTGCTGATTACTTCGTTATCTTTGCCGCCCTTCATCGTCACGCTCGGAACGCTCGGCGGGGTGCGCGGGCTAGTGCTCTATATGACGGGCAGCATGCCGATCGATGGATTGCCGGATGCATTGCTGCGCATGCACAGCGCTTCGTGGCTGGGGCTTCCCCCCAATGTGTGGATCACGGTCGTGCTGATTCTAATCGCGGCGCCGGTGCTGCATTTTTCGGTGATGGGACGATACGTCTATGCCATCGGCTCCAACGAGCGCACGGCGCGCCTGTGCGGCGTGTCGGTCGAGCGGTGGAAGACGATTTGCTATATCGTTGCCGGGCTGACCGCGGGACTGGCCGGCGTGATGATGGACTCGCGTCTGCACAGCGCGATTCCCAGCGAATATCAGGGCTGGGAATTGACGATCATCGCCGCCGTGGTCATCGGTGGAACGAGCCTCTTTGGCGGCGAAGGTACGATGATCGGGAGCATCATCGGGGTGTTGATGATCGGTTTCCTCCGATCCGGATGTAATCTGGCCGGCGTTGAAGCCAATCTTCAGCAGGTCTTTATCGGAGCGATTATTGTTCTGGCGGCGGCGGTGGATCGCTTCCGCCATCTGACGGGATGAGGGATTACATGGTTGCGCGGAGCATTTCGCTGAGCGTGGTTACGCCCGAGCGGACTTTATCCAGCCCATCGGATCGAAGCAGCCGCAGAGTTTGAAGACGCGTCGCTTCGCGAAGATCGGGCAACGTTAATTCGCTTGACAATCGTTGCCGGAGGGAATCGTCGACGAGCAGCAGCTCATGGATTCCGATGCGTCCGTTGTATCCCAGATGATTGCAACGTTCGCAGCCTCTAGGCGAATAGAGCGAAAGCGGCCGGCCAGGATCGAGTTGGAAGATGCGCCGCTCAGCCGAGGTGGCATCGTGCGATTCGCGGCAGCTCGAGCAGAGCTTTCGCACCAGCCGGCGGGAAAGAACTCCCATGAGGGCGCAAGCCAGCATCGACCGATCGACTCCGAGCTGCGTTAGTCTCCAGAGAGCCATTGCGGCATCGGGCGCTTCGATGGCCGCGAAAACCAGCGTGCCACTGAGTGCGGCGTCGATTGTCAGCTGCGCCGTCTCAGCATCGCGCAGATCGCTGATGGCAAAGACATCTGGCCTGTGCGACAAGGCCGCGCGCACGGCATCGGCATATTTCGTCGAGTCGGCGACGGGGATCTGATTGACGCCTTCGATGGTGCGCTCGATGGAGGATTCAACGCTGCAAAGATTGGCATCAGTCGCATTGCGCTCGAGCAACGAAGAATAGAGCAGCGTGCGCTTGCCGCTTTCTGCTGGACCCGTCACGACTATGAGGCCTGCGTTCGCGGCAATCAGTCGCCGCCACTGCTTGAGCGTCTCGTAGTTGAAGCCGAGCTTTTCCAGCTTGAGCGGGCCGGGCATTTCTTCGTGAACGATGCGCAGCAGAATCTTTTCAGATCCGGCCGTGGGCAAGGTGGACGCGTGCACGGTATAGGCGCGCTCGCCGAATGTCGCCCGAAGCTGCCCGGTCTGTGGGACCGCGCATTCGGCCGGATTCATGCCGCACAATTGCTTGAGATGTTGGGCAACGGCCCGGTAGAGACGATGCGGAGGCCGATGATGCTCGACCAATCGGCCATCGATGCGAAAGCGGATGCGCAGCGACGCACGGCCGGGCTCAATGTGAACTTCCGTCGCGCGAAGTTTCAGTGCGTTTTGAAGGGTCGATTCAACCAGCCGAGCCACAGGCGGATCGACTTTGGATTTGGAGCTGGAACTCGCAGCGGGTGCAAAGACGAGCGTTTCGCTGCCCGGAGCTGGCAGATCGTCTACGACGAACGCCTTCTCAGCCGGCAGATACACCTCAAGTGTCGCTCGGATTTCCCGGGCCGTTGCCGCCACGATCTGAACGGCATGCCCGCTGCGGCAGGCCAATTCATCGATCAGAAACAGATTCGCCGGTTCCGCGACAGCCACCGTCAATACGTTCTCAACCAGGAAGAGTGGGAGTACATTCTTTCGGCACAAGAATTCGTAGGGCAGCACCGCCACCGCTGCCGGATCGGCCAATCGCGGTCCGACGCGCGCGAAGGGAATGCCATAAGCCGCCGCCAGGGATGAAGCGATCTGCTCTTCCGAGCAGACTCTCTGCTCGACCAGGATCTCACCCAGTAGTTTCTTCTTACCGGTTTCGCGCTGTTGGCGAAGGGCTTTTTCAAGCTGCGCAGCCGCAATGATTCCCCTGTTGATCAGGAGCGTTCCAAGAGGTTTGCGTTCGGCAGTCGCCAGCATCGCTCGAATTCCATAATCAATTCAACGTCTTCAACGCCGACGCGACGTCTCCGCAGCACTCAAAGCGGCGATCGAGCCGCGTCACATGCAGAATCTCTTTGCAGTTCGCGCCGACGCCGGCCAGCTTCAATGGCTTGCCTAGAGATTCGCACTGGCGCAAAAGCGCCAGCAGCGCTTCGAGCCCTTCACTGGTCATGTAACGGCAGCGATCGAGATCAACGACCCAACCCGCCGCCGATGAATCGGTTGCCGCTTCGAATTTGGCTGTCGCTGCGCGAAGCGCTGCCGCCTCGGCACCAATCAAGTCACCTTCGGCAGTCAGCACGTGAGCGCCGTTGTAAATATCTGCTTTCATACTCAAATCAGATGGTGGCAGCGCTTCCGACGGTGATTGAAGGCTCGGTGGCAGTCCGCAGCGTCTGTTGGACGTCCAGCAGTTTCTTAGACTTCAGCTGATGGTCCCGCAGCATCTCGCGATAGCCATCGGCGCCGGTCAGCAAGAACGCCTCGGCCAGCCGAGGATCGAAATGCGTTCCCGAGCAGCGCCGAATCTCGGCCAGCGCCACTTCCAGCGGGAGCGCCCGACGATAAGTGCGATTCGAGGTCATCGCGTCAAAGCTGTCCGCCAGGCAAATGATTCGCCCCATCAGCGGAATATCTTCGCCGGCCAATCCCATCGGGTAGCCTTTGCCGTCGTAGCGTTCGTGATGGTGCAGCACGCCGGGGATGACCTGCTTGATCTGCCGCACGTCCTGGAGAATCTTCGCTCCGATCTCCGGGTGCTTCTTCATCGCGTCGAATTCTTCGGCGGTCAGCTTGCCGGTCTTCTGCAGTACGCTTTCAGGCACGCCGATCTTGCCGACGTCATGAAGCAGACCGGCCATGTAGACCTGCTCGATATCATGCTCGCTCAGACCACACTGCTGCGAAAGATGGCGACTCAGTAGCGCGACGCGTTCGCTATGGCCGTAGGTATATGGATCTTTGGCATCGACCGCACTGGTGAGACTGTGCAGCAGGCCCATCATCAGGCCGCGCATGTCTTCAAACAGGCGGGAATTCTCGAGGTAAATTGCCGATTCATTTGCAATCGAATTCAGCAGCTTGCTATCCGCTGAATCAAAGTCGCCGGTCTCTTTGTCCAGAGCATAGAGGCAGCCAAGCACGTGATCGTGGCGCTGCAATGGAACGGCCAACATTTGGCGTGCGTTATCTGCAAGCCAGTTGAAATGCTGGTCGGCGGAAAGATCGTTGATCAGCAAAGCGCCTTTGCGCACGCCGACAATCCGGTTCAATTCATCGGACAATCGCAGCAGTCGATCGGCGCCAATATTGAGCTGGCCATACAGAATCGGATCGGAGCTGCCGTGCGTATCGGGCCGCAGCGCGACGCCGATGCCGGCCACGCCCATCACCTGCTGCACCTCGATGCAAGTCTGCATGAAAAAGTCAGCCGGCCCGCGGTTGACCTTCATTCCGCCGCTGACCTGATAGATCAGGCTCAATTCTTCGTAAGTTGACGCAAGCTGTTCCGAGACGCTCGACAGCTCATTCTCCAAAGAACCCAGGCGGAATTGATCGCGAAGATTCGCCAGGAAAAGCTTCGCCTGCCGCTGCATCGCGGTTTCGTCGTATGCACTCAGGCCAGCGGCCTGCTTCTGAAGCCAGTGTGAATCGAGCTGGAGATTGCCGCAAATGCGCTGGGCATCCTCACTCAATGAGAATTCAGCATTGCGTCCCACGAGCAGCAGAAGCCCAATCTTGTGCCGCTTTTCAATGTGACTGATGCCCGCGAAGGTGAGGCCGCAATGATGGCGACGGACAGAAATTGTCGGATGGTTGGTCTGGAGCCACTGACGGAATTCACCGGCGGCCGGGTCTATCTGCGGCCGCTGGACAATCGGCAGAACATATTTGAGGAAGAAGGCATCGGCGCCTGAATCGAAGTAGGCGACCGAGCCATCCGAGTGCAGCGCGATCAGGAACAGCCCACTGGGGCGGAAGCGCGCCGCAAGGCATTCGAGCAGCGCCGGAGGCGCGCTGGCGGTTGTCTCACGGGGCGGTGTTGTCTCTGTCTGCACTTCCATGGCAATTCTTCCCACCAGGTACTCTTCTCCTGCTCCAACGAAACTACGCGGCGCGGCTGGCTAAAAGATCCTGCACCGTCGCCAGCAGATGCCTCGGACTGAAAGGCTTGCTGAGCATTCGCAAGATCCCATTTTGCTCTGTATCCATTGGTTCAAGGCTGTATCCACGGGCCGTCAGCATGATCGTTGGCAAGCCGATATTCTGCTGACGCAAGCGCTGGCATAACTCCAGGCCCGACAGCATCGGCATCTGGTAATCAGTGATCAGCAGATCGGGCCGTTCCTGAACCGCGATTTCCAGCGCTTCCTGGCCGTCCTGCGCAGTCAGCACTTTAAATCCGGCATTGCGCAGCTTCAGCGATACGACACTGCGGATGTGCGCTTCGTCATCGGCCACGAGAATTGTCTTGCCGTTCTCCGTCATCTTCTATCTGCCTGCCACCCCAAGGTTCCGTTGAGCCTCGGAAGAACATTGACGGCCGCATCAATCGGCCAGTTCCAGTTCGAACCCGAACATGCTTCCCTTACCGAGCTCGCTTTCGACAAAGATCCGTCCACCATGGACGGTATCAATAATGTGCTTCACCAGCGCCAATCCAAGACCAGTGCCCGGAGCCATCCGGCTATTGGATTGCGCCCTATAGAACTTATCGAAAACAAAGGGCAGGTCCTTGGGTCCAATCCCGACACCTGTATCGATTATTTTTGCCAGCACTTTGCGCTGGGACTCATTGACGGTCGTTTCAACCGCGATAGAGCCACCAACAGGCGTGTATTTGATGGCATTGCTGAGGAGATTCAGCGCCGCCTGGTACAACATGTCGCGGTCGCCGAGGGTCTGATAAAAAACGGGCGTCAGCCGCTCGGTGATGCTGATCTTCTTTTGTTTGGCCTGCGGCTCGATCACTTCGATGGCATCTTTGAGCACCACCGTCAGACTTTGAGGCTGCTTTTCCGCGCGGACAAGTCCCGACTCGATACGCGAGATGTTGAGAATGTTGTCGATCAGCCGGCCCAGGCGGTTGGCTTCACTTTGAATGACTTCGTGAAACTCCTGTTGCGTCTGGGCATCGGTCGCTTCGCCGTCGATCAGCATTTCGGTATAGGCCTTGATGCTGGCGAGCGGCGTTCGAAGCTCATGGCTGACCATTGAGACGAAATCATTTTTCATCTCCGACAGCTCTTTCTCGCGAGTCGTATCATGAAGGACGGCGACTACACCTGCGGGTGCTTCGCCATCTTTCACTGATGATAGCGTGACCTTGTAGGCGCGATCGCCGCCGGATGTGTGAATCGCATGCTCGACGATCCGGCGGCCGTTGCGGCTGTCGCTTTGGCGCATCTCCCGGATCAATTCGATCATGCGCGGATCCTTCAGCAGCTTGTCCACCGGGCAGCGCGAAGATTGATTCAAATCGAAATCGAAGGTGCGGGCGGCGGAATGATTGGCCAGCACGAGCTCATCAAATGAATCGGTGACCAGCACGGCATCAGAAATCCCATGGATGATCGCTTGGGCGTGCTGTCTTTCGGCATTGGAAATCTTCAACTCGATCTCCAGCTCGCGCGCGCGAAGCTCTGCTTCGTTCACCGCGCGGGAAGCGGTCGAAATGATCTTCCCAATCGTGCTCGCGAAAAGGCTCTTATCCGTTTCCGGCACATTCCATCGCGCGGGAGAATCGCAGATACTCAGCTTGATTAGCTGTTTGCAGGCGCGTCGCAGGCTGCTGATCTCAGCGATAACGCCGGCAACTGTTGCCAGCGATAGGATAAGCCCCGCCCATTTGAGCTCAGGCAAATCAGCGAGCGGCCGCGGCGCGATCCAGAGGACCGCGGCGCAGCCGCCCGCGATAAGCGTCAGCCAGGATGAACTGTGCGACAGACGCAACGCGTTCCTTCCCGTTGCATTTTCCAAGTCCGGAAGACCTGCCCCGAGCTACGTCGAGGGGCCCGCGGCTGCGAACCGTCCCTTCTGGCAAAGGACAGTCCGCTCGTGATTACTGCCGCTGGTCTGCTTCAACGATCAGTTGATGGGCCATCTCGTCGCCCGGCTTGATACGCAGGGCTTTGGCATAGCAACGAAGCGCTTCGTCATTCTTGCCCATTTTTTGCAGCGTATATCCGACCATGCAGAGGCTCACCGTATCGTTTTGATCCAGTTCGGCAGCCTTGTTGAACGCTTTAAGCGCATCGGGCAACCGATTCTGGCGGACGCGCAGGTAGCCCATCAGCAAATGCGTTTCGCTATGCGATGGATCGAGCCGCAGTGAACGAGCCAATGACATCTCCGCTCGACGATAGTCACCCAGTTCGAGAGCCGCGCGACCCAGGCATTGCCAGACGTGCGCGTTGTATTGATCGAGCTGTGAAGCGCTTTCAAAGCTGTAGCGCGCTTCGCGGGCCTTGCCGAGGTTCAACTGGCACTGGCCGAGCATGACGAACAGGTCGGCACGCTTCTGATAGGCATCGGTCTGCACGAGCCGACCGATCACTTCGGCTGCTTCGCGGTATTCCTTTGCGTAGTACAGGGCGACACCGAGCCGGCAATGAATGGCCGGATCATCTTCAGAAAGAATGCTCGCCTCGCGGAGCATCGCAACGGCTTCGGGATACTTACCGGCGTTCATCAGAAGCTGCCCGACCGCATCGCGAATCGCGCCACTGTGCTCGAAGTACGTGACTTTGCCCTGCAACAGATCGAGAGCCTCGGTCGAGCGATCCATGGCGACAAGCATCTCCGCCTGGGCCATTACATAAGCCAGTTCGGCCGGGGCTCGGCCGGCAGCCTGCTGGTAATACTCAAGCGCCGTCTGCGGCTTGAGCCAGCGCTGATAGATCACGCCGGTGAAGTAGTAAGCTTCTGGGTCGGACGGGTTGTACTGCCGCGCGAGCTTCAGCTCCTCTTCGGCGCGCTCGAGCTTGCCGGTTTCAATGGCAAGCTTGCCGGCCAGCAAATGCAGCGGCTCGCTCTGCGGCGTGAGGCGCATTGCTTCATCGAGCGTCTTCTGGCACTTATCAAAATTGCCTGAGCGATATTGCTCATTGGCCAGGCTGGCCAGGACTGCGGAGCGAGCGCCATTCCATTCGAGCGTCGCTTCTTCTTTCTGAGTGGGGGATTTGCCTTGCTGGCAACCGGTCAAGAGTGCAAACAACAGGGCAGGCGCGGCTGCCGCAAAGATTGCCTTACGCATCGTACGGGTTCTCCAGGAACAAAGGGTGAAAATCGATGGGCGATCAGACGGGTCAAAAAAGCCGGGCGAGATGTTGAGTCTCGCCCGGCCCATTTCACCGTTGTTACAAATTAGTCGCCCTGGTCCTTCTTGGGCTGCTCGGGCGTCGCATTTTCATCCTGCTCCTGGGGCTGCTGCACCTCGGGCTGCGATCGCTCGTCGCCGTTGGGCATTGCATCTTCATTGTTCGGCATCGAATCATCGATCGGGTCCGGCGTGTCCGTAATCGGATCGACCGGAGCTTCAGCGGTCGGCTGATCGGTCGGCTGCGTGGTCGGAGCCTTGGCCGTCTGCGTTTCACTGGGCTGCGTGGCCGGAGCCGCGCCGGTTGCATCATCCGCGTCAGCCTGTTCATGCATGGCCGGCTTGGCCTTCTGCGGCATCTTCTCATCAGCCTTGCTGGAAGGCGTGATTGGAACAGCCGACGGCTCGGAAGGCATGGTCGTCGCGCCGCGGGCCCGCTCGGCGAGAATCTGATCTCGCACGAAGTAGCGGATCGAGCTGTTGTCGGTCGCCTCGGCGTCGTGACCCTGGATCTGGCTGCGCAGATCGATGGCTTCGACGAACTTCGGATTCAGGTAGATCGCGCAGTTCAGGTTGAACAGAGCATTGTTGCGATTCGGATGCGGCTTGTTCATCTCATTAACCGCATTCTGATACCAGCTCTCGGCGAGGCGCTCGCGGCCCCAGGGCATCAGACCCCGACGCATGCCAACACGGATTCGATCCACTTCTTTGGCCTGCTCTTCAGAGGCCTCGCTGTACGCATCGTCATCCTTGATGATGTGCGGCGTCAGCAAAATGATGTCTTCTTCGCGGGTCGTGCTGTCGGCCTGGTTGCGGAAAAGCAAGCCAACGCCCGGCAGGCTGCCGAGGAACGGCACCTGGCTGCGCGACCGCGTGGTGCTCTCGCGGAACAGACCGCCAATCACGATCGTGTGGCCGTCCTTCACGAGAATGTTGCTGGTGACCTGAGTAACCGCCTTGCTGGGCAGACCCGAAGAGTCAACCGAACCGCTGGAGTCTTCTGGGTGGATTTCAAGACGGATGTAACCGCCCTCGCCCACATAAGGCCGGAACACCAGGCGTGTACCGGTTTCGAGGAAGTTGATGGTGTCGGCGGTGGATGTTTCGGTGACGGTCGCCGTGCGATAGCCAAGTTCGCTACCGACATGGACTTCACCGACCTGCTTGTTGAGGACCAGCACCTTGGGGTTGGCCAACACGGTAGTGTCGGTCACGCCCTCAAGAGCATTGATGAACAACGCGACGCTGTCCTTGACCAGGCCAAGCTGCAGGCCGTTGCCACCGACGCTGCCGGCGGCGAAGCCCTTGTTGTTCATCTTGCCGGCGTTGGTGTTTGAGAGGATGCCGTTGTTGAAGGCGTTGCCCAGTCCGTTGGGGAAACCGCCGGGACCAGCTTGAGGCCCGGTGCTGCCAGTGCCGCCGGTCGATCCGGTGGAACCGGTGCCGCCGGTGCTTCCGGTGGAACTGCTGGCAGCGCCAACGATTCCGCCGAGCGTAGAGAAATCCACGCCACCCAGGGCGGTGAAGTCGATACCCAGTGCGTTATTGTCAGTCAATGTGGCGCGAAGGATCGTGGCTTCGATGAGCACCTGAACCGGCCGGCGATCAAGTTCCTTGAGGACCTTGCGGGCCGCGTCGAGGTTCTCGGGATAGTCGGTGACAACGATCACGTCTTCGGTGGCGTGCGAGTTGCCACCGGTGTCGGTCAGAGCGGCGGCAGCTCCAACGCCCGCACTCGTGCCAGCATTGCTGCCGATGCCCGCGACGGCCGGAGTCGTGAAAGCGACCTGGCCCTCATTGCTCAACACAGGCTTGAGCATGTTCACCGCGTTAGCGGCGGGCGTATAGAAGAGGCGGAAGACTTCCGTCTTCTTTGCGCGGGCAGCCTTCTCCATGTCCGCGATTTCCTTGGCGGTATACACGAAGATGAAGTTGCCCTTCTCGCGATAGTCGTAGCCGTTGGCTTTGAGGATCGCATCGAGCGCTTCGCGGACGGTGACGTCATACAGGTTGGCCGTCACGGTGCCGTGAACGTCTTTGCTGGCAATGATGTTCTTCTGTGATTGGAGCGACAGCATGCGAAGCACTTCGACGAGGCTCGCGTCATTGACGTGAATCTCGACGGTGCCAGCATCGCTGACGTTGACCTGCGAGGCCGACACGCTCTGACCGGCAGGCTTGAGAGCCTTCTCGGCGGGCTGGGTGGTCGGCTGGGTCGTCGGAACCGGATCCGCCGCCTCATCGAGCAACCGAACGTTGGCTGCATCTTTCTTGGCGCTGTCGGCGCCAACCGTCTGGGCGAACGTGGCCCGGGTTGAGTAGACGGCCGAAACGGCCAGGAAGAGAATACCGGCGGATTTGGTCCATTTGCGAATCATCGTTTGATCCTTTTTTTCCTTCACCTGGGACCTGGCCACTTCTGTGGCCGCGACAAAATTGAGTCCAAGGTCTGACGGGCACCGTCAACTCATTCACAGTTGGATCGCGATCCTCGAGCCGGATGCCCACATGCTCGACGATGATCCGCCGCGTTGACGAGAGCGAGCCTTTCAGCTTCGCTCCGGTTCGTCGCGGAACAGACGCGACTTCGTTCCTGCCCCACTTCTGGCTGGAAGCTGCGTAACTACCCAGCTTCACCATGCTCACCATCGGTTGCTTGAGGCACCCACTTTTCCAAGTCGAATACAAATCACCTAAATCCCCGCCGAAGCTCATCTCAATTCTCAGTGCAACGTATGTCTGAGCCGTGATTTACGTGACAAATGGAGAGGCCCCGCTGGAGCTGATAATCTCGGAGTCTTGGAGGTGCTTGCGGCTTATTGGACTCAAGCGGTCCAATATTTTCCGCCATGCACAAGGCAATAATTTTTGAGGGAGGGAGCCCCTTACGCCGCCAAGGTACGATTTTTGGAAATCTGGTTCAAAGATGGGCTGATATCCGGCAGGCCAAGTCCAAGAGCAATCGACCAACTGGATCGCTCGCCGCCGATGGATTGCTCCATTGCGCAGGTCTCGAGCCCCGCAAATGGATCGATTGAAGTGATGGGAAGTGAAAAGTGGGAAGACAGCGCCGCGCAAAGGTTCGGGTTGCGTGCTTCGGTACCAATCAGAATCGCCTGACTCGGCATTGATTCCCGGAAGCTGATGGCCACATATCGCAGGCACATCGCGATGTGCCCGGCCAGCTCTTCAAGAAGTCCACGCGTCGCGTCATACACTGCGGTGGCAACGGCATCTCTCCGCCCCTCTGCTGCCGAACTCACGCGCTGAAGAATCGCGCCAACCTCTGACTGACGGACGCCGAGCCGCCGAACAATGCATTGCTCGATTGCATGGGTGCCAATATCGATCATTCTGATAAATGAAATTCTCGGCCCGATACCGATCGTCACGCAAGTCTGTTCCTCGGCAACATCAATCAGCATCATCGGCTGGTTCACAGCTGCCAGCCGCGCGACTGCGCGATAGGCGGCCAACGGCTGGATCTGAAGCGAAGCCGTTTCAAGGCCTGCGTCATCGAGCAACTGCAAAAGCGATCGGGAATCTTCGCTACGAACGGCGGCAACAATCACTTCCTGGCAAAGTTCGCCACCTTCGTGAACGAGTCCAGCCGGCATCACGCGGAGCAGCGCTTCAGACAAATCAAAGGGCAGCAGCCCCGCGACTTCGCGCCGCGCTTCGGTTTCAAGCTGCGCGGCCAGGACATTCTTCAAGCGGATTGTTCGAAACTGCACCATCGATGCAGGCAGAGCCGCATGTACCTTCCCGCCGACGAACGGTGCACGGCCGCGAAGACCGCGGATCAGCTCCGCAGTTTCACGGACCTGGGACAGCTCAAATGGCCGTTGAAGAGCGCTATGCGCCGAAGCGATGACCTGCGCGCGGGCCGTGGTCATATTCAGTTGCAGGAGCCGAATGGATTGCCGGCCGATCTCCAGGCCGATGGGTCGGGTTGAATTGCGTCCAAAGAGAGAAATCACGCTACTGTACCTTCACTTCACCACTGTATGGCTGGACCGATACGGTCAACGAAGCTTTTGGCGCCTGAATCACGACCGAGCCGCTGTTGAGCGTTTGCGCGACGCCGGCGGTTGAAACGGACAGCGGGACGCCAAGCTCATTGAAAGCGACGGTGGTCTGACCGTCGAAACTGACGGAACCAAGCGACACGCCATCGAGCGGCGACTGTCCAAAAACCGTCTCATAGGGACCGCTCGTCACCGGATTCGTGATGATCACCAGCGGACTATAGGAAGACGCCAGATCGTACTTGTTTGTGGCGGTGTTGAAGACGACGTACTGCGTCTTCTGAAGTGTGACGGCGCGGTTCTGGGCGTAGATTAGATCAGCCGTGAGTTCACGCGCGGCCGATGCGACCCGGCTGCTGTCGCGCGAACCCAGTTGCGGGATGATGACGGCCGACATGATCCCAAGGATCACGACCACCGCCAGAATCTCGATCAGGGTGAATCCCCGTCGCAATGCATGAGCGCGATTCATCGAATGAGCGAACATAAGTATACCTCCGCATTCGATTGAGGGGATTACGACTCAGCAGCCACGTGAAACGGAGCGCTTGGGTCAAAGCGCTCCGCTCTCGCATTGCGACTGACCTCGCGGTCTTATTTCTTCTCGTCGTCCTTGACGACCTTCACCTGGACATCGCCGCTCTGGAGCACGCCGATCAGCTTGTCCAGTTTCGAGTTGGTCGTCTTGGCTTCCTCCAGGATGGCCAATTGGCGCTCCACCGGATTAAAGTTCTGCGCGTGCGCGGCGGGGATCATCGGCTGGCCAACCCACTGGCTGGCAAGGATCATCACCTGGAGCACGATCACGACGACAAGCATGCGTTCGATTTTCATAAGTCACTTCCTGCATACACCGAAATTTATCGGTCCTCAGCGCCCCCTCGACCAAGAGTACAATTAATAGGTGCTGTAAGGCACACCATTCAGGTCATTGCCAGGCAAGTTGGCGATAATCTGCTGTGTTGACGGGTTATAGATCCAGCCAAAGGGTTGCGAAGCATCCGGCGCAGGCATGCCGCCACCGGTCACGACCCAGATTCCCGGCAAGTTGTTGAGCGGATCATTGGGCATTTCGCTCAGGTACGGGCCATTGTGGAACACGTCACTGTAGGACGAGCTCACATTACCAGCAGTATCGGTGTTCTGCGTCATTTGACTGAGAAATGTCGGCGCATCGGGCGCCGCGCTTTGGTTGCCAGCCGGGTATCCCGGGGGCACATCGTTGTGCTGCATCTTATAAATGCCAATTTGTTCGCGAAGATATCGCAGGCAGTCCTTCAGAGTGCTTTCGCGCGCCTGATTGGAAGCGCTGGAGAACTGCGGGATAACAATTGCCGCCAGGATTCCCAGGATCACTACGACAATCAGGATTTCAATGAGCGTGAAACCTTTTGACAGTTTTCGACCGAAGCGATGACTGAGTGCATACCTGCTCATAGACCACCTCGTACCCGCCGGCGCGGGGTTATCGGCCTTACTACGTCGGTCCCCCCATTCATGCGGCCGCCAGCGTGACGCTCGCTCTAAGGCGGCGTCACGCTGGCGTATTCGGCGGCTGACGAATCCGCCGTCCGCTTCACTCAAATTTAGGGGGTGACAATGTTGCCACTGTCATCCGTGCCCCAGATACGGCCAGTACCGGCGCCGGCTTTGAAGTCATACACAAAGCCGCAGCCGGCAACCGCAGCCGTGCCATCGCCTTCCTTAACAACCGAGGCGTTGGCCGGGGTCGTGGTCACCAGCGGGTTGACCGGAACCGACTGCATATAGGGGCCAAGATTGGTGGCCGAACCATACGCAGTGACGGTGGTCATCGGGTTCCAGTTCGTCTCCAAGTCAGGCAACTGATCGCCATGCTGGAGCTTGTAGAGCTGGATCTGGCTGCGCAGCGTCTGGACAGTGCTCAACAGGTTGCTGTTGCGCGCGTCCTTGCTGGCGTTGGCGAACTGCGGGATCACGATGGCAGCCAGAATGCCAAGGATGATCACCACGATCAGAATTTCGATCAGCGTGAAGCCACGCTTGATTTGACGAGTCGCGTACATTGCGAATGCCTCCTGTATGTGCGCTCATATTGAGCGCGAGTAACCAAGTGCCGGCGCGTACGTGCCGGTCGGGAATCCTTCCAAACGCGAGGAGTACGACTCCCGCGCCGATGGCGCGCACGGCGCCTCCAAATAGGTAGGTCCTGCGACTTCCCATTTCGGGAGTCTGCGGGACAGAGGCCACTTCAGGGCCCCGCGGGATCAGCGTGAGGTGGCCTCCTTTCTTGCCTATGCTTCCCAAACATCGACGGGGACAGCGCGGCACTTAATTCGCGCCGAGCCCGTTGCCCCTGCGCGGGTGAAACCCGCGCCGGAGCAAAGGGAAGCAAACACGCTGAAGGAGGACCGATAAGCCTTGACGTGCCGTGATCGGAGCCGGCGATCGCTCGCCGCACTCCACAGGTGCATTCACGAGCATCCTTTCGGCAACGCCCTCGATCGCGCCGCACACGCGACGGACCGGGCGCTTTGCGCACCACCTCATGCCGCCGCCACACTGGCGCCATACGGCATCAGATGGGCCGGATCGTCACCAACCCGGCGCCGCCTCACGGCGGCTTAGCCCTTGTCAGGGATCCTCTCTCCGCCAGGCTCGTCTCACGACTCACCTGGCAGGATTGATCTACGATTCAAATTCGGGAGAGTCAAAGTGTGGGGATTGCAATGGTTGCCCCTCCGGTTCCAGGCAAACCTGATTCCGATAATTATGCTCCCATTGAATCGTTCGGACAGATGTCAATGCATATTCTTGCTTTGCATCGCGCGCGAAATTTTTTTAATTATCCCGCCTTTATGGCTTGATCGATTTGGCGCAACGCTCTTATAGTCCGGCCTCTCGGTCAGTCGTAACACGCATTACACACCATGATGCGTCCGGCTGCCCATCTGAAGTCGTATAGATTAGCGCAGGTCCATGTGGGCTTCTCTGGCCAGCGGGGATGCTGGTCGATCGGATCCACTTCCGATCCTTTAGGGATTATCGGACCGGCGAACGAGGCCCATTTTAGCTCGTAAGTGTCGGGCCTCGTGTGTCGTTTTTCGTGACCGCACAAAGAAGGAGTTCCAGTGCCTCAGCGTAAGCTCTTCAGGCAGCATCTTGGTCTGTCTTCGCGTTCGTACAAGCGGAGCCTCGGCGCAAAAGAGCGCCTTCGGCGGGCTGTCGCGACCGAAACGCTCGAATCTCGCGTGCTCCTCTCCTCCTGTGGATTGAGCTCCACCGGCGTCTTGACGCTCACGGGCGACATGAACGCGGCCAACGGCACCCTGGATGTCAGTTACAGCAGCACCGGTCAGATCATGGTCACCTGTGACGGCGGAGGGATGTATGCGAGCCCATCTGCTGTAAAGAAAATTGTCATTACTGGCGGCAACTACAGCGATTCGGTCTACATCAACCCCAATATCACGATCCCTGCTGTCATCAACACCTACGACGGAAACGATTACGTTAACTCCGGCGGCGGCAATGATTCAATCACCGTCGGCAACGGAACTGACACCATCTATGGTCGCGGCGGAAACGACACGATCGTTGCCGGCAACGGCCACGACACGATCTATGGCGGCACCGGAAACGATTCGATCACCGCAGGCAATGGCGGCGATGCTGTCTACGGCGAGCAGGACAATGACACCATCGTCACCGGATCCGGCAACGACTCAATTTATGGCGGTGATGGCAGCGACAGCATCTCGGCTGGCGCCGGAAATGATTACCTCGAAGGCGATGCCCTTAACGACACTCTCGTTGGCGGAGATGGTAACGATACGCTCGTCGGTGGAACGGGCTCTGACAATATGAATGGGGGTACTGGCCTTAACAGCTATCCGGACCTTTCCAGTCTCGACACCGTACCGCAGGGAACGGTTCAATCGCCTCTGCCTCAGCCGGCGCCCGATACGACAGGTACCATCGCTGGCAATAACAATGAAACCGTCACGGGCAGCAACGGCGGCGATTCGCTTGCTCCCACGCCAATTTTTGCTCTTACGGGCGTGAGTGGGTTTGGGCCGCACGCTATTTTTGTCAATGGCCTTGCCTCGCAACTGGGTTCAGGCACCGTTCTGACCACTCACTTTCAGTGGAATTTTGGCGACCCTTCTGGGCAGTACAATGTTCTCGATGGCTGGAATGCCTCCCACATTTACGACACACCAGGCACCTACACCGTCACGCTCACGCTGACCAACCAGCTTGGAAAGAGCCGTTCCGTCAGCGCCAATGTGACTGTCCTGGCGGATACTCGCCGCACCATTTACGTGGACAATAACGGCAATGACGCCAACACGGGACAGACCCCGCAGACAGCCATCAGGACGGTCGATCGTGCGATTGCGCTGATGGGTTCTGGTGTCCGGCTACTGTTCCACGCCGGACAGACCTTCACCGTCGACCTGGGCATCTCCATCACCTACCAGGATGTGCTCATCGGTTCGTACGGCAGCGGCGCCAACCCGGTCCTCTATCGCGTTGCGGGCACGGGCGACAGCATCATTTCGATGTACGACAACGCCAACCAGATTGTGGTGCAGAACCTAACCATGGATTCGCAATGGAAGCCGGTTGGCGTAATCGCTGATTACATTCCTGCCAACGGGATTGTCCCCGGCGGGGTCAACAGCGCGATTCGCAACGTGACGTTCCTCAATCTGAACATCGCCGTGGATTGCGATCGCAGTCCAAATGGAACATTGGTGGAAAACTGCAATGCACCGTTAAGTACCGGGCTTCGCTCGCAGTTTATCTGGGGACAGGGCAGTAACCAGGTTTATCTGGGTAATACAGCCGCCAATTCCACGCGCGAGCATATCGTGCGGACGGTGGGAACCGTCGCGCAGTTGATCGCCTACAACAATTTCACGAATCTCGATCGTCGGCCCCTGGGAGACGCGGAAGATTACAACAAGGGCACGCTCGACCTGCACCGCAGCAGCTACGATTACGTAGACAACAATTACTTTTATGATGGCGAGCTGCGCACCGGACCGTTCGGCGGCGCAGGTGAGCCACCCAACACCGGCACCGACTGGGTCGTCATTGAAGACAACCACGTCTTCAATTACTCCATGCAGATTCTGGGCGGCACGCACCATCTGATGGTGCGCAACAATGTCTTCACGGTCACCAACGATGCAGACATCACGATTATCCCCAGCTACAGGGGAATGCTCGCTTCCGATATCAACATCATCAACAACACCGGCATTTCTAACGGGACCATTGGCTATTTCATTTATATGTATGGCGGTGGGCCGGCCGGTATTGTTACGGTGAAGAACAATCTTTGGGTGGCGCCTAACGTCGTCGGCGGAACTGGAACAGCGGCAATTCTCGTCGCCGACACCAATATCAACGAGTTCTCAAGTGTCGCCAATAACGTCTGGCAGATGCCGACTACAGCGAATTCCTGGGGTCACGGCGGTGTGATGTATGTCTATCCATCATGGGGCTTTTCGCAGGGATATCTGACGCCCGCGCAGTGGGCGGCCGAGCCGAATGTGAGCCATGATACGTTTACGACGACGCCGATCAGTTCCAACGATACGCCGTCGTCTACTAGCATTGCCGCCACCGCGGGAGTGGCAGTGCCAGGCGTTTACAATGATCTGTTTGGCAACCGCAGGCCGCTGAGCGGGTCAGTATCGGCTGGAGCAGTCCAAGTGGGCGGCGTTAGTTCGACGCCAACGGGGCCGAGCGACCCTCCGAGCTCCGGCACGGGTTCAATTTCCGGAACCTTCTTCTACGACTCGAACCATAACGGGGTATGGGACAGCGGTGAAGTGATTTCCCCTTCCTGGGGCGTCTACATCGACGTGAACAATGACGGAAAGTACGACACCGGCGATCATGAAATTATCGCGACTTCCAGTGGAACTTATACTTTCAGCGGGCTTGCTGCCGGAACTTACGTGATTCGTGGCACCACCGCGTCAGGCTGGACGCAAACGTCTCCAGCCAACGGTGGCGGACAGACGATCGTCATTTCATCTGGCCAAAATGTGACCGGCGTGAATATCGGCGAGTACCACGGAATCATCTCTGCCGCCGCCTCCGCCTCGATCTCCGGAACTTTCTTTTACGATTCAAACCATAACGGTGTCTGGGATTCCGGGGAGTCGATCTCTCCGTCATGGGGCGTCTACATCGATATGAATAACGACGGGAAGTACGACACCGGCGACAAGGAAATTATTGCAACTTCGAGCGGAACCTACACCTTCAGCGGGCTTGCTGCCGGAACTTACGTGATTCGCGGGACCACTGCTTCAGGCTGGACGCAAACGTCACCCGCCAACGGCGGCGGACAGACGGTCACCGTTTCAGCCGGCCAGAATGTGACCGGCGTGAATATCGGGGAGTACCACGGGGTCGTCAGTTCCATCGCCACGGGATCGATTTCTGGAACCTTCTTCTACGATTCCAACCATGACGGCGTCTGGAATTCCGGTGAGGGGATCTCTCCGTTGTGGGGCGTCTACATCGATATGAACAACGATGGGAAGTACGACGCCGGCGACAGGGAAATTATTGCGACTTCGAGCGGGACATACAGCTTTGGCGGTCTTGGCGCAGGAACCTATGTGATTCGTGGAACCACGGCTTCCGGCTGGACGCAAACATCGCCAGCCAACGGCGGCGCACAAGTCGTCACTATCTCGACCGGGCAGAACGTCACCGGCGTCAACTTTGGCGAATATCACGGGACGATCACCATCGCCACCGGTTCCATTTCCGGCACCTTCTTCTACGACAGCAACGCCAATGGCGTGTGGAACAGCGGAGAAACCATCTCCCCTTCGTGGGGCGTCTACATCGATGCCAACAACGACGGCAAGTATGACACCGGCGACAAGGAACTCATTGCGAGCACCAGCGGCACCTACACCTTCAGCGGGCTTGCTGCTGGGACGTACGTGATTCGCGGCACGACTGCGGTCAACTGGAAGCAGACTTCTCCAACCAATGGCGGCGCGCAGGTCGTGACGCTCTCCGCTGGTCAAAACGCCACCGGCGTGAACTTCGGCGAGGTGCGGATCTGATCGAGAGTTCTTGTCCTAGCGAAGCGATTGAGACAGCTCAAACTGGCGAAGGTTTCCGAAGCCAAGTCGGCGCAGCGTGCGATTGGTCGTTCGCCAGCGCAGGAAATGCGAGATCTGCTTGAATGGCGGCAGGAGCCGATAGGTCATGAAAAATGCGCCCTTGAGTGTCGGCACATATTTCTGTTGCTCTGAATCCAGCTCGTAATACCCCGCCCTAACCAGCCTCGCGAAAGTTTCAGTATGCTCCAGCTCGAGCCGTGAGACGGGGTCCTGCACGCGATGAAGTGTTGCCGTGCGGGAGCCGCGATCCTGTTCCACGCGGGCGCGGTGAAGGCGATAAAGCAATTGAAAATCGCTGAAGCCCGGGCATCGAACGCTGCTGCAAAGTCGATCCGGGGGAAAGCTGGATCGATATTTTGTACTGGACGTTACGATCGCCGTCCCGTCGGTAAACTCCGTACGAAACGTCACCAGGGTTTCGACCTTCAGGCCAAGTTGGGGGTTGCGAATCGTGACGCCGATGACCTGCGCACTATCCAGCTCTGCTTTCTTCACCCAGATCGAAACAAAGCTCGCCAAAGACTGCTTTGGAATGTCGTGCTGCAGCGCTCCGATGGATACAAACCCGATTGATGCAAGCTGGGTAGCCGCCTGCGCGAAAGCCTGCGCCTGTTCCGGGGGAAGTTGACCTATATCGATGGGCACATACGGTTCGCGAACGCGTTTGATTTGTCCGACCTTGGTCTTGAAGGGCGCGTAAACGTACAGCGCCAAGAGCAAATATGCCGGGAGCGCCAGGAGCAGGAGCGGAACAACGAAGTTCGGATTGATATGCAGAGGCAACATAGCTTTCCCCAGGACGAATTGTTTCAGCCCATCTTAGCTTCGACGAAGCCATTCCACCATTTTTCCAGCGGCTCCAATCTCGTCACCATCTTTGGGAACGCTCTCGATGCCCCACACGCCGGCGTAGCCAGCCTTTCGAAGTGATTGAAACGCCTGAGAAAGATGTGGATCAACCGGATTCCCGGCAGCGTCCCATTCGCTGGTCTTCAGGTGGGTTGCGCGAGTAAGGCGAGTGCATCGCTCTGCAGCTTGTGCATGAGTGCCGGCTTTCCAGTTCCGCGTGTCGAAAAGCAATCCTAGCTTTGGAACTGCAGCGATAAACCGTTCGATATTCTCCGGCCGAATCGAGGAACCCCAGTGGTTTTCGATGAGGATTTCGATGCCCTGCTTTGAGGCGCGATCGATCAGATCCGTATAGCCCTCGACGATGATCGCGAAGGCATCGTCAGACAATTCCTCTGGTCCGCCGGCGTCAATCCGCACCTGCTTGGCGCCAAGGCGCTGGGCGACCTCAAGCCATTGATAGGCACGCGTGCGATTTTCAATACGCTTCCGCGGCGATTCCTCATAGATATTGGCGCCGTCGACGGCCATCGTTCCAAAAGGCAAACCTGCCTTGCGGGCAATCTGTGCAAGCCGATCGATTTCCTTCATGTCGGGTGGCTGAAGGAACTGCGACTGGCTGGGATTTCGGCTGGCGCAGATCGCATCGGCCCCCTTCCCTGCCGGCAGAAGATGAGCATTCCAGGGATCCAGCTGCGTGCAGCCAAGGTCCCGGCAGATGCTGACATAGCCCGCAAAATCCATTTGACCAGCGGCCATCGTGCGATGAAAGCTGTATGAGCAGATCGCAATTTCCATAGATGCTTCCTCTTGTCGTTCAAGGTTTTACCGAAGCTGGGGCGCAATGTGCAGCCGACGAAAGATTTTGCTTGAAATCGGGCCATTTTATCGGAGTGGATTTCGAGCGAATCGCCAGTGAGAAACTGTATCTAACTCGATATTTTCAAGATGGATGCGATAGGAACCAAGTTGCGGCGGGGCAAATGTACCGGCTCGAAGACCTTTGGAATCGGTGAGTTATCGGACCGAAATAAATGGATTTATCCATAGTGCTTTTACATCGCTCGCCGCCTGCGTCCGCAAAATCTGAGGGCAAAAGTGGCACGTCTTCAGACGTGGGGTATAGTCCAGTTGTCAGCCGACTGCGATCTGGCCTGAGGCACAAGATCGTCTGACGGCTTTCATTCAATCGCAATAACGAAGGACGATCCGGTGAAAGAGCGCCACGATGCGCCAGCGGGAAGAGTCCGCGCTGATAAACAGCCGACATCGCCCTCGCAAGGAGCTTGGAATCCCATGAAGACCGCACGCTTGCTTATCGCGGCTGCTGCCCTTTCGCTCGCCCCCTCGCTGTCACTGGCCGGCACCTCGACAGCCAACATCCAGAGCGATACCAGCATTCACAACCTCGGCAGCTTCACCGGCACCGTTACCTACGACAACGTCGCCGAGACCCTGACTTTCAACCTCGACAACACCAGCGCCGGCAAGCTCACCGGCTTTGCCTTTGATATCACCGGCGACAACACCGCCACCTTCGATAAAGTGAAGGGAAGCGCCTGGAAAGATGATCGCAATCATAAGGGCGTCGTGATCGCCAAGCCCTTTGGCAACTATGAAGGCGGCGCTGCACTGCACGGCAAGTTTGGCGCAAACGGCAATGGCATCGCTGCCGGCGCGACCAAGAGCTTTGCCTTCAAGGTCAGCGGACCTACGGCCGCCACGCTCAGTGCGGCCGACTTTGTGACTGGCCCGGGCAACACGCAGGTCGTCGCCAGCTTCGCGGGCTTCCGTCATGGCAAGACCGATCGCGTCGGCGGGATCCTTTCGACCGGCACGCAAACGACGACCACCACGACCACGAACAACCTTGGCGGTAACCCGCTGGGGAACAACGACCCCGGCAGCAATCTGCGGCCTGAGATGCTGCTGCTTCTGCCTCCGCCCACGCATGCGGTTCCGCTCCCTTCGGCCGCCTGGAGCGGTTTGATGACGCTGGCGGCAATCGGCCTGTTCCCAATTCTTCGCCGGCTCCGCGCCAAACTTGCATAAATCCCGCTCCTCCTCGCAGCTTTCCAATCTTTTCAACATCGTCCCATCGAGGCCACTAATCCGCCCGGATTGGTGGCCTCAAGCTTTTGCGCCGACACGACAGAAGTTGACGCTGCGCCTCGGCAGCCTGAAGATCGGCAACATGAGCGGAGCTTCGCCCGTCGAACCGGGGATCGCGGAATTACTCACCGTCGCGCAGGCGATTCGCATTATCGATCAATCTCCGGTTGAGCCGCGCATGCAGCGCCGGCCATTGCTCGAATCGGCCGGCTTCCGCCTTGCCGAGGATCTCCGCACCGATCGCGACTATCCCCCCTTTCGCAAAAGCCTGATGGACGGCTACGCAGTACGTTGTCAAGACATACTGAAGACTCCTGCGGAGTTGCAATGTGTTGGGGAAATTGCTGCTGGACAGAGCGCTAAAGCGCCGCTCGAAGCCGGACAGGCGATGGCGATCATGACCGGCGCGCCGCTGCCCGATGGTGCAGATGGTGTCGTGCCGGTCGAGGATGTCGAACGTCGCGCCGCGCCTGGGGAAGCGATACGTGTTCTGCGCGCCCCATCGCCCAATCGATATATCGCCCAACGCGGCAGCGATGGCGCAGTGGGCAAAGTTGTTTTGCGTCGCGGGACGATTCTTGGCCCAGCACAGATCGGAGTCGCGGCAAGCATCGGCGCTGCGTCGGTGAATGTCTTCTTGCCCCCGCGCGTTGCGGTGCTGGGGACTGGCAGCGAACTGGCGCCGATCGATGGGCCAGTGGAGAATACGCAGATCCGCAATTCCAATACGCCGATGCTGGCCGCCCTGCTACGCCGGCTCGGGTGCGACGTGACCGATCTGGGATTTGTCCGCGATGAGCCGCCGGTCATTCGCGATGCGATCCTCCGCGGCCTGGAATTCGATGCCATTTTTATCGCGGGCGGAATGAGCATGGGCGAATATGACTTTGTCCCGCTGATTCTCAAAGACCTTGGGGTGACAACCAAAATTACCAAGCTGCGCATCAAGCCGGGCAAGCCGTTTCTGTTTGGCTCAAAAGAGCGAGTTGCCGGGAAAGATGCCGCACCAGCGGCCACAAACCAATCGCCTGCGAACACGGCATCTTCCGAAAATTCTGGATCGTCTGATTCGGCTAAACTCTGCTACGTCTTTGGCCTTCCGGGCAATCCAGTCAGCGCGTTTGTCTGCACATTGCGGTTAGCGTCTCGACTGCTCACGCGCATCGGCGGCGGCATGGTCGAAGAGCGCTGGTTGACCGGTCGACTCGACGGCGGTTTAACTGTGAACGGCCCGCGCGAGTTTTATCAACCCGCCATCCGCACCGTCGCGCCCGGGGCTTACAGCAGCCGATCGGAATTTGCGATGATCACGCCACTCGATTGGAAAGGATCGGCCGATCTGTTTACCCTGGCGAAAGCCAATGTGATCCTGGTTCGCGCGGAAAATGAACCGCCGATTCCTAAAGGATCCGTCGTGCGAGCGCTGGAGATTTAGGAAGCCCAGTTTAGCCGCGACGCGACAGCGGAGCGCTTTCTCCGAGCGCGGGAAAAGCGCTCCGCTATCGCGTCGCGGCTAACCTTGGCGGATTGCAAACTGCTAGCTGTTCGTGTGTTTCACCGCCGCGATCGCATGAAAGGGTCGCCCTTCGCGACGATATTTGCGTTCGAAGTTGGTCCCGACGAATTCTCCTTCGCCGGCCGATCCGGGGCGGTTGTATTCGATGATCTTCAACGGTGACGCAGTGACCACCGCTTCGATCTGCTGAAAATAATCAGCGTGATCTGTCACCACCTGGAGTCTTCCGCCGGGAACCAGAATCCGCTGTACCTGCTGAAGAAACGGCTCCTGGATCAGGCGGCGCTTGTGATGCCGCTTCTTGGGCCAGGGGTCGGGAAAATAAACGTGCACGACTGCAAGGCTTGCATCCGCCACATGCTCGCGGATGAAAAACATCGCCTCGGCTCGAACGGTTCGGGCATTGAGACATTCATGGCGGCGCAGCCGATCACTCGCATAGCGCCAATACCAGTTGGCCCATTCGATTCCCAGGAAATTGGTCTGCGGGCGTGCCAGGGCCTGCTCGGTCAGAAATGTTCCCTTGCCCATGCCGATTTCTAATTCGACGGGATGGTCATTTCCAAAGAGCGCGCTCCAATCGATCGGACGCGCGAGGGTGTCGGGGTTCAGGCCGATGGGTTCGACAATCAATTCGCGGTGGCTCTGCATGGCGGGCGAATTGTAGCCATGCTGGTGGATGATTTGGGTATAATCACGATCCATGCTTCAATACATCCGGGGTTGTGGCGGCATCGGCGCGATGATGCTGGTTGCGCTTTGCCTGGCGGTGGCGCCAAAAGCTCCAGCGCAGCGCGCCGATAGGGCCTCGATGAAGGACAAGACGCGCGATGGCGTTATCTTGGACGAATCGCCAAATCCCTGGCCTCCACTGACGGCAGACCAGCAGATCGAAATCGTCAAAAAGCTTCAGAAGGCCAGTGTCGCGTCGCTGGAAAAGATCCAGAGGCCGATGCCCGGCGTCGAGACAAAATTTTTCCTTTTCTACACCGATCTTCCCACGCGCGAAGCTAACCACTGGCTTTTACTTCTGGACAAAATGTATGTCCGGCTCAGCGAGCTCTTTGCCGTCAAACCCGGCGTCAACATCTGGCGGGGGAAGGCGGTCATCTTCGTCTTCTCGCGAAGAGAGGATTACTACAAATACGAGAGCGAAATCGAGCATGCCAATGCCACGGGCACGGCCGGCATGTGCATGCAGGTCAGTGATGGCACGGTTCGCGTGGCGTTTTACCGCGAGCCCAATGAACTGGATTTCGCCCACGTGCTTGTGCACGAATCGGTGCATGGATTTGTCCATCGCTATCGCGGCCCGGCGCGCGTGCCATCCTGGGCAAACGAAGGATTGGCCGAGGCCATCGCGACCGAGCTGGTGCCGCAGCGAGGGCGCCCGGCGGCCGTTCGCGATGCCGCTCAGCGCGGCCTGCGCGACCATCAGGGCGACATGGGAGATTTCTTTACCACCGACCACATCGAAGGCTGGCAATATCCGGTGTCCGAGGAATTGACGACCTTCATGATCCTTCAGAATAAGAAGAATTACGTCGCCTTCATTAATGGCATCAAGGATGGACAGGAATGGCCACAAAGCCTCAACGAAAACTACAAAGCGCCTCTGTCGCGGCTGGTGCCTTATTTTGGCCAATGGCTGGGCGTCCGCGGTGTGACAGCGCAAGGGCCGGGATGAAGCATCACTTCGCTGGATCAGCTATTTCAAATCTCAAATTTCAAATTTGAGATTTCCCAATTTGAAATCCTCACTTCCCGATGATCGATCTGATCCAAAGACCGATTTCCGACGTAGTAGCATTTGATGGAAATGCCGATTATCCCTTAGGTTCTTTACCGAGGCAGGATTTAATTGTAGGTTGAACCTTATGGACGCGCGTCGGAACCTGACAACCGATATTCACGCGTTACGCCACCCGGCAAGGGGTGCGCAGCTGGTCAAACAGCAGCTTGGCCACGATTGGAGCCTGCTGCTGGACAGGTCGTTTGCGCGGAAGGCGATCAGCGGCGACATCATGTTTCATCAGAGCAGCCGCACCGTCTACGTTTCCATTTTCAACACGAATAATGCCGCCGCTGAGGAAGCCATCGAACGCATGATCGAAGGGCGACCGGGCATTCCGGTCCAGATGTTCGATCGCGATGAAGCCGGCATTCGCGGCCACGCCTATCTGTTGCCCGAAGGCGACAAGAAAAATCCTTACTGGGGCCTGAACACCTGGACCGCCTCCCGTGGCAAGCTCGCCTGCGTCACGATTTATTTCAAAGATATATCCGATCTCGACTGGGCCATCGGCGTCTGGAAGAGCGTTCGACCGTTCCGCGAATTGCGGCTCGCATTGAACTGATCTGCTTCGCTCCCTTAAACTGGTTGCCGCCCCGCGCACTTCCCTTATACTCCCGCGCCTCAAAGGAGAGCGCGGATGATCCCCACCAGCACCGATATTTCAGTTGCAGTTCGAAATGAGCTTCCATCCAACGTGGAGGCCGTTATTGTTTTTTCAACCGACGAGACCGGCGTTGGCGCAGCGATTCCAGAGCCATATCGGGCGGCTCTTGCACGATTGCGCAAGGCTGGAGCGGTGCGCGGAAAGGCCAAAGAGATTGTCGGCGATGTCGTGGATGCCGGAAATGGAAAACTTCGCCATCTGATTGTTGCTGGCTTGGGAAAGAGCAGCGGAGCGACTGCTGAGAACGTCCGCCAGGGTGCGGGTCTGGCACTTAAAGCAGTCCGAAAGCGCCGGCTTACCAAGGCTGCTATCCTGCTCCGGCAATTGACCGGCGTTGCAGATGTTGCCGAAGCCGCGGTGGTCGGAGCGCTGTTGGCAGGCTTCGATTTCGAGGAATACAAGGGCGCCGGCCAGAAGTCAGATGAGCCGGAAAAACGGCAGTCGATTGAACTGACGATCGTCGGCTCGAAAGACAATGCCGGCGAAGTGCGCCAAGGCGTTGAGCGCGGACGAATCCTGGCTGAAGCACAGAATTTCGCCCGCACCATCGCTTCCCGACCAGGAAACAACATTAACCCGCCCCAGCTTGCAAAGGTCGCTCAGGCCATGGCGCGCGAATCGGGCCTGCAATGCACCGTCCTCGATGAAAAACAGATGCAGAAGCTCGGCATGGGCGGAATCCTTGCCGTCGGTTCCGGCAGCATCAACACGCCGCCGCGGATGATCGCCCTTGAATACTGGGGCGCGGGCAAACCCTCCAAAAATGGAAAGAGCTCGAGCAAATCAAAGGGCGCGGCTCCGCTCATGGCCGTCGGCAAGGCAATTACCTTTGATAGTGGCGGCATCTCCATCAAACCCGCGGAAAAAATGGGCCGGATGATCTTCGACAAATGCGGCGCGATGGCGGTGCTGGGATTGATGTATGCCCTTTCGCGCCTCAAGCCGAAGATCAACGTAGTCGGCATCCTCGCCAGCGCCGAGAACATCCTCAGCTCACAATCCTATCGCCCTGGCGACATCCTGCGGATGTACAACGGCGTGACCGTTGACGTGACCAATACCGATGCCGAGGGTCGGCTCGTGCTGTCCGATGCTCTGGCGTGGGGAATCGAAACCTACAAGCCCGCCGCCGTTGTCGATCTGGCAACGCTGACCGGCGGCGTCGTCGTCGCCCTTGGAAAGACCATGGCTGGCGTTATGACGAACGATGACGCCTTGGTGGAAGAAGTAATCAAAGCAGGCGAAGCCGCCGGCGAAAAGATGTGGCGGCTGCCACTGAATGAAGATCTTCGCGATTACATCCGCGCCGACGCCGCCGACATCGTCAACTCCGCGGGCCGCGAAGGAAGTCCGCTGCAGGGCGCAGCGTTCTTAAGCTACTTCGTTCCCCTCGATGGCTCCTGCCCCTGGTGCCACATCGACATCGCTGGCGTCGCCGACACCGAAAAAGAGCTCCCTTATTATGCCCGCGGCGCGACTGGCTGGGGTGTGCGAACGCTGGTGGAGTGGGTGACGAGCCGGGCCGAGCGTTAATACAGAAAGTATGTCTTCTGCACCGCGAACGCCGCTTCACCGATTTGCATGATGATCTTTTGCAGATAGGACGATACGCCTTCGGCATCGATTTCCGATGGCTCGGCGTATTCGAGCTGGGCACTCAATCGTCCTAAAATTCGTTCGGCGGGGTCGATTGCAAGCGAATTGACTTCAGCACGAATCGCCGAAATCGCTTCGCGTGCCATCTCTACCGCATATCGTACACTCCGCGGAAAATTCCGTTCCAGCAGCAGAAATGAAACTACGCGCAGCGGCTCCATTTCTCCCGCATGATGTCGGCGGTAAGCCTCGATCGAGCAGCAGCTCCGTAGCACCGCCATCCATTGGATGGTCTGCAGCGCGGTTTCCATCTGGTTTCGCTCTGCCTGCAGCAGCCCGAATTTGGTATCAATCACGCGGCAGGTGACGTCAATCCGCTCGAGATACTTTGCAAGCTGGACGAAGAGCCAGCGCTGGTCGTGAACCATGGTCTGGTCGGTCAGCCCCTGGAACAGCATCGAGCCGTTCATGATCATGCGATAGAAATCGTCCGGCGATTCATCGAACCTTGTTTGCGCATCTTCTCCGCGAATGGACCAGTACAACGTGTTGAGACTCTCCCACATCTCAGCCGAGATGTTTTCGCGAATGCTCCGCGCATTCTCGCGCGCGCGACTGAGACCTGATAACAGACTATTCGGGTTGTCGGCGTTGAAAGTCATGTGCTGCGCGATGCGCGGGCCAAGGTCCGCTCCGCTCATGCGCACGATCGAATTGGAATGAAGAATGGTCAATATCGCCTGCCATTGCTGCTGCAGTTGGCGGGGCGCTAAGTCACCCACATCCGTCAACAAACTCGAATTGACCAGCAGGAGCCGAGCCGTGTGCTCGGCGCGCTCGACATATCGGCTCATCCAGTACATCGCATCAGCGTCGCGCGCCATCATTGGCCGGGCCGGACGATGCACCAGAAATTTGGGAACAGTGGGCAATGCAATCTGACTCATGGCACAATCTCCGCATCTTCCTCCAGCACCCAGGTGTCCTTGCTACCTCCCCCTTGTGAACTGTTGACCACCAGGCTGTCGCGCCGAAGCGCCACTCGCGTCAGACCACCAGGGATTACGACGACTTTCTCGCCATATAAAATGTAGGGGCGCAGGTCGATCCGCCGGCCTTCGAAATGATCGTCGATGAAGCTCGGATGCTGGCTCAGTTCCACGATCGGTTGGGCAATGAAATTCCGCGGGTCAGCCACAATCTTTCGCGAAAATTCCTCGCGCTCGGCCTGCGAAGCCTGATGGCCCATCAGCATGCCATAGCCACCGGATTCATTGGTGGATTTGACGACCAGCTTGTCGAGGTTCTGCAAGACATGCCGGCGATCTTTCTCCCTGGCACAGATGAACGTCGGCACATTATGCAGGATCGGTTCCTGACCCATGTAGAACTTGATCATCGCGGGAACGAACGGATAGATCGCCTTGTCATCGGCCACGCCGGTGCCGACAGCATTGACCATCCCGACATTGCCACAGCGATAGGCGTTCATCAGCCCCGGCACGCCGAGCATGCTGTCGGGCCGGAAGCAAAGCGGATCGAGAAAATCATCATCCACACGCCGGTAAATCACATCCACGCGCCGCAAGCCGGCGGTCGTGCGCATGTAGACGTATGAATTATCGACGATCAGGTCCTGCCCCTCGACCAGTTCGACTCCCATCTGCCGGGCGAGGAAGCTGTGCTCGAAATAAGCCGAGTTGTAAATGCCCGGCGTCAGCACGACGACGGTCGGTTCTTCCGCGCGGGAGGGCGCGGCATACTTCAAACATTGAAGAAGGTTGTACGGATAATCCTCGATCGCCCGAACGCGATATGCGCCAAACAGCGACGGAAACACGCGCTTCATCACCGCGCGGTTTTCCAGCACGTAACTCACGCCGCTGGGCGTTCGGCCATTGTCTTCGAGGACAAAGTATTGGCCGCCTTTGTCGCGAACCAGGTCGGTGCCGCAGATATGAATGTAAATATTGCGCGGCACGTTCACGTGAAACATCTGCCGGCGAAACATCTTGGCGCCGTAAATCAGCTCCGGCGGAATCACGCGCTCGCGCAAAATGCGCTGATCGTGATAAATGTCCTGGCAGAAGAGGTTGAGTGCGGTGATGCGCTGAACGAGCCCGCGTTCGATCGTGTCCCATTCATTGGCAGGAATGATGCGCGGGATCAGGTCGAAGGGAAAAATCTTCTCTACGCCGCGCTGATCGCTGTAGACGGTGAAGGTGATGCCCTGATTGCGGAAGGTGACATCGGCCATGCGTACGCGCCGATGAAATGCCGCCGGCCCGACCTTGCTCAGGCTTTCAGCCACCGCCCGATAATGCGGGCGCGGCTTGGCCGATGCCTCGAACATCTCATCAAACAGCCCATTGACCTCATATTTCTCGAACATTCACCCTCGAATCGGCGCGCGTGCAGGTAATTCTAGGATGGATCAACCGGTTCACAAGACTCAAGCGCCAAGGACGCCAAGAGGGCCAAGAAGAAAGCAAAAACCGAATTTCTTGGCGGTCTTGGCTTCCTTGGCGCTCTTGGCGCAATAACGTGACGAGAGTTGTTTAACGCAAAGCGCCTCAAACCCGTTGACACCCTCGCGTTTCCGGCGAAAGTGTGCCCAACTTAATTTATTGGAGCGGCAATGCTTCTGACCAAACATGAGGGCGAGACCTTTCAAAACCAGACCGTCTACATCAGCGGCCAGGCGTTCATTCGATGCAATTTCGTCGCCTGCACGCTGGTGCTTCGCGAAACGGTTTACCATCTGCAGGAATGCACCTTCGAGCGATGCAACTGGCACGTGGACTGGGTGCTGATGTGGGGCAGTGCCGAATCACTCCGCGAGATCAAGGCGCTGGTCAATCTGATCGAGCAGTCGCAGCAGCAGCTTCCGGCAATGGAGCAGCAACAGGCCGAAGGCACGCAAGCCGTCGGAAACAAGCAGCAATCTTCGCCATTTGCCAAGTAAATCATGACCCGCTTCCGCGCGCATTGTGCTGGCGTGGGGCTGATGGTGGCGCTGTCGGCGCTTCTGGTTTTCCCGCGCGCCGCGGTAGCGCTGGAGCCTGATGAGCTGGCGCTGATCGTCAATCGCGATGTTCCCGAAGGGCGGAAGCTAGCCGAGTTTTATGCCCAGCAGCGGCATGTGCCCGATGGACGGATCATTGAAATCTCCGTCCCGGCGACGAATGCTTCCGAGCCGCCCGAGCAGATGACGCCGCAGATGTATGACGGCCAGGTCGTGCCGACGGTCCGGAAGTTTCTTCTGGATCATCATCTGGAGCGGAAGGTTAAATGCCTCGTGACCTTCTGGGGCGTGCCCCTGCGGGTGATCGCCCGCGACCTTTCAAACGAGGATCGATCCGAACATGCCCGGCTCGAAACCCAGCTTGATCGCGATGTTCGGCCGAAGATTCAACAGGATATCACCACTCTAGAAGGCCTGGCGCGAGCACTCGATCCGACTTTCAAACCTGCGGCAGGAGATTCAATCCAGCAACTGATCGCCCGTGGAACTCGGGCGATGAATCTTGCGCTGCAAAAACTCGAGGCGATGCCCGAGGGACAGCAGAGGGATCTGGCACTCGACCAACTGCTTGCGCCAGCCGGGCGGCTCACTGGAGCTGATTCGTTAACCATTCAAATGGCTCGCCCCGGCCTGGCCCGGCTCCAGGCGAAGCCTCCCACGACTCAGGCTGTGGCACAGGCCGAGGCGCGACTGGTCGAACTTCGCAAGCAATTGGCGACATTGCAAAGCGGGCCGCAGAATGAACAGATTCGCGAGCGGATGCGCGAGCATGCGCGGTCGGAGCTGGGCGAGTTGGCTGTGGCCGAGATGCTGCAGTTTCAAGCAGCCATGCTCGATGTCACGCAAAGTGATGCCGCGGTGGACAGCGAACTGGCGTTGCTCTGGTGGAATCAATATCCCAAAGCCAAATGGCAATTGAATCCGTTGTACTGGCGATATGGTGGCCGAGCATGGTCACCGGGGCCGGTGCTGATGGTCACACGGATCGATGCGCCGACGGAAGATCTCGCTAAGAACATCATCAGCATTTCGGTGCTTGTCGAAAAGACCGGTCTGAAGGGGCAGGCGGCGATCGACGCCCGCGGGAGAACCGGCAATGACCCCTACGCCGGCTACGATCGCACGCTTGTAAACCTGGCCAAAGTGATCCGCCAGAACGGGAAGATTCAATTGACTTTTGATGATGCCGAGCCAGTCTTCCCCGCCCATTCATTGAAAAATATTGCGATTTACTGCGGCTGGTACTCACTGCGGAATTACATTCCGCCCGGTCAATTCAATCCGGGCGCGGTCGCGTACCATGTAGCTAGTTTTGAGCTGATGAGCCTGCACAATCCGGGTGAGAAGGGGTGGGTGCGCGGATTATTGAACGATGGCGTTGCCGCCACACTTGGGGCAGTCAACGAGCCTTACCTTCAATCCTTTCCGCCGGCCGATGAATTCTTCTCATTACTTTTGACCGGAAAGCTCACGCTGGCCGAGGTTTACTGGCGGACTTGCCCCTGGGCGAGCTGGATGCAAACCTGCATCGGCGATCCACTTTATCGGCCCTATCTCCATGACCCGGTTTTTCGCGCCGAGGATGTGCCGATGCCCCTTCGACTGGTGCTTGAGCCGCCTGCGACCCAGCCTTCGACTCGCCCAGTTCTCCCCTAATTCCCAATACCTCGACCGAGGGGCTACAGCCGGCTCCAAAAGGTGTGCCCCGCCCCGGCATTTCAAGCTTATTAGCTAAAGGACCGATGATGGACGGGAGGCCGTATATGCCTGTCCAACTGCTTTGCCCAAATCTGCGATGCCGACGGCTGTTGATCGTCTCGGAAGAGGTTCGCGGTAAGCTGGTTAAATGCCAGCACTGCCAGACCATGTTGCGCGTTCCCGAGGCGGGGAAGAAGCAGCAGAATGCGACCCCGGCACCGTCAATCGAAGCGAAATAGACAAGTCTTCTGGATCTGATCTACCGTCGCGAAACCGACGGCACCCCCTGCGACATCCGCACACTACCTTCAATTGCGCCAAATAGGTTTGAACCTGCCCGCGCGGTCTTCCTCGCGGTTTGGTTTGGTTTGCCGCCGTGGTGATCTCGGGCCGCAAACGATAAAATGCCCTTATGCGATTTGCCACGCTGCTACTTGCCACAGCCAGCGCAGTAGGGTTGGTAATTCTTCCATGGCGGCTGACGACCGCCCCGCCAGCAGGAAACCGTTCTTTGGGTCAGTCTGTTGAAGCATCGCACGTTCGGCACGCGATTTTTTCCGCCGGCTGCTTCTGGGGCGTCGAGGCAGCGTTCCGCAAAGTTGATGGTGTTGTAGCCTCCGAAGTCGGCTACACCGGCGGCCACGCTCTAAATCCGACCTATTCCGATGTGTGCAGCCACACGACCGGTCATGCCGAGGCGGTTCGCATTACATATGATGCCACTCGCGTCAGCTACGGCGAGCTGCTGGATGTTTTCTGGAGCTGCCACGATCCCACATGGCGTGATCCGGAAGGCGATCAGAGCCAGTATCGCTCGGAGATCTTTACACTCGATGCCGACCAGGACCGAATCGCCCGCCAGTCGTTGGCGGAGGTCCGCGCTGCCGGTATCTTCAAGGGATCAATTGAAACGCTGATCGCGCCCGCCGGGCCATTTTATCGTGCCGAGGAATCGCATCAGCAGTTTTATGAAAAACAGGGCGGCCACGAAGTATGCCACTTGGGTGTTGCCGAAGTTCATACGCGCGTTGCCGCCTACTCGGCCCGTTATCGAATGAAATGATTTGAGCCTGCGCAGTGCAGTGGATGAAGGAGGATCGACATGATTCGCAGTTCACGAATTTCATCAATTACTGGATTAGTTGTTCTTCTTGCTGCTTCATTCGCACCGGCTGATCCGCTCCCGCGCAGTTCCCCCGAAAGCCAGGGTGTTTCTTCCCAAGAAATCCTATCCTTCGTCCAGGCGGCGGATCAGAATATCCATGCCATCCACAGCTTCATGCTGGTCCGGCATGGCAAGGTCGTTGCTGAGGGCTGGTGGAAGCCCGAATCAGCTGAGAAACCTCACATTCTCAATTCGCTGAGCAAGAGCTTCACTTCGACAGCCATCGGCTTTGCCCAGGCAGAGGGAAAGCTTGACATCGATGATCCGGTGCTCAAGTTTTTCCCTGACGATGCACCGGCCAATCCTTCGGAAAATCTCAAGGCGATGCGCATTCGCGACCTGCTGACCATGACCTGCGGACAGGAGCGCGAAGTGAAGTTGACAAAGGACGATAACTGGGTCAAGAGCTTCCTGGCCCATCCCGTGCCCTTCCAGCCCGGCACGCATTTTCTCTACAACTCGCCGGGCGTTTACATGCTGTCGGCGATCATCCAGAAGGTGACCGGGCAGACGATGGTGGAATACCTGCGTCCCCGCCTCTTTGAACCACTGGGTATTGAGAACCCAAATTGGGCCACCAGCCCGGAAGGCATCAATACCGGCGGCTGGGGCTTGTTCATTCGTACCGAAGACATCGCCAAGTTCGGCCAGCTTTACCTTCAACATGGCATGTGGAACGGCAAACAGCTTTTGCCCGCGTCATGGGTGACGCTGGCCACCACCGAAGAAACCTACAGCCGACCCTCCGGATTCAAGTACGGCACATCGCAAGTCAAACCGGATTCGGATTGGTTCCAAGGGTATGGCTTCTTATTCTGGCGGTGCCGGCATGACGCGTATCGTGGCGACGGCGCGAATGGACAGTACTGCATCGTCCTGCCCGAACAGGATGCCGTCCTGGCAATCACCGCCGACACACGTGACATGCAGGCGGAAATCAATGTCGTGTGGGACAAGCTCTTGTCAGCATTTCATGACAAAGCACTTCCCGAGAACTCCGACGAAGACGCCAATCTGAAAAAGGCCTTGGCAAATCTCGAGGTGCATCCCGCCGGTCAAAGAGCTTCCGCGAAGGCCACGCAGTGAGCGCGCCTCACGTGGAGTCCCTGCACCATCACACGCGCCGGATGAGCGGCCGGGATCCGCACGAAGACCATCGGGTCGCGACTCCGCTTGAAGCGCTGTTCGACCTGACATTTGCCACCGCATTCGGGCTCGCGGCGGCGCAATTTGCACATTTGCTGGCCGACGGACGCTACACCGCAGCACTGGTCGGCTTTGGGCTGGCGAGCTTCGCTATCTGCTGGGCATGGATCAATTTCTCGTGGTTTGCATCAGCCTATGACACCGATGACTGGATCTTCAGACTCACCACGATGGTGCAAATGATCGGCGTGCTGGTCCTGGCGATTGGCCTGCCGCGCATGTTCGCGTCGCTGGAGCGCGGGGAACATCTGGACAATTCAGTCATCGTACTGGGCTACGTCATCATGCGCGTCGCCATGTTGTCCCAGTGGCTCCGCGCCGCCAAACAGGATTTCGCCAGGCGTCGCGCCTGCCTCACTTATGCCATCGCCATCTCCGTTGCGCAAATCGGCTGGATCGTGCAGATCATTCTTAATTTCCCTCTTGAAGTGACGATCGTCCTTAACTGCTTTCTCGCGCTTGTAGAACTCGCGGGGCCTTACATTGCCGAGGGGAAAGATGGAGGGACACCCTGGCACGCTCACCACATTGCCGAGCGATATAGCCTTTTTGCCATTATTGCGATGGGTGAAAGCGTGGTGGGCACCATCGCGACCCTCTCGGCCGTCGTCCAAGAGCATGGCTGGACAATGGATGCGGCCCTGGTCTGCATCGCCGGCATCGGCCTGACCTTCGGCATGTGGTGGATCTATTTCATGCTGCCGTCCGCGCGCATCCTCCATGCCCACCGCGACCGATCGTTTGTATGGGGGTATGGCCAGATCGTGATCGTCGCTGCAATCGTTGCGACCGGCGCCGGATTGCATGTCGCGGCTTATTTCATCGAGCACCAGGCTCACATCGGCCGCCTCGCTACGGTGCTGAGCGTTGTCATTCCGGTCGGTATTTTTCTCGTCTCGATTTACAGCCTCTATTACTACATGGTTCGGAAATTCGATCTAATTCATCTCTGGCTCTTCTGCGGGACTGGTGCCGTCGTCGTCCTGGCGATCATCACTGTGCTGTGCGGCGTCAATATGGCCGTTTGCCTTGTGATTCTCGTGCTCGCACCAGCCGTCACCGTCGTCGGCTATGAATGGATGGGCCACCGCTATCAAGCCGCGGCATTGGTGGAGGAGGAACGAGCGGCTGCATAATCGTGTGGTGAAACGCACCTTGAAGGACTCGAACCTTCAACCTTCGGCTCCGTAGGCCGACGCTCTATCCAATTGAGCTAAAGGTGCCTCGGCCCCGCAACGGATCGCCCGTTGCGGGGAGCGAAATATATTACGGTCGAAGGGGCGAAGGTCAACCCTGCCGCGTTTACTTCGCGTCGTTCAGCGGCTTGATCCGGATATTTCGGAAGGCAACGGGGCCATGGTCGCCCTGGAGCATCAGGGGGCCGGTTGCGACTTCTTTGTTGCGAATCTGGCTGCCGGTGGGCTTTGGCGTATCGACGTCGGTCTGGACTGTCTTGCCGTTCAAAATCACCTTGATGAACTTGGCGTCCTCGATCTTGTTGCCATTGGCATCAAAGCGCGGGGCACGGAAGGTGATGTCGTAAGTGTTCCATTCACCATACGGATTAAGCGCGATGAAGGGCGGCGGCTTGGTCGCGTAGACGGCCCCCGTGTTGTGAACGCCCAGCTTGTCCTTGGGCGTGCCGATGTCGGACCAGATTTGGATTTCGTATTCGCCCATGAAGTAAACGCCAGAGTTGCTCTTCTCGGGGATCATGAATTCGACATGCACCTGGCAATCGCCGAATTTCTTTTCGGTAAAGATATCGGTTCCGGTCCGGCCGCCGCTGTCGCCCTCGCCGTTGCGAAGCATGATGCCGCCGTTGCCCTCGGCCGGATCAGGCGCTTCGAGCTGCCGGTGGTTATGCGGATTGAGGCGGACATCGGACACCACCGACCAGACGTCGGCTTTCTTCGGATTGCGCATGACCCAGCCCGTGAAATCCTTGCCGTTGAAAAGCGATTCACCCAAGTCGGCTGATTCATTATGAGCGGCATCGGAACCTTTCTGATCCAGCGCCGTGTGATTTTCATTTTGGAGCTGCGCGTGATGCGAGTTGGAGCAGGCCGGCAACGCAAAGGCAGCCAGAACACAGCCGAGAGTGAGAGCGACGCGATTCTTCTTCATAGTTTTCCGCCCAAATAAAAAGAGGTTTTCGATGTTCGAATATCAATCTCGAAGCCGCTGATCTTCCCTACTTCTGCTCCAGCGGCTTAATTCGCACGCTGCGAACGGCAACGCAGCCATGATCGCCCTGGATCATCAGCGGCCCGACCGGCTTTTCGCCGCCGGGCAATTGGCCGCCCGTTGGCTTAGGCGTGTCGACGTTTTCCTGCACGACCACACCATTCAGTTTGACGCTGATGAATTTGGCATTTTGAATCTTTTTGCCGTCTTTGAATCGCGGCGCCTGGAAGACGATGTCGTAGGTGTTCCACTCTCCGTAGGGCTTGAGCGGAATCGTGCGCGCCTTACGCGTCGCATAAATCGCGCCGGTATTGTGGATATTGATCTTGTCATCCGGCAGGCCGTAATCGGAAAGAATCTGCAGTTCATACTGGCCCATCAGATAGATGCCGGAATTCGATCCGCCGGGAATCATGAATTCGACATGCACCTGGCAATCGCCGAAGGTTTTTTCGGTGTAGGGATTGGCGCCGTAGCCTTCTTCGTGCTTCACGCGAAACATCAGGCCATGCCCTTCGTGGCCGTCGCCGGTGGTGGCTAGATTATTGTGATCTTTGGGATCAAGCTTTGCGGTCGAGACAATCTTCCAGACCCAGGCCTGCTTCGGATCGTCCATCTTCCAGCCGCTGAAATCCTTGCCGTTGAACATCTCTTCGCCCAGGTCCTCCTTGTTATCCGCGGCACGCACCGCCGCGGTGAGCAGCGCGACGTTCACAATGAGGATGAGAAGAGTGATCGACCGGCCAAGGTTTCTGCGGAGCATAGTTCGACCTGTAAAAGTAGCGAGCCGAGAAAGACGAGCACGATTCCGCTGATTCTGTTACCGCGACAATTGGCAAATGTTTTCGGTTGCGATTCGTTTGAAGGCTCAGAAAGGTTAAATCATATAATCGGCGAATTCAGACGCCATTTCTTCGAGCGACGCGCGCTGCTTTCACTCGACGATCAAGTTCTGCTTCACTAACACCCGACAAGGCTTCTCGAAACGGAGCGGCCAATTCTTCAAGCGAGGCGCGTCGAGCCTTGGAACTGACGGCCAAATCATCTTCGATCAACTTCTGAAGATACTTCTCTAAGGTCAACCCAAGGTCATTTGCGCGCCGCTTAACCGCCGCCAGACGGCGCGGTGTCAACCTGGGTGTCTTCAGCTCCGTTGTTGCCACGTCATACCTCCGTGAGCGCTGCCGCATGCGACGTTCAATCCTAGCGAAATTTCAGGAGCTCAGTTATCTCACAAACGAAGTTACGCACGAGGGGTCTGTCGTGTAGACTTCCGCCCATGAGCGTTGATTCGCAGAACATTGCCACCCTGGCCCCGCACCCGGCGTTGCCGCGCTATTACGAGTCGGTGACGCAGAAGCGGAAATTCGTTCGCGGGATCTTTGACGAGACCGCGCCGGATTATGAGCGCGTCGAGCGGACGATTGCGCTGGGCACGGGGTCGCGCTATCGCGGTCAAGCGCTGGTTCGCGCGGGGCTGCAGAGCGGAATGCGCGTGCTCGATGTGGCGGTAGGCACCGGCCTGGTCGCGCGCGAGGCGGCTCATATCGTCGGCAGCCCTTCGCTCGTGGTCGGCGTCGATCCAAGCAGCGGCATGCTCGCCGAGGCGGTCGCGAAGCTTTCCATCCGCGTCGTGCAGGGCGTCGGCGAGCAGTTGCCGCTGGCATCGGATCAATTTGATTTTTTGAGCATGGGGTATGCGCTGCGCCACGTGGGTGATCTTCGCGCCGCTTTTGCTGAATTCCATCGGGTGCTGAAGCCGGGCGGGCGCGTTTGCGTTTTGGAGATCACCCGGCCGAGGCGCCGCTGGGCCAACTGGATGCTGCGATGGTACATGAAATCGGCCGCCCCACTCGCGGCACGCGTCCTGGCGCGCAGTGTGCAAAGCCCCAAACTATGGCAATACTACTGGGATACAACTGAAAACTGTGTTTCACCGCAGGACGTGATATCAGCAATGACCGATGCCGGCCTAGTTGAAGCACAGCGACGAATAGAAATGGGAATCTTCTCGGAATATACCGCCAGGAAACCCGGCTAATTTCATCTCGGTCCGGACGGACCATCAGACATCTCCATGACTGAACGAGGAACCGCAATGTACCGAAATGTTGTGCGACTGGCCCTGATAGGATTCTGTATCTCGACACTGATCTGCCAAATAAGTCGAGCCGCGGAAGATCAGACGCAGCCGGCTTCGACTTCACCGCCTCCGGTGACGACTGCCCCGCTTCCCCCTGCTCCGCCACCTAATCTTCCCGATTTTGCCCGTGGGACGTGGGAGATTACAGCCGAGGGTGCTTTCGCGCATAGCTTCGCCACAAGCCCGGCCCGCATCGGCGCGGGATCGGTCGGAGTCGGCTACTTCGTTGACAATGACGTTTCGATCAATCTTGAAGCCGCGGGATATTCGGTTCGACAGCCGGGGCCGGATTCAGTGATCACTGATTTGAATCTGCTGCTTCGCCATCACGCTTTCGTACGCGACCGCTTTTCATTGTTTTTCGACGTGGGCGGCGGTGTGACTTATGCCACCGCGCCGACGCCCTACTATGCCACCTATTTCAATTTCATGGCCGAAGCCGGCGCGGGCGTGACCTGGCGACTGCAGGATCATCTCTATCTGATCACCGGAGCGCGCTGGCTGCATTTCTCCAACGCCGCGCTGAAGGGACCGGACCGGAATCCTTCGATCAATGCTTGGGAAGGATATCTGGGGGTGATGTACACGTTCTGAACCTTTGTGGTTGCGCGAATTCAGGCCTTTTGTTTGCGCCAAGGCCGCCAAGGAGCCAAGGGCGCCAAGAATTCATTTTTTATTGGTAGCCTGATTCTGCCGTGGATTATCGGACGAAGAGTGTGGCGCCATTGTTACACGTGGAACTTTTATCGCCACATACAGCGCGCCTTAGACCTTCGATATTATCGGACCTTCGGCGCGAAAGAGAATCCGCTTGTTTGATCTGGCTGCGCGCCGCTCTTACCGCGTATTTGATCCCATCGGCGTCAGCACATTGCTGCGCCCGCGCGAAATGGTGAGCGGCACCGTCGCCGGCTCTTCGGGGCATCGGGCGGCAAATTCATCGTAGAACTTGTTGATGAAGGTGCGGGTCGCCCAGGCGGTGCCATCAGCCAAACCACAGATCGTGGTGCCGGGCATGATGCCCATGGTCTTTTCCAGCTCCATGAGCAGATCGAGATCGCGCCGACGGCCCATGCCATCCATGATGCGGTTGAGAATCTTGACCATCCACCCGCTGCCTTCGCGGCAAGGCGTGCATTGGCCGCAGGATTCGTGAGCATAGAACCGCACGCAGTTGCGAAGCGCCGCGACCATATCGGTATGCTCATTCATGACGATCATGCCGGCGGTTCCCAGGCCCAGGCAGCCGCCGCGGAAACGAACGTCATCGAAATCGAGCTTGATGTCGAGCTGATCCGGGCCCAGAACGCCCATGGAGATGCCGCCGCAGATGGCGGCTTTGTAAGCGCCGCCTTTCATTCCGCCTGACAGCTTGTTGATCGCGTAATCTAGGGTGATTCCCAGCTCATCTTCGTACACACCCGGCCGATTCACATGGCCGCTCATGCCATAGAGCTTGGGGCCCGGCGAGCTTTTGGTACCCATCGATTTGAACCACTCTGGACCGCGCTCGAGGATCGGCGGAATGCAGCAGAGTGTTTCGACATTGTTGATGACCGTCGGCTTCGCAAAAGCGCCAGCGATGGCCGGGAAAGGCGGCTTATTGCGCGGCCAGCCGCGCTTGCCTTCCAAGGCTTCGAGTAATCCGGTTTCTTCGCCGCAAATGTACGCCCCCGCCCCGCGATGCACATAGCACTCGAGCTTGTGCTTCGAGCCGAAGATTCCATTCTTGCCGAATACACCTTTTTCGTACGCTTCCTGAACCGCCTTTTCCAGTACCTTCGTCTGGCGATGGTACTCGCCGCGAATGAAGACGTAGGCGATGTCTACCTGCGTCGCGAGTGCGCAGATCGCGATGCCTTCCAGCATGCTGTGCGGATCGTAGTCAATCAGGTAACGGTCTTTGAACGTACCCGGCTCTGACTCGTCCGCATTCACCGCCAGATAATGCGGCCCCTTCTTTTCCTTCGGGATAAACGACCATTTCTGCCCGGCGCTGAAGCCCGCCCCGCCACGACCGCGGAGGCCCGAATCGGTGACGACCTTGATGATCTCATCCGGCTTCATGTCCAGCGCCTTGCGAAGCTGGACATATCCGCCGGTGGCGACGTAGTCATCGTACCAAACGGTCTTGCGCTGGTTGGGATCGAGTGGGATTCGCTTGGTCAGAACTGGTTCGTTATATGCCATGAGTCTCTCGCAAATCGATGCAATCTGTCTATTGGTACCAGACTACTTCTGCTCAGTACCCGGGCTTTCGTTCTTCCGCTGATCGGTCAGCTTCGGCTTTTGATCGACGATCACTTCATCGATCACCGTTCGGCGAAGCTTCACGCCGGGCTTATCCGGCAGCGGCTTTTCTTCCGTGTGGTTCTGACGATACACCACCTTCGGCTGCGGCGCGGCTGGATCGGTCCGGACGGCATGTCGAACATATCCGACCTGCCGGCCAAGCCAGCCTAACCAACCTTTGCCGGGACGAGTGGTTGACATATTCGTCCGATCCAGCAATTCAGCCTACTGCACTTTCAAAAACTATTTTTTATCCGCGGCCCGCGCCGTGGCCAGTTCTGGCGAAATCGTCCGCGACTTTGGATCATAATGATCGATAAATCGCCGGATGTCATTAATCGTATGGTCACTGTGGCCAAAGGTCAGAATCGACGACTTGGCCCGCGGGGCATCATATCCCAGCACCGATTCCTGATAAGCCGCCACCATCATCGCCGTCCGTCGAACGCCCTGGGCACAGTGAACCAGCACCGGCTGATTCGCCCGATCCTGCACAATCTCCAAAAACCGCTGCACATCATTCGTCGCAGGCCAGCCTCCGAGACGAACCGGGATCCGCTCGCTTTTGAGGCCATGATCCTTCAGCCACCCCATCTCCTGCTTAAACTGCGGCTTGGCCGGATCGGCCATTTCCTTGTCATCCACCAAGCAGACGACAGTTTTCGCGTGAACCTTTTCAACCGCCCGCTCCAGTTCGCCAGCCGATCGGGCGCCATCGCGATAGAGAACGCCTTCCTGAACCGTCGCCAGGTGATAAATCGACCAGTGCTGCCAGGCCAGAAACCCGACCGCTCCACCCAAGGCAAAAATCAGCGCGGCCACAAGGAGCGGTGCCCGTCGTCTGCGCGAAGTTGGTTGCGGGGAGCCGTCCATGATCCGTACTTAGCTGGTCAGCTTACCTTCCGCCCCGCCATGCGAAATCCGATCTTTCCCTTCGCGCTCCTCCGGATCGACTGAAGTTCGCGGCTCCGGTGCATGACCGGCATGATCTTCTTCAGTCCAGGTGATAAACGGATCCTGTTGATGATGCGGATCCTTCGGCAGGCTATCCAGCACCTGGTCAAAATTCTGCGGCGTCAATTCTTCATATAGCACTTCATTGACCAGCGCGACCGGAGCCGTTCCGCATGCACCCAGACATTCCAGTTCGACGAGGGTGAACTGCCCATCGGGAGTCGTCTGGCCAATTTCGATGCCGTACTTCTTCTTGCAATGGGCGGTGATGTCGTTCGACCCGCAGACCTCGCAGGAAAGCGATCGGCAGACCTGGATCAGGTACTTGCCCTTGGGCTTCAGCCAGTATTCTTCATAGAAGCTGGCCGTATCAAGTACCTCAGCGGGTGCGAGCTCCAGGAACTCCGCCAGCTCTTCCATAGCCTGCATCGGGATCCAGTTATAGCGATGCTGAATCGCATGCAGTCCCGGCAGAAGGACCGCCCGCTTAGTCGGATAGCGCGGGAAGTATTTCGTTTCCAGCTCGTGCTTAATCTCGTCGGTCAGGTACGGCTCAGAACGCCGCTCGATCGTGCTGCTTCGACGGTTTTCGGTAATCCATGCCATAGGTTGTGTCTCTCACTCAACTTCACGATGCGGATGCTATGCAAACCCTTGTTAATCCGACACAGAGGGCCACGATCTCACTTTAACTGTTCTAACTTTTCAAAGTGATGATCTTTATGCTCAACTTCAACGCCGTGTGAACGGGCACACGCAAAAATCACTAGATCCGTTGCCGGTATTGTGTGTCCCGCCGAGCGCGAGCGAACCGCTAGATCAATTGCCATATTCCAAGTGTCGGGTCCCATAGGCAGCGATGGAAGAGTTGCTTCCAAATCTCGAAGCAGCTTCTTATCCCATTCGCTGGTTGCTCCATTCCACAGTTCCAGCCGAACCATATCGCACCAAGCCGCTTCGCTCGTTTGAAGAAGCGATTGCACCTTAGCACGTATCGCTGAGTCGCCCTTCCGACGCAAAGCTTCGATCCAACAGCTCGTGTCTATAAGTCGCATTCATTCCGCCTCGCGCATCGCTTCGAGTTCCTCGGCGGACATAAATCCGTCGGAGGTTCCAAGATATTGAACCAGCGCGGCCTGATCGTGGCGCCGGGCATATTCCGTGAGCGCATCGATGATCACTTGCTCTCGCGAGCGCGCGCCAGCTACCTGCATGGCCTTTTGCAAAACCTCGTCTGGAATGCTTACTGTTGTCATGGCATTCTCCGGAGTTCTAATTATCGATCCAGCTCCGCGGCAATGACATTAATGCTGCCCAGCACCGCGACCACGTCGCTGACCATGTGTCCTTCGATCAGCTTGGGGAAAGTCTGGTAATTGATGTAGCAAGGTGGCCGGGTGCGCGCCCGCCAGGGGACGTTGGCGCCGTCGCTGACGATGTAGTAGCCAAGCTCCCCATTGGCGCTTTCGATGCAGCCGTAGACTTCGCCCTTGGGGGCGGCGAAGCCGCGGTTGGTCATGATCATTTCAAAATGCTGAATCAGGCCTTCGATGCTGCTGTAGACCTGGTCCTTGGGCGGCAAAACTTCCTTGCCTTCGGGGCTGACGTTTACCGGACCATCGGGAATGTTGTCGATGAGCTGACGGATGATGTGGCAGGATTGCTTGATTTCTTCCAGCCGAACCAGGTACCGAGCATACACATCGCCGGTCGTCATCACAGGTACTTTGAAATCCACTGCCTTCGCGCCGGCATTGTCCCAATTGTCCTTGTAGCAAAGGTACGGCTCATCCTTGCGGATATCGCGGCGCACGCCTGATGCGCGGGCCATCGGTCCACTCAGGCTCCAGGCCATCGCCTCTTCACGGCTTATGGGACCTACGCCTTTGGTACGATCGATAAAGATACGATTCTTATTTAAGAGCTTCTCGACGTCTTCGGTGGCGCGAGGCATGTTCTCATTGATGAACTTCTTGACCATGCGCTGAAACGTCGCCTGGTCCGGAAGATCCATGTTCAGCCCCCCTACGCGCGTCCAACTGGTATGAAAGCGCTGGCCGGACATGTACTCGACAATATCGTAGATGACTTCGCGCTCATTGAAGCCGTAGAGGAATGCGGTGAAGGCGCCCAGATCGAGCCCCGCCGCGCCAACGCACAGCAGGTGCGACTGAATTCGCCCAAGCTCATTGGCGATCGTTCGCAGTACCTTGCAGCGCGGCGTCAGATCGATGCCCATCAGCTTCTCGGTCGCGCCATGCCAGGCCAGCTCATTGTAGATCGGCGCGGAATAATCCATCCGGTCTACGATGGTGACATACTGGTTGTAATTGAGATGCTCGCCGAGCTTTTCGAAGCCGCTGTGAAGGTAACCGATGTGCGGCGTAGCCCGGAGGATGCGCTCGCCGTCCAATTCCAGCACCAGGCGGAGCGTCGTGTGCGTGGCGGGGTGCTGGGGGCCGAAGTTCAGCGTCCAGCGGTTTTCGCTGTCCGACCCGTCGGTGGCAGCGGACATCAAATCATCAGTCGAAGGCGTCAATGTATAAGGCATAAATCAATCCTGCCGCCCAAGGCTTTACCGGCCCGAGCGTTGGTCTTAGGGACGCGGGATTATATCGATGGGGTCATTATGTTCCAGCGATCGTAAGGGGACTGAAATAATGTACATGCCAGAGACTGCGACGATTGGGAAATTTTGGGCGTTGGGAGTCATATCTTTTTCGCAGGGCGCTCGGAACTGAGCGTCAATTTCGGCTGATCGTGTGCGGCGCTTCTCATCAAATTGGGGTGCCATTAGACATATAGACCACTAAATATGTAAAATCGCTTGACAATTGGAGCGCGGCGCTGGTGTCGCGCAGAGGTCGTGCGCCGCGCGCGGACAAAAATCATAAGACTATTTATTTCAACAACTTACAAAATACTTTGCCGCCTAATTACGCGCGCGGCGCGCAAGTGTCGCGCGCCGCGCGCGAGCGACTTTGCGACCCGATCGGTTCGCCGCGCTTGTGGTGTCTCGGCCGCCATTCGTTGCATTTTCCATTCATCGCGATAAGGTGGCTGCGAAGTTCCACGTGGAACAGTGGAACAGGGCGATCTTGTTTGGGAGGATCCCATGAAGACCAAACCGCGTCTTGGCCGGGGGCTCAGCAGCCTGCTTTCGATGGACGTGCCGGAGCAGGCAGCCTCTCCAATTCCTGCGATTGCGAGTTCAGCAGCTCCTCCCGTCGCTGCCCCACTAGCCGCAGCGAGCGCCCCGACTTCGGGCTCCGTCTTGGAACTGAAACTGGATCAGGTCGTCCCCAACCCACATCAGCCTCGCCGGGCGATGAACGAAGGGACCATCATGGAGCTGGCGGCGAGCATCCGCTCGACCGGCCTTATTCAACCGATCGTGGTCCGCCCAGCTGGGGATCGATATGAATTGATCGCCGGCGAGCGCCGCTGGCGCGCCGCCAAGGCTGCGGGATTGGAAACGGTCCGCGCCATCATCCGCGAAAGCTCGGCCTTCGAGCAGGCCCAGATGGCACTGATCGAAAATATCCAGCGCGAGAACCTCAATCCCATTGATCGCGCGTTGGCCTATAAAAGCTTGATGACTCAGCTTGGATTGACCCAAGCGGAGCTTGCCAGCCGACTCGGTGAAGAACGCAGCAGCATTGCGAACTATCTTCGACTGTTGGATCTTCAGCCAGCTATCCAAACGATGGTCGCCAATGGTGAATTGAGCCTCGGTCACGCAAAGGTTCTGGCGGGGGTGTCCGATCCAGCCGATCAGGAGCGACTCGCAAAGATCGTCGTTGGTCAAAGCTTATCGGTTCGTAATCTTGAGCGCCAGATCCTGCAGGGGTCGGGAGCATCTTCAGCACCTGCCCGCGCCGTGCCTCCAGCGGCTGCTCATTACCAGGAATTAGAAAAGAATCTGAGCCGGGAGTTGGGCCTTCGCGTCCAGCTTCGCCCGGCCGCGAAGAAGGGAAAAGGGCGGCTGATTCTGCATTACGGGTCGCTCGATCAATTCGATCAGCTTGTCAATAAACTCGGTGTGAATGTTGCCGTCGAATAGGGCAGACGAATGCCTGATGTTCCACGTGGAGCGCCGTCCGAATCTCAAGCTATGCAGCCGCTAGCCTATTCTGTACAGCGAAAGCTCACCTTTCCATTGGGCATTTTCATTTCTCTCTGGGTGATCTGGGCTCTCTTAATGGCAGCTTTTGCGATTGACTGTATCGCAACTCGTAATACGCCGGGTTTCAACGTTCCACTGGGTGCCTTGGGTTCGTTTGAATTGTTTGGTGGGCTTTTCACCGCCGGGTATCTTGTCTTTGCTACAGCTTTGACCGGCACCATCTGGATCTACCGAGTGTTAAGGCCCAGACGCGCGGCGAAGCTCGCAGCGATGCCCTCTTCAACGCGGGCTCCTTTGGCAGGAAGCTGAAAGATGCCGGCCGAGAATCAAAATTGCGGGAGAGAAACGAACTCTTTATCTGAACCTTCGGATGAGACTCTCGATTACTCCAATCCCGTTGAGAATGCACGACCGCCGTGGGATCCAAAGGAACTAATCCCATTTGTGATCGTCATGCTCGTCGCTGGGTACGACTTTCTTGCTCTAACCTGGCCACGAGCAATCTCGGCTCATCTTGGCTTTTTTGTGCCCTTCGTGATCCCTCCGATCGCTCTGTTGTGCGCTCTGCTCTACGCTGTCTGGTCGAAGCCAGAGCCGGGGTGGACTCTGGTATTAGGAGCTTTTGTATGCGGAATCGGATTGTTCCTCCACGTAGGTATACCCGCAGCGATTTATTTTCTATCGTTTTGAAGTGTTATGTTTTATACCTATTAACCGCATCATCAGTTTTAGCCACTCCGTTTACACGGCCTTTCCAACTGCCACAATAACCCCCGCATGGCTGACAACCTTTCTTCATCCCATCCTGTAGACGTCTCGATCATCGGCGCCGGTCCGACCGGCTTGTTCGCCGCGTTCTATGCAGGGCTTCGGCAGATGTCGATCAAACTGATCGACTCACTCGAAATGCCAGGCGGGCAGCTGACCACACTCTATCCGGAAAAGTACATTTACGACGTGGCAGGGTTCCCGAAGGTACTGGCCAAGGAATTGTCCGATAACCTGCTCCAGCAGGCGATGCAATACCATCCGACCGTCTGCCTGGGCGAGCAGGTACGAGACCTCCAATTCGATGAAGATTCTCGGACCTACACCTTAAATACTTCGACTGGGTCCCATCGCACGAAATCGATCATTATTGCCGCGGGAGTTGGAGCTTTTTCGCCGAAAACGCTGCCACTATCGAATGCCCCGCAGTACGAAGGACATGGACTGTACTATTTTGTGAAAAGCATTAGTACCTTCGAAGGCAAGAAGGTACTGATCGTTGGCGGGGGGGACAGCGCGGTGGATTGGGCCAATATGCTTTCCCCGGTGGCGCAGCAAGTGACGCTGATTCACCGGCGGGATCAATTCCGCGCCCACGAAGACAGCGTCGTGAAGATGCGCGAGTCGGCGGCGCGCATCAAGACCTTCTTTGAATTGAAAAGCATCTCCGGTAATGGCCGGCTCGAATCAGCCACCATCTTCGACAACCGCTCGAAGGCCGAGGAAACCCTGGACGTGGATGCCGTGCTGGTCAATATCGGCTTCCACAATTCGCTCGGGCCGATCAAGGACTGGGGCCTGGACCTGGAAGGCTCGGCCATCAAAGTCGATGGCATGATGCAAACCAGCCGGCCCGGCATCTTCGCAGCCGGGGACATCTGCACCTACGCCGGCAAGCTCAAGCTGATCGCCACAGGTTTCGGGGAAGCCTGCATCGCGGTCAATTACGCCAAGCATTACCTCGATCCTGCTGCCAACATCTTCCCCGGGCATAGCAGCAATATGTAACGGACAGGCGCGGGGAGCTCCACTTTTAGCCGCTCCGCCTGCGGAGCGCGTCCAGTCACCATTGCGCGCAAGAGCATTTCTTAAGAAGCAGGGCACGCTCCTCGTCGTCCTTTAATCGTAACCACGACCACCCCGTTCGACGCGCCCCGCAGGCGGGGCGGCTAAAAGAAGAAGGGCAACCGCATCTGTTTTCGCACCATCGTCCGATAACCCCATGCGCCATAAGTTCCGTGCGCATTTTCATTTTTGCGTTTTTCGATCCTTTGTTAGAATCGTCGCGAAGCGGCCGGCGCGCAGGTGATTGCGCATTGGGCGGCGTTCCCATCTCGAGCGAACTCGTGGGCAACGCGGGAATGGAAATCCCATCGGCGGTAAGGGTTGGAGCGAACTTACCGACGCCCGGCACGTTTGATTGAAAGTCGCTGCGCGCAAGCTGGCACGTATCTTCAGGGCAGGGCGCATAGGCGTCGCGAAGGGTCTTTACGATGGCACCGTCCTCTTCCAATTCAGTGGCAGGCGCCAGCGCCGCAGCGCTGGTCCCACAAGGGCAACATCTTGGTAAACCGGCCCTCCCGCTGACCCGCGCCTTCACGCTCATCGGCTCGCGACATCGCGCGCATCTGAACCTGCTCTCCAAAAGCGTTAGCAAGTCCCACGCGGCCCTCATCAGCACCAACAGCGGCTTCTACATTCGCGACCTGGCCAGCCGGGAACGCGTCATCATCAATGGTAAGGCCCAGAAGGAAGCCGACCTAAAGGACGGCGACCAGATCAAGATCGGGTCCTTCGCCTTTAAGTTTTCCAATCCTGCTACTCGCAATCGTCTCAGTACGCCCAGCGCCCGCGAAGCGGTGCTGCATATTGATGGCTCGGACGTGCCCATGCCCATTGAGGGCAAGACGGTGGTCATCGGTCGCCGGCCGACAGCCGACATCGCACTGATCGAACTCTCGGCCTCGACGATTCACGCCATCATTTTTGAAATCGATGGCCAGCGCTATATCCGCGACCTGGGGTCGCGCACCGGGACCTTCGTCAATGGCCGGCCGATCCATCACCATCCGCTGGCCTTCGACGACACGATCAAGATCGGTGATACGGTGTTGCGGTATACGGCAGCTGGCGCCGAGCCCGAATCCACTGATCTCGGCCAGTTGCTCGAGGCAGAAGGGGAGCTTGCGCCGATCCCGCTTGCCGATGCTCCGATCGAAGTCGCGGAAAGCCCGGCTGAGATTGAGCCGGAGCCGGAACCAATTGAAAGCCCTGCGCGCGTCGCGGCCCGACGTGCGCTGGAAGAAGTCAATCTCAAGGCGGTCGAGCCTGAGCCTCTTGAAATCGCGACACCGTCGGCTCCGGTCACCGAGCCTGAAACGGTTGATCGGGAAGAAGAAGCCCCGATTCCGGTGGCCCAGGATTTCGATCTGCTTCCAGTCGATTTGACGCCTTTAGATTCAGCCCCCGAGCCCGCAGAGGAAACGATCGACTGGGCTGCCGAAGCTTTGGCCGCGGAGCAGCAGATCAATAAAGAAAAGTCTGCGGAAATCGCGCCTATCGACTCGCGGAGCTTTGAGACAACGGTTGATGCAGCGTCACACGAGCCCGTTCAAAACGAGCAAGCGCCGGCGGATCTTGCTGATATCCCGGTCGAAATCCTGCCTGATCCGACGCCGCAGGCTCCCGCCGCGGTCGAAGCAACTGCACCGACCGCGCCGGTCGAAGCTGAGCCGATTGAATTCGTCGCCGCGCCGGCGGATCACGGGTCGCTGAAAGCGATCGATCCTGAAATTCCGGACTCTTTCGAAAGCCTGCTTGGAGCACCAGAACCGGACGCGCCAAGTGCGCCGATTTCGGAGCCAGCATTTGAACAAGCCGACGCTCCTTCGCCTTTCGAATTTACAACGCATGAGGCTGCAGCAGCTGAGCCGGCAATTAGTGAGGCTCCTCTCACTGAACAACCATCGGAAGATCTTTCATTCGTCGCGCCGGTCGATGTAGAGCCGTCGTCGTCAAACGAACCATCATTTGAAGAGGCAATCGCCGCTCAGGTTGCGCCAGCGCCTGAGGAGATCGCACCGATCGCGGAATCACCTGTCGAAGCTCCTCCTGTCGAACCGCCCGCTCCGACAGGCCGAAAGGGACGCAAAAAACGCGAGCCCAAGCCTGCCGCCCAGCAGCCCGCAAAGCGCGGCCGGAAGAAGAAGAACAGCGATCCAGATCAAGCCGGACCCTCGGCGCCCGAACGCGTTATTGAACCTGGCATCGAACCGCCGATTCCTTCGGCGCCTGCCGCTGAGTTTTCGCCTGTCGAAGTGCTGGATGAAACCGCGCCTTCGCCCGAATCGGCCCAGGCCATCGAACCTGAAATTGCTTCGCCGTTTGAAATTTCGCTTGACGAATCAAACGCTGATGCTCAATCGCTGAGTGATACACAGTTTGGCCGAGCGATTGAAGCATTCTCCGGCTCCGAGCTCGGGCCTTTAGTTGAGGAGCCGCTCGATTTTGCCCAGGAATCGAAGAGCGCTGAGCCGTTCGTGCAGGCCGTCGAAGTTTCGCCCTCGTTGACGCTACCAACAGAGCAACCAGTTGAACCGCCCGCGCCCAGCGGCGATGCAATGGTCGATGAGGCGAACGCATTTCTATCGCACGAACCGGAAGTGCAAACACCGGCCGCGCCGCAGCCAATCGAAGAGCCGGCCAACGATCAGAGTTTCACTGCCGCGCACGATCTCGTTCCGACCGTTCAGCAGGATGTCGAGCGGGAGGTTGAAGAGGCACCGGTCGAGCAGACGCTGGACTTTCATCATGATGTAACGATCGAACCGACTCGCTCGGAGCTCTCGCCGGCGACTCCGGTGCTTGAACTTCCGCCCGAGCCTGAACCGGAAATCGAACAGACGCCGGCGGCTCATGCCGCCGCGCCGGATGCTGCCAGCGCGCTGGAATCAATCGAGAGCGCTCTCGCTGCCAATACTGATTCGGAATTATCCGACCTGAATCTGGACTGGCTCGACGCCGAAGAATCGCCTGCCGCGACCCAAGTCGATGATCTGACGGGCCTCGCACCGGCTCCATCTGAGACGCAGGCAACGGCGCAACCGGTCATCGAAGAGCCCGCGGGCGTCGAGGATTTGTCGTTTCAGGAAGAATCGGACGACCTGTCGGCTCTGATGCCCTCCACGCGCGACGAGCAGCCGCCAGTTGCTCCAGCGCCCGCGCCCACTGCGTCGCCGGCTCCCATTGCTGAAACTTCGGCCGCTGCGCCGGGCAAGTCTTTCACCGTTGACGATCTGATGGCCGGCATGAGCCGGGACGCGGGTAGCTTCCTCGGCGGCTTGCCCTTGCCGATGGCTCCAGTCGCGCCCGCGGCTGCGGGGCCCGGCAAGGGCGTGGTGATCTCCGTCAAGAAGGACGCGCCCGCGCCGCAACCGCCGCTGAAGACAGCGCCGATTGCATCGCCGCCGTCGGATCGCGAGATCTTCGATGGCACGGCCGGCGCGCTCGACGAAATGCCCGATGCATTGGGCACCATCGGCGATGAAACGGAAGTTCTGGGTCGAGCAGGAGCGCCCACGCGCACTCCTGCCGCCCCGACGCCACCGTCGGCCGCAACCCGGCCGGGGCAAAAAACAGTTCAACCTCCCCGGCCCACGCGTAAGCCGGCCGCGCCACCATCGCAACCGGCCGAGGCGTCTCTGGAAGATCTGGACCTCGCTGATTTTTCAGCGTTCGGAGCAGCACCCCGTTCAAGCCCTGGCGCTTTCGACGGGCTCGCACTTCCGCCTCGCGCGCAGGTCGATGTGTTTTCGATGTTGCCGATCCCCTCAGCCGATGATCCCTTCGTGGGCGGAAGACAAACGTCGGGAAATACCGGCGCCGCGCAACAAGGCTCTGAGAATCGCCCGCGCGTTCAGCGTCCCGCGCAGCCTCCCGCGCCGGCCGCCTCGCGTCCTTCGACGCCCGGCCGTGATGCGCCTGCACCCGAAGCGCCGATCCCGCCAACGCAGCCTCCGCCTGCCGCGCAGCCGGCCCGGCCGACCAAGCGCAAGAAGTTCAAATTCTTCGGAATGCTTCTGGCCACCTTCGGCCTTGCCGGCGCGACCTATTTCTATTGGCCGACCAGCTATCGCCTGCAGGCATCGCTTCAGTTCAATGGACTCGAAAGACGCGGGATTAGTGAACAGCATCAGTTTGTCCAGCGCTTGTCCGATCAGTTGGACAGCTCGACGCGAGTGATCAGCACCGCCCGCGATGCGCTGAATTCCACGTCGCCCGGTTTTTTATCCGATCCGGTGCAGCTTGAGCGATTGCGTTCCAGCGGAACGCTGGTCCATGGGAACCAATTCGTCCTGGTCCGCAACAGCTATGATCCCGATGGAGATCATCGTCGCCTGGCCGCGCTGCTCTCGGCCATGTACGAACAGAACATTCACCTGCGAGATGAAGCAGCCAGTGTAGACCAAAAGCGGGAGCGCGATCAGTCGCAGTTGAACGATCTGCAGTTGCGCATCTCTGATCTCCAGCAGCACCGGACGGCTGACGCGAACGCCGTTGCCCAGCGCGAAACCGCCGCCCAGGCCGAGCGGCTCGCCTTTGATAAAGTTCAGCAGGCAGAAAAGGTCTGGCTGGCGACCGCACAGAAAACCAAGTCGATCCAGGACAATCTCGAACAGCTTCAGGCCGGCAAAGCAGCCATGGCCGATGATTCGCAGATCAAGGATCTTGCGAGCAAACTGGCGCAGACAAAATCGGATCTGGCTGCAGCGCGAAAGCAGCAGGGGCAGGACGTCGGGAAAGACGCGTCGGCAGTCACCGCCGCACTGAGCGAGTTTCAGAAGCAGATCGACGCGGCCCGGGCCTCGCTTCCGTCGGATTCTCCATTAATGCCTTATTTGCTGGCTGCCGAACCAGCGCGGCAGCAGGGGGCTTCGGCCCTGGCGGAGCTGATCGAGCGCGAAAATGCCGACAATCAGAACCTGTCTGACCTCAAACTTCGCCTCGCTGAAGAATCGGATGCGGCGCTGAAATCGACCCTCGCGACCGATTCGCGGCTCGTGGAGCTCCAGCAGCAATATGCGATTCTCCAACGCCGCGCTAACACTGCCAGCGACAGCAATCTTTCCGATGAAGCCACGCGTCTTTTCAACGAGGCCGATGGCGTGAAGCAGCAGATCGAACAGCGGCGCAAGGAGCTGGCGGCAGCGGCGGGTCCCGAGCGGCAAAAGCTGATTGATCAGATGCAAAAGCAGCTTCAGGGCGATCGTGCCAACGGGCTTCAGCGCCTCAGTGAGCCGCTGCAGATCCTCGCGCATTCGCTGCCCGCGCCGGGCTCTCTTCCTGCCGATCAGCGCGCGGCATTCGATCGCGTCTCCAGCAGCTTCCAGCAGGTGCAGACCGCGAGCCAGCAGCTTGCCATCGCGTTAGAAGCCTCTTCTCCACAAGGCCAGGCTCACATCCAGGAACTGGAATCACAGCAGGCCGATTTGGCAAAGAAGCTTGATGCGCGCAAACGCCAAGTTGCCCTCGAAAACGGCAATACGAGCGGTAACGATCAGAAGGATGCCGCAGCCATCGCGAAGATGCAGGAATCACTGGTCGCGGCGCAGCAGACCGAGGGGCAGGCGCTCTCCGCACGCAACGCCGCCCATGAGCAGCTTGCCCGGGCGCAGGCCGACCTGTCCCGCGTTCCCGCTCCAACTAACAGCATTGCGGCCGACGATCAGCAACTGGCGCAGTTACAGGATCAGCGCCAGCACCTGGTCGATGAATTGGATCATCTGAGCACCGCCGCCACGATTGTCCCACTCGATCCGCAACGAAATGCTGCGTCGATTGATGTGGATTCGCCCAGCATGCTTCCGCGCTTCGCCGCGACGGGTGGTGTACTGCTGCTCGGACTGATCGCGTCGATGCTGCTCATGAACCGCCGGGAGGAATTGGGGCACCCGATGGAGGAAATCACTCCAGCGACCGACGACGGCGATTATCATCACGATCACCGCAATGCATTGGCCTTGTAAGCCTCCGCCCTCCTGATCCCGCTTCTATTGCATTTCGCGGAAACGCATTCATTCGATCAGCGGGCGATAAGATCGCGTTTTGCAGTCATTCACCGCCGTTCGGCCCGCTTGCGCGCGAAAAAAATTTGTTTGATCTCCCATTTTTCTGCTGAATTCTTCGGCGATGCGGCGCAGAGTGTCTGCCCCGGACAGCAAAAGAGCGGATCCACCACTCGAACTGCTGGCGAAAATTTGGAAAGGGCCGCTCCGGCGAAGTTCGTGTCTGATCGCGCAGGCCCGCAGATGAAATGGAGACGTGATGACGCAAAAGGATCCGATCTGGCCGGTGCGAGAATTGATGGGATATCGTCCGCTGCTGCCTGTGCAGAGGCGACGGGCGTCACTGGAAATTAAAAGTGCTGGAGCAATCGAAGCCCTTGAGCGGCGCTCGATGATCAGCGGCCCAATGTCCATCGCGCTGGCCGCCGCGATAGCGCCTGCGAGCGAAACGCATTTGGCTTTTGAAGGCAATGATGATTCGGATTCTTCCCGCGCCGACGGAACGGTCGAAACCTTGGCCGACGACGATGAAGCAGTTTCGAATAATTTATCGGAAAACCCCGGCAATGCGTATGAAGATGCCGCGTCCAAATGCCGGCCAGAATTGACGCAGGCACAGGTAGGCCAGACCAGGCATGGTGACGAACTCGCACGCACTTATACGCTTGCCACGATCGACCTGCCTGAAAAGCAGCATCCGCGACATCCGCATTCGGCAGTCGTCGTTGAATCCGCAAAAAAGGCCCCTGCGCCGCCCGATCTAGCTCTGCAAATTATGGCTTCCGGCGTCGCGATCGATTTCGACCAGGCCGCCGAAATTTCTGCCATGCTAAATCATCACACGCTTTTGCCCGGCATCGTTTTCAACCCAGTAGCCGGCATTGCAGCGCTGGTTGCATAAAAAAGCTTATGATAGACCGCGCACGCCGAAGAACACCTGCCGGACAGGCTTCCGACAGGTGTTCCAGGTACAACACAGAATCCCTCGCCTCCAGGGGAGCACGGCCGCAGAAATCATGCTGCCGCTCCCTTGCGAGAGCATCAGTCTTTGCGTGATGCGTCGGAGCTGCCTTTTCCGAGGGCTTCCTGGACTTTTCCTACGCCCTTTTCGATTTTGCCTTTAATCTGCTGGCCGGTGTCACCTTTCACCGCGCCGGCAACATCGTTGAATTTGCCTTTTGCCTGTTTCACTTTCCCGGCAACAACATCTTCGCTACCCATATAGATCCTCCAGATTGTTTGGGCCAGTGAAGGAGTTGCAAGCGGTGTGCCGGGCAAGGATCGGGTGATCGCAGCGTAACCGGACTGGAGGGCGTTGCTCCTGCAACGCCGCGAGCGCCGCGAAATTACAGTCCTCGAAAGCCCGCGGCGCCTCCCAACGAGTCCAAACGCGGCCCGCACTAGATAAAATTTCTGCCGGAGATCCGCGGCGCACTCATGGAGCCACAGTTTCTTTCGTGGCTTGCGGGGTCAGCAGCACCTGTCCTACACGACGCTGCTGTATCGAGAGCACGCGCGCGGAGAATCGGCCGATTTCAAGCGTGTCGCCCTGACGTGGCCAGCGGCCGAGCTTCTGCACGATGTATCCGCCAAGTGTGTCCACATCTGTCTCTTCAAATTCCGCCAGGCCCAGCCGATCGCTCAGGTCATGGAGGGGGAATTGCCCGCTGACGCGATAGCCATTGCCCTCACGGATGAAATCGGTTCGCGAGGCGGGATCAAACTCATCTTCAATTTCGCCGACGATTTCTTCCAGCACATCTTCGAGCGTGACGACGCCGCTGGTGGCGCCAAATTCATCGACGACAACTGCCATATGAATTCGGCTTGATTGAAACTGTCGCAGCACTTTAATGACCGGCGTCAGTTCCGGGACAAACAGGATCGGCCGCTTGATCTGCCGAAGATCGATATCGCCGGCGCCGATGACGTGCACCGCCGATCCTGGCATGCCGTCGGCAATGGCCACCGCCTGTCCATCGGGCGTGCGGTCATCGCTGAAGCGCAGTTTGCCCGGCACCAGCTTGAGATGGTTGAACAGGTCCTTCATGTGAACGACCCCGATCACGTGATCGAGGTTGCCGTCGCAAAGCGGCAGGCGCGTGTATCCGCCTTTTTGCACGGTGCGCAGCACTTCGCCGATCGGCTGGGAAAGCGTCAGATAATCGACGCGCGTGCGCGGCACCATGATCTGACGGACCTTCAGCTCACCCAGATCAAATGCGCTGGCGACGATGGCGCCATGGCCCTTGCCGATCGTGCCCTTTGCCACCGCCTGGGTGAGCAGCGCCTTAAGCTCGTCTTCGGTGTGAGGGAGGCCACCTTCAGAATCTAATGACGTGTCGACGCCAGTGAGGCGCAGCACCCCCTGCGTGACGACGTTGAGCAGCCAGATCACTGGATAAAGCAGATAGGTAAACGCGATCAACGGCCCCGCGATGATCGGCAGCATCTGATCGCTGAAGCGGATGGCCCAGTTTTTGGGCGCCTGCTCGCCGATCACGATGTGAAGCGATGTGCTGATCGCCATCGCGACGGCAAAGGCCAGTGCGGTCAGATCGGGGACGGGAACATTCCATCGCCGCAGCACCGGCTCCAGCAGCGCCGCCACCGCCGGCTCAGTCACCGCGCCCAATCCCAGGCTCGCCAGCGTCACGCCAAGCTGGCAACTGGACAAGAACAGATCGAGCTGGCGTTTTACTTTAAGAGCAAATCGAGCCAGGACGCTGGTTTCGGCCTCGCCCTCAAGGCGCGAGGCTCGCGCGCCGACCGCCGAGAATTCCGCGGCGACGAAAAAGCCATTGGTCGCAACCAGCCCGAGTGTGGCCGCCACCTTCCAGACGATGCTCACAAAGGGCCTTTGTACCCGAATCGCGGCGAAGCTGACAATCCTCTTTGCCAAGCATCACAATGATGCAAAATCGCCAATTTTTGCGATAATTGAGCCGTCGCATGCTATGGGGCGGCGACCCAATCTACATTTCACAGCCGATCAGGGTGGAGCGCGCGATGGCCAGCTATTGGCTCAAGCACAATTCGAATTCTTTGGCCGAAGGTCCTTACAACGCCAGCCAGCTCAAAGCCATGGCGGCAGCGGGTCAGATTTCGGCAGAGGCATTGATTTCCAACGACCGCGAGAAGTGGACGCGCGCGACGCAGGTCAAGGGATTATTTCCATCTCCCACCGCGCCGGCGCCGACAATTCAGCCAGCGCCCATCCCGGCGCCGCCGCCCGATCTCGCGCCACCTCCAGCTCCGTCGCCGACTCCCGATGCATACGATGTTCAGGAACCGGAGCCGCCTCCGGTGCCACCGCCGGGGGCATTCAACGCAGGTGTGCCAGGTCAGGCCATTAATCCAGTGCAGCTCGCGTACGCAGGCGGCTACGGAGTCGGCGGTTTCAGTGGCTATGGCGTCGTCGGGCAAGTCCGAAATGTGAAATGGTTTTTGGTCACGGCTATTATCGTCGTGGTTCTCCTGATCATTTCGCAGGTGCTCAGCGGTGCAAGCCAGGTTTTCTTCGCGCAGCCGCGCACCACCAGTTTCACGCCACGAAGCTCGCGGTTGGGATCAAGGAGTGCGTCCGCGCCTGGACAACTCGCTGCCGTCGCCGCCACAGGCGCCCTCAGTTGCTTTAGCGAACTGGTACTCCTTGGAATGGTTATCTATTGGCTGGTTTGGATCGGTACGATCCATAGTGAGCTTCGCGCATTCAATGCCGCGGAGTTTCCCACCTCACCGGGAATGGCCGTCGGATTTTGTTTCATCCCATTTTTCAATTTGTATTGGATTCCATCGATGATGTACAAGGCCGCCACTGGAATCGATCGTCATCTGGGGGGCAGCCGCATCTCACCGAAGCAGGTGCTGGTATTCCACATCCTCGCGATCGTCCCAGGCTGCTGCCTGGGACTTGGCCTGATTTTTTACGCGTTGGCGATGATGGAAGTGCAGAAGGGCCTTAATGAGTTGTGGACGCGATACAGTGTCCACAGCGCGCCACCATCAATTCCCGCCGTTTGACAATTGGAAGGCTCACAACCGTTATTCAATCTTGATGATCTGCGCCCCCAGCTTGTCCATTAATTCCTTCACCAGCGGCTCCGATTCTCGAAGCGAAGCAACAAGATCGGGCGTAACCTTGATCGTCGGCGTGGGCGGCGCGGTCGGTTCGACGCGTTGCGGTTCGCTCCGCGTAGTAGTGGGCGGGGCCGTCACCGGCGTGCCGTTCGCTGGGGCAGATTCAGCAGATGGCGCTTCGGCATCGATCTCAAATTTCACGCCGATCTTCTGATTGATTACCCGGCTGATTGCCTCTCGAACGACTTCCTTCTTGCCGTTCTTCTCCCAGTTCAGGACAAACGTTTCATGCAGGGGAGAAAAACGCAGAACCGCCCGATCGTCTTCAATAGCGACGAGGCGTCCCTGAGCAAAAAGCGAGTGAAGCCCCGGCCCCTGTGCGGTCAGCAATTTCAGGCAGGCCTTCCACACCGCCGGCAGGTTGGACGGATCCACAGATTCGACGTTTGATTCGACCGCAGGGGCAACCGGCGCTGAATTCACCGGGGCGGCCGACTGTGCGCGATGCTGCGCGAGAAGCGTGGAGAGTGATGGGCCAGAGTTTCCCTCCCAGACTTTGCCGGGGCGCGGCAGATCGTCATCCTCTTCTTCGCTCGACGGTGCAGAGGAAGGATCTTCGGTCGACGAGGAAGAGGACGCGACAGCGGCTATTGATGGATCAGGCTCAAGTTTTTTTTTTGCGCCGCCATCGTAGCAGCGGGGCGGGGCGATGCTGATTTTGGCCCGCCTCCAGCTTGCCCATCCACGCGATTGAGTAATTGCTCGATCGAAGAGAACTGGTCGGCCAATGCCATGCGCACGAGTGTCGCATCGAGCAGCGCTCGGCCCGCCTGCGATTGGCGAATCGTGCGGCGAAGCTCTTCCAGAACCGTAATGTCTTGCGTTAGCGCCGCAGGATCGAACTGCTGGGCCTGCGATTGCAAATCCTTCGTTGACAATCCCGGCGCTTCGACCAGATTCGATTCCACGCCACACGTACGAACAATCAGCAAATTCCGCAGGTGATCGACCAGAGCCGCGATCAGGGTGTCGGCCGACATCCCCGACTGAATCATCTGGTCGCTTTGCGTCAGGACCTGTTTCACGTCGCCCTTGCCGATCGAATCCGCCAGATCGAAAAGCAACTGTGCCCGCGGCAGCCCGAGCAACTGCTCGACCATTTCAAGCGTCAAGTGTTTTTCACCGATGCTCAGCAGCCGATCGAGCAGCGAAAGTGAATCGCGCATGGAGCCGGCGCCCACTTTAGCTACCATTTGAAGGGCCGCGTCGTCGGCTTCGATTTTTTCCGCTTTGCAGATGGCCGCCAGATGATCGGCAATCTCCCGCGACGGAATGTTGCGGAAATCAAACCGCTGGCAGCGCGACAAGATCGTCGGCAGCACCTTTTCCGGCTCGGTCGTCGCCAGGATGAACTTCACGTGACTCGGCGGCTCTTCGAGCACCTTGAGCAACGCATTAAAGGCGTCCTTCGTCAGCCCATGAACTTCGTCGATGATGTAAATTTTGAAGCGGGCGCGAGCCGGACGGAACTGAGCATTGCTGATGACGTCGCGGATGTTCTCGATGCCGCGGTTGGAGGCGGCATCAATTTCGATCACGTCAATATCGTCGCCGCGGGCGATCGCCAGGCAGGAGTTGCACTTATTACAGGGAACAGCGGTGGGGCGGTCAGACGATTCGCAGTTAAGCGCCTTGGCCAGGATTCGGGCCATCGACGTTTTGCCAACGCCGCGCGTGCCGCAGAAGAGATACGCATGCGCGACCCGGCCTGATTCGATCGCCTTTTTCAATGTCTGCGCAACGTGATCCTGCCCGATGACTTCATCGAAGGTTCCGGAACGATAGCGGCGGGCGAGGACGGTATACGACATATCAAATCATCTTACGCGCGATCAAAAGGATTTTTGCGTGACGCTGAGGGGCCGAGTGTAGCAGAGCGCGCCAAGAGCGCAAAGCCATCGCGATGGATTCGACGCCGCCAACTCGTCGCATGCTGCCAAATGCCTGATGGCACAGTGATTGCCGCTCAAAAAGCCACGATTGAAAAGGAGAAAGAATGGATCAGAGCAACGGACCTGTCGATCAGGCCGCCCCAAAGTATGTGAATCGAACGGGCGAAGGGCCGCTGGATATTCAAGGCGCAGAAGCTTCCGAACTTCCTGACAAAGGGCGCGGCAGCGTCGATACCGATCGCGGCAAACAAGCCGCTCGCAAACTGCCGGGTCAAACAGGTGGCCTTGGCGGCGACGGTGATGATGTCGGCATCGCAGCCGAGCCCGATATCGCGGATGCTCGCGATCATGGCGGGCGGAAGCATAACTGAGTCTTTACCTTTTGAAGATCGGGACGTAGCTTGTCGCGGGAATGGAAAACGCGACGCTGTACGCCCCTTGGCGGATGGAATACATCCGTGGCCTGATCAAGCCGGCTGCGGATGAGGGCTGCTTCATCTGCGATGCCGGCGCTAGCACAAACGAAGAGCAGAAACGCCAGCGGCTGGTGCTATGGACCACGCCGAGCGTCGTAGTGTTGATGAATCGATATCCGTATGCGAATGGCCATCTGCTGGTGGCTCCCCGCGCGCATAAGCCCGATCCGGAATTGCTCGATGAAGCCGAGCAACTGGAATTGTCGCAGCAGATCACCGAAGGCGTGAAGCTGTTGCGACGAGCTGTGTCCGCGCAAGGATTTAATATCGGCCTGAATCTCGGCCGGTGCGCTGGCGCCGGTGTCCCCGGGCACCTCCACTGGCACATCGTCCCCCGCTGGGCCGGCGATGTGAATTTCATGGGCGTCGTCGGAGAAGTCCGCGTCATTCCGCAAGCGATTTCAGAACTCTATAACGAGCTACTGCGCGTGCGCGCGGAAATGACTTCCAAATGACCCGCGTGACTTTTCATTAATACTGATAGGTGAACCAAGTCAGATAACCCAATCCCGTCAGCATCGCGATGCCGACGAGAACGCGAATGGTTCGACTTCGGGGAATGAATATTGCGATCGAGATTGCCAGCAGAGACACGACGAGCCATGCAACTGAAGCTCGCAAATGTCGAACAAGCGGAATTAACAGAACCTGGGAACCGATAAGAATCGCTTCAGCCGTTCCCAGACGATCTGCACGCTTCATGGATCGATATCGTATCGAGCTAGAACGGGCTCTGACAGCACCCGATCGCATTCACTTGAAGGTTCCGCCTCTCGATTCGCAACATCGCTTCGTGTAACCTCCACCGCAACCGAATCTTGAAATCTAGCTCTGGAGAACCGTTCATGCCTCGCTCGCGCCAGCAGATTTGTGAATCAGCCAGCACCCAATTGACCGCGGCCCTTCCCTCACTGGGCAAAGTCAAAGCGACCATTGGCATCGACGGATTCGTGGATGAAATCATCGCGGTCGTGGACAAGCGCACCGATCCGACCAGCTTCGACGCGATCCCAACGATTGACACGTTCGGTAAGAAGATCGTTCGAGCCGCCGGTCAATCCAGCAATTATGAGCTGGTCGTCAAGCAGATGAAGCTTGGCGGAAATGGGCCCATCATGGCCAACGCGCTCGCGGCGGCCGGCCTCGGCGTCACCTACATCGGCTGCGTGGGGTACCCGACGCTGCATCCGGTCTTTGCCGAGCTGGCGCGCCGCGCGGAAGTGATCAGCATCGCCGAGCCCGGACATACCGACGCGCTCGAGTTCAGTGATGGGAAGCTCATGCTCGGCAAATATGCCGGGATGAATGATGTCACCTGGGAAAACCTCGTCGCCCGCGTCGGGCGCGACAAGCTTAAGACGATGATTCACGATGCGCAGCTCGTCGGATTCGTGAACTGGACCATGCTGCCTTATCTCACGCAGGTCTGGCGGAAACTGCTGGAAGAAGGATATCTCGCCGGCGGCGACAAGCGCCGGCTCTTCATGGTCGATCTGTGCGATCCGGAAAAACGTAAAGCCGAAGACATCCGCGATGCGATGAACCTGCTGACGCGCATGCAGGAGCAGGTGGACATCGTGCTGGGATTGAATTTGAAGGAATCTACTACGATTGCCGAGGTCATGGGGTTGCCGGTTCCAACCGATCCGGAAGCTTCGATCGAGCAATTGGCGGTGGAAATCCGCCAGAAACTCAAGCTCGCCTGCGTCGTGGTTCATCCGCGCCGCGGGGCCGCGGCAGCGACCTCTTCCCAGAGCGCACGCTTCGCCGGCCCGTTTGTCGCGCAGCCAAAAATCAGCACCGGCGCCGGCGACCATTTCAATGCCGGCTTCTGCCTGGGCCGTGTGCTGGGCCTCGGGTTGGAAGAAAGTCTCTGCTGTGGCGTCGGCACCAGCGGTTATTACGTGCGAACTGCGAACAGCCCAAGCGCGGCGCAGCTCGCAGAATTCATCGCAAAGCTTCCTGAGCCGGAAATCGCCTGAGTGCTACCGGTAGCAAGAGATCTCAGCCTGCTTTGCTGCTGCGGCCTTCCTGATCAAGGATGGGCGTGACCACCGGCTCCCCGTGTTCTATGTTCGATGCCACGACAGCTGCCATGGCTTCTCTCACATTGCGAACACACTGGGCGATGGTTCGGCCATCGGCCATGGCACCCGGCTCCTCAACGCCTTGCCCATACCATTCCCCATCCTCGCGCCACAACATGATGCGATATCGAGCTGCAATGGGCTTGGCGCGATCAAGCACGGTTCGACTCAACCGGCGGGGCTCACGGGGCCTTTTGGGCTTTTTTGAAGTAGACATATTTCACCATACCGTGATGCACCGGCACGCTCAGCGGTCGCACTCCAGCTTTTCTGAAGATGTGATGCGAGCCGCTGATGTCGGTTAATAAATAACCTTTGCTCTCCAGCAGCTTCCGCACCTCCGCGAACCTCACCGGGCTGGGCATGACAAATTATACTCAAGCCCCGCGGCCGCTCCAAGCGCGTCACCACGTTTCGCGTCACCGCGCACACCACACAAATGCGTCTGCAGCGGCTTGAAATCAACGCTCTGGGCAAGAGCGCTGGCCAATTATTTCCCCGCCCTCGTTGACGATTACTACGGCACCGTCCTATCCTACAGAACATGAGTCCGTCCTCATGTTTTTCTTTTTGCGCGCATGGGCGGCGTATGCATTCGTGGAAAAGCTGGAATATCGGCCTGCTTTTATTGAGCGTGGTCGGCGGATGCACCGTCGGACCCAATTATCACACGCCGCGCACTCCGCTCCCGGCGCGATTCAGCGCAACCACTCAACCCGCGACAACACAAGCGGCCACGCAACCCGCCCCGGTGGAAGTGGATCTCACGCGTTGGTGGCAGACCTTCAACGATCCAGCACTCAACCGGTTGATCGACGAGGCGATCGCCCGCAATCTCGACGTGCGCCTGGCCAATGCGCGAATCCGCGAAGCCCGCGCTCAATTGGAATTCAATCGAGCCGCCCTCTTCCCAACCGCCGATTCCTCGGCCTCCTACTCGCGTAGCCTGTTCAGCAAGAATGCCTTTGCGCCAATCGCTACATCCAGCGGGCAAACCTCAGGCGGAACCGGCGGCACCACCGGGACCGGCGGAACGACGGGCACGGGAAACACAACCGGTTCGAATGGCTCGACGAACACCCCGTTTTCGCTGGGCCGGACCAATCTTTATCGAGCGGGCTTCGACGCGGGATGGGAAATCGACGTCTTCGGCGGCACCCGCCGCGCCATCGAAGCGGCGCAATACTCATTGCAGGCCCAAGTCGAAGCCCGCCGAAACACGCTCGTCACGCTTCTCTCTGAAGTGGCGCAAAACTACATCATCCTCCGCGGCCTCCAGCACGAAGAGCAGGTCGTCCGCAACAATCTCGAAGCCCAGCGATCTACGCTCAATCTTCAGCAAGTCAAACTGCAAGCAGGGCTGACGAATAACCTGACGATCGCTCAGGCCCAGGCATTAGCCGCCAGCACCGAATCGGAGCTTCCCACACTCGATACGCAAATTCAGCAGACGATTCAGCGGCTGGCCGTGCTGCTGGATCGCGATCCGACAAGCATTGAAAGTGAATTGAAAGGCCCGGCAGACATTCCGGTCGGCCCGCCATCCATTCCGCCTGGCCTTCCATCTGATCTCGTGCGCCGCCGGCCAGATGTGCGCCAAGCCGAGCGGCAGCTTGCCGCCGCGACCGCTAACATTGGCGTCGCAAAAGCTGATTTATTTCCCAAGTTCAGCCTGACCGGTTCACTCGGGCTTGAAAGTCTTCAGCTTAAAACTCTGGCCAACAGCGCAAGCGCCTTTTGGTCATTTGGGCCGACCGTGAGCTGGCGCATCTTTGATGCCGGACAGATCTGGGCCAACGTCCACGTTCAGAACGCGCGCCAGGAAGAGGCGCTGATTCAATATCGTCAGGCGATCATCCAATCGTTGGCCGATGTTGAAAACGCCTTGACAGCCTACAACCGTGAGCAGGCGCGCAACAGCTCGCTACGGGGGGCTGTTGAAGCAAACCGCCAGGCGGTCGCTCTCTCCAAGCAACTCAACGAAGCCGGCGTGGTGGATTTCCTGAATGTGCTGACGGCACAGCAATCGCTTTATCAATCGGAAGATCAGCTCGCGCAAAGCGATCAGACGGTATCGACCGATCTCATTGCCCTCTACAAAGCCCTCGGCGGCGGGTGGGAAACCACCGAGCAGGCGGTTTCGGCGCGATAAGGGAACCTCAATGACTTTTCACGGTTTACTTGGGTCTGCAATTATTTTGACTGCCATGGTCGCCATCGGCTGCGATAAACCGCAGCCAAAGCCACCGCAGGAGCCGCCCACGGTGACTACCAGCCGGCCGGTCGAGCGCGAAGTGGTGCAGTGGGATCAATACAGCGCGAATCTTTCTTCCCCTGATACGGTCGACGTCAAGGCACGCGTCAGCGGCCTGATCATGTCCGCTCCGTTTAAGGAAGGCGCATTGGTCAAGAAAGATCAGGTGCTTTTCAAAATCGATCCGGCTCCGTTCAAAGCCGATCTGGATAGCAAAAATGCCGCCGTCGCCCAGGCCAAGTCGATGGAGGACCAGGCCAAGGTCCATCTCGATCGGTACGCGAAAGTTGTTGGTACGCAAGCGATTTCCAAAGATGACTACGACGCCGCCAACGCGGCGTACGAAGAAGCGGTCGCCTCCTACAACGCCGCCAAAGCTTCTGCGGAAACCGCCCAGCTCAATTTGGAATGGACCGATGTAAAGGCCCCCATTTCCGGGCGCATCAGCAGGATGAATGTGACGGTCGGCAACCTAATTAATGGCGGCTCGGGTCAAGCGACGCTACTGACCACGATTGTGTCTATCGATCCGATGTATTGCTACGTCTTCATTCCGCAAAACGCGGCGCTGCGATATCAAAAGCTCGCACTCGCGGAAAAGCAGGCCAACGTCGCCGGCGCGAAAATTCCCTGCTATCTGCAACTGCAGGATGAAACCACCTTCTCCCACCCGGGCGTGATTGATTTTGTCGATAACCAGGTGGATGTGAACACGGGAACGGTTCAAATCCGCGGAGTATTTCCCAATCCTAATGGACTGCTGACGCCGGGGTTGTTTGTCATGATGCGCATTCCCGCCAGCGGGCGCTACAAAGCGATTTTGATCCCTGACAGCGCGGTCAATACGAATCAGAATGAGCGCTATCTTCTGGTCGTCGGCCCAGACAACACTGTGCAACTGCGGCCGATCAAGCTGGGCGCCCTGTTCGGAACTTTGCGGGCCATCGAGAGCGGGTTAAATGGTGACGAACAAGTGATCGTCAGCGGTGTGCAGTTCGCCCGACCCGGCGGAAAGGTAAATCCACACGAGCAGCCAATCTCGGAGCAGTCGCTGGCGGAGCTGGAAAAAATCATCAGCGGCTCGCCTGCCACGCAGGCGGCTGCAATGACCTTGCCGGAAACTCAGCCCGATTCGCAACCATCACAACCGGAGGCGGGCCAGTGAGTATCGCGCACTTTTTTATCGATCGTCCGGTATTCGCGATCGTGCTGTCGATCGTCACGATCATCGCCGGCGCGATCGCGGCATTTGACCTGCCGATCGCGCAATACCCGGAAATTGCGCCGCCGACGGTGACCGTCAGCACAAGTTATCCCGGCGCCAATGCGGAAACCGTCGCCAAGACGGTCGCGACGCCGATCGAAGAGCAGATCAACGGCGTCGAAAACATGCTCTACATGTCCAGCCAGTCGACCAACACCGGCAACATGAACCTGACGGTGACCTTTAAGGTCGGCACGAATCTGGACGTGGCGCAGGTGCAGGTGCAGAACCGCATGGCGATCGCGCTGCCTTCGCTGCCTGATGAAGTTCAGCGGCAGGGGATCATCGTCAAAAAAGCCTCGCCCGACATTACGCTGGCCATCGCGTTTTATTCGCCCGACTCGTCACACGACATGCTGTACATTAGCAACTACGTGACGCTGCAGCTTCGCGATCAGATCGCGCGCCTGCCGGGCGTGGGTGATATCACGATCTTTGGCGCCCGCGATTATTCGATGCGCCTCTGGCTGGATCCCGACAAGCTTGCCGTCCGCAACATGACCGCCGGCGACGTGGTCAATGCCGTACGCGAGCAGAACGTGCAGGTGGCCGCCGGCGTGATCGGCGGGCCGCCGCTGCCCAAAGGTAAAGTCGCATTTCAGTACACGCTCAATGCACAAGGACGTCTGACCGAGCCCGATCAATTTGGCGACATCGTCGTGAAAGTCGGAAACGACGGGCGAATCACCCGGCTCAAAGACATCGGGCGCGTCGAACTGGGCGCTGCCGACTACAGCACCTCCAACGACTACAACGGCCATCCTGCGGTTGGCCTGGCCGTCTTCCAATTGCCCGGCACCAACGCCATCAGCACTGCCAACATCATCTACGCCAAGATGAAGGAGCTCAAAAAGGGCTTCCCGCCCGGCCTTGATTACGCCATCGCTCACGACACGACCACCTTCGTCCGAGACAGCCTGCATGATGTGATCGGGACATTGTTGATTGCCGTCGGGCTGGTGGCTCTCGTGGTGCTGATCTTCCTGCAAAGCTGGCGCGCCTCGCTGGTGCCGATCCTGGCCATTCCAGTTTCGCTGGTCGGCACGTTCGCGGTCATGTGGATCGTCGGCTTCTCCATGAACATGTTGACGCTGTTCGGCCTCGTCCTCGCGATCGGCATCGTCGTGGACGATGCGATCGTGGTGGTCGAAAACGTACAGCGCTGGCTCGAGGAAGGCCTCCATCCGCGCGCGGCGGCCTACCGCGCCATGACCGAAGTCACGCCGGCCGTTATCGCGATCGCGTTCGGTCTCTCCGCGGTCTTTATTCCCGTGGCTTTCATTCCCGGTATCACCGGCCGGTTCTATCAGCAGTTCGCGCTGACGATCGCCTTCTCTACATTGCTGTCCGCCTTCAATTCGCTCACGCTCAGCCCGGCCCTCTGCGCGCTGCTGTTGCGGCCGCATGCCGCCAGGCAGGATTGGCTCACGCGCGGCTTCAATTTTGCCTTCGGCTGGTTCTTCAATCTCTTCAATAAAGGCTTCGACTTCACCAATCGGTGGTATGTTCGATCGTTGCATTATGTGATTCGCTTTGGCGTCATCTCGCTGCTCGTGTATGGCGGACTCGTTTACCTGGGCTATCGGATTTTCAAGGTCGTTCCCACCGGCTTCATCCCAGTGCAGGACCAGGGCTACCTGATGGTCAACGTGCAGATGCCCGATGCCTCGTCGATTGATCGGACCGACGCGGTCATGAAGCAACTGACCGACATCGCGATGAAGACGCCGGGCATCTCCGACGCCTTCTCTGTCTCCGGCTTTTCGATTTTGTCCCGCGCCAATTCATCGGCCGCAGGCCTGGTGTTCATGCACCTCAAGCCCTTTGGCCAGCGCGCCGGCAAGGCCAATCTGTCGGCCGACGCCATCGCGGCCAACCTCCAGCAAAGATTCGCCGCCGTAGAAGGAGGCCAGGCGATGGTCCTGCTCCCGCCACCGGTGCATGGCATCGGTAGCTCCGGTGGTTTCACCTTGCAGGTGGAAGACCGCTCGGGCCAGGCGACGCCGCAGGAGCTTCAGAAAGCAACGGATGAATTAATTGCCGCCGCACGAAAACGTCCCGAGCTCGGGCCGCTCTTCTCGACCTTCCGCGCCAGCGTTCCGCAAATCTACATCAATGTCGATCGCGTGAAAGCCAAGAAGCAGAATGTCGCCGTCACGGATGTGTTCCAGGCGCTGCAGGTTTACCTGGGCGGTCTTTACATCAACGACTTCAACTATCTCGGCCGAACCTGGCACGTGATGGCGCAGGCCGATGCGCCCTTCCGCGCCACCGCCGATCAGGTCGCGCGCCTCAAGACGCGAAATAGCGCCGGGCAAATGGTGCCGCTGGGCGCGGTGGCCGATCTGAAGGACATCATCGGCCCGGATCGTCTCCAGCGGTACGACCTGTATACGTCGGCCGACATCAATGGCAGTTCCGCCCCCGGCTACAGCAGCGGCCAGGGAATTGCCGCCATGGAAGATGTCGCCGACAAGACGCTCCCCAAGGGCTTCGGCTACGAATGGACCAACCTGGCCTACCAGGAAAAGGAGGCCAGCGGCCTGGCCTTCCTGGTCTTCCCGCTCTGCGTGCTGTTCGTCTGGCTCACGCACTCGGCGGAGTATGAAAGCTTCGCGCTTTCAACCGCCATCATACTGATCGTTCCCATGTGTCTTCTCTGCGGCATCGCAGCCGTCTGGGCAAGACATATGGAAAACAACATTTTCACGCAGATCGGATTCGTGGTGCTGGCTGGAATGAGCGTCAAAAACGCGGTGCTCATCGTCGAATTTGCCAAGCAGCAGCAGGAGCATCATCCCGGGATGAAAGCCCACGCCGCGGCCATCGAAGCCTCGCGCCTGCGCCTGCGGCCGATTCTCATGACCAGCTTCGCCTTCATCTTCGGCGTCATTCCGCTGATCACCGCCACCGGCGCGGGCGCCGAAATGCGGCAGGCCCTGGGCACCGTCGTCTTCTTCGGAATGATCGGCGTGACCTTCTTTGGCGTGTTTTTAACACCGGTCTTCTATACGTCGATCCGGTGGCTCACGCGCGATCGCCCCATGCACCATCCCGAGCCGATTCGAAATATCGCAGCGCCGGTCAGCGCCGGGGGAAATGGAGCTTCGGAGAACGGGGGAAATGGTGCGCATTCATAGAACCTGAATTGGTGGCGCGATGTTTAGCGGGCTCGCAAGCGAGGACTGCTGAACTTGGAGACTGCGCTCTCACCCCGGTAACCGCGCCTGCAGATACGCGTTCAAAACCGCGTTGAACTCTTCGATGATCCACCCACGATCCTCCGCTTCCGCCTGCGCATAAAGCGCCATCATCCCACGATTGATCTGCATCACCACTGTTGCAATAGTCATCGCTTTATTCTGCGAGAGGCGCGGGCTATGCGATCGCAGTAGACTCACAATCGACAACCGATGCCGTTCCCGCGCCGCGGGAATCCGGGTCTTGGGAGGTGCTTCCGAAAGCGGCAAAAAAGCCGGGTGGCTCCGCACAAATTCCACCATCAACTCCACCAGCCGCTCCACAAGTTGCTTGAGCGTCAATTCACTTGCTTGAATCACCAGCGGCGCCCAGGCCTGCTCATAATCCGACGCATATTGCGTGCGCAGCGCGCGGGCGAGCGATTCTTTATTTGGGAAGAACTGATACAGCGACCCAATCGGCGCTCCGGCGCGTTTGGCGATGGCGCTCATCGTTGCCGCGTCGTAGCCGACCATGGCAAATTCGCTCGCCGCCGCCTGCACCAGTGCGGCCACCCGCCGCTCCCCGCGTTTTTGTCGAGGAATCCGCCGAGGTGATGTTGATGTTCCCGCTCGCGTCATGAAGGCCCGATTGAAACATGAGTGTACACTCATGTTTTGCGCATCGCCAGTGCGCAACGATCGGAACCTCGGGATAAACGACGCTGAGAATGTCGCGCTTTTTCGCCGGGCTTTCGCCCCAGTCGCTTGCGCCTTCGCGACCCGATGCGCTGAATCCGATCGCAGAATGGTCCGCGAATGCGCAAGCGAGTATCGAAAAGTCACCGGCGGTCGGAGTGCGTCGTCTGCAGCGAAGAATCCCCTTTTTCTGCTTATCTCAGCAGCGCCTGCGCACCGTCGATCCAGACCGGTGTTCCGGTGATATGGCTCGACGCATCGGACGCCAGGAACAGCGCCAGCTTCGCGACATCGTCGGCGGACCCAGGTTTGTTGTGCAGCGGGATGTCGCGCTCGAATTTGCCTTTGATCTTGACCTTATCGACGTTGCGCTTCTGCGTGTTGTCTTCGATTTCGGTGTCGATCGCGCCGGGGCAGATTGCATTGATGCGGATGTTGCTCGGCCCCAGCTCGACCGCCAGCATCTGCACCATCGCAAGCTGCCCGGCCTTGCTCACCGCATACGCAGTCGCGCCGGAGTTGGCGAAATAGCGCGTGCCATTAATGCTTGAGGTGACGATGATCGCGCCGCCACCGGCTTTTTTCAGATGCGGGACGGTGTAGCGGATCGTCAGAAAGGTGCCGCGCAAATTGACGTTGAGCGTGCGGTCCCATTCCTCCGGCGTCAGGTCATCGATCGGCGCCTGCACTCCGTTGATGCCCGCGTTCGCGAACACCACATCCAATCGGCCAAAGCGCTCGACGACTTTTGCGACAGCGGACGCAACCTGCAGAGGATCTGACACATCCGCCGTTAGCGCGAGCGCAGAATCGCCGATCTGCTTTGCCGTCTTTCCAATTTCCGATTGTGTATCGCTGAGCACGCCGACCTTCGCGCCCGATTTCGCGAATAGGAGCGCCGCCGCTTTACCGATGCCCGAGCCAGCTCCTGTTACCAGCGCCACCTTGTCTTTTAGATCCATGAGAAATTCCTCCTGCGCCGATGTCGCGTGTGGTTTTGCAACGGGTGGGCCAAGCGGAGGGGGGATGAATTTCATTACGATGGCTGGGTTCACTTGCCGAGGACCAGCAGATGCCGCTATAGGTTGGCCTAGATGTTACACAACTAGTGTTTCCACCATGGGATATAGTTGACAAGATTTTCAACCTTTTTTGCGAAAACATATTGTTGAATTCGACGTATTAGGGTATAGTATGGTAAGGCAGTAGTGTGATTTATATTTTGGGATGCGAAGGGAAGTGCCATGAGTGATGAACAGGGCATGCGGCGGCCGGGAACGCGAGCAGCCGGGGCGGCGGCTTCAGCCGCCATCATTCGTTACGGCGCAGGAGCCCCTCGCGCAGCGATGCATCGTGCGGATACGAAGACGCGAAAAATTGAAAAAAGTGATGCAATATGATGCAAAACGATGCATTCGCGGTGGTGCATTATTGCGGCGGTCATCGCGTAACTCCAACACAGAACGGTGTTTGTGTCCACTGCGTGAGATAGATCACCATGCATCACCTTCGAAAACATCAAAAAATGGTGCGTTTTGGTGCATTTTGGTGCACGGCCGGCGCGAAACCCCAAAATTCGGCAAATTTCGGGGGTTCAGCGCCTCAAACGATGCACCATGAAAGCGTGAAAGAGTGGTGCATTTGGTGCATCGCGATGCATGCAGTCATGCCTGCGGAGGCAAAAAGCCTTGGGTTGACATTTCGACGCCAAACTGTCAGTCTGTGCGTGGCGTTAGTGTGCCTCACCCAAACAAATCGCACATGGGGCGCTGGTAGACGAGTGTCTGCCGATTGAGATTGTTATGTCCGAATCACTTCAACACCGTATTCTTTCGCACGTCAAATCTGAACGATATCGCCCGCAGCGGCCGCGTCATCTGGCCCGCGAGCTGAACCTGACCGACGAAGAAAATTATCACGCTTTCCGGGATGCACTGCGCGAACTGATGGATCAGGGGCGCGTTGTTCTGGGCGCACGCGGGGCCATCATGGTTCCCGGGCAGGCGACGGCACGCGATCAGTTTGTCGGCACCTACCGGCATAATCGCCGCGGGTTTGGCTTTGTCGTTCCGACCGATCCGACGAGCCACGAGGACCTTTACATTCCCGGAGGCGAGAACGCCGGCGCCATGACCGGGGACGTCGTTCGCGCCAAGATCACCAGCCGCGGCCAGCGCGATGGCAAGGCTATTTACAGCGGCCGGATCGTCGAGATCGTCCAGCGATCGCAGAAGCGCTTTGTCGGCACGCTCGCCCGCAATGGCCAGCGCTGGAGCGTGCTGCCTGATGGCAATGCGTTTACCGATCCGATCCAGGTGCCGGATGCAGCTTCGCGGCATATCAAGCCGGGCACGAAGGTGGTCGTCGAGCTGACTTCTTATCCGGATGAATTAGGTTCGACTGTGCAGGGCGTCATCACCGAAGTGTTGGGAAAAGCCGGCGAAAAAGATGTCGATCTGCGAACGGTCATCATCCAGCATAATCTGCCTGACAGCTTTCCCGAAACGGTTCTCGCCCAGGCCCGGCAAGCGATCGACACCTTCGATCCCCAGGAAGAGCGCAAGCGACGCCTGGATCTTTCGGATGACGTGATCTGCACGATCGATCCGGTGGACGCCAAGGACTACGACGACGCAATCAGCCTGCGGCAGCTTGATTCAGGGCTTTGGGAACTGGGCGTGCATATCGCGGACGTTTCATATTTTGTGCCGACGGGAACGGCGCTGGACGAAGAAGCCTCGCAACGCGGCAACAGCGTTTACTTCCCGGGCTTTGTCATTCCGATGCTGCCGGAGATTTTGAGCAACGGCGTTTGCTCGCTCCAGGAAGGCGTGCATCGGCTATGCAAAAGTGCCTTCATCACCTACGACGATGATGCCCGGCCCATCTCCAGCCGATTTGAAAACACCGTCATTCAAAGCCGAAAACGGCTGCGCTATGAAGAGGCGCAGGCGATTATCGATCGCGCACAGGTTGTTCCACATCCGGATGGGCCCAAGTCGGTTGAGGAATATCCGCCGGAAGTCGTGCAGCTTCTGGACAACATGAATCAGCTTGCCCGCCGGCTGCAAAAGCGCCGCGTCGCCCAGGGGCAAATCGTTCTCGATTTGCCGACGGTCGATCTAAAGCTGGACGAAGAGGGGAAGGTGGTCGATGCGGTGCCGGAGGATGAAAGCTTCACGCATACGCTGATCGAAATGTTCATGGTCGAGGCGAATGAAGCGGTCGCGCGGCTCCTGGATTCGATGGATGTGCCATTTTTGCGGCGCACGCATCCGGAGCCGGAATTGAATGATTCCGAGCGGCTGCGGGCGTTTGTGCAGGTTTCGGGTTTTAAACTGCCGAAGACTCTGGATCGACATGCACTTCAATCACTCTTGGCAACCGTTCGCGGCAAGCCCGAGTCGTATGCGATCAATCTGGCGGTGCTCAAGAGTCTCACGCGGGCGGAATATTCGCCGGAAGTAATTGGGCATTATGCATTGGCGAGTGAGCACTACTGCCACTTTACTTCACCGATCAGACGGTATGCCGATCTGACGATTCACCGATTGCTCGACCGATATTTCGAGGCGCGCGATCGCATGCCAGGCAAAGCGCGCAAGGGCGGCCGGCGCGAAGTGCGCGTCGCACTTGGCGATGTTCCGACGCATGATGATCTGGTGGAAGTCGGCCGGCATATCAGCTTCACCGAACGGCGTGCTGATGATGCGGAAAAAGAACTTCGGCAGATCAAACTGCTCGAGCTTCTGGGCCGACACATCGGCGATGAATACACCGGCGTCGTCACCAGCATCACCAACTTCGGCGTCTTCATCCAGATCCAGCAGTATCTGATTGAAGGGCTGATTCGATACGAGAATCTGCTGGATGACTGGTGGGATGTGGATGAACGGGCCGGCATCATTCGCGGCCAGCGCTCGGGGCAGCGCATCGGCATCGGCGACGTCTGCAAAGTTTATATCGTGCGCGTGGATGCGGCTCGGCGCGAGCTGGACTTGGCTATCTCAGAATTAGTCGGTCGCGCGCGGCGAGCCACCACCGGCGCAGCGACAGCCGCTCCAAATCAGCCCGCAAAACCCAAGCGCGGCAAAAAGCATGAGAAGCATGTCCAATCTCATCAACAGCGCGGCGGCTCAAAGCGAGGCGGATTTAAGAAGCAGCGAAGCTTCCGCCGGCGAGGCAAACGGTGAGAATCCGATTCGACAGCTCTTTCGGGACAGGATGTGGAAAAGTTGGATCGTCTGGATGCGAGGCAGATGATGGGCGGGGAGCTAGTGTCAGGGCGATGCGATATGAAACTGAGGCCGTCACGAAAGTCAGAATGTCGGACAGAGCGGCGTCAGATTCACCAACAACTTATGCACAATCTCAGTCCGATAATAAGAGATATAAATCTTTCCCAATCAAATCGTTGTCTCGCACCGCGAGAAGTTATCCACACTGCGCCAGGCATCATTACCACTACTAAGATCAATAAGCTTTATCTAATACAGGAACAGAGTTACAGTAGGCTTCACGATCTGATTGGAAACCTCCAGTCAGCGCAGCCAGACTTTTAGCCCGGTGGGTTTGAGAATTTGAAAGGCACTTGAATGAAAGTGATCTGCAACAGGGGGGCATTGCTTGAGGCCCTGACGGTCACCGGCAACGTCGTTGCCGCCCGAACTCCAAAGCCGGTGCTGCAATGCCTGAAGCTGACGGCGGCCGATGATCGGCTGACCGTCGCCGCGACCGATCTGGAAGTCGCCGTTCGATATGCCGACAGCCAGGTGCAGATAGAGCAGACCGGCGAAGCGCTCGTACCGGCCGACAAGCTGCGCGATATTGTGCGCGAGAGCATCGACGACACGCTCTCGATAGAAGTCACCGGCGATACAGCGCACGTGAAGGGGCAGGATGCCCACTTTAAGATTTTCACGCAAAAACCCAGTGAATTTCCACCGATTCCAGATTTCGATGGCAAGGCCGATCTGGAAATCGCCGGCGGATTGCTCAAGCAACTGATCGGGCAAACGCTTTTCGCTGCCGCGCGCGAAAGCACGCGCTATGCATTTAATGGCGTGCTCATAGTCAGCAGCGGAAAGAAGATCAGCTTTATCAGCACCGATGGCCGACGGCTCGCGCAGGCGAAGGGTGATCTGATCAGTGACAAGCTTGGGAAGGACGGCGCCAAGGCGATCGTTCCAACCAAGGCGCTGGCGCTCATTGATAAGCTGATCGACGATGCTGAGGAAACGGTCGCCATCAAAGTGCGCGAGAACCAGGTGATCTTCCACACACCCAGCGCAACGCTCACGAGCAATCTGGTGGAAGGGCAATTCCCGCCCTACGACGATGTGATTCCCAAGGATGCTGATAAGAAGATGACCGCGGCAACGGCTGATTTTCTCAGTGCCATTCGTCGCGCCGCGCTGCTGACCACCGAGGAAAGCAAAGGCGTCCGCATGGCCTTTTCCAAGAAAGGCATTGTGCTGACCAGCCGAAGCCCCGAAGCCGGCGAAGCGACGATTAATTTCCCTTGCAAGTTCGAAGGGGCCGATCTGGAAATTGGATTTAATCCCAACTTCCTGACTGATGCGCTTCGCGTGGTTGACAATGACGAAATATCGCTGGAGTTGACCGCGCCAAACCGACCTGGACTGTTGCGGGGCGGCCAGAACTTCCTCTACGTGATTATGCCCGTGAATCTGCAGTAAGGATTACAAGGGACTCAAAGAATTGTCCATTTACGCAGCCAAGGCCGAAGCTGAACTTCAACGCCTCTATCGCGTCAAGCAGGCGTCCGCACCAGACGATAGCACGCTTGGCCCGGAGATGATCTCCTACTTCAACCAGACGGTACAAAAGCGGCAAACCAAGCTCGGCAAAATATCTGAAGCCTGGGCGCAGCTGGTCCCTGAAACATTGCTGACTCACAGCATGATCGAGTCGTATCACCGCGGCACGCTCGTTGTTTTAGTCGATACCGCGGCTCACCTTTACGAGCTCAAGCAATTATTGCTCGCCGGCCTCGAGGATCAGCTCCTTCTGGCGTGTAAAACTTTTTCTTTGCGCAAGATCAACCTGAAGCCCGGCGGCCGGTACGACGGCAAGACGGAGCGCCCGCCTTTCAGCACACGTTCTCGCTGAGAAATAAGATTTTCTAAAAGACCCGCCATCGCGGCCTATTGCGACACTTGCGGCGGCTTTCATCCCTGCTTAACAGCATTTTTTTCGTCGCTGAGGCGGCTGGCACGGATTATGTCTATCGCTCGGCCTGAAGAACCAAAGGAAGGGTTTGAAGGCCCATGCGAAAGACATTGCGGGATCCGAATCTGCGTCGCGTTTTATCTCATGCCGCCAACTACAGGACGCTGTTGATCCTGGCCATCGTAGCCAGCCTCATCAATCTCGTTCTGATATTTGTGTTCCCATGGATCATCGGTTCGCTCATTGACCATGTCATTGCACCGGCAGGCCCAACCGATTCGGCCCACCGACTTCACAAGCTTTGGGTAATTACCTTCATAGGCGCAGGGACAGCGATTGGCTTTTCTTTCATCACATTTATCCGCGGCCACTACACGGTGAAGCTTGGGAATCGGCTGATTGCCGACCTGCGCCGCGATCTCTTTGACCATCTTCAGCGCCTTTCGCTGCACTTTTATTCCAAAGAGCGCACCGGAAGCATCGTTTCGCGCCTGATCAATGACATCCAGCAGGCCGGCAACGTCGTCAACGGTGGCGTGATCCTCGTCATCATGGATGCCGTTCAGGTGCTGTTGGCGCTGGGGCTTTTATTCGCCCTTTCCTGGCAGCTTGCGCTGGCAGTTTTTGGCGTATTGCCGCTGTACGTGCTGACGTTCCGGTTGTTCAACCATCGTGTGCGCAAGGCCAGCCGGCGCGTGCAGAGCCAGATCAGCAAGATCAGCGGCACAGTTCAGGAGAGACTTTCGGGCATCGCGCTAGTCAAAGCGAATGCAGCGGAAGCGCGCGAGCGCGAGCAATTTGTCCAGGATACTGAAGAGCATTACGGCCGCGTGGTCGAGCAAAGCGCCGTCTCGCATCTGATCGCGGGAATCAGCGAAGGGCTCGTGCACTGCGGGACGGTCGTCGTAATCGGATATGGCGGCTACCTTGCCGTCCGCGGCAATCCTCCATTCACCGCCGGCGATCTCACGCGATTCCTGGGATATCTCGGCATCATGTACGGCCCGATCCGCCGCTTTGCAGATCTGAACATCATGTATCAGCAAAGTCTGGCGGCGCTTCGGCGCGTGTTTGAAGTCTTCGACATCACGCCGAAGATCGTCGAGAAGCCAGATGCGATCGGCGGCAGCCCACGTCGAGGCGAAGTCGTCTTTCAATCAGTCACCTTTGGCTATGATGCCGATGACAGCGATGAATCGCGCGTCCGCCTCGATTCGCGCGAGAGTTCGGGCGAAGCTTTGCAGGATGATGAGTCAGCCGCATCTGAGCAACCCGCCCCGCGCGCAGCCGCTCGACGAAATAAGCTGGTGCTTCACGATCTGAATTTCAGCGTGCAAGCGGGGCAGCGCGTCGCGCTCGTCGGACCATCCGGATCGGGTAAGACCACACTCGTTTCCCTCCTTCCTCGCCTCTATGACGTCAGCGGAGGCCGGATTCTGATCGACGGGATCGACCTGCGCGATTATCGCCTTGCCCCATTGCGCGAATCGATCGCGATCGTCCAGCAGGATTCGCTGATTTTCAGCGGCACCATTCGCGATAACCTCTGCTACGGCCGACCGCAGGCCTGTGAAGCGGAAATGATCGACGCTGCCAAAGCGGCTAACGCCCACGGCTTCATTTCCAAACTTCCCGATGGCTATTACACGCAAATTGGCGAGCGCGGCGTGAACCTCTCCGGCGGCCAGCGCCAGCGACTCAACATCGCCCGCGCGCTACTCAAGAATCCCCGAATTCTCATTCTCGATGAGGCCACCAGCGCGCTCGATTCCGAAAGCGAAGCGCTGGTGCAAAGCGCACTCGATCGGCTCATGCGCGGCCGAACCTGCTTCATCATCGCGCACCGCCTCAGCACCGTGCGAAACGCGGATCGCATTCTCGTCCTTCACGACGGCCAGATTGTTGAAGACGGCCGGCACGATCAATTGCTTGCCTGCGATGGGCTGTATGCCCGGCTGGTGCGCCGGCAGTTTGGTGAGGCGCTTCCTCCGCTTACGCTCACCCAACCAGTTACAATTTCCCAACCCGCATCCGTTGCCGTCGAGGCTCCTGCTGCTGTCGCAGTAGCAGGCTAGAATCGGCCGCCGGTTCTCTCATACAATCTGCTCGAAGCTGCGCCGGGGCGCGGCCATGGCCCTGGGATTCGCTTTATCATGTGCGGCATTGCCGGCGCAGTCATCTGGGATTCACGCTATCGCCTGACGCGCGAAACTCTGTCGCGCATGTCGGCGCGCATTGCCCACCGCGGTCCCGATGGCGAGGGATATTTTCTCAATCATGAAGATGAGCCATCTCCGGATCGGCCGCAGGTAGGGCTGGCGCACCGCCGGCTGGCGATCCTCGATCCCGATCCGCGCGCCAATCAGCCCTTCACCGATCAAAACGGCCGCTGGATCATCTTTAATGGGGAAATCTACAACTTTCGCCTGCTCCGCACGGAGCTGGAGAAACTGAAACCCGATTACTCCTGGCGCACGACTGGCGACACGGAAGCGCTGCTGGTCGCGTACGACGTGTGGGGCGAATCGTTTCTCGATCGACTTAATGGAATGTATGCCTTTGCGATCTGGGATGAGCCGCGCAAGAGCCTCTTTCTGGCTCGCGATCGAATGGGGCAAAAGCCGCTGTATTACGCCGCGATTACGCGCGATGGGCGGCCCTGGCTAACCATGAGCCGGGACGAATCGATTGAAACTGACCCGTCTGCCACCGAGGTCCCGTGGAAGCAATTCATTCAGAATATCGAGCTGGGAGCGATCGCTTTTGCAAGTGAGTTGCCGGCGCTGCGCCCGCTGCCGTGGGTGAATTGGGAAGTCGATCCCGCCGCCGTCCGGACTTATTTGGGCCGCGGGTATCTTCATCCAAAAACAATTTATCGAGGCGTCGCTCAGGCGCCGCCATCTGAATGCGCCTGCTTTACTTCGAATCAGATCAGAGCGGCGACTTACTTCATCCGCAAATATGCTCCTTCCGCGCGATTGGCTGACGGCTCGCGTGTGCCTTTTGAGCCGGTTCGGCTGACGCGCGATCTGATGTTCAAGGCGGTCGAGCGACAACTCGTTTCCGATGTTCCGCTTGGATGCTTTCTCTCCGGCGGCATCGACAGCTCAATTGTCGCCGCGGTGATGAAGCAGATCGTTGGAAAGAAGCAGGAGGTACTGACATTTTCAATTGGATTTGACGATCCGCGCTACGATGAAAGCCAATATGCCCGGCAGGTTGCCGAGCGCCTGGGGACGCGGCACCACGAATTTCGCGTTAAGCCGGATGCGGCCGAGGATCTGCCGAAGCTGGCTGCCGTGTTCGGAGAACCTTTCGCCGATTCGTCGGCGCTGCCGACGCACTATCTATCGCGCGAAACCAGAAAACATGTGAAAGTCGCACTGAGCGGCGATGGCGGGGATGAACTGTTTGGCGGGTATGACCGCTACCGTGCCATGGCCATCGCGGAGCGATTCCACGCGCTGCCCGCGCCGCTTCAGATGATGATTACCGCACGGCTCTGGCAGATGCTGCCGGGCGTGCATCCGAAATCGCGCCTCACGCGCCTCAAACGGCTCCTGGCGACCCTCGCCGAGCCGGCGGCAAAAAGATATGCCGGATATGTTTCCATCTTCGATGACAAAACAATTCGCGCTCTCACCGGCGCCGAAGAGATCGACAACGGACAGCGGCAACTAATCGAAGGTTATTTTCAAGCTTTTCACAGCGATGTTCGCGCCGCGCTGGCACTTGATCGCATTACTTATCTCCCGGGCGATCTCCTGACCAAGGTGGACCGCGCCGCCATGCTGCATGCATTGGAAGTGCGCAGCCCCTATATGGATCATGAACTGGTGCAGTTTGCCTGTGGTTTGGGAACCGAGCACCTTCTCAAAGGCGGCGGGAAGCGCATGCTCCGCGAAGCTTTCACCGGCTATCTTCCCTCGTGGGTCTTCACGCGCCGAAAAATGGGATTCGCCGTTCCGATCGGCCAGTGGTTCCGTGGTGAGCTGCGCGCAATGTTGCGCGATCATCTATTCGCGGCCAATTCATTCGCGGGGGCCCACTTCAACCGAAGTGTCATCGAACGTTTGGTAGATGAACATGAAGAGCAGCGCAGGGATTGGTCGCAGCAACTCTATGCGCTGCTGATGCTGGAACTGTGGTGGTGCGGACAGAAGTGATCTCTACCTGATCACCATCACCGCAAGCGCCATCACCGCGCCATTGTTGAGCGCGTGAGCGGCAGCCGACGCGAGGATCGTTCCGCGCCATTCGCGAATTCCTGCAAGAACCATTGCGATGCCAAACAGCGCGGGAATCATCGTCCAGCCTTGGGGATGGATCGCGGCAAAGATGAGGGATGTCGTGCAGGCCGAGAGCAACCAGCCATGACCGCTCCGCAGGTAATTGAACAGCGCACCCCGGAACATCGTTTCTTCCACCAACGGCGCATAGACGCAGGCGAGAATGAAGACCATGATCAGATCGGCGCGGCTTCCCATCAATTCCTGGATCGCTGGATGCGTTGGCTGCGCCTTGGCGAGTTTGGTCAGCGACATCGCGATCCAGAAGCCAACCGCGATGATCGGGAAGCCGGTCAGGTATCCCACCCATCCCAGCGCCATTTCTCGAATGGCTCCGCGCCCCGTATGCCAGCCAAGGCCGGCTCTCCAGTAATCGCGCGGCGCCCCGCACCAGAGCGGCCAGAAGACGCCGGCCGCGGGAGGAATCAGCAGCGCCATGTAATAGATCGCCATGTGCTTCGAAAGCGAAGCGCTCATTGCATGCAGCACCACCGAGATCGCCAGGAAACCACCGATGTAAATTGCAAATGCTTCGAGAAACGTGATAGCGCGAAAAGAAGGCGGGCGGTAAGCGCGGCGAATTTTCCCATCGGCAAAGAGTATCAGGGCCACGATCAAGAGCACCAGCCCTGCCGCCAGCACGATTCCCAAAATGACCACGCTGATCGTCGATGAAAAGAAAGTCCGCTTGGCGCTGCTGAGCACCAGCGCGCGGTCTGGATTTTCAGCAGGTTGATTATGTGCAAGAGCGAGATGACCGAACCAGCCATACCGCTCGACGAGCCGATCTTTCTGTGCCGCAGTTAAGGCGTCGAGGCCTTTGCTGTAGATCGTTCGCAGCGTTTCGAGATCGTCGTGAGGGGGGCCTGTTGGCAAAGTTGGCGCGACCTCATCCAGCATCTTGTTGGCAGCCTGGTCATCCTGGAATTCGCCGCGGGCGATGGCGAGCCGCAGTTTTTCCGTGGGCGCTTTGGCGGCCTGCTCCAGTTCAGCACTAACCTGCTGCAACTGCTGAATCGTCGGATTGGCGTTGGGCGTGCCTTGGAGCAGCGATCGCGCGCCAAGGGTGAACTTCGTCCCGACCGTCAATTCAAGGATTCGGCTCTCAGAAGGGCCGTTGACCTGAGTTGCCGCCTCTTTGTAGCGGTACTGAGTGACGCCGATCATTGCGGCTGCGGATGCGAGAATCACGAGCCAGGCCAGGAGCGTTCTCCAAAGCGGGATCGGAGTAGGGGAGGTTTGATCGTGATCTTGATAGGGAATCTGCGTCATGCCACCTGCGTCAAGGAGAACGGTCTGTCACTTTACGCCAAATGTATAAACCACAACAGCGCGCGCAACGGCTCGCAAGCGAGGATCGCTAAACGTGGCTGAAGATGCGAATTAGAAATACTGAATGCTGATCGTCATCGTCGCGCCCTGCGGCGGGAGCTTGAAGAGCGCTTCCTTGAATTTTGCCTGGCGGAGCTTGGGCTTTGGGTTGTTGGTGACGCCATAGCCTTCGAGCGGCCGACCGAATGCGCCAAAATCCATTTTCCCGTTGCGATTCTCATCGTGAAGCACCGATGCCGAGTATTCGCCAGGCGGGAGCTTCGCGATAAATGTCACTGTATCCGCGTCCGCGGATTTGACCTGCCAGTTGACGGACTTTTCTTTCTGAGTTGGGAAGCCATCGGCCGTCTTGAAGACACCGAAGATCAAATCACCTTTGTGATCGCGAAGATCGGTGACTTTGATCGTTAATGGCGCCTGCGCGCCCTCGTCGGCCTGCGCTGCGGGGCGATTCATGAAGACGGCGCCGCAAACGGTCAGCAGCGTCGCGACTGCAAAGGTGGTCTTCCATCCATTACCAAATCCCGTCCTTGAACGAATGAATCGCGTCATCGCGGCCTCCGTAACTTCTTCTGCTATAAGCCAATGGACCACATTCTCGTAACTGCCGAATATCGTGTTTTCCCTCTAAATCTCTCACCAGAAAGCGAATCCATCGCAGAACTGCATTCTTTGCAGGAGCGTTGGGTTTGGCGGTTGTGAATAGCAGAATACCTCCACACTTGCAGGGAGAACCTATGCGGTCGATGTTGGCGCGTCTTTGCTTTACTCTCGTCGGACTTGGACTGGCTTCATCAGGCATGGCAGCACTCAGTGCGTCGGCCACGATGACCTCTACACAGACTGGCCCCGATACCTGGCATTACGATCTGACGCTGGATAACACTGGCACAACTCAGATCGGCACCTTCTGGTTTTCATGGGTGCCCGGCGGTGATCTGATGGCCTCTCCGGCCAGCAATATCAGTTCGCCGATCTATTGGACTGGTGTGGATACGAACCTCGGAGCCGGTGACGGGCATGCCGTCGAATGGACTGTGCTCCCGGGCTATCCGTATGCTCTTAACCCTGCGGATGTCGTCTCCGGATTTGGATTCGACAGCTCGGTTCCCCCGTCAGCTTTCGCCGGTAAGAGCCCCATCTTTTCAACGCTCGCGCTGACTACGTCCTATGTCTACATCGGTCAGGCGTTTGGAACCCCAACTGCACCCGATTCAGGCGCAGTGTTTGATGCAACGCCGCCGGCGCCAACGCCAGAGCCGGCATCACTGGGCATCCTTGGCCTCGGTGCAGGTCTGCTGCTGATGCGTCGCCGATCGAAATAAATGAGCGAATTGAAGTGCGGCCACGGAGCGATCACCACGATTGTTCCGTGGCTTTGTTTTGCGCTGCATTCGGTCCATTCCGCGGCCGAAGTGGAGTGGGCGCTGTGCGGCCACGTTAGCCGCGACGCGATAGCGGAGCGCTTCTCACTTAGCGATCGGAGAAAGCGCTCCGCTATTGCATCGCCGCTAGCCTGGCCAGACACATTGCTCAATCTTCAGCAGGCGGTGGCGCTGAAGTCTCGTCTTCAGATCCTGCTTCACCTTCGGGAGCAGGCGCTGCCGAATCGCTCGGCTCCGTCTCGCTCGTACCGTTCTTACCCTCTGGGGTTTCCTCGGCATCGACTCGCGCCATGGCGACGAGTTTGTCTCCTTCGTCGACACGGATGAGCTTCACGCCCGCCGCATTGCGGCCGGTTTCGCGGATCTCACTGACGCGAGTGCGGATCAGAATTCCCTTCTCGGTGATCAGCATTAGCTCATCGTCATTGCAGACCGCACGCATGCCGACCACGTCGCCATTGCGGTCGGTGGTCTTGATGTTGATGACGCCTTTGCCGCCGCGACGAATCAATCGGTAATCCTCGACCGGTGTGCGCTTGCCAAAGCCGTTGACGCAGGCGGTCAGCACCATGCACTGGCTCAGGTCCTGCGTGTGCGGGGCGATGATCATCGAAACGAGGGCATCACCTTCTTCGAGTTCAATTCCTTTGACGCCACCCGCCGGCCGGCCCATTGCCCGCACATCTTTTTCGTTGAAACGAATTGCCATGCCATGGCGCGAGCCCAGGATAATCTGATCCTGGCCGCTGGTGACTTCGACGGCAATCAGCTCGTCGCCCTCTTCGAGGCCGATGGCGATGATGCCATTGCTGCGGATGTTGGAATAGGCCGACAGGGCGGTCTTCTTGACCACGCCTTTGGCGGTGGCGAAAACCAGGAACTGCTCGGCTCGGGTGAAGTCGCGAACGGCCAGAACATTCGTCACTTTTTCATTGGGTTGGAATTCGAGCAGATTCGCAATGGATCGACCCTGGCTCGTGCGCGAACCTTCCGGCACGTCATAGACGCGCCGTTCGTAGACGCGCCCTTGATTCGTGAAAAACAGCAGATAATCGTGCGTGTTGGCGACGAAGAGGTGCTCGACGAAGTCGCCTTCCTTTGACTCCGTGCCCTTGATCCCACGGCCGCCCCGACCTTGCGCGCGATAGGTATCAGCCGGCAGGCGCTTCACGTAGCCACTGTGGCTCACCGTGACTACGACGTCTTCCTGGGCAATCAGATGTTCCAGATTCATTGCCGAGACAGCGCCGGTGATTTCGGTTCGGCGGGCGTCGCCGTATTTTTCCTTCATCTCGAAGGTGTCTTCGCGGATGATGTCCATCACCAGCGTTTCGTCGCGCAGGATGGCTTCATAGCCTTCAATTTCTTCCACGACCGCGCGGTATTCCTCAACCAGCTTTTCGATTTCAAGCCCGACAAGCTGAATGAGCTGCAACCGGCCGATCGCTTCGGCCTGCGCCTGGCTCAGGATGACCGGACGCTCCTTGGCGCGCTCCATCAGCACTGCGGGAATTCGCGGGGCATAGGGATGATCCGGCGCGATGCGGAAGCCGCGCTGGCGCAGCTTTGTGATCGCTTCCTCGCGCGTCTTGCTGCTGCGGATGAGCTTCACTACTTCGTCGATATCGCAGACGGCAAAGATCAGGCCTTCGAGAATGTGGCCGCGCTGCTGCGCCTTGCGGAGCAGGAACCGCGTGCGGCGGATGATCACTTCCTTGCGATGGGCGATGAAGTGCTGAATGAGCTCCTTCAAGCCCATCGTGCGCGGCTGGCGATTGACCAGCGCGATGTTGATCATGCTGACCGTGATCTGGCAGGGCGTGTATTGATAAAGCTGGTTGATAACGACGTTCGGATCGGCATCGCGCTTCAAATCGATCACAATGCGGACGGCATGTTGCCTGCCCGATTCATCATTCACCGCGGAAATGTCCTTGATCTGGTCCTTCTTGACCGACTCGGCAATCGATTCGACGATCGATCGGCGGATGATGCCGTAGGGAATCTCGTCGATAATGACCGACGTTCTGCCATTCTTCTGCTCTTCGGTGCGGATCTTCGCGCGGAGCGTGATCTTGCCGCGGCCGGTGCGGTAGCCTTCGACGATGCCGTCGCGGCCGCAGATCATTCCGCCGGTGGGGAAGTCAGGGCCGGGCACGATCTGGAGCAGCTCGTCGAGCGTGATCTCCGGATTTTCGATCGTCTTGACGACCGCGTCGCAAATCTCGCGAAGATTGTGCGGCAGCAGATTGCAGGCCATGCCGACTGCGATGCCCGTCGAACCATTCACCAGCAAGTTGGGGAACTTGCCGGGCAGAACCGTCGGCTCGAGCAATCGCTCGTCATAGTTGGGCTGAAAATCGACCGTGTCGAGATTCAGATCGACCATCAATTCCTGCTCGGCGGAAGTGGGGCGAGCTTCGGTATATCGCATCGCGGCGGGCGGGTCGCCGTCGGTTGAGCCGAAGTTGCCCTGGCCGTCGATGAGCGTGTATCGCATGCTCCAGGGCTGAGCCATGCGGACGAGCGTCGGATAGACGATCGATTCGCCGTGCGGGTGGTAATCGCCGCTGGTGTTGCCGGCAATTTTCGCGCACTTCAGATGCTTCGATCCGGGCCGCAGGTTGAGGTCGTTCATCGCCACCAGGATGCGGCGTTGCGAGGGCTTGAGGCCATCCCTCACGTCCGGCAGCGCCCGGTCCATGATGGTGCTCATCGCATAGGTCAGGTAGCTGTCCTGAAGCTCCTGTTCGATGTGCAAATCTTCAATTCGTTCGGGGACCGGAGGAATGGTTTCAGACATAGGGGTTCCAGATCAATCAAAGAGCAGTTACTGCTGAGTTGCAGGTCAAATCATCAAAGGGATTGCCGCCAAAAGAAATGCGGCCAAATAGCGAAAAAACAGGCCTTTGCACGGCCCTTCACGCATCCGTGCGCGAACGGGGAATTATAGGGAAAAATGGAGGAAAAGACCAATGAATGCGGGCACCATTTTTGCGATGAAAATCCAAATGTTTAGCGGTCGTGCTTGCGCGACGTTGACCGCGCCTTTTGAACGAGAAGAGGAGCGCGTAAGCTTCATGCGCGCGCCGCTCGTTCCCATCCATATGCGAGCAAGAATTCCACAAATAGCAGCAGCACAATCGCCGGACCCGTCGGGACAAAGTGCCACCCAAAATGAACGAACAATCCGCCGACTGTTCCGAGCAGCGCCAGGACAAGCGAAAGCGCCAATGTAGCCGCTAATTTCTGACTCAGCAGCAGCGCCGCTGCTCCTGGGAGCACGAGTAGCGCCGTCGCCATGACCGTCCCCGCAATCCGTGCCGCGATGACGATGGCGATCGCCACCAAGATCATCAGCAGGTAATGCACAAACGCCACGCGGACGCCTGCGGCTTCCGCAGCAACCGGATCGAAGCTGTACGCGACGATCTCTTTTCCCAGGAATCCGACGGCCGCGACGATTGCCGCGCACATGGCGGCCGCGATGATCGCAAATTGCAGCGTCACGTTCATCTGCCCAAACAGGTAAGTATCCCAGCCCACTGGATCGTGCCCGCGCACCCGATGAAAAATCTGCTGCGCCAGAATCCCCCACGCCAGCGAAGCAACCAAAGAAATCCCGATGGCGGCATCGCTGTTGATCCGCCCCGCGCGCGTGAAATATCCGATCGCAATCGCCGTGCAAAGACAGAATGCAACGACACCCAGGTAAGCCGTCCACGGCATGCGCTCCAACGACGGGAAAAAAGCCATGAGCAGCCAGACCGTCCCCGCGCCGCCAAATCCGCTGTGGCTGATGCCCTCGCCGATAAAGGCCCAGCGCCGCCAGACCACAAAGACCGATAGCACCGCGCATGCGACGGCCAGCGAAGTTGCCGTCAGCAAAGAAGCGAGAAGTTCTGAATTTTCAGGGACGATTGCGAGCATGAAGGGCGCTGTCAGTGACGATAATTTTGGGACTGCCCAGGTTAGCCGCGACGCGCTAGCGGAGCGCTTTTCGCAACCCGGGGGAAGCGCTCCGCTGGCGCGTCGCGGCTAAACCCGGCTGCAATAATTGCGTTGAAGCTTAATGCGGTAAGCGCGGACTTGTCCATCAGTTCATCACCCTCGCACTCACGTCCGCATCCTCAGCTTTCGCCACATGCGCCCCATGCGTGCACACATGCCCGCCCTGGATTCCCATCGCTTCCAGATCGCAGGCGAACATGCGGTAAACCAGATCGGCCGGCAGGTGGTCGGGCACATCATGGTAGTGCAGCGTCTGATTCAAGCAGGCGATGCGATCGGAAATGGACGAGACGGCACGAAGATCGTGGCTGACGAAAACCATCGTCAATTGAAGCTCGGCCTTGAGCCGGGCGATGAATTCGATGAATTGTTGCTGACCGGCGCGGTCGATGCCGGTGGTCGGCTCATCGAGAAGAAGAAGTTTGGGGCGAGGAGCGAGCGCGCGGGCAATGAAGGCGCGCTGCATCTGGCCGCCGGATAGGGAGCCGATCGGCTGATCTGCCAGTTCGAAGATGCCAACCCGTTTGAGCAGTTGCTCGACGAACTCTAAGTCTTCGCGCGTGTGGGAGCGCAGCAAGCCGGTCTTTCCGACCAGACCCAATCGGACAACTTGCCGAACATTGAGCGGCACGGAGTCCGCTACGCGTGGATTCTGCGGCAGATAACCGATCAGGTCCCCCTGGCGAATCGCCTGGCGCGGAGCCATGCCGGCGATGCGGATGGTGCCTGCGGTCGGTTTGAGCATGCCCAGCAGCAGACGGATGAGCGTCGTCTTTCCACCGCCGTTGGGTCCGATCAGGCCAAGCGTGGTGCCCGCAGCAACGGCCAGATCGATTCCCTGCAGCACCTTCTGCTTGCCGTAGGCAAAGTCGAGCCCCGAGATTTCCACCACATTGGCCATGGGTCGGGGATTATATTTGGATCGTCTCGCCCCGTCATTTTTCCCATGGCCGCGTCTTGGAATGGATGCTATTATCTGGTGTAGCAAAACATGTGCCTTTTCGGGCATGTTTGTTCGTAACTAAGGTAGAGTCATGCAGTTAACACAATCACTGGGCATGCGGCCGGAGCTGCGGCAGATCTTAACGCCGCGGATGATCCAAAGCATGGAGATTCTCCAGCTTCCTATCCAGAAGCTGGAAGAACGCCTGGAACAGGAACTTCAAAACAATCCCGTCCTTGAATTGAGCCCCGGCGAAACCGATCTGGAAAAGATCCCCGAAAGCGATGGCGAAGCGGCAGCAGATCGGTCCGAAGGCGAACGGTCGCTGGTCGTTAAAGAAGACGGCAACAGCTCGGAAGATTTCGAGCGCCTCGCGCGCATCAGCGAATACCTGGAAAACGAGGAATTCCAGACCAATACCTATTTCCGCCCCACCGGCGGCTCCTTCGACGGCGAGCGCGATAAAAAGATGGACGCCATGAACAACACCGCCGCGCGCGGTGTGACGCTCCAGGAGCATCTCCTGGGGCAGTGGGCGTTTGTCGATTGTCCGAAGAACATTCGGCAGGCCGGACAGGCGATCATCAATTACATCGATCCGGAAGGCTATTTCCGTGTCGAATTCGAGCAGGTCAAAACCGAATCGAAGGCGCCGCTGACCATTCCTGATCTTCAGGAAGCGCTGCGGCTCGTTCAGACAATGGAGCCTTCGGGCGTCGGCGCGCGGAATTTGCGCGAGTGTCTGCTGCTGCAGCTTGATGCGTTGGAGCACGATGAAGAGGCGGCTGAGGGGCATGATTTTGAGCTGGAGCGCGCCCTCATCACCGACCATCTCAAAGATCTTGAGATGAACCGCTATCCCCAGATCAGCAAGAAGCTGGGGCGGGACATGGAAGAAATTAAGGCGGCGGTTCACCGCCTGAGCCGATTGCATCCGTACCCCGGCAAACAGATTGGCGGCGACGATGCTCCGCCCATCACGCCTGATGCGATCATTTACTATGACGAGGATGCGGACCGGTACGAAATCGAAATGGCCAATGACGTAGCGCCCAACATTTCGATCAGCGCCAAATATCGCAAGTGGATCAAGGACAAAAGCTACGACAAGAAAACGCGCGAATTCCTCGCCAACAACATGCGCAATGCCCGCTGGCTCCTGGAGAGCATCGAGCAGCGCAAGAACACCATCACCCGCGTGATTCGCGCGGTGGTTGATGCTCAGCGCGACTTTTTCGATCGCGGGCCCGAGCATCTCAAGCCGCTGCCGATGATCCAGGTGGCCGACCAGCTTGGCATCCATGTCGCCACCGTGTCGCGCGCAGTCAGCGAAAAGTGGATTCAAACCCCGCGCGGCGTCTTTCCGCTTCGGCGCTTCTTCTCTGGCGGCACCACCAACGCCGAGGGCGAAGACATGTCCTGGGATGCGGTGAAGGAAAAGCTCAAGGCGATCATCGAAACCGAAGACAAGAAAAACCCGCTCAATGACGACGACATCGTGATCAAGCTCAAAGAGCAGGGCATCGACCTGGCGCGACGAACGGTCGCCAAATATCGCAAGATACTCAACATCGCCACGGCGCGCCAGCGAAGGCAGTATTGAGGCTCCTTAATCACTTCTTGCCCATTGCAAATCGTCAGGTGACGCAGCTCGCCTCCACATTGCTGCGCGCTGGACGACATTGAGAACTCGAGCCGGGTCGGCGCCCAGAATCGCTGCGCACCAAACAGGATTGAATTCGACGACCGCCCAGCGGCCATCTTCCAGGACGCCTATGTCGACCACAAAGGCCGGCGGCAGATGACGGTCCATCGCGCTGATCAAACGTTTGCAGAACGAAGCGAGGCTCGCCGGTATTGCGCGAGCGCATCGCTGCTTCCATACGGGGCGGCCGAAGCTGAGATAGGGGGACCACGTTTCGATTTGTCGTTCGCAGATGAAGCATCTGAACTCGCTGGTCCACTCGACGGGTGCAGACACAAGGATCGGAGTATCGGCTGGAATCGACTGCCGTCCGCGCACGTCTCGGACCGCCCTATAGACGCCGGCATCGAATACTTTGTGCACCGGGTCGGCCGGTTTTACAAAGATTGGCCCATCAAGGTCTCGCAATTCTGAAAGTCTGCCGAACCGCACTGGCCGACAGAGCAACTCCGCGGGAGGTTGTGCGAGTAAATCGATCGGCGGCTCGATGAGACAGAGGTCATAGCGCGCCGCGTATCGCATGGCCTGGTCTGATCCGCCAAAATATGTGCGCGGGCCTTCGACTGGTCTTTCGGGCCCATCATCCAGCACTTCGATCTTCCATGATCTTTCCCTGGCGACATCAGCCAGTTGCCGGGCTGGGGGAAGCGAAAGGCTCGCGAGCAACAGCGTCGTTTTTTCATTTTTCGGTAAACTCATGTTCCTCCCGGATGCGCGAATGCGCATGCGTTGGTACCGCTTTGCCACCGTGGCTTGGCGGTTTTATTCGTGAGCAGTATCAGTTGGTTGAATGCGTTTCTTCGCGAATATGGAGATGTGCAAAACGGGCAAGTGGAGACGTGAAGCCGATGTAGAACCTACCATGAACCGATGGCAAAGGCAGCCGCTCTTTGTCAAAAAATCAACATCCCGCGATTGATCCAATAGCAGCAATTGAAGACCTACCGGAGCGGCTTATGGCGATCCTGTCCACCTCACGGCCCGTTACTGCGCAATTGCTTTTTCGTTTCACATGGTTGATTGGAATTGCGTTTCTGCTCGTCTCCTTCTGCGCTGTTCCTGCGATGGCGCAGGTGACGCTGCACGAAGACGCGCGGACCTATACGCTTTCCAACAACCATCTGACGGCCAAGATCTCCAAATTGTCCGGCGATCTGCTGTCTCTCCGATACGACAATCTTGAATGCCTCTCGGCGCGCTCGGGGCACGCGGGGGGCTACTGGTCGCACACACCCGGCCGAGGTTCGAACGTGATCGATCGTGTGACGATCAATCCATCAACGTCTAATGGCCAGCGCGCGGAAGTGTCGATCGCTTGCACTGCCGATGGAAAGCCGGTCGGCTCTGGGCCCGGCGGAAGTACGATCTGCGATGTCGAAATCCGCTACGCACTGGGGCGCGATGACAGCGGCATTTACACATACTCCATCTTCAATCATCGCCCGACGTATCCCGCCACTTCGATTGGCGAAGCGCGCTTCTGCGCTAAGCTCAATGGCGAAATTTTTGACTGGATGACCGTCGATGCCAATCGCAATAAGGAGATGATCTCCGCAGATGATTGGAACAACGGCACGCAGCTCAACATGAAAGAGGCTCGCCGGATCAATTCCGGCAAATTCGCCGGCACCGTCGAGCACAAATATGATTACTCGGCCATCCAGTTCGACATCCCCGCCTTCGGCTGGAGCAGCACCAGCAAGCACGTCGGCGTCTGGTTCGTCAATCCCAGCATCGAATACCTCAGCGGCGGCGCAACCAAAGTGGAACTCACTGCTCATCGCGATTCCGATAGTGTCTCCGCGCCTACCGTTTTGAATTACTGGCGCGCCAGCCATTACGGCTCCAGCGTTTGCACGATGGCCGTCGGCGAGGCGTGGAATAAAGTGATCGGGCCGTTTCTGATTTATTGCAATGCCGGAGCTTCGCCTGATGCGATGTGGAAAGATGCGCTTCACCAAGCGAAAGTCGAAGCGGGAAAATGGCCTTATGAATGGGTGGCGGGTGTCGATTACCCGCACAAAGCCGAGCGCGGCTCGCTCCGCGGCCACATTGTTCTCGATGATCCACAATACCCAGCGGAAAAAATGAGCCATCTGCTGGTCGGTTTGTCGGCGCCAGATTACAGCGCCTCCATGGGCCGGCGCGGAGGCGAAATGAAAGTCGATTGGCAACTCGATGCCAAGCATTACGAATTCTGGACCCGCGGAGAAGATGATGGACATTTCGCAATCGACAACATCCGCCCCGGCACTTATACGCTGCACGCGATTGCCGATGGAGTGCTCGGTGAACTGGCCCAAACCGAAATCACCATCGAAGCCGGCAAGCAATTGGACCTGGGCCAACTGGATTGGAAGCCGGTGCGATATGGAAAGCAGATCTGGGAGATCGGCACCCCCGACCGCAGCGGCGCTGAGTTCCGCCATGGCGATCATTACTGGCAGTGGGGGCTGTACAATTCATACGCCGCCGAGTTTCCGCACGATGTGAATTTCATCATTGGCCAGAGTAATCCGCGCACCGACTGGAACTACGCGCAGCTTCCGCACGATGGGAGGCCGACCACCTGGACTATCACATTCAATATGGACTCAGCGCCTTCGGGGAAGGCGACCCTTCGCGTCGCCCTCTCAGCAACCAGCGCTCGTTGGATCGATGTAGCAGTTAACGGCCAGAGTGCGGGGAGCATCAGCCAATTGATGAACACCGCCACCATCCATCGCGATGGCATTCGCGGATATTGGACGCAGCGAGAGGTTTCATTCGATGCGAGCCTGATCAAAGCCGGGAAAAATGAATTGACGTTGACAATTCCAGGAGGGAGTCCGACGAGTGGTGTGATTTATGATTATCTGAGACTGGAGATTTGCCGAGAAATAGACGCGCGGATTAATGATTCGTTTTCTCGTCTCGTTGAGCTGACGGAATTACCTGAAAACCATTGGCGTCCGCGGTGTCATGGTAGAACGTCCGCTCCGGATTGATGAACAACCACGTCGCCGCGGAGAAGAAATAGATCAGCGCGTAGACGATAAACAGCGCGTGCCAGCCATAGTGGTTGAAGATCCGCTCTCCAAGAATCGGCTGCAGGAAATTCCCGCCCAGATTAGTCACGGTGTTGACGAATCCGGCCGCGGTTCCCGCATAGAACCCGCCGACGGTGACGACGGTCGCCCAGCTTGGCCCCTGTCCCAGGTCATGGGCGAGCATGCAGACGCATAGGAAAAAGATCGCGACGTTGGGCGAATGCGCGAAGCCCGCCAGCAGGATCATCACCGCAGCGATGAGGCGCCCCGTGATCGGCAAAAACGCCCGGCCAAATCTCACGCGCCCGGTCTTCTTGATGATCAAATCCGAGATCGAGCCGCCTAGCAGGCAGGAAATCCCGCCGAAAAACAGCGGCATCCCCTGCCGCCATTCGGATTTGGCGTAATCGAGATGATGCACCTGCTTCAAAAAGCGCGGCAGCCAGCTCACGAAGAATGACCAGGTGAAACTGCCGAACGCGTAATAGAGCGAGACGAACCAGAGATTGGAGTCGGTCAGCAATTGCTTCCAAACGCGGGCATCGTAAACGGGTCGATGGGTGTTGGTCGCGCCCGGACCGATCTTGGCAAGCTCACCGGCATTGACCGATGGATGCTCTGCCGGGTTATCGCGAAACCACGGATAAAACAGCAGGATCCAGGCGATGCCGAACAGTCCGCTCACCCAGAAGACCAGTCCCCAGCTCGGCAGATAATTGAGCTTGTCGAGCAACGGCACTTTCGCGAGGGCCGCATGCACCGAATGATGCCCCAGCAATCGCAGCAAGCTTCCGAAGATCACCGGTGAAAAAGCTCCGCCCCAGCGTGCCATGAGCCAGATAAAGCCGCTCGCTCTGCCCTGCGCCGACGCCGGCAACCAGCGCCATTGCACGCGCGCGATATTCGGAAATGCGCCGGCTTCGCCAATGCCAAAGAGCAGGCGATAGGTGAATAGCGACGCGAAGCCCACGGCCGATCCGGTCAGTGCTGTAAACAGTGACCAGGCGAAGACGATTCGCGTGAGCGTGCTTCGCGCGCCAAAGCGATCGCCCAGCCAGCCGCCGGGGATCTCAAACAGCGCGTAAGCTCCCCAGAAAACGCTGAAAATCCAGCCCATCTGGGCATCGGAAATATGCAGGTCGCGCTGCATGTCGCCCTGCGCGCGCATGATGCCGACGCGATCGAAATAGGTCAGGAACGACAGCACGCACAGAAACAGCATCACCACGTAGCGCACGTGGCTCGGCTTCTGGATGCGCGATTGCAGCGGCAGCGCGCCGGCAGAATTGGCAGACGTCAAACACACCTCCGCCCGATGGGATCGTCAATAGCTTACGGATTGGATGGGGAAATGCATCTGAGATTTCAAATCTCAAATTTCAGATTTGAAATCTCAGATGCGGAATTGGGGACTTGAAATTTCAAATTTGAGATTTGAGGTCTGATTGCGGGCGCTTCCGGCTGCGGCGGCCTCTTTTTTCGCGTCTGCTGTTAAACACCAGCCCTCCACCGAGTACACTTTGAATATCACTATGCCTCACCTCAACAAACCGCGTAAGAAACCGGAGCAGCTTCGCAGCCTGCGATGGCTGGGGCCTGATGATTTTCGTTCCTTTGGCCATCGCTCGCGCATGAAGCAGATGGGCTATGACGAGAAGGATTGGACCGGCAAGCCGATCATCGGCATCCTCAACACCTGGAGCGATCTCAATACCTGCCAGACGCATTTCCCGCAGCGCGTGCAGGAAGTGAAGCGCGGCATCTGGCAGGCGGGCGGTTTCCCTGTCGAAATCCCGGTGACAGCACTCAGCGAAATCTTCATGAAGCCGTCGGCGATGTTCTATCGCAACCTCCTGGCGATGGAAGTTGAAGAAGTGCTGCGCTGCCATCCGATCGACGGCGCGGTGCTGATGGGCGGATGCGATAAGACCACGCCGGCCCTCATCATGGGCGCAACATCGGCCAACATCCCGGCGATCTATTTCCCGGGCGGCCCAATGCTCAAGGGCAACTGGAACGGCACCACGCTGGGCAGCGGCACCGACGTCTGGAAATACTGGGCCGAGCGGTGTGCCGGCAACATCAGCGAATGCGCCTGGCGGCAGATCGAAAACGGCATCGCGCGCTCACCCGGCCATTGCATGACGATGGGCACCGCATCGACCATGACTTCGATTGCCGAAGCGATCGGCATGACGCTGCCAGGCGCGGCATCGATTCCCGCGGCCCACTCGACGCATGGGCGCATGGCCAGCGAAACCGGCCGGCGGGCCGTCGAGATGGTCTGGGAAGATCTCTGCCCGACCGACATCCTCACGGCCGACGCATTCGATAACGGCATCACCGTGGACATGGCCATCGGCGGATCCACTAACGCGATCATTCATCTCATTGCCATGGCTGGTCGCGCCGGCGTGAAGCTGGCTCTGGATCGATTCGATGAGCTATCGCACCGCACGCCGGTGATTGGAAACATCCGCCCGTCCGGCGAATACCTGATGGAAGATTTCTACGATGCCGGCGGCCTGCGCGCCCTGATGAACCAGATCCGAAATCTGCTGCATGTCGATGCAATTACGGCCAATGGAAAAACAATTGGCGAAAACATCGAAGGCGCGGAAGTTTACAACCCCAAGGTAATTCTCTCACCGGAGCAGCCATTGTCGCGCGCGGGCGCGACGTTCGTGTTGCGCGGCAACCTTGCGCCCAATGGCTGCGTCATCAAACCGACAGCGGCGGAAAAGCGATTGCTCAAGCACAAAGGGCCGGCCGTCGTGTTCCATGGTTACCCGGATCTAAAGAAGCGCATCGACGATGAGAATCTAAGCGTGACGGCCGATTCGGTCCTCGTGCTGCAGAGTGGCGGGCCGCTGGGCGCGCCGGGCATGCCGGAATGGGGTATGCTTCCCATTCCGCGCAAGCTGCTCAAGCAAGGCGTGCGCGACATGGTGCGCATCTCCGACGCCCGCATGAGCGGCACCAGCTATGGCACCTGCATCCTCCATGTCTCGCCCGAAACGGCACTGGGCGGACCGATTGCCCTCATTCGCGACGGGGACATGATCGAGCTGGATGTGGAAAAGCGCTCACTGCAACTACACGTAAGTGATGAAGAACTCGCCCGCCGTCGCAAAGATTGGAAACCGCCGGAAGATCGATTTGGACGAGGATACGGGCAACTGTTTTCGGATGAAGTCACGCAGGCGGAGCTCGGATGCGATTTCAAATTCCTGCATGCGGGAAGGCCAACGCCGGAGCCGGAGATTTATTGAGGGGCATCGAGACGAGGCGGAATAACGACGGGGTTTAGAAGCCAAGTTTAGCCGCCCGGCTTGTCGGGCGCTCTCCGATCGCAAATGCAGGAGCAGCGCCCGACAAGCCGGGCGGCTAAACCGAGCTAAGAAATCGTAGGGTACGAACCGTCCTGAATCTGCAAATCCTTCACTTCCAGCTCCACATTTGTGCGACCATTGTATTCATTGAGCACCGGCTCGACCGCGAGGTCGATGATCGTGCCGCTTTTAAGCTGCAATTCCAGATCGCCCATGCCAAAGGCGATGCATTTGATCGACTGCTCACCTTGTCGCACGGCTAGCTGAAGGTGCTGCCCGGTCTTCCCGCAGCGCCGCGGCGGCCCCGCAACAGTGAGGTTCCGGCAAACAAAAACAGGCCTTCGATTTCCATGCCCAAAAGGCCCAAGTCGATTCAGATCGTTGACCAGCGCGCCAGTGAATTGTCGAATCTCGCCTAAGCTCTCAACGATAATCTCCGGCACCAATTGCTCGGGCGTGAGCGTCTGCATCGCGTAAGAACAGAATGCGTCTCGAAAATCAGCGAACTTAGGCGTCTCGATTTTCAATCCCGCGGCCATTTCGTGGCCACCGTAGCTTTCCAGATGAGCCGCGCAAGCTTCGAGCGCATGCGCCAGATGAAACCCGGCGATCGATCGCGCGCTACCCTGGCCATGCCCATTGTTCAGCGCGACCATGACGGCCGGGCGGTGATATCGATCCACCAAACGCGACGCAACGATGCCAATGACCCCTGGGTGCCAACCCTCGGCTCCCACGACGATCGCGCGACACCCATCTTCCGCGAGCTTATGTTCCGCCACCTGTTGATCGGCCTGCTCGAGGATCTTTCGCTCCATCGCCTGGCGGCTGCGGTTCTGCTGCTCCAGATAGGTCGCGATTTCCATTGCGCGCTTTTCGTCGCTGGTCGTAAGCATCTCAACCGCGAGCCGGGCATGTCCCATTCGACCACTGGCGTTAAGGCGCGGCGCGAGCGAGAAGCCGACATGGAAGCTGTCGAGATTCTGACCGGTGAGTCCAGCCGAGGCGATCAGTGCTTTAATGCCGACGATTTTGCTGTTTCGCAAGCCGCTGAGGCCAAAGTGGGCCAGAGCGCGATTTTCTCCAATCAGCGGCACCACGTCGGCAATCGTTCCCAGCGCCGCCAGCGCCGTCGCTTCGACAAGAAACTCTCGAAATGGCTGATTGACGCGATCTGCGCCGCAGGCGACCTGGCCGATGCCCCACGCAAGTTTGAACGCGACTCCCGCGCCGCAGAGGCTTGGATTGGGATAAGCGACTCCGCTCCCGCCCAATCGCGGATGAACGATCGCGCAGCAATCGGGAAGCATCGGTTGGCGAGTCGCTGGCGCGGCCCCCGCTTCCGCAGGTTGCTCCGCAGTCAAATGCCAATCGTGGTGGTCCGTGACGATCAGATCGACGCCGCGCTCTCGGGCGATGCGTGCGGGTTCGATGGCGGTGATCCCGCAATCGACGCTGATGATGAGTTGCGCGCCGCCGTCGCAGATTTGCGCGATCGCCTGGCTGTTGAGTCCGTAGCCCTCTTCAATACGATGCGGAATGTAGAAATCGACGTTGCCGCCCAATGCACCGATCGCATGCCAGAGAATGGCGGTGGCGGTGATGCCATCGACGTCGTAATCGCCGTAGATGACGATGCGCTGCTTTTCCCCAATAGCGCGAGCGATGCGCTGCGCAGCCGGGATGAGATTGGGCAGCATCGCCGGCTCATGCAGGAGCTTGAGATTGGGCCGGAGGAACCGCTCACAATCGTCAGGCTGCTTCAACCCGCGATTGAGCAGGACCTGCGCAATGAGCGGTGAAGTCTTCAACCGGGCAGCTAACTCCGCCGCCGCCGGGTCTGCTTCGGCAATAGTCCAACGCTTGGTTCGATGCATGAGCCTGCCGCGCCAGTCGCTCCAATCTTCCGGAGGGGCAGAACCAATTTTAGCGGGGTAAGGGGCGGGTGACAAAAATCAAAGGCGCTTATCAACTCAGAAGTTCAACCAAAATGTCCTTCATTAGGCGTCGCCACCGGCAAAGCTCCGATGCCCGGCGTCGGCTTCATCCAGGCGCTGCGCTGCCAGTTGTCGGGGGAGCTGTCATCCGTCAAATGCAATGGAAGCGGCAGCAGAAGTTTCGTCGCCAAGGCCTGAATAAAAGGCTCGTACATCTGTCGGAGCGCATAAAGAGATTCTTCGGCCCATTCGCTGTTGGAAAGCTCGACCTGCGCTCCCTCCAACAGTGAGCGCATCTTCGCAAACTCCAACGTCTCAAGACGATCGACCAGTTTGTTCGGATCAGGCGCCTTTGCGCGTAGCACAAGTGCAAGATCGACCGCCGCATGCCGCGCGATGGCGAAGGTCACTTGTGCCTGGTAATTGCTGCGGCTGCGCACCTGCGTCATCATCACCGCGCACGTGTCGAGGATCGTCGCGAGGGCCGCCACCCAGGACTGGTTGTCGTGCTGGGAGCGGTAATAGGCCAGAACGGGAAACGATAGCTGGCTTTCAAGCAGCTCGGCCGCCCATCGCTCCCATTCGCCCATGAACGGTTCGAGTGCCGCGATGTTGTTGGCCCGCGCGGCGCGCAAAATAACCTGCATCGCAGTCGGCGGTGACCCAGCGCGGGCATCCAGTAGCGAGATGCTCACTTCGCGCCGAGAATAGGCCTGAAACAGCGCCGGCAAGTAGCTGAGAATCGCGGCGAGAAATCCAAATCCAAGGCCCGACTCGGCCACGGCGAGCACGCGTCCCACAGGATGAATGGGCGTCACGTCACCATAGCCCAGTGTGAAGAAGGTCGTCCCGCTCAGGTAAAGATAGGTCCCAAACCCAAGCGGACCGTCGCCGGCATTGATCTGAATCGAATCGCGGAGGCCCCAATGGAGCATCGCAAAGGCGAAGATCAGGCCGATCGTCCAGGTCGTGAAGATGCCCAGAAGCGAGAGGGGGCCGAAGGTGCTCAGGAATGCAGCTCGTTTGCGCGGCTTGTGGCACCACCCGTCCGCAACCCAGCGCCACAGCCACCAGAAGAGGACGTAATAGACGCGCGAAATGCGATACCGCCGGGCGATTCGCCGTGGCTGCACGACCGTCTCAAACCCCTCGATGAGGATCGCAACGGCCAGCACCAGCCCAAGCACGCCGACGAGTATGTGCAAGATGGAAACTCCTTCCTTTCTTGTCGCAATGGTAAGCGATCATTCGATCGATTGTCGCTACACATTCAATTCCCCCGTTCCGCTCTAAGCTTGACAGCGGATATAGCAGTGGCATGGCCGAGCGTCTCACTTCGATTGCCGAGCTGGATTTTGCTCCGCGCGGGCCGGTCCTTCCTTCGCCACCGGATTGGCGGAATCATTTTCTTTATCAGTTGATGCTCGATCGCTTCGACGACAATCGCGAGCATCCGCCTTTTGATGCGAAGACATCGCCGCGCGGACGCGATGTGGAAGAGGGCGCGCGCTTCCAGGGCGGGAATCTGAAGGGCGTCATCCGCCGGCTCGATTACCTCAAAGGCATGGGCGTCACCGGCGTTTGGATTACGCCGCCTTTCAAGCAGCGCCAAGACGACCCTGGCAGCTATCACGGCTATGGCATCCAGGATTTTCTGGCCATCGATCCGCGATTTGGAACGACAGAAGACCTGGCCGAGCTCACCCGCCAGGCCCACGCGCGCGGCATCTACGTCATCCTCGACATCGTGCTGAATCACTCAGCCGATGTGTTTCGCTACAAGGGCGACGGCCCACATCCGTTTCGCGCGGAAGGGCGATATGAATTTGCAGGGTGGCATCGAGTGGGGCGCGAGAGCACCGAAGATGCGAAATCTCTCGGGCCCGATGACGCCATCTGGCCCGTCGAGCTGCAGGACCCCGATTGCTTCAAGCGCAAAGGCTCAATCGGTGACATGGCCAAGGCCGGCCGCGAGGAAACGGTCAGCGGCGATTTCTTTTCCTTCAAGGATTTCGATCTGGCCAATCCGAAGACGATGAACGCTCTGATTCATGCCTACAAATATTGGATTGCCGTGGCGGACGTGGACGGCTATCGCATCGATACCGTCAAAAACATGGAGCCGGCCTATGTCGGCATTTTCTGCAACGCCATTCGCGAATATTGCCGGCGCATCGGGAAGAACAATTTTCTGATTTTCGGAGAAATCGTCGGCGAGGATGACCTTCTGCAGAAGTACGTCGGCAGCAACGTGCTTCCGCCGGAGGTGGAAGATGTCGAGGGATTCAACCGTTATCCGCTGCTCAATGCCGTTCTCGATTTTCCGCTCTATGCGCATCTGGATGAAGTGCTCAAAGGGCTTGCCCCTCCCGTAAAAATCTGGGAGCGGTTTGATCACCTGAGCAAGTATTACCGCGACTTCTCCGAAGCCGGGCGCTATTTCGTAACATTCGTTGACAACCACGATCAGACGCACCGCCCCTGGCGGCGGTTTTTGCACGGTGATGGTGATTGCCGGCTCGCGATGCTCGCCGCCGGATTTCTGCTGACGAGCCTCGGCATCCCTTGCCTCTATTATGGCACCGAGCAATGCCTCGACGGCGGAGGCGATCGGGATGTCTACATTCGCGAATGCATGTTCGGCGGAAAGTGGGGGCCCTTCGATACGACCGGCGTCCACGTCTTCAATTCCGAGCGTCCGGTCTATCAATTCATCAAGACGATGACGCGCCTGCGCGGCAGTCAGCCTGCGCTGCGATCCGGACGGCAATATTTCCGGGAGATTTCCGGGAATGGGAAGGACTTTGGAAAGCCGCTTACGGGCCAGGCGACGCTCGCCTTCAGTCGGGTGCTGGATACAGATGAGGTGCTGGTGGCGATTAATGTCGATCTCCAGCGCCGCGAAGACTGGATTTTGGTCGATCCGGTCCTGTCCTCTGCCGGTGGGCAAATGATCGATCTTCTTAATGGCGGCGCACCGCATCCGATCGAGTCGCGCGGAAATATGTCGGCCGTGCGCGTGCCTTTGGAAGGGCGCACAATGGCGGTGCTGAAGGCGAAATAGTTGCGTTCACGCGACACTTCTGTAACTCACCTCACGCACTTCTTTTAAATCCTCTCGAACAATTTGCGAACGCAAGCCGGCTTGGGCGCGTATAAACCCTAGCGACGTGCCCGGTTCGGGACGTTTTTAGAATTTGCCATCCAAGGACCGATAACTGTTGTGGTGCACGTCGCGCTGCGCCGGAGGCGCTGGAAGCGCAAAAAGTTGTTCGGCGGGCATGGAAGCCTGCCCGGAGGGTTGTAATGCCGGGAAAACTCAATCGCCAGCCCAAGGGCAGGGGTCTGGAAATCCTTATCCTGCTGTGCGCGCTGATCGTTGTTCAGCTTGCCGGCAGGGCAAATGCTGGCATCAATCCTTCAGCCGATTCGCATTTTGCACAAATCCAGGGACGAGAAGGCTTCTGGCGTCTGGCCAAATCTCCCTCGGGCGTCTGGTGGTTCCTCAGCCCATCCGGCAAACCTGAATTTCTCAACATGGTCACCACTGTGCAGCCCGCCCTGCATGGGCGCGATCCTAATGGCGCGGAATTCTGCTCGTTGGAAGACTCCAGCACTCCCGCCGGCCTCGATAGCTGGGCGAAGACGACGATTCATCGCTTGACCGAAATCGGCTTCAAGGGCGTGGGTGCCTGGTCGAATCCTGTGCTGCACAAATATGATGTGCCGATGACCCAGGACCTGAACCTATCGGCCTGGGTGCCGACTGATTCGTGCCTCGTCTATAGCCACGATTGGTCGAAGTGGATTGAGAAAGCGATCATCGCCCAGACGAGTGCTCTGCGCGATAACCGAAATCTCGTCGGGTATTTCCTTGACAATGAAATGCCGTGGGATGACCAGTCTATGGGACCGGCGGTCTATTTCGATGGGCGTTCAGCGAACGATCCCAATCGCCAGGAAGTCATCGGCACCATTCGTTCGACCTGGACTACGCCACAAGCCTTTAATCGAGATTGGAACGCTCACATCGCGAGCTGGGGCGCGCTCGATAGCTGGCGCGAGCTTCCGCGACAGGCCGAGGCTTATCAGAAGCTGGCGCAGGTTTGGCTGGGACATGTGGCCGAAACTTATTTCAAGACCACCTGTATGCTGCTCCGCCAGCACGACCCCAATCACCTGATCCTGGGCGTGCGCTTCCGCGGCAATGCGCCGCGCGAAGTGGTTCGCGCTTCGCGCGGGCTGACGGATGCTCAGTCGCTCAACTATTACGTCTGCGATGCCAAGCTTGATTCGGACCTCTTCAAGATGCTGTCGGAGGAATCGCAGCAGCCGATCGTCGTGAGCGAGTTTTCGTTTCATTGCCTCGATAACCGTAGCGGCGACCGCAATATGATCGGCTTTGATGCGCAGGTGCTCGATCAGCAGGCGCGGGGCGATGGATATCGAATGTTCACCAGCCGACTCGCGCGGCTGCCTTATGTGATCGGCGCAGATTGGTTTCAGTGGATGGATGAGCCGCCCAGCGGCCGGCTTTCCGATGGCGAAGATGTGAACTTCGGCGTCGTCGATATCGACGATCGGCCTTATGATAAGCTGGTCCGCGCGATTCATGACACCGCGCCAAAGCTCAATGGCTTGCACGAAGCCAGCGCCACCGACACAGAGTTCGACATCTGGCGGGAAACCTTTGCCGGGCGGGCATCGTTTGATGTGCCATACCTGACGCATCCCATTCACATCAACGGAGAGCTCAGTGATTGGCCCGAGAATGCTCGTCTGAAGACGATGCATCCGGGTCTTGCCGTCGGCAGCAATCGCGACAAGCTGCCGGTGCCAAATGTATACCTGGGCTGGCGCGAACAGGGACTCTATCTTGCGTTCGAAGTGTTCGACGACGACGTGGCTGCAGCTCCAGCCGATGGCTCATGGTGGTCGAAGGACTGCGTTGAGTTCTGGATTTCCACACATCCCGTGAAGGCCGACCAGCGCGGCTACGATCCCGACTGCCATCACTTTTTCTTCGTGCCGGTCGATAGCGAATCGCGCTATGGCGTTTCCGGCATCGTCGGCCGTTGGCGCAGTCCTGGCGACGGATTAACCTCCAGCATCATCCCCGAGCCGAAAATCAAATCCGACACGCGTATCCTTAACGATCGCTACGTGACAGAAATCTTTATCCCCGGCCATCTTCTTCACGGCTGGAATCCCAAGCACCAGCCGCAGCTTGGCTTCAATATCCACGTGCGCAACTACCAGCACGCCGCCGAATATTTCTGGTCGGCTCCCAAGCAGGTGTTGACCCAAGCCCGCCCCAGCACCTGGGGCTCGATCTACCTGACCGGCCCCTCGCTCAAGCCGATCCAGAATAATCTGGTGGCTGGAGTCGAGGTGGAAGCGAAGCAACCGTAGATCGCGTGGAGAAGTCGGGCCAGTTACAGCCCCGACTCATTCACCACCACGCCATGCGCCTTGAGCGTGTTGACCTGCACTACTTTCTGCACGTCGCGCGCTGCTTCTTCGTTCTTCACATTGTCGCTATGGCAGGCGGCCTTCTTGCCTTTGTGCGCGAGTCGCATGATTTCTTCAGGACTCAGGTTGCCTCGCTGCTTGAGGATGTCGGCGCCGGCTTCGGTGATGCCGGGACTGGCGAGGGCTTTTTTGACTGGCTGCGATTCGTCATCTTTTCCGCTGTAAAAATCGGTGATTTCCTTGCTGATGCGCACGCTGCACCAGTCGTGGCCGCACATGGCACAGAAATCGGTATCCACCTCCAGATCCTCATCGTGATAAGCGCGAGCCAGTTCCGGATCGAATGACAGCTCGAAATGCTTTTGCCAATTCAGCGCGGCACGTGCCTTGGTCAGCTCATCGTCGCGATCGCGCGAGCCGGGAATGCCCAGCGCCACATCGGCCGCGTGGGCGGCAATTTTGTACGCCACGCATCCCTGCTTCACATCATCTTTCTTGGGCAAGCCGAGATGCTCTTTGGGCGTCACGTAGCAAAGCATGCTCGCGCCGTGATAGCCGGCGGCGGTGGCGCCGATGCAACTGGTGATGTGGTCGTAGCCGGGGAAGATGTCGGTCACCAGCGGCCCCAGAACATAAAACGGCGCGCCGTGGCAAAGCTTGCGCTGCAGCTTCATGTTGTATTCAATCTGATCGAAAGGCACATGGCCTGGCCCCTCGACCATCACCTGGCAGCCGCGCGCCCAGGCGCGCTCGGTCAGCTCGCCCAGCGTTGCCAGCTCGCGCAGCTGCGCCTCATCGCTGGCGTCGGCAAGGCCGCCGGGCCGAAGGCCGTCGCCCAGGCTGAAGCTCACGTCATAGGCGCGCATGATATCGCAAATGTCGTCGAAGATTTCGTACATGGGATTCTGCTTGTTGTGATGCAGCATCCACTTGGCCAAGAGCGATCCGCCGCGTGACACGATGCCGATCAGACGCTTGCGCACAAAAGGCAGATGCTCGCGCAATACGCCGGCATGAATGGTGAAATAATCGACGCCCTGTTTCGCCTGCTTTTCAATTTCCTTGAGGATCACGTCGTAGGACAGGTCTTCAATCGATCGGCCGATGATCATCGAATAAATCGGCACGGTGCCGATGGGCACGGTCGAGTTCTGAATGATCGCCTCGCGGCAGGCATCGAGATCGCCACCGGTGGAAAGGTCCATCACCGTGTCGGCGCCCCAACGCTCGGCCCACTTGAGCTTCTCCACTTCCTGCTCGATGCCCGAAGAAACAGGAGACGCGCCCATGTTGGCGTTGATCTTGGTCAGCGAGGCCCGGCCAATCGCCATCGGCTCCAGCTTGTATTTCAGATGCACCTTGTTGGCCGGAATGATCATCCGCCCCGCGGCCACTTCGCCGCGAATCTGCTCAGGCGACAAGTGTGGCTCGCGCAGCGCCACACGTTTCATCTCCGGCGTAATGCGTCCAATTCGCGCCTGCTCGAGCTGCGTGACGCCTTCGTGATCGCGCGGCGAAGCAAAATCCAAGGCCGTCACGTCGGAAACTCCGGGCATTCCCGGCGTATCGGGCGAGCTGTAGGCCCATGGCGTGCCCACCTGCCCGCGCCTGGCAAAAGAGCCGGGCGTCGTTCCCTGCGCTTCGGTTGAAGGATTGTCTCCCAGCGGCGGCAGCGCATATGAACGATCGACGGCAATTTTTGACAGGCTCATCGTAACTCCTTCTTTCACGCAATATGTCGCATTTACTTCAGATCCGATTTGCTCGCTTTCAAGCGATCGGTCGCGCAAGGCGGACAGATTCCAGGTGGGTTGCAAATGACGGGCATGTCGCGCATTCGCTTCCCTACGCCGGTACAAGCCGGATCAGGTTCCAAGGGTGCTCTCTCAGGCCCGGACTACTACCAGGCCACCCCTAGCGAACGGTTATGAGTCTAGAAGGAGCCAACGCATCAGGCAAGCGGAGAAAAGTCGGAGTTGAGAGATCTATTTCACGGCGTGAAGCCGGCAAGCGACCCCGAACGCGGAACGGCAATCGGAGCTCGCTTGCGCCTTCGCGACCGGAGCGCAGTCGCGGTGCGTCAGTGACCGCCGACCGTCCTGCAATGCTTGGGATTCACGTCCGCTTGCTTGCCTCGCGCAGACGCTTGATCAACGCAGGATCAGGCGCTTGTTGAGTGGCAAGCCGCTCCGCCTCCCGATCATCCGCATCCATTTCCGCTTCAAGCGCCGCTTGGTGCTCATCATAATAAGCAAACGCCGCGTAGATTTGATCGAATGCCAATTGCGGCAGGTTTTCCCGAATCTGTTCCGCTGTCCATCCCCATGCGCGACGCAACGACACCAATTGCTTAACTTTGATTCTTGTGCCGCGAATCACCGCAACACCGTGCTTGTCAATATCGACATGCATAATCAAGGAGTGTGCTAATTCAACTTTCTTGAACCGGTCTCCCGCATTCGGGGCAACGATCGGGCGTGGCGCGAAGATCATATCCACAGCTCTTGCAGGCAAACAATGGCTTCGACTGCCGAAAACTGGTTCTCGCATACGATATAGCAGCAATGACCGGTAGAATTGACAATAGGACTATTAATCCCCAGTAAGATGAAATGATATGGAGGCGGGTTCCATATGCCGTTGCAGGGTCGCCACTCATTCCGGCGAAAACTTCGCTAACTGAAACTCGAAAGCCAAGGCGATTGATCAGAGCGAATTCACCGTGTTGTCTCATCCATACGTCCAACGCCGGGCCGGATTTACCGTCCAGACCCCATTTCGTTTCGGTTGAAGGCTTGTTAATTGGGTAGTGGACAACGACGAACTGGACGATCTTCACGCTGTTACGTTGTCTTGAGCCATCTGCGCTAAATCCCCATCGGTTCAGAAATGGCGCCTGATGCAACCTGCCGCTGTTGTCGGCCCACCCACCTCTGGTCCACACCGCGAGTGTCAACACCCATAGCAGAGCGGATAACATCACAAGACCGTACCACGCGATGCGCCGCAGGCGTTTCACGCAGATCATCTTACACACCGCGCATAAAAGAGGCCGCGTGTGGACGGCCGGCGTTCCTGATCAATACATTGCACGATGACGCCGAATCGCAGGCGGGCGGCTACCTTGCCGTTGCATGCGTCTCCAAGCACCACTTCACCTGCCCTCCAACAATCGTCGTCACCGCGCGTCCCTTCACATCCCACCCGTCAAACGGGCAATTGCGACTCTTGCCCTGGAACGTTGAAACATCGATCGTCCATTTCAGATTCGGATCGATGATCGTCACGTCCGCATCTTTGCCCTGTTTGAGCGTCCCCTTGTCGATTTGAACGATCTTCGCGCAGCGATTGGTCATCATGTCTACAAGCTGCATCCAGCCGATGTGGCCGGGCTCGACCAGCGCCTGAATGTAGAGCGGCAGCGCGCATTCGAGCCCGATGATGCCAAAGGGGGCATAGACGAATTCCCGCTCTTTTTCTTCCGCGAGATGCGGAGCATGATCGGTGGCGAGGATGTCGATCGATCCGTCCTTAATGCCTTCGATGCAGGCCTGCACGTCGGCGGCGGTGCGAAGGGGCGGGTTCATCTTGTAATTGGTATCGAAGGTCCGGCACATTTCATCGGTCAGCAGAAGATGATGCGGCGCTGCCTCCGCAGTCACGGTCATGCCATCGGCTTTGGCCCGGCGGATCAGCTCGACGCTGCCGGCGGTGCTGATGTGCTGCACGTGGTAGCGGCATTTGATCGTGCGATTAAGCAGCAGATCGCGCGAGATCATGAGCTGCTCGGCCTCAGCAGGGATCCCGCCGATGCCAAGCGTCGTCGCGACGAGCCCAGCATGCATCGCGCCTCCCGAAAGCGTCGGCTCCTCGCAATGCTGCATCAGCACCGTGTCAAACATTTTTGAATATTGCAGCGCCTTGCGCATAACCGATGCATCGGCCACGCCTACGCCATCATCGCTGAAGGCAACGGCGCCGCGCTGATGCATCGAGCCAATCTCGGCAAGCTCTTTGCCCTGACGTTCCTTGGTGATTGCACCGACCGGCAGCACGTTGGCCAGCCCCACGCGCTGCGCCTCGCGCAGGACAAATTCGATTTGACCTTCGTTATCGAGCGTGGGACGGGTGTTGGGCATGCAGCAGACGGTTGTGAAACCGCCCGCGACGGCCGCCGCCGATCCGGAGGCGATGGTCTCCTCTTCTTCATCGCCCGGCTCGCGGAAATGAACGTGTACGTCAATCAGCCCCGGCACGACCAGGTTGCCGCGCGCGTCGATCGTTTCGTCCGCCTGGCCAAGGTTTGTTCCGATCGCGGCGATTTTGCCATCGCGAATCAGCAGATCGGCCTTGCGTTCCAGATTTTGCGAGGGATCGATGATCGTGCCGTTCTGGATGAAGATCGAGGGCATAAAGGCGATTGTGGGGATGGTGGAGAAGATGTCCAGATGCAACTTCGGAGTTGAGAAGCTGTGCGGAGACTTATCAATCCCTGCGGATAATGGTCGGATTTCCGTCCATTGGTTATAATTTCGGCGTGAAATACCGCGAGCTGCTTCGACTTCTCCACGAGAAAGGCTGGCGGCATGATCGCACGACTGGCAGCCATATGATGATGATTCACGCAACGCGTCCGGGTCCCATCGTGGTTCCAGCAGGTGGAAAAGAAGGCCAGGACGTCCCCAAAGGAACGCTCAACAGCATTCTCAGGCAGGCCGGAGTCAAGTGAGGCGCGTTATGGATCAGCAGAAGACGTACGCATATGTGATCGAACGGGCGGAAGACGGCAGCTTCTGGGCATATCTGCCCGATCTGCCGGGCTGTGTCACGTCTGGTCAGACGGCTGAAGAAGTTGAGCGTCAGTTGCCTGAAGCGGTGAAGCTTTATTTGAGTTATTTCCATGAGCGCGGGCAACAGATTCCCACACCCGAAGCGCGGGTCGGCACGTTGACGGCGGCGTGAATCGCGACCGTGGGTGGTCTCGTTTATTTGCAAGATTCACCACTCTTTTTTCCCTCTTTCCCCTCAGCTATTCTTACCAGTGATGAACCCCAAGCAGCGCGCTTCTGAAGCAGCGATGGAATTTGTACACAGCGACATGGTCCTGGGCCTCGGCACGGGATCGACCGCCGATTTCTTTCTTCAGGCCTTAGGGGCCGCGCTGAAAGCCGGAAAATTGCGCGACATCCGTGGCGTTCCCACGTCGCTGCAATCACAGCGGCGGGCACAGGAGCTGGGAATTCCGTTAACCTCGCTCGCGGAGAATCCCAATCCTGATTTGACGGTCGATGGCGCAGATGAAGTGACGCCGGAACTGGATCTGATCAAAGGGCTGGGCGGGGCGCTGCTGCGGGAAAAAATCGTTGCGCAGAGTTCCCGTCGGCTGGTCATTGTCGCGGACTCGGCAAAGGCGGTGAAAAAGCTTGGAACCAAATCGATGCTGCCGGTCGAAGTGGCGCAGTTTGCCTACGAAATTCACGACGCCTTTTTCAAGAAGCTGGGAGCGCAAGCGGTGCTCCGCCGACAGCCAGATGGCAAGCTTTTCGTCACCGACAACGGTAACTTCATTTACGATTGCCGATTTCCCAACGGCATCGATGATGCGCGAAAGCTGGAGCAAACTTTGCGCAGCCATGCCGGGATCGTTGAAACGGGCTTGTTCCTGGGCATCGCCAGCGTCGCGCTCATCGCCGGGGATCAGAAAGTTGAACGTCTGGAACGCAAATGAGATTCATTTCCGCTGATCGCGCGGCGGGTTGGGAATGATCCGCCCCGCGCGAAGATCGGCCAGCATCTGATGAAGCGTTGACTCCATCTTCTGCATGATTTCCTCGCGTCCCAGCCCAGACAGGTCCATCGCCGGGCCAAACATCACGCGGATTTTCGCGGGCCGGAACATCTTTTTCCCTTTGGGCCAGGCGCGATGGGAGCCGTCGATTACCGCTGGCACCACCGGGACCTTGGCGCGCCGAACGACCAACCCCGCGCCTTTTTCCAGCGGCAGCATTTGGCCATCTTCCGATCGCGAGCCTTCCGGATAGATGTTCAACACATGACCATCCTGAAGCCGGCTGATGGTTTCCTTCACCGCGCCCACATCGCCCGCGCCTTGCTCGACCGGAAACGCATTGAGCGAGCGAATCAGCCAGGCGAACATGCGATGCTTGAACAATTGGCTCTTGGCCATGTAGCTCAGCGGCCGATCGATGCCAACGGCCAGCAGCACCGGATCGAGATAACTCTGGTGATTAGAAATCAGCAGTACGCCGCCCTTGCGCGGAATGTGGCGGTCGCCGTAGACGCGAAGATCAAACAGGATCGTGCAGACGATGCGGGCCAGGACCTGCAGCACGCGCCAGATTGTCGATCGTTCCATCAGGCGGCGCTCCCCCGAACTGCAGCAACGATCTGCTCGATCACCTGCTCCTGGCCCAGGCTTGTCGTGTTGATCACGCGAGCGCCAGCGGGAATAGTCAGCGGCCCCACCGCGCGAGATGAATCGCGCTCGTCGCGCTCGATGATCTCCTTGAGAATCTCATTGAAATCATGGATTTCCCCGCGCTGGCGCAATTGCGCAATCCTTCGCTTCGCGCGCTCGGCCGGCGTTGCATCCAGATAAAACTTGAATTCCGCATCGGGGAAAACAACCGTGCCCTGATCGCGACCTTCAGTGACAATGTCGCCCCGCGCAATCGCAAACTCGCGCTGTCGCGCCACAAGAAGCTCGCGCACCGCCGGCACGACCGCGACATGCGATGCGGCCTGCGAAGTCTCGCCGCTGCGGAGCAGGTGACTCACCGGCTCGCCATTTAAAATGACTTCAGGCGGATGAGCCGACCAGTCAAATTCGATCCGGGCATGGCGGGCAATGAACGCGAGTTCGCGGGCATCCGAGAGCGGTGCTTTACGGCGCAGCGCCTCAAGTGCTACCGCGCGATACATCGCGCCGGTATCGAGCAGGCCAAAGCCCAAACGGTCGGCCACGCCCAGCGCCACGCTGGATTTACCGGTGCCTGCTGGGCCATCGATCGTGATCACCATGCTCTTGCCGCTCGCGTTGAAAAATCCGTGACGAACCTTTGCAAGCGGTGATAATAGTGGAGCGGCAGTTTCCGGGCCAATAGACTACCGTATTCTGACAAATGATTGCGGGAACGTGCGCGACTGCGTCGGTTAGGCGCGAAGCGATTTCAAAGATTCGGAAAGCGATATGGAAACAGGAACGACTGAAGTTGTCGATCCGTTCGACCAGTTCAAGCAGGCTTTCAATGCCAACGACCCCCATCGCGTCGCGGATCTTCTGGATCGGCACTCCGAGCTTCGCGCCCGCATCAACGATCCCTGTTTTGCCTTCGACGCCCCGGCCATTCTCTGCACGCGCGAGCCGGGCAAGCGCGAGATGATCGATGTTTTGCTTCGAAACGGAGCCGATATCAATGCCCGCAGCGAATGGTGGGCAGGCGGCTTTGGCATCCTCGATTGGGTCGATAATGATCTCGGCGACTATCTGATCTCCCGCGGCGCGAGGGTTGATGTCCACGCCGCCGCCCATCTAGCAAAGCTCGATCGCCTCCGGGAACTCATTACCTCCGATCCATCGCTCGTTCACGCGCGCGGTGGCGACGGAAAAACGCCCCTCCATTGCGCTGGAACGATAGAAGTAGCGAAATTTTTGTTGGAACATGGCGCCGACATCGACGCGCCGGACGTCGATCACGAATCGACGCCCGCCCAGTACATGCTCGACAACCGCCTCTCGATCGCGAAATACCTCATCGACCGAGGCTGCCGAACCGATCTGCTCATGGCATCGGCGGTGGGGGACCTGAAGCTGGCAAAGAAGCATCTCGATTCCGATCCCGCCTGCATCAATATCAGCGTGTCGCCGAAACATTTCCCGATGCGAAATCCCCGAGCAGGCGGAAGCATTTACATTTGGACGCTGGGATCGACCAAGACTCCACACCAGATCGCCCATCAGCGAGGGCACAAGGAAATTGTGGACCTGCTGATGGAGCGCAGTCCAGTAGAGATCAAGCTGGTCCAAGCCTGCCTGATGCAAAATGATGAGCTGGCGCGGAAGGTTTTCGAGAGGAATCCGGGATTGCTCAATCGATTGTCAGAAGAGTCAAAAGGAAAGCTGGCCGATGCCGCCCAGGCGGGTGACATCGAATCCATCCGCCTGATGCTGTCCTTCGGCTGGCCCGTCGATGGCCACGGTCCCCACGGCGGCACCGCCCTTCACTGGGCCGCCTGGCATGGACTAGCTGACATGGTCGATCTCATTCTCGCGCATCATCCGTCGCTGGAGGATACAAACAACGAGTTTCATGCCACCCCGCTTGGTTGGGCAATCCACGGATCAGAACATGGCTGGCGGCGCAACGCGGGGAATTATCCCGCCGCCGTCGAGCGGCTCTGCAATGCAGGTGCAGAGCTCCCCAAGGAAATTGGTGGAACATCAGAGGTCCGAGACGTCCTGCGGAGATTTAGACTGGCTTGATAAACGGGCTTATGCCGCGCTGGGCATGTCCAGATCGGGCATGTGCTGGCAGTGGAGACAGAGCGCGACCAGGATGTGCCGGAGGCGATCCAGATCGGCGGTGTCGAGAAATTCGGGGGTGAAATCGACGGGAAAACTCGCGCGGACGTTTTGCAGATGGCGGATCAGCGCGGGCCGATCGAGGGCGGCCACGAGGCAGATCAGTTCTTCAACCTGGTTGGGCTCCAGCATCGCATTTCTCCTCACACCGGTATAAGACGCCGCCGGCAAGGTGGAGGTTTGTTTTTCCGCACCAGGCTTCATGCGATTCTCATATAAAGAAGTCGATCAACGAGCCTTTGTTGATGATATCGGGCCGAATTATCGTCACCTTCACTTTAGGCGGGATTTGCACAGGAGTCTGCCAGGGCATCACCGCCCAGGGCGGCTGGATGGGAGACTTGTTCGACGATGAATGCGAAGGAGTCGGCGTCGGCTCCACTTCAATCGGCACCGGCACATGCACCGGCGCGGACGCTTCGAACCGCGGCGGTTCATGAAAAACCATCGCCGGCTCGATCAGCGGATCGGGATGGATCACCAGCCGAGGCTCAATTTCAGCTTCCCGGTCGGCCCCAAGTTTTGGCGGAGGTGTAGGCGCCGGGCCAATGAACGCGGCCGGCTGCCCCCTGCCCGAGGCGATGTCCGCCGAGCGGATCGCGCCGCGGATGTCCTGGACCACTTTCAGGTCAAGCGTCGCGACGATCAGGCTGACATTGGCGACCAGGTCCACGCCATGCCGGAAGCAAAGCGCGAGGGCACATTATCGCGAATAAATTGTGTGAGTAGCAAAAACCCCTGAAAATCATGATTAAATTGATTTTCGGCGTTTTGATCGGACGCATGTCAAACAGGTTGGTTTATGCCGGATGATGTTTTGGGGAAACATCGGAAGCGCGATTGAGACGGCGCAAGACAACAACCGGGTGCTTAGAATCTGTGAGCTGCGTGAAACGCAGAAGTGCAGGAACGCGATGCTGACGTGCGATCTGGATTTTGATCTTCCGCCTGAGTTGATTGCCCAAACGCCTCCGCCGCAGCGGACGGCTTCCCGCCTTCTGCATTATCAGCGCACCGACCATTCCATCACCCATCGAACATTCTCGGACCTTCCGCAAATTCTGCGCGCGGGTGATCTCCTGGTCTTCAACAACGCCCGCGTCATTCCGGCTCGCTTCACGTTGCAAAAAAGCACCGGTGGGATCATCGAAGGACTTTTCCTCGATGAACCCGTCGCTGGGCAATGGATCGTCCTGCTGAGCAAAGTTGGTCGAGCGGCAGAAGATGAATTGCATTTCGCGGATTCCCCGGAGTGTCGCGCCCGCGTCATTGAAAACCGGGGCGGCGGGGAATTTCGCTTGGCGGTGGAATGTGGAGTGCGCGCGATTGAGCTGCTGGAGCGCATCGGGCGAATGCCGCTGCCGCCTTATATCAAGCGCGAGAAACGGCACGACACGCGCGACGCGCTGGATCGATCGCGCTATCAAACGGTTTTCGCGCGCGAGGCGGGGGCCGTCGCGGCTCCGACCGCGGCGCTGCATTTTACGAACGAACTTTTCGCGGAACTTGCGGCGCGACAAATCGAAACGGCCTTTGTGACGCTCAACGTCGGCATGGGCACCTTTAAGCCGGTGACCAGCCCGACGCTGGAGGGCCATGCGATGCATGTCGAGTCTTACTCGATCAATGCCGCGGCGGCTGAGGCTTTGAACACTGCCAAATCGATGGGAAGACGGATCATTGCCGTCGGCACGACTTCGGCCCGCGTACTGGAGAGCCAGCCCGTCGATGTGCCGTTCGTCCCGCGCACCGATCAAACCGGCATTTTCATTTTCCCGCCTTATCGGTGGAAGCACGTCGATGCGATGATCACCAATTTCCACTTGCCGCGCAGCACGCTGATCGCCCTGGTGGCGGCGATGATTGGCCTCGATGAGCAACGCCGCGTCTATCGCACCGCCATCGAAGAGCGCTACCGCTTTTTCAGTTATGGCGACGCGATGTTCATCGAATGAAATCTGATATGATACTCTCCCGCAAATTCCAAATGCCGGGAGGTTCTTTTCATGCGGTCCATGATATTGGGCGGGTGGCTGGCGGCGCTGCTGGTGATCACAGGCTGCTCGACGACAAGGGAAATCACCATCTCTGCGCAGCCGGCGGATGCGATGCTGTCGATCGATGGCCAGTCGCAGGGTCCTGGGCCGATCACGCACAAATTCGTTTTTCATAATGACCAGGACGAGCACGATGTCACCGCTTCGCGCATCGGCTTCAAGGATCAGACGATTCATCTCATGCGCGCCTACGACACCAGCTCCCTGCTGATTGAGCTGAAGCCGCAGAGCAAGCGAATCAGCTTTTCCGTGCAGCCGGTGCCGGCGGTGGTGAAGCTGGACGGGAAGCCGATCGGCTCGGGGACGTTGTCACAAGGCTCGATGGAATTGGAATTCACGGCCGATGCGCAGGGGCATTGGACGACGCATACGCTCGAGGCGCAGCGGGCCGACTGGTCGCCCGTTCGACAGGTCATCAAATGGACGGATCCCTCGCCGAATTATGTTTTGGCGCTCGGAGCGGTGAAGAAGGATTTATCGATTAGCTCGACGCCTTCGGGCGCGCAGGTTTCGCTGGATGGGCAAGCGGTGGGGCAGACGCCGTTGAAATTGCCCGGCGTCGCGTTTCCGGTTGATCCGGAGAGCGGGGAGTTCATTCCGCACCGCTTGATTGTTTCCAAACCCGGCTACGATCCCTATTCATCGAATATCAGTTGGGATGATGGCAAGGAGGATTATCAGGTCGATATTCCGCCGAAGACCAAGACGGTACGCATTATCAGCGATCCGCCGGGCGCGACGGTGACGATTAATGGGCATCGATTGGTGCCCGATCGCGAAGGCGTGGTATTGGCGCCGCTGGTTTTCGTACCTTCGGATGAGCGTGGGACTTTGCCGGAATTCAAAGCGGAAATCACCAAGAAGACTGCCGATACCGAATGGTACCCCGCCGATCTTTCGATCGGCTGGGAGGGTGGCCGGACCGACTATCGCGTGGCACTTCGGGAAATCCGCACGCGCCCAGTGACGCTGATCCAGGCGGAGCCGCGCCGCACGGATGATGGTTGGCGCATCGAGCCGAAGACGACTCAGACGCTGGCGATGAAGGACGTGACCGAGCCTTCCGATCGCGAGCAACCGACGCGGATCACGGATCTCCCGCGCGGGACTGTCATCGATTCGCTGTCGGTCTCGCCCGATGGATCGAGCCTGCTTTACAGCACGATTTCGACGGATGCTTCGGGGAAGCTGCATTCGCGCATCGAAATGATGAAGTCGGATGGCTCCAATCCGTCCACGGTTTTGTCTGAACCGAGTGCGCTCTCTTTGATGCCGTCTTTCACGACCGATGGCTCGCAGATCCTCTTTTCATCCAATCGCGCGACGTCCCGTCTTGCGATCTGGGAAACGTCAGCGCTTGGAGAAGCCGGAATCACCCAATTGACCGGCGGCGAGGAAAATGCCCTTTGGCCCGTCGCCGATTCCTCGGCCAAGCCTCGCCTATTCTACGAGGCGTTGGTCGATGCGCTGCCGCAGCCGCGGCTGTATGTCACGCGCGTGGGTACCACGATGCGCACCGATCTGGCTCGCGGCGGCGGGATGCAGCCGAGCATCAATCCCAAGGGCGATCGCGTCGTCTTTTGCTCGATCAGCGAGCGCACCGGCAAACGCCAGCTCCAGATCATCCCCGATCGAGGCGGCCCGCCGACCAGCATCGGCGATGTCGATGCCGACGAATTTGATCCCGTCTGGAGCAAAGACGGCGGCAAAATCGCCTACGTCTCCAACCGCGGCAAAAATGACGAAACCGGCAACAACTTCGACATCTGGGTCCTCGACCTGAACCACCTCGATCGCCCCATCCAGGTCACGCAAAACGGTAGCTGGGACGATTGCCCCCAATGGGACCCCAGCGGAAGGTCCCTCTATTTCCGCTCCAACCGCGGCGGGCAATGGGCAATCTGGAAGATCGCAGTGCCGAGTACCAATACGGAAAATAGCCAAGGGACGTCGCGATAGCAGGAGCCATTTGTTTGGATATGGGGGCGAGCGTGAATTTGAACTGGTTCCGACGACTGCGCATCTGGGCGTTTGGGCTACCACCGCAGCCGGAGAAGATCGAGGAATGCTATTGGTGCGTAGTCGGGAACATTATTGACGAACATCCTGAGGGGGCCGAGAGGAAGATCGCTCATGGGACCCGGCGGTTTTCGCCCGGCACCAAAGTCTATTGCATGGCGCCGCAGTGGGGAGACGGATACGAGCGCGTAATCTGCATCGGCCGCGGGCGCAAATCAAAACGAATGATTACGGTCATTCAAAGCGTCTCGAATATTACGAATTGGCGAGCCAAGGATGTTTATCATCCCGAAGTGCTTCGGCGATTGAAGGACGGACTTAAAGGATTTCGCCGCCAGTGGAAATCGAAAGAGGAAGTAGAAGCGTGGGTTGAGCATCTTCGAAAACGAGAAGCGAAGGAGAATGATTCGACTTCGCGTCAATAGGAAATCTTGAACATTCATCCATGTGGTATTTACACGATCATCCTCTTGTTCTCGTCGCGGCGATTCTCGCGGTTCTTGCCGTGGGCGCAATGATCGTCACAAGCACGATTTCGTACCGGTTCCTGCGCGCATTGCGGAGCGAGGCGCGGCCTTTCTGGATGGAACATTTCGGAACTACTTCGATTGCCTCGCTGCGATTTGCTCGTGTAACTCCTATCGCTGTGGAACGTGTTGCGACGGATGATGAGGCGCGGCAGATCAGCGCAAGGTTTTCTGCCACCTTTCGGCGCTGGCGCAACATTTCACTTTGGCTTTTCCTCGCGACGGTCGCAGTTTTCCTGCTCGTCGGTTGGCGCGGATAAAAGACGCGCCCGCAAGAAGTCGGAGGGGCTGAGAATTTGCAACAAAACCGTCGTTAGGTGAGTCATTCCCTCTCCCGGTACTCCGGGGGAGGGTTAGGGTGGGGGTTTTTGGTCAGTTCGCGATCCCTAAATCAGAACCCCCACCCCAGCCCTGCCCCGGAGTACCGGGAGAGGGAGAAAGAGCGGGCGCTTGCCCGATCGCAGTCCTTTCGGAGGGAGGTAAAGATCGCGTCGATGGTACGAAGTACGAGCAGCTACTACTTCATCTCCGACTTCAGTACCTCCACGGCCTTTTCGATTTGTCGATCATGACCCGCCAGGAAATCGGCAGGACCATTGTCCACCCAGACGTCGGGCTGAACGCCGTAGTTTTCGAAATTGGTACCGTTGGCGGTGTAGACGCCGAAACTGGGGGTGCGGAGGCTCGATCCATCCAGCAGGCGATAGGCTCCGGTGCCGATGACGGCTCCGTAGGTGGGGACGCCGATCACTTTTCCAAGCCCCAGCGTGCGGAAGCCTTCGGGGAACATTTCGGCATTGCTGGCCGACCGCTCATTTTGCAGGACGGCCATGGGGCCGAAGAAGGCCTGGATGGGGCGCGGTATGTTGACCGAATCTCGGCCGCGATAGAACTCATATTTTTTGCGCTGGTTGAGGATCTCCAGGAGTTCCTGATCGATCCCGCCGCCGCCGTTGAAGCGCTCGTCGATGAGAAGAGCTTTCTTGTCGAGATTATCGAGCAGATCGCGCTCGAATTTATCGAGCGACGGGGCATCCATCGCGCGGATGTGCAGGTAGCCGATCTGTCCGTTGGAAAGCTTATCGACCATCTCCTTGCGGGTATCGACCCAGCGCTCGTATTCGAGCTCCGACTGCGCTCCACCGCTGAGCGGCTCGATCGCGACGCTCCAGGAGCCTTCCATTTTGGGCTTGGAGTTGACGGTGAAGTCGAACTTCCGGCCCGAGACGAGATTGAAGGCTTTCCAGTAGTTGTCGCTCGTCTTCAGCCCGCGTCCGTTGACCGCGAGGATGTAGTTTCCGGTCGCGAGCTTGATGTAATCGTGATCAGCGGGACCTTTTCGGAAGATGTAGCCGACTTTGTAGTAGCCGGATGAATCCGGTTCCAGATCGAAGCCGGGGTAGCGTGTTTCAACCGATTCGGTCGGCATCGCCGTACTGTCCTGGCCGCCGGAGATGCCGGTGTGGGAGGCATTGAGCTCGCCAATCATCTGCATGATGACATTGTGCAGTTCGTCGGTATCGACCAGGTTTTCCAGCAGCGGCTCGTACATCCACTTGGCCGCGATCCAATTGACGCCATGCATTTTGGGATCGTAAAAACGATCTCGCATCGTTCGCCATGCTTCTTCGAAGACCTGCTTGCGCTCGGCGGCATGATCGATCTCAAGCCGCACGACAAAGTCAATGCGGCGGGCATTCGAAGTCGGAGCGGCAGCCGATTGAGCCGCGGCAAATCCTCCGCCGCCTCCCCGTCCCCCGCGCCGGCCGCGACCTGCAAAACCGGTCGGCGCCGCCTGCGGGGCCGCGGCAGGGATACCACCACCTACCGAGGCGGCATAGAGCCCGCCGCCCTGCATGTAATAAATCGTGCGACCATCGCGCGACCATTGCGGCTCTGTGTCACCGAATCCTCCACCGCCGCCGCGCCTGCGCCGTCCGCCGGCATCGGCCGGCGGCCCCTGCACGAGCGGAACGATGCGCGATCCATCATCGGAAACGAGGAAGATTCCCGCGCCGCCCGCTCCAAACGCCACGACTGCAAACGTCCGGCTGTCGGGTGAAGGATAAACACCCATCACGCCGGCGAAATTGCCAAGCTGATGGATGCGCCGATCCAGTCCATCCCATTCGATTTTGACATCGCCGCGATCGCTGCCGCCATCCGCTGGCGCTCCGCGGAATCCAAATCCGCGCCGTCCGCCGCCTGCATTTCCTGCAGTCCCGCCTTCGGCTTGCGCTTCGGTGTTGATGTCCCCCTCATCCGGATTACGCGTAATCCGCGTCAGCGGCACCGCATACACCTGAAGCGACGTGCGATTCAGCGATGACATTGCCGGCGCTCCAACGCCGCCCAGCAGCACAATCGTCTTCCCATCCGGGGTCCACTTGGCGTTGTAGGAGACCATGAATTGATCCCCGCCAATCATGTGCTCCTCGCCCGTGGCGAGGTTACGCAGGTAGACGCGCGAGCGGAGCAGGTTGTCGTCCTTCGTATAGGAAACCCATTTGCTATCGGGAGAAAATTCCGGATCGCCGATCGGCCCGATATCGCTGGAAACCAGTTCCTGTGTGTCGCAGGTTTCGATGTCCACGCGCCGAAGCTTGTGATCGGAGCCGGACCAGAGCATCGATTTCGAATCAGGGGCCCAGGTGATCGAGCCTTTCTCGCAGTCGGCATAAGTGAGCTGCTTGAGGTTGTGCCCCAGCTCATCCGACATCCAGATTTCTTCCCGCCCGCTTCGATCGGAGACGTAGGCGATCCATTTTCCATCCGGCGACCATTGCGGAAATTCCTCGCGCCAGGGCGTTTCAGAAACGCGCTGCACTTCTCCCCGCTCGGTGGCGATGGAGAAAATCTCGCCATGCGTGGCGATGGCGGCGCGCCTGCCGGAGGGCGAAATGCTGAACGATTCCAGCTCGCCCTCGATGGTGCGGATTTCAACGTCGTTGTCTTTGAGATCGCTTTTGATGTGAAGCGGAATTTGCGTGACTTCGCCCGAGGCAACATCCAGCTTCCACAGGCCAAAGTTTTCTTCGAAGACGATCGTCTTTCCATCGGCCGAAATACTGGGGAAAAAGAGGTTGCCGTCGGCAAAATGCGTGACCTGCTGCAGCGGCCCGCCATGCTCGGAGATCTTCCAGATGTTGTTGGCGCTTTTCATGACGACTGGGCCGCCGAACTTGATGTGGCTTTCATCCGGCAGCTTGTCAGCGACGAAATAGATTTCGCCATCATGGCCATACATGGGCCAGAGGTAATTGCCTTTGTATTGGTCATCTCCCAGATGCGTGAACTCGCGCTCGTTGACGTCCATGAGCCACAGATCGACCGCGTAGCTTCCGCGATAATGCTTGCGCGACCAGACGCCGGGATGGCGCGTGAAGGCCATCTTCGATCCATCGGGAGAATAGCTGGCCGATGAGCCCCAGTCGGTCGGGATTGGCTGCTCCATGCCGCCGGTGACGGCGATTTCAAAGAGCGTGTGAACACCCGGAAAAACGCCCTGATTCCGCGACGATTCGAAGATGATTTTCTTCCCATCCGGCGTCCAGCCCACCACCATGTCATCCGCCGAATGAAACGTCAGCCGATGCGGCCTGCCGCCGTCGGCGGAGATGGTGTAGACGTCGTAGTTGCCTTCGCGATTGGAGGAGAAGGCGATGGTCTTTCCGTCAGGAGAAAAGCGCGGATTCGTATCGCGCGCCGAGTTGACGGTCAGTCGCTGCACGTTGGAGCCGTCATCATTGGCCACCCAGATGCTGCCCAGGTAACTGAACGCCACGCGTCCATTGCTGTATGTGGGTTGGCGCAGCAGGCGCGTCTGCGCGCCCGCGATCGCCGGGAGCAGGCAGAGTGCCGCAAAAACCAATGCATTTCTCATCATCGCGTGTCTCCGAAAAGGGCGGGAATGCGAGATTTTGATCGCTTTATCGCAGCACTGCAAGCAAAACTTTTAGCTGTTCCGAGCCCTGTCGCGCCAAGATCGCCAAGGAGCCAAGGGCGCCAAGAAACTCATTTAAATTCTTTTTCTTGGCGTTCTTGGCACCTTGGCGGCCTTGGCGCTTAAAGGGCGTACGAAAGGCGTAGCCTCAATCGGTCTTCGCCACCACGCGCATTTGGTGATGGGTGAGTTCCGAATAGGGGCCCGACAGATGCAGGCTGAAATTGCTGAACATCCAGAGCTCAGGGATGATCTCGGCGATCACTTCGCCATCGTCGAAGACCCGGACGACTGAGCTTTCGGAAACCACCACCGCAACCGCGCGAGTATGCTTGGTCACCGCGGCGGCCGCCATGTGCCGACTGCCCAGTCCCAAGGCCAGCTTCACGCCCTGCGTCGGCGCTTCGAGATATCGGCAGGCCGATATGGCGATGCCATCATTTGAAATCACAAATGCCCCATCGAGCTGCGCCAGCTCCTTAATCGTCTCGCGCATGTCGTGATGCGTGATCCGTTTGATCGGCTCCGGATGCCCGTAGAGCGGATCGAGAATCAGCTCGCGCGAGTATTTGAGGACTTCCTGCGTGTCGCCGATGGTGAAGAGCGTGCCGATCTTCCGCCCTTCGCGTCCCTCGCGCGCGATTTCCACCGACAGCGTCAGCACGGCATCAAAGACCATCCGGTCGATGCCGCGCTTGTCGGAATAGAGATGTTTGAAGGGATTGGACGCTTTGTCGTTCTTGTTTTCACTGGCCATACGCTGCTCGAGCCGGATGCGTGTCTTGCCGTAGCATAAGGCCGAGTCTGGTTTTCGGGAACGGGCGGGTTTTTGGGATCGGATGCTCAGTTGCGGGCAAAGAGCGTGATGTCAAAATCCTTGGTGCGGATTTGGTCAATCTTCCTGAAATGCGATGCGCAGTGAGCGTCGATCTGCACTCGTTGCGACTCCATCGACCGCTGAAATGGACTTTGAACCGATCGCTCCGCGCGCGGCCACGCGATTAAAGCAAAATCTGAATGGGAAAGCTCGTCAATTGTTTGCCCAGGTGAAACCGCGATGAGATCCGTCGCAAGTTCTTCGTGCGCCCCGAGCACGTGACGGTGCCGCTCGTAAATCGAAACGTTGATAGCGGATGAAAAGAGAAAATCGGCGAAGGAATTATTCGCGATGGCGGGATGCTGCCAACTGTTAGCGTGTGCCATGGAATCGATGCGGTCGTACAGTTCCAATATCTGCAGCGTCTGCGCACGATCGCGGGTGAATTCGGAATGACGCGTGTAGCTGATTATTTGAACAGCCAATCCGGTGATCAAAGCGATAGCGGCCAACGCCGGGACGATGCGCCATTGGCCGGCTGATCCTGGCGTCGTCAGCAATCCCCACAACGCAAGAATAACGAGCCATAGGACCGGTGCAACGAGAATGGATCCAACGGCGGCATTTTTATCAGCGTCCCATGTCAGCACGGCCAATGGAATGATTGCGCAGGCCAGCACGAAAAGAATCTCGACCGCTGTTCGACGGGAGAAATTGAAAGCAATCGGCTTCTTCCAGAGCCAGACGGTCGCGATCAATGCAGCGGTGAGAATGAAGAAGGCCGGACCCACATCATGCAGCGCGACGGTTCGCGGGTAATACGTCAGCGATGCAATCGGCGACGCGGTTTTGAAGAGCGTCGCCCGGATGTGTTTATCGAGGCCGGTGGCATGGAAGCGATAGTAGTAGGCGAAGAGCGCGCTCCAGTGATGCCAGATGATCGGCGCCGTGAATCCGATCGCGATACAAACAGAAATCAGAAGATTGCGCAAACGCGGTTTTTCCACGGGGGGCGATGTTACTTTTTCATCTCGCCGCGCGACTCGCAAAATAATCAGCGCGCCAAGGCCAAGGCCGATGATCGGAATCACATATGCGGCGGTGATAAAACGGAACGCGATGGTATATCCGCCGGCGAGCAGCGCCGCGATGGACCAGCCGAGGTGCTCGAACAGGCGGGATCGCAGCACCAGAGAAATGAAAATCCCAAACAGGCAGAAAGCGCCAAAATCCATTCTGAAATCGGCGATGCCTGCGGTTGATTGAAATGCCGCGCGTGTAGTCAGCAACAGTCCCAGGCCGATCAGCGCGAAACTCCATCGGCGCGTAATCGCCAGCAGTGTCTCCACCAGCGCCAGTTGAAAAAGCGCGAAATAGAAAAAGTTGAGCGTCAGTGCACTCGTGCGGCCGGGCCCGAAGAAATAAAACAGCACCGCCGCCTGGACATGCAGGAGCGCGCCGTTGGGCACCGGCGGCGTCTTCTCATAACCTGCGCCTTGCGCCAATCCATGAAAAAAACCTTCGTGCGTCATGGCATCGAAAGTTTCATAGCTGCGCTCGAGATAGACCGCCTGATCGAAATGAGCCGGATAGGCCCAGGCAATTTCACGAGCGACATATCTTCGAAAGAGACAGAATTGCAAAACCAGCAGGGCAAAAACAATGAGCCACGGAGAAACGGGCAAGCGGCATGCATCGGCCGCGGACGCATCTGGACCCGCCCGCTCGGCTCTCGATTCGGATGTCAGCTTATCCTTGACGATGTTCCACCCTTTTTAATGTTCACTCGCAGTGAACGGCGTAAGTATTGAACGGATTGTCGCGTGTCGCTCATAATGAATTCTGCGCTGCTTGCTTTCAAGGACGAAACCGTTGCATGCAGCGTGGGGCGTTGCGGGGCGCGCGGGACACTCTTGAGATGCGGGGGACAGAGTGCCGAAAACGATCGCACGCTTTAAGTGGAGTAGTGGCAGGGTGTTAGATGTGACAATAAGTAAAATAACTTGACAGTCGAGCGGGGCGCGCATGTCGTTTTTAGCAATAACTTGATATTTATATAAGTTCTTTTAATTTCTGAAGTTATCGCGAAAAACAAGGGGTTTTTGGCCGGTCGAAAACAGTCAAAAAGCGCCCCATTTTGTCTCATTTTGTTCCATGTACGGGAACGTACTATCGTATCTGATTGTTTTTGCTGAAGTTGCAATGGGCACCCAATTTGTCTCCGGCGGGGCGCGCGGCGCCACGCGCGCCCCGTATGTCTCGTGGACATGAGCGGCTTACGAACTGACTTTGCCGCGTTTTCCCACCCGCGCGTTGACTCTATTTGTCTTCCCGGCTAATCCTTTATTATCCTGTGCGAGGTCTCGGGCGGCTTGCGCGGGTGTGTGGGTATCCGAACGGATGCCGGGAACGAGGAACTGGCGGGCCTGGAGGGCTGTCGCTGGATTTTGCGAGCAAGGCACGGAGCGGCCAAATCTCTTGTTGGGCTACCTCTCATCGATCATCCACTTCCTGAGCCGCCCGGAAGCCATTGTTTTGCTGACGTATGTTAGCGTTGGCCCGCTGACGTGGCTTTTGTATGGCCTGATCATGCACGCCGGCCAGCGGAAGATGCTGCTGATGCATCGACCTTCGCGGCCGATTCAGGGACCGCCGCCGAGCGTCACGATATTGATTCCCGCCAAGGATGAAGGCGAGCGCATTCGCGGATGCCTGGAATCGGCTCTTGCGCAGGATTATCCGAATTTCGACGTCATTGCGATCGACGATCGCAGCACCGATCAAACCGGCAAAGTGATGGACGACGTGGCCGCCAGCGATCCGCGGCTCAAGGTCGTTCATATCACCGAAAATCCCGCTCCCTCCTGGACCGGCAAGAACAACGCCCTGTGGCAAGGCCAGAAACATGCCGACGGGCAATGGCTTTTGTTTGTGGACAGCGACGTCGTGCTGGAAAAAGACGCGCTGCAGGTGGCGATGTCGGTGGTGCTACGGAAAAAGTTCGACATGCTGAGCCTCTTGCCGCGGCTCGAGAGCCATTCAATTTGGGAGAGCATGCTGGTGCCGCTTGCTGCGGGGGCCGCTTCGACGATGTATGTCATCGCCCTGACCAACAACAGCCTGATGCCCAAATCGGCCTTCGCCAACGGCCAATTTTTGCTGGTTAGCCGATCGAGCTACGACGCGTTTGGCGGGCATGAGATCGTCCGCGATCGATACTGCGAAGATGTGCAAATCGCGCGATTGATGAAGACCGCCGGCATGCGGCCGCGCGTCTCGTGGGGCAACGAGTTCTGCGCCGTGCGCATGTACAGCAGCCTCGGCGCAATTTTCCGCGGCTGGAGCCGAATCTACTACGCCGCCCGCGTCGGCAGCCCGTGGCGCGTGCTCGGGGGCGTCTGTTTCCTGCTCGCCAGTTGCTTCAGCGCCTATGCGGCTTTCATCTGGGGCGCGTGGCGAATCGCTCATCCGGGAAATGTTGCGGGAATGGGGCCGGCGTGGCTCGCAACCTCACTGGCGCATCTGCTTTTCATGACCTGGTTCATCGGCACGATTTACAAATGGAGCGGAAATCCCAGGCGCAACGCGCTGCTGTTTCCGATTGCCGGGCCGATGCTGCTGCTGATTTTCCTGCGAGCGCTGCGCATGTGCGTTACCAAGAAAGTCGAATGGCGCGGGACCGCCTATTCGCATACCATGAACCAGAATCTGGCCAGCGCGCAGAACGCCAAGAGCTAAAGCACCTCTGCACGATTCGAGTCGGATGATTGGGTGCGGATATAATTGCCAAATCATGGTAACTGGACACATTCCCATCACGAGCCAGCCCGCTGGCTGCGGTGTGGCGATTATTGTGATGGTGATCGTCGGGCTGTAATGGTTCTCGCCGGCGTCGGCGTCTGGGCGATCCTGCGCGCCATGCCACACTGATAATTTCTGTCGCGTTCTGAAATCAATTCTTCAACGGATGTGGATTCGCTCACGGCCGACAGTGCTATGATTCGCCAGGGTTTTTTCGATGAGGATTAAATTATGGCCGCTCGCATTCGATGGGTACAGGTTGCCCCTGAGGCTTATAAAGCATTGAGCACGTTGGAGTCTTACGCCGCCAATTCCAGCGTGGAAAAACCGCTGGTGGAGTTGATCAAATTGCGCGTTTCTCAGATCAATGGCTGCGCTTATTGCATCGACATGCACTGGAAGGACCTGCGTGCCGGGGGTGAAACGGAGCAGCGGCTGTACGGTCTGGATGCGTGGGAGGAGTCGCCTTACTACACGCCGCGCGAGCGGGCGGCTCTGGAATGGGCCGAGGCGGTGACGACTTTGGGGCACGAGCGCGTGTCGGATCGAGTGTATGACGTCGCGCGATCGCAATTCAACGAACGAGAGCTGGTCGATCTGACGATAGCGATCGTCGCGATCAATAGTTGGAATCGACTCGGCATCGCCTTCCGTGCAGAAGCGGGATCGTATGTACCGAGGCGGAAGCACGAGTAACCAAGTTTAGCCGCCCGGCTTGTCGCGCGCTCGCTGCATTTCGATCGGAGCAGCGCCCGACAAGCCGGGCGGCTAAAACTAGAAGCAGACGCATCATGTTTCATGTATGAGCGAAACCTACGACATCATCGTCCTCGGCGTCGGTGCGATGGGCGCATCTACGTGCTTTCATATAGCGAGTAGCGGCGCGCGAGTGCTTGGGCTCGAACAATTCGATGTTCCGCACAATCAAGGCAGCTCAACCGGCTTTTCGCGGATGATCCGGATGGCCTATTACGAGCACCCGGATTATGTGCCACTGCTTCGGCGGGCCTATGAACTTTGGCATGAGTTGGAAAGCCAGAGCGGGCAGAAGCTCTTATATGAAACCGGTGGCTTATATCTGGGCGCACCCGATTGCGAGCTGATTACCGGGTCGCTCCAGGCAGCCGAGCTCCATGGCTTGCCCTACGAAATGCTCGATCGCCGGCAACTGGCCGAGCGGTTCAAGGCCTTTCATGTGCCTGATAACTGGTCGGCGATGCTGGAGCCGGCGGCGGGGTTTTTGCTGCCGGAGAAAGTCATCTCGGCGTTCGCCGATCTGGCCATGCGACGCGGCGCCGAGATTCATGGGCGCGAAGAAGTGATCCGCTGGAAGGCGGATCAAAACGGCGTCGAAGTTCAGACGACGCGCGAGCGGTATTCAGCGAAAAAGCTCGTGATCTGCGGCGGCGCGTGGAGTGGAAAGCTGCTGGCGAGTCTTGGGCTGGAATTACAAGTGACGCGTCAGGTGATGGGTTGGGTGTGGCCCAAGCAACCGGACCTTTTTGCTCTGAACAGCTTTCCCGTCTGGGCCATTGGGCATGCGGATGGGTCGCTGCATTACGGATTTCCCATGATGGGCGATGTGCCGGGCTTAAAGATTGCGCACCATGCACCCGGCACACCGACCGATCCGGATCATGTCGAAAGGCAGCCGTTACCGAGAGATGAAGAAACTTTTCGCAACGCCTTGCGCCGATTTCTCGCGGCGGGCGATGGGCCATTGCTGGCGATTCGGACCTGCCTTTACACCAACAGCCGCGATCATCATTTCATCATCGATCAACACCCGCAGCATCCGAATGTGATTCTCGCCTGCGGATTCAGCGGGCATGGATTCAAGTTCGCCAGCGTGATCGGCGAGATTCTTGCCGAACTGGCGATGGAGCGCAAGACTGACTTGCCTTTCAAATTCCTGTCGCTTGATCGTTTGAAAGGGAATTAACCTAGCCTTCGATCAATTTTTCGCTGAATCGAATACCTCTTACATGAGCGCCCTGCGTCACCGAAACTACTACGTCTCCGTTCGAGGGGTTGGTCAGCGAATAACCATTTTGCGGTACCACGCGGACGACATAATTTCCTGGTGCCAACTCAGCGAAATTAAATCGCCCATGCCTGGAATGCACGATCGGCTCCCCGCCTTCGAATTGTCCGTCCCGATTGCTGTCGAGGTAGACCCACCATGCGCCCGCTTTGGCCGACGAACTGGCAGGAGCAGGCGAGATTCGGCCCGAGATTGAAGCGGTTCCCTCAGCATCCGATCTTCGCGCTCGCGCAGCGCGGGTTTCCTGAGTGGTCAGCCCATCAGTGCTGAAGATATTGGAAATGGGCGGCGCGGTTGCACTGCGCCCAGTTGGGGCAAGGCCATACATTCCTTCGAGCGTCGAAAGCAGGTTCGCTTGTGTGACGCTCTGGCCATAATTTCCCGCCGTTACCATCGGCCCCAGAAAGATTGTGGGAATCTGATCGCTGCTGGTGTGGCTCTCGTCCCACGTGATGACCAGCATGCTGTTGTGCTTCCACAGCCAGTGCGCATATCCCCCAAGGTTCTGCTGCAACCAGCTATCGGCGTTGGAGACCGACCCGCTGTGCATGTTGTTGTCGGCATTGGGAATGACATAGGAAACCGTCGGCAGCTTGCTGTAGTCGGTGGGGAATTTTGAAAATGGAAGATTGTCCGACTGTGGGATATTCCCAAAATCGACCCACGCGTTGTGCTGGCGCGCATAAAGACCCGAATCGCCGCCGGTGTATCCAGTCTTCGGAAGCGACTCACTATATCCGCCGAACGTGTAACCGGCCGCAATCAATTCGCTGGCGATATTTGGCTGCGTATACGGCTGCGGCGGAATGTAATCGGGCCTGGGGATCATGCCCGAGAACAGGGCCTGATAAGTGATTCCATTGGGATGGCTCACCGAAACCATATTGGTCATCGATGCGCCGAGGGAAGCCAATTGACGTATGTAGGGATCCTGTGTCAGCGGGCTGGGCAGAACGGTGGGGAAAGCGTGAATTTCGGGAGCAGGCGAGCCGAGAATCTGGCTGTAGGAATGGTCTTCTTCGACCACGACAACTACATGATCCGGCGTAGGAAGAGCAGAGACCGACAAAAAGGTTCGAGATTCGAGCGATTCAATGTGAACAAGTTTGCAGTACGGCGCGTTGAACCGCGCCGTTAGCGGGGCACTACGGTTGACGAACATCAAGTCTCCTGAACCCCGCGGACGGTTTGTGAGAAATCTTCCCCTTAGAGAGCACCTTACGTGAACTGGATGAAATAAGGAACAAGGAAATAAGAAGGAAATAAGAAATATCAGTAACCGCGAACCGCGCACGCCATTACGCGCCAGGAGTGAGGACTCCAGGGAAGGCGGAAAAAGGTGGCTAAAGCATGTTTGCGCGCGGTGGTGACATTTCCGGCTTTGAGCGCCCACCAGGCCCACATGCGGTGAATCTCACCGGCCGATTGCGTGGCGGCATCGGGATGGTTTCGGCTGTCAGAGGGTAAACCACGCCGGTTGTAAGTTTCCTCACGCATTTGCCGACGAAGGCGGGTCTGCACATCCGGCCGGGTATGACAGACGCTGGCCAGATGAAGGCGGTATTGGAATAGTGTTTCCTTCAGGTTTGCAAGCTTTCCAATTTCTGCGAGGCGAAGAAATAGATCGAGATCTTCCAGCCATTTGTATTGCTCGCGGTAGCGGCCAACGCGCTCGATGGCTGCTTTGCGCATCATGATCGACGGATGGACCACCGGCCAACCGGTGCTGAGATGGTCTTCATCGATCTCTTCATGCGTGTATCGTGTCTGCTGATGGGGACAGATTGGCGAGCCTTCATCATCAATGAGAAGCACCTGGCTTCCGAGCAGAACGCATTCCGGATGGCGTTCCATATATTCGATTTGCCGTTCGAAGCGCTCGGGGAGGCATATGTCATCCCCATCCATGCGGGCAATGAGATCAGCCTGGGCCATCGCCAGCCCGTCATTAAGCGCGCCGACGATGCCGGTGTTGGGCCGGCTCAGCACGCGGACGCGCGAATCCTTCTTCTCAAACTGGCGGAGGATTTTGAGCGTTTTGTCCTGCGAGCCATCATCCACCACGATCAATTCAAAATCGTGGAACGTCTGCGCCAGCACACTCTCAAGCGCCGCGGCCAAGTGGCGCTGGCAGTTATAAACGGGCATGACAACCGAAAGGCCTGGAGAATTCATCCGGGCCTCCGCGGGATCGAGGGCGAAGATACGACCGGCCGCTCGGGCCGGCCCACTAATTTGCGGATTCCGCGGTACACATTTCGAGCCATGTTTCGTTGGTTGCCCAGAAGAGCGTGAAACGCGAGTTGCCAGGCATATTTGCGGTGCGGTGCCGCGCGCAGGACATGCCACGCGTGAATACGCGCATCGCGAATGCGCCCTTCTTCAAGCGCCGCCCATCCCCATTTGATGCGATTCTGTGCGACGACCAGATTGCTCCATCGCAACATTTCGCGCGGCACCGGCTGTCCCTTGCGCGCGTAGGCCTGTCGCATGATCTCGCGGGCGTTGGCCGCCTGTTCGCTGGCGCGGGCAGCGCTGACGCCGCCCTCATGTACGCGATAGCGCATCAACACACGCGGAACATTTTCCAATCGGCCGATTTCTGAAAGGCGAAGAAACAAGTCCAAATCCTGCGCCGTGCGGAACTGCTCATTATAGAGGCCAACTTTTTCCAGGGCCGCTCGGCGGATCATCGCTCCAAAGTGCGGAAGCGCGCCGCTTTTGCCTTGCCACAATGAGGCGACGATGTCTTCGTGCGAATCGACAGTGGGTCCAGGCTCCAGATCGGTGCCGTCGGCCTTCATGAGGGTGATGTAGCAGCCGACGGCGACGCACTTGGGATGGCTTTGCAGATGCTCGACCTGCAATGCAAATCGCTGCGGATCGGCCAGATCGTCAGCATCCATGCGCGCAACAAGTTGGCCGCGCGCCGCGCGCAGGCCGCTGTTGAGCGCACAGGTGACACCGCCATTGGGTTGAGTAATGATGCGAATTCGCGGATCGCGCTGCGCATACTCCGCAAGAATGGCCGGCGATTCGTCGGTCGATCCATCGTCAACACAAATAAACTCAAAATCGCCAAAGCTCTGGGCGAGGATGCTGTCGATGGCCGCGCGCAAGTAAGCCTGCGCGTTGTAAACGGGCATGACGACTGAAATGACAGGATCGTTGGTCATGAAACGCAGGTCATCACCGGCCGCGCAGCGCGCAATACATCAGCCGCCACGACATTCCCGAGAGGGGAGCGCGCCTGAATCCGGCCCAGGCATATTTGCGAGCCGTCGCAACATGGCGTGCCTTAAGGCTCATCCAGGCCCAATGCCGGCAGCGCTTGAGCACCTCGGCGCGAGGCCCGAGCCGAATGCTGGCACGGGGGATCGGATTGGTTGGCTCCGGAAGCCCGCGCCGCCGGCGCGCCTCGGCCAGAATTCCCGACACAATCTTTTCCGACCCTTCGCCCTCCCTGAAAGTAATGCTGCGAAAGTGCCGGCGGTATTTCAGCAGAACATCCGGCAGATTTTCCAGCCGGCCGCGCTCAGCCAGGCGGACCAGAAGGTCCATGTCTTCATGAAGCGAAAGGTCCTCGCGATAGTTGCCGACGGCCACCACCGCTTCGCGCCGGAACATACAGGCGCCTTGAACGATCGGCCAGCCGCCGGCCATCAGGGCCGAATCGATTTTCTCGTGTCCAAACTCCACCTCCGGCATCACAAACAGCGGCATGCCGACCTGGTCCATCAACAGCACGCGGGCGCCCACACAGACGCATGCTGGATTGGCCCGCAGGAATTCAATCTGCTTGGCCAGCCGGTCCGGCGTCGAAAGATCGTCGCTGTCCATACGAACCAGAAATTCGCCGCGCGCCAGCGCGATAGCATCATTCGAAGCGCGCGACACACCGGTATTGGGTCGGCTCAAAAGCCGGATGCGTGGATCCTGCCGCGAAAGGCCTGTCAGCACTTCAAGAGTTCGGTCGGATGAGCCGTCATCCACGACGATCAGTTCAAAGTCGGAAAACGTTTGCGCCAGAATGCTGTTAACCGCGTCGGCGACATAGCGCTCGACATTGTACGCGGGCATGAAGACGGAAACGGGCGGAGAACTGGCCATAGCGTTGCATCAAAGCGCGTTAGCGTGCCGTAACGTTATACCTCTCCAATCGGCATACAACCCGAGCGGCATCCAGTTCCGATCCCGTCCATGTTCGTCGGTCACGGTAGGTCCGGTCAAGACCCACGCAAGGCACAGGCCAACGCACGCCAGGTTGTCATAGAGAAGGGTGATTTTTTGACTGCCGCCCAGGCGTTTCGCCGGGCCCCGTAGATGTTGTGGTCCTTTAATGCCGCCCACGCCCAGGAGGTGTAGCGGTCGGCCAAATTGCCGTCCCAGGGCGCTTCAAAATGAAGATTGCCGCGCGGTGTTAAGCCTCGTCGTTCGTAGGCCTCACGAAGAAGTGGAGGTTTATTGGCTAACTGAATGGCGTAGCGCTTGTGATTCGTGCTGTTGGCATGAAAGCGATACTTCACGAGCACGTCGGCCATATTCGCGAGCTTTCCCGCCTCGGCCATTCGAAGAAACAGGTCTAAATCTTCGGACCACGGATATTTATCGCGATATCCGCCAACCGCCAGCGCCACGTCCTTACGCATCGTCGCCGCCGGCTGCGGAAGAGCCCAACCGGAACCGGCCAGCAGCTCGGCTTCGATTTCCTCGTGCGTCAGCTTGTGTTCCGATTCGCGAAGGGGGGAACCATAAGGCTCGATCGAGAGCATGCGCGATCCGACCGCCACGACTTCCGGATGCTCCTGCAGAAACTGCACCTGCTTTTGGAGCCGGTCGGGCATCTGGATGTCGTCCGCATCAGCGCGGGCGATGAGCGGCGCTCGCGCGATCTCCAGGCCCTTGTTGGCAGCCGCGACGATGCCGGCATGCTCGATGCGCTCAATGCGCACGCGCGAATCTTTGCGCTGGTAATCGTGAAGAATGTCAGGCGTGCGATCGGTCGAGCCGTCATCGACGACGATCAACTCAAAATCGCGGAAGGTCTGCGCCAGCGAACTGTCCAGCGCTTCGGCAAGGTATCGCTGGGCGTTGTAAGCGCCCATGACGATCGATACGGTCGGGGTCATATACGCCGGAGAAATGATACCGAGTGGGTGTCGCCCGGGCGCTCTTCGGTGATTTCGAAATTCCAGCCGCACTCTCGAAGCATGCGATACAGTTCCTGCGCGCTGAAGGCCGGGTGATGGCTTTCGACGATCATGTGATCGACGCGGTTGATCCAGGTGGAGCAGTTGCGGAAGATTTCCTGCTCGCTTCCTTCCACATCACACTTGAGAAGATTGACGCGATCGAAGCCGGCGATATTCAGCAGATGCTCGATGCCGAAGCAGGTGACCGGCTCATGCTCGGCGTCGATGGTGTCCACCTTGTGATAGGCCCAGCTTCGCCGCCAGCGCCGATCGAGTCCCGCCACGCCATCCTCTGCCGCGGCAAAACCCTGAACGATGCGCATGCGATCCTGCTCGAGAAGTCGCCGGCAATTGCGTTCGATGAGTTGGCAATTCTCCTGGTCCGGCTCGACGATCAGGAATTGTGCTTCAGGGGCGATAGTTGTGAAGAACAGGGTGGCCAGCCCGATGTTGCCGCCGAGGTCCAGAATCTTGGCATCGGCGGGTAAATTCCATTTTCGCGCCGGGAAGTATTCACCCAATTCAAAGATTTCGCGAAGCACCAGGAAATCGCTGCCCGGCGGGCGAAGGTAAACCCGGCTCGGCACCCCGTCGACGCGCAGGGAAATGAGCTTCAGCCATCGGAGAGCGTGGGCCACCTGCGTATGCGAGGTGGAATATCGGAGCAGAAAGCTTTTGGCCGAATCAGAGGCGCCACGGTACACGCCGCGATGATCGCGGGTGATTCGATAGAGCTTCCGGAATTTGGACAGGTGTGAACCCAACCACGACTCCTTAACCGCCGGACTTTTCACATCGTAACGGACGGCGGTCAAGCTGGTAACGGGCTGATGCATGGTGATTTTCTGTGTCATCGACATTCTTCGCCATGTTTGGTTGAATGCCAAATCGAATCTGTAATTCGCCTCGCAAAGCGAATGATATTCCACTTCGCTGCGAAGCTGCGCAAACAGCCCTGTTTAATCGCTTTACAATACCCTTCAATGGCCGCGAATCGCGCAATACATCAACCGCCACGACTCCAGCGAAAACCTCGCCCGCCGAAGCGTTTCCCGGGCATGGTGACGTGCTTTGGCCACGTCTGAAGCTTTTAACGCCTCCCAACCCTTCTCGCGGTGCTGCCGCATTTCGTATCGCCGCCGGCGATCCTGCGTATTCTTGACTTCGCTAGGGCTCAAATATTTCAGATACATCGCCCGCACATCCGCGAACTCGACCTCAAACTTGTCCCACTGCGACATCGTCTTGCTGGACTCATGCAGCCGATATGCGCCCATGCACCGCCGCAATATTATCGGCCGTAGATTAGCAACAAAGATCAGTCGCATCCAGAATTCGTAATCGAATGCGAAATGCATTTCCTCCCGAAACGGCCCCAGATCCCGCGTCAGTCGGGCGGACCAGAAGGTGCCCTGCTGGCAGAGCGGATTGGACATGAACCAATCCACGCGCGTACCCAATGCCTTGGGAAGCTGCGGCCATTGCCCGCCATCCGGCTCCAGGAAGCGATCCCAGCCCGAAATCCATTCATCGCCTTTTTGAAACTGCTGGGCCGCGGCCATGAGCGACCCGGGCTCGAGCAGATCGTCGCTGTTGATGTAAGTGTGCAGCTCACCGGTCGCGCGCGCGAGGCCTTTGTTGATCGCTGAAGTCTGACCCTTGTCTTTCTCGCTGATCCACCAGGCAAGGCGATCCTGATATTTCTTGATGATCTCGGTGCTGCCGTCAGTGCTGCCGCCGTCGCAGATGATGTATTCGAGATTCGGATAATCCTGATCGAGCACCGAGCGGATCGTCTGCTCCAGGTAAGCCGCCTGGTTAAAGCTGGGCGTGACAACGGTGATGCGGGGAAGTTCCATGAAGTCGATCAGGTGTGAGTGGGTGCGCCGGCAGGCGTAGTCGCCTTCATCGAGTTTTCCGCGGCAACAGCGTTTGAGACATTGCCGCGCGACCCGGCGATTGCTTCGATCGCTCCGATCGTATCGCGCACCGCGCGCTTCCAGTTGTAAAAATCGACAGCCAGCTTTCTCGACGCCGCGCCTTGGCGCGCGAGTCGTTCGCGATCGCTCGCCAGGCCACGAAGCACCTCCGCCAGCTTTCGCGGATCATCTGTTGACACCAGCAAATCGAGCTGGCCAAGCTGCGCGAAAATCTCCCGCGCCTGCGGCTGATCGGTGCTAACGAGGGTCAATCCGCTGGCCATGTAATCGAAAAGCTTTAGCGGGCTGCTGTAATCGGCTGCGCCGGATTTATAGACATTCAGGCCGACGTCCATCGCGGCGAGCCAATTCGGGAGCCGATCGTATTGCTCGGGCCCGTGGTAATAAACGTTGGCCGGCAAATCGCGCAAGCCCTGCATTCCGGCGCCAATGATGTGGAAGTCCGCGACGGGATTGCCATCATCCCAGAGTAGTCGCGCCGCTTCGCTGAGTAGTTCGAAGTTATGCCATTTTAATTCGGCCGAGCCAATCCAGACGACATTCAGACGATTGGAATACCGCACGATGCGCGGCAGCGGCGGCGCGCTGGGTGTGAACAGATCCGGATCGGTGCCATTGGGAACCGTCATCACGTTGCGGATGCCAAGCTTACTGCGCACGTAATCTTCGATCGCATGCGATACGCAAACCGCCAAATCGCAATAGACGCCATACGTTCGAAGATCTGCAATATGACTCGCCACCGCATCTGCCGGCTCACCCACCACGCGCGCATATTCCGGAACGCTATTGAATTCCCACACTGTCACCGGTTTGCGCAAAAGCCAGCTTCGCGGCGGCATCATCCATTGCGCATCGCGCGGCAGTCGATATTCAACGCGATAGTACAAAACATCCATCGCACGAAACGTCTTGAGCCGGGAAAGCTTTCCTGAAGGTACCGAACGAACATTGGGATGCGGATGATGTCCACCATGAATCAAGTACAGCTCATGCCCCATCTCCGCAGCCTGGGTCAGGAACTGGCGGACATGCATCAACCCGCCGCTGGGGCTGTCATGTCGATAGGGGATTCTGGCCAGGTATCCAATTCGCATGCAACTTCTTCAAGAGACCTTTGAAACCTGCCACTGCCCGTCTTCCAAGTACGTACAGGTATTCTTGAACCAGCCGCCCTCGCGGTCGCGGCCATACATGACCACTTCAAACGGGCAAACGCCTTCCAGTACCTCAAACTCGCGACCGCCTGCTTTTTCCTTCAGATGAACGCGGAGCGTGTAATCGCCCATGAACAGGCGGACCTTGGGAATCTGACAGACCAGGTGATAAACGCCCGGCTGCCGGGCCATCGGGTGCTCCGTATCATGACACCAGAAGTACAGGATCGGCTCCTGCATCGTATTGCAGGCATGGAAGCTGATCCGCGCGCCATCAATCGGCAGCGGCGTGTTCAGCTCAATGTGGACTTCCATCGGCTTGCCGTTCATCTGCACGTTGCCCGGCTCGCTAGTCATCAATTCCACGCGGGTAATCTTTGGTTTATCTGCAAGCGGTGCCGCGGTGTACACCTGATCCTGGCTCGTCCCGCCCACGAGGCGAAGGTACTCATTGATCACATCGCTCGTCGGGCCGACGTTGAGCATTCGTCCGCGATTGAGCAGCACGCACCGTTGCGTCAGCGTCGAAACGGCCTGCATATTATGGCTGACAAACAAGACCGTGCGCCCTTCGCCGCTGGCGACGTCTTTCATCTTGCCCAGGCATTTTTTCTGAAACGAAGCGTCGCCCACCGCCAAAACCTCGTCGACGATCAAAATCTCCGGCTCCAAATGCGCCGCCACCGCAAACGCGAGCCGGACGTACATACCAGATGAATAATGCTTGACCGGCGTATCGAGAAACTCATCGATCTCCGCAAAGCCCACAATCTGATCGAATTTGCGTTTGATCTCGGTGCGCTTCATCCCCAGGATCGCGCCGTTCATGAAGATGTTTTCGCGCCCCGTCAGTTCCGGATGAAATCCGGTGCCGACTTCCAGCAATGAAGCGACGCGTCCGCGCAAGCGTGCGCGCCCTTCACTCGGTTCGGTGATTCGGCTCAGCAATTTCAAGAGCGTACTCTTGCCGGCGCCGTTGCGCCCGACCAGGCCCATCACCTCGCCGCGCTGGACGTCAAACGAAATATCCTTCACCGCCCAGAAGGCATCCGATCGACTCTCCGGCGGCGCAAAGCGATGCCGCCAGCGCTCGATGGGAGCCTTGGCCATGTTCATCAGCGCATCGCGAAAGGTGGCGTGACGATCCACCGTGTGGCCCAGCGTGTAGGCCTTGCCCAGGCGATCGACGGTGATGATGGGAGCGCTCGACATGATCGGTCAGGCAATATCGACAAAGTTCCGTTCAGTGCGACGAAAGACATACACGCCCACCAGAAGCAGCAGCGCGCCGCCGATGATTGCGCTGGCGAGGTAGCGCACGTCAAACCCACTAAGCGAATCTGGGAATCCCAGCAGGCATTTACGCCAGGAAGCGACGACGCCGTACATGGGATTAAACAGCAGCAGCCATTTCCATTTGGTATTCCCCACCAGCGATGGCGGAAAAGCTACGAAGCTGACGTACATCATCACCTGCGAAATAAACGGAATCAGAAATCGAAAATCGCGATAGCGGACGGTGAGGGCCGACAGCAGGTAAGCTGCTCCTAACGCATGCATCAAGGTCAAAAGCAACAGCGCCGGCAGCCAGAATATCAATGGCGTAAAGGTTAAGCCCTTGAAAACAGCCAGAATCAGCACGATGACAAACGCGATCGACAGATCCACCAGCGCACCGCCCACGGCTGCGGTGGGCACGAAAAGCCTGGGGAAATAAATCTTCTTGAGCATGTTCTGCTGGTTCACCAGCGACATGCCGCCGGAATTGAGCGCGGTGGCAAAGAGCTGCCAGGGGAGCAGCGCGACAAAGACGAAAACGGAGTATTGATTCTCATGTCCCTTCAGGCGTGAATTGAGTCCCGCAGCGCTGCCGAAGATCACCGTGAACAGGATCATGTTCAGCACCGGCTGCACCACGACCCAGCCGACGCCAAGAATCGCCTGCTTGTAGCGCACCTTCAGATCGCGCCAGATCAGGAAATAGAGCAGTTCCCGGGAGGCGATCAATTCGCGCCAATTGAGCCCCATCCAGCCGGTCGTCGGCTCGATGATCGTTTCATGCACCGTTTCCGGAAGGTTATCGGAAACAGACGGAGCCGGGGAATCGGCGACGGTGACATTGGTGACAGATGCGGACATATCGCAGCGGAGATTGTATACCACTTCACAAAGCGCAGGCACCACCGGCTCCGAAAGGCTCGCCTGCCCGTTCAACATCGGTTCAAATCGGCCGCCGGCATCGTATAAAAGCAGGTTTTACCTTATGAGCAACCACAGGCCCATGCGAGTGTTATATGTCTCGGGCCTGACTGGGTTCGGCGTCGGCGGCGCCCGCACCGAAGAAATCCGCCTCGTGCGCGGAATGGCCGATCGCGGGCTACAAGTCGCCATGGCCAACGACGTGCTCCCGCCGGACTTGGAGGGAATCGAGCATCTCCACATCGATTATCCGCCTCGCGATCGCGCGGCGGAACAAATCGCGCAGGCCGTCGAAGCTTTTAAGCCCGATCTCGTGCACGCCATGGGAGGCGGCGTTCGCTTCTTTAACGCCTGCACGCAGGCTTTGGCGAATTCTACCTGGATCTTAACGACCCATAACATGCCGCCAGCCGAGCGGATTTTTACCCGCCTGCATGGCTTCGATCGATTGCATTTCCTCGCGCGGGATCTGGTGGCGCTTCCAAGTGTGCGAGCGTCGGCACAATTCCTCCGCCGCGCAAATTTCGCGCGGGTGATTTGTCATAGCAAAACGGTCGCAAACCGCCTTCAGGCGATGGGCTGCCCGCCGGACAAGATCAGCGAAATTCCTTTCGGAAGCGAGATCGGCAAGATCCAAGAAAGCTCGGCTGGAGCCCCTTCGATCTTTCCGGCAGATGCCTGGCCGAAGATCATGACCGTCGCCGGCTTCGCGCATCACAAGGGGCAGCTAGACGGCATCCGACTGATCGAGCGCCTCCTTCCCGATTTTCCGCGCATCGTCTATCGCATCGTGGGAACCAGTCGCGATTCACGTTATCGAGCGCAGCTTCGCCATGAGATCGAGAAGCTGGGATTGTCTTCGCAGATTCAAATTCTCGAAGACGTGAAAGATCCGGAAAAATTCGCCGCACTGCGCGAAGTGGATCTCTATGTGCAGCCTTCGCGCGAAGAAGGCTTCTGCATCGCATTCATGGAAGCCGCGATGTTCTGTTCCCGCCTGCTCGGGACCGATACCGGTGCAATTTCAGCGATGGCCGCCAATGATCCCGCAGCGCGCGTTGTTCAACCGGGTGACATCGATGCCCTCGCGCAGGCGGCACGAGAACTTTTGAAGATCGACAACGCTGCTCAAATGCTGCTGCGCCGTCGCCAGGAACTTCCGCAACGCTATTCATGGGAAAGCTATCTCGATCAGCATGAAGCGGTCTATTCGCGCGTTCTTGAAGGTCGCACCCCCCAGAAGCGCAACACTTGAAAGTGCAAGCGGTCCGCTATCGCGAGCTTCACTGTTCAATTGGTTTCAATTTCCATTTCGGATTTTGTCCGAAGAATCGGCAGGGGTTGTTGTAGAAGACTTCGGTTGCCTCGACGTCGCTGTGCCCGCGTCGGCGGAATTCGAGGTAGGTGTCGGTGAGATTGGTGGGGCCGCTTTCGCCCCAGTCGCTGGCGCTGTTCACGCAGACGTTGTGGGTGCCGAACGTTTGGAGCATATCGACTGCCCGTTGCGGCGTGACTTTGGTCACCGGATAGATCGTCATCCCGGCCCAGAAGCCATGCTCGCGGGCGATGCGGAAGGTGTGCTCTTCGCAATGGTCGATCAGCACACGCTCGGGTTTAATCCGCGAATCATTCCTAAGAATGCTGGCGATGATCGAAGTGCCCTTGTGCTTGTCATCCAGATGCGGCGTGTGGATCAGGATGAGCTGATCATGCTTGGCCGCCAGGTCCACCTGCTCTTCGAAGACCGTCACTTCATTGCGCGTGTTCTTATTGAGGCCGATCTCTCCGACGCCCAGCACGCGCGGATGGCCGAGCAGCGGGGGGATCAAGGCGATCACTTCGCGCGACAGGGTGACGTTCTCCGCTTCCTTGGCATTGATGCATAGCCAGCAGTAGTGATCGATGCCATATCGCGCAGCCCGCAGCGGCTCGATTTCCATCAGGTGCCGGAAGTAGTCGCCAAAGCTGGAGGCAGTCGAGCGGTCGAAGCCCGCCCAGAAAGCCGGCTCCGAGACGGCGACGACGCCGGCGCGGGCCATGTACTGGTAATCGTCGGTCGTCCTACTGACGCAATGAATGTGGGGATCGATGAATTTCATGAGACAATGAAGGAGCCTGGAACCAAATTTTTTTCAAGCAGACCCACGCCACCAATCGGCCGCAAAGCGATTATTTCAACGGCGTCTTGTCGCTGAAGATCATCTGCAATTTCTCCGCGCGATTCGCGCCAGCGCTTTCCAGCAGCAGGCCGACGGCCTCGCGCAGCTTGGCGATGCGCGGGTCGCCCTCGAGCAAGGCTCGCCCGCCCGCGGCTCGCTCCACGCGGTCGAAATCGGCCGCCAGCGAAAGGCAGCGCCAGCGCATCTCCAGATAAAACTGATCGAGAATCTGCTTCGCCGTAGGTCGTTCGGACGTCATCATACTTATTGTATACCCGCGCCGCCGCCCGGCGCACGCGAAGGCACGTTTCGAACATGAAAAATGCATGAGAGACGTGCGATTTCCTTTGATCTTTTCCGATTGTGCGGCGTACAATGTGAGCGTGCGGCAGAGAAGAAAATGCAAGCCGCACGGCCCCTTCAGATGCGGATCTGGAAGTGGCATAAAGTTCCCGGCAGGGCGCTGCTGGGAGATGGAGCCCGGCGGCGGGCCAAGTAGAGGGATTTGCTAAGGCCGGTGTCCCAGCGGCGGGTTTTCCCGCCTCTTCTAACCGCGACCGACAGTCACCCTCGAATTTGAGGCCCGCGACCGCTTGGCAAGGCACTGAGCCATCATTGCCGGAGGCGATTGCCTCGGATGAATCGGCTCAACTGAAATGGAGGTGATCCGTGACCAATTCTGACTGTATGTGTGGGCTGCTGTAGGCAGCTTCCGTAGGTGCGATTCCTGCGGTACACGCAGCTGCCAAAGCAGCTCGATCGCCGGATGATTGAATAAGTCACTCCGCGATCACAGCAGACGCACAACTGAGAAGCCCGGCTCCTTCAGGGAGCCGGGCTTTCTTTATTTGTGGGTCATATGGATTGGATGCAAGCAGACGGTTCGCCGGGCGGATTTGATACGAACGTAATTGCCGCGGCGGGGGTGCGTGATATGTTGATGTTTTAAAATGAAGGCGCGGAGAACACGATGACGGAGAATCTTTTTGATGCGGTAGATGATGCCCTGGAAAAGGTCGTCGATGAACAGACTTTCATCGAGTTCGTTTACGCTCTTGCGGCAGATCGGGCAGACGAAGTTGAAAAGGAACGGAAGAGTCCAAGTTCTCCATACGGGCCGGGACACAATGGCTGGGAGAACGGCTCAATTGAAGATTTCTTATATGCGTCTGCGCGGTGGGCGACGGCATCTGTTAACGGCTTACCTTTGGTGCCAAAGCCGAAGGAAATGAATCCTTGGCGCCGATGTGCCGATATTCTGGCTGCGGGCAAGATTTACGAATAGCTAACAGACGATCGCCTTCCTCGTCAGCACCATCTTCGGACGTTTGAAGCAGAGCAGAGCGGTCTCAATCACTCTTGATCGTCGACTCACTATTACAGGATGTCACTCATGAGCAACTTACGAGTTGTTGCCGCCGTCGCCGTCTTGATTTGTGCGACGTTCGCAGAAGCCGACGATGTCAGGCGCGTGCCAGAGTTGCCGCAGATCACCGAGCGAGTCTTTTCCATTTCTGATCACGGTGCCGTATCGAGTGACTCGGCAGACAATGCTCAGGCAATCCAAAAGACGGTTGACGCTGCGGCCGCGGCGGGCGGTGGAATCGTCGAAGTGCCGGCGGGGGAGTATTTGTCAGGCCCATTTCGACTGGCCAGCGGCATCGAGCTGCGAATCGATGCCGGCGCGACACTCAAGATGCTACCCATGGATCGATATCCCGGAGGCACAACCAATCCGCAGAGCTTCATCAGCGGCCAGAAACTTCACGATGTGGTGATCAGCGGCAAAGGTACCATTGATGGCCAGGGTGCGGCATGGTGGCCGCTCGTTAAAAAGCAGTCGAACATCGCTCGGCCACGGATGATCGCGCTGAGCGGCTGCGACAAGATTCTGATCGAGAATGTTCGGCTGCAGAATTCGCCGATGTTTCACATCGCCATCGGCGGCCATTCGACTAACGTGACTGTGCGCGCCGTGACCATCCGCGCGCCCGCCTCGACCGATCCGGTCAATCCCAGCCATAACACCGATGCCTGCGATGTTTCCGGCTCGCACGTGCTCATCGAAAATTGCGACGTCAGCGTCGGCGACGACAACTTCACCTGCGGCGGCGGAACATCCGACGTACATATCCGCCATTGCACCTACGGCAATGGCCACGGCGTCTCCATCGGCAGCCCGACCTCCGGCGGCGTCTCCGACATCACCGTCGAAGACTGCACCTTCAACGGCACCGAATGTGGCATCCGCATCAAATCCGACCGCGGTCGCGGCGGCATCGTCCAACGCCTGACCTATCGCAATTTGAAAATGACCAACGTCAATTTCCCGATCCTGATTTACGCATCCTACATGGCTAAGGACCGGAAATATCGCGATCTGCAAAACGTCACGGCTGACATTGCGGACAGTTATGAAGCGAAGCCGATGTCGGACCGAACGCCGGTTTATCGCGATATCACTTTTGAGAATATCACAGCGACTGCCGCCCCTGGCCGAAGAGCGGGATTGATCTGGGGACTGCCGGAGGCGCCGGCTTCGAATATTGTTTTGCGCAATGTCAACATTGAAGCGGATAAGCCATTTGGGATTTACTTTGCGAGCGGAGTGAAAGTCGAAAATTGCAAGATCGTGACGCCGGGCGGACTTAACCAATTCGCAACCAGCCATGCGCAAATCAAAGTCATGGATCATGACTAAGCACGGGCCGCAGGTTGAATAATGGCCCGGCCATCTCTACAACAGCCTGCATGGCTGGAACTGGGTTGAGCTATCAGCAGAGTGGCGTGGATTATGAGCCGCTGGACGCGTTCAAGCGCGCCTGCCAGCGCGCGGCCGCGACGACAACCGGATCACTCGCACTACATCAGCTTTCGGAGCCAGCGGGAATCCGCGGTGAGAGCGCTTATCTTTTAGAAACGGCGGATGAATATCTCGCGCATGTCGAAGAGGGGCTGGGCACCAAGAACCTCGTCGCCGACGCGATGGAGAAGCTCGGCGCGGGCTGCTTCTACCGCAACATCGGCATCGACACCGTCGCGACGATGGTCAACGATTTGATCACGGTGGGGGCGCTGCCGATCTCGATTGCCATGCACGCGGCGGTGGGGGATGCCAATTGGTTTAAGGATGAACATCGCGCGGCGGAACTAGCCGCGGGATTTGCGGAAGCGTGTCAGGCTTCCGATGCCGTCTGGGGCGGAGGCGAAACGCCGACGCTTCGGGGCATTGTCGATCCCACAACGATCGTGCTCGCCGGCTCGGCGCTCGGGCGCATTCGGCCGAAGAGTCATCGCATCATCGGCGACGTGCGCGATGGCGATGCGATCATCTTCCTCGCCAGCTCCGGCGTGCAGACCAACGGGCTGACGCTCTGCCGGGCATTAGCGGACAAACTTCCAAAGGGATATCTGACGCCGATCTCGGCTGGCCGCAGCTATGGCCAGGCGTTGCTGGATCCATCCGTGATTTACGTCAAACTGATCGCGGCACTCCAGCGAAACGGGGTCCGACCCCATTATGCCGTCCATGTGACCGGCCATGGCTGGCGGAAATTGATGCGGCTGGAGCAGCCGTTCGTGTATCAGATCACGTCGGTTCGCGAGCCGCTGCCGGTTTTCAAATTCATCGCCGAGCACGGGCCGGTCAGCGAGCGCGAAATGTACGCCACGTTCAACATGGGCGTGGGCTTTGCAATTTATGTTGCGCCGGAGCAATCGGAGCAGTGCTTGGCGCTTGCCAGGCAAGCCGGTTACGACGCCTGGATCGCGGGGCGCGTGATCAAAGATGGCAACCGCAAAGCAGTTGAAATCAAGCCGCTGGGGCTGACCTATGACGCGGCTTCATTGCAGGTGCGATGATCGCAAGACTCATTGCGCACTGGCCGACTGAATATCAGGCCCCGGCATCGCATCGCCCGGCGATAGTTGCAGGGGATGTGAATCGCGCGCCAAATCGCTGGAATAATGGAAGTGCGAGAAAAAAGTCGGTCCGTCCACTTCACAGCCCAGATACCGCAGGATCGAACCCGTCAGTTCGTTGCAACTGTTGACCGCGCTGTAAGGCTCATCGTCTTTCACGTAAACCGTATCGTTCTCGGCATTATAAACGTGCGTGTAATAGGCCCGCTGAAATCGGCGATCCAGCTTGGCTTCCACAGCCGTCACGCTCTGCTGTGAAACCACCACCGGAAAAACCCGCTTTGGCAACTCAACTTTAGGCGTCGGATATCGCTGCCCCGGCTTCATCTCAATATAACGCCGGCCAAAGGCTGATTCATTCGACACCACCAGTGCGCCAATCGCGTCGGTCGGCAGCATCTTGTTGTAGGCGCAATATCCCCAGTCGCCAAAGGCATATTCGACAAAGCGATGTTGCTCGACTGGCAACATTACTGCCGAGTGAACGCCGTAGTCGCAGACGTAGACGGTCGTCGGATCCGCCACAGCGCCCGGCGGATGGACCACCGCGCCGCAGCCGCCCGCGCACAAGGCCGCCAGGCAGATCACAATGCGCGCGGCGATCTTCGTCCTTAAAGAGTGAGCGTAGTGATTGGGCGATTCCATTTGCCCCATAGGGTCTTCTCGCGATGGAGTAGAGTTTGTCTCGTTCGGCAGGTCAGCCGGGCGTCCATGCCTCTGGTGCTCGGCCGACATCCATGGCCCGCGTATGTTATATCGCGTGCCGTCCAATCCGAAAAGCAGCATAACGCGGTGCGCGCAAAAAAAGGACGACGCGATCGCAAGTCGCGCCGTCACCAAACCGAAAGCTGATCGAAAGTTCATTCACCCATCACCGGAGCCGGCCTCTTCTTGAACCAGACGCCATCGAGGCTGATTTTTCCGGGGCCGACGAGGAACACCATCGCCAGCAGCCCGATGTAGATCAAATTCGGATGAAACGGCAGACCTTGCTGCGCGATTCCTGTCACGCCAATCGTAAACGTGATGATCATCGCCGCGCCGACGAATCCGGCCAATCGCGTCAATAGCCCGATGATGAGCATCACGCCGACGGCCATCTCCGCGTACGGAATCGCCTGCAGATAGTGGTATCCCCACTCGTGCGGAACCGCGTGCGGCACGCTTCCAATGTTGGCCGAGATAAATGAATCGACGCCGCCGCGCAGCTTCCAATAGCCGAGCGTCAAGAAAAATGCGCCGATCGGCAACCGGGCCAGCAGCAGGCCCAGCCCCACAGAAGTTTCAGTTTTCAAGGGATTTTTCATTTCTTAGCGGTCCTTTCGACAAAAGATATAGGACCTCTATCGGCATACCGCCGGTCATTTCCCAAGCTCTTTCCCGCGCCGCTCGGCCGCTTTAATTGCCTCTACAATCGCCGGCCCGACCTGCTTCGATTCCATATGCGTGATCGCGGCATGCGTGGTGCCGCCGGGGCTGGTGACTTTGCGGCGAAGCTCCTGCGGCGAATCGCTCGAGGTTTCCAGCATTTTGGCCGCTCCAAGCGCCGTTCGGCTCGCGAGCTGTCGCGCCTGCTCGGGCGTCAATCCCAGTTCGATCCCGGCTTGAATCATGTGCTCGACAAGAAAGAAAAAGTACGCTGGCCCCGAGCCGCTCATGGCGGTCACGGTGTCCATTTTGTCCTCGGCCAGCTCGATCACCGTCGCCGCCGATTCAAAAATCTTCCGCGCCGAATTCATATCCGCTTCGCTCGCGTGGCTGCCCCGCGCGATCGCCACCATTCCTTCGCCGACAAGCATCGGAGTATTCGGCATCGATCGCACCACCCGCCACTTCCGCCCGGTTCCCAGATGCTCCTCGATAAATCGGGAGCTGATTCCCGCGGCAATCGAAATAATCAATGGGTCACCAACAATCGCGCCACTCATGCCGGCAAGCACCGCCGCCATGTGCTGCGGCTTAACGCTCAGCAGAATCACCTTCGCTCCGCGCGCCGCCTCGGCATTATCTTCAATTGCATGGATTCCCAACTGATTTTCAAACAGCTCTCTTCGAGCCGTTGAAACATCCGCGGCAATAATCTGATTGGCCCGAAAAAGCCCGCTCTGCATGACGCCTCTTGCGATGGCCTCGGCCATATTCCCCGCGCCGATGATTCCCAGCTCATGATCCATGCGGGCCGATTTTGAACTTTTTGCGACAAAGCTCAATGATGGAGTCATGTGGTTCAATCCTGCAGATAGCGCAAACGGCTGGAAGCCCGCGATGAAGCATCTCTCGCGCGTGGAGCCTCGGCTCGCCCGAATCATCCGCCGCGTCGGCCCCTGCACGCTGCAGCCGCGCCGCGATTATTTCGTGACCTTGTGCAAATCCATTTACTCCCAGCAGCTTTCGGTAAAAGTCGCGGCGACGCTCTTTGGCCGCTTCCGCGACCAGTTCCCCGCGCGCCGTCCCACGCCCGCGCGCGTGCGCGAATACCTGCTGAGCCAAGGCGAAGCCGGCGCACGCCGCGTCGGCCTCTCGCGCGCCAAGGCGTCTTACATTCTCGACCTGGCCGATCATTTTCTCTCCAATCGCATTCCCACCCGCCGGCTCAGTTCGATGAATGATGAGCAGGTCATCGACGCCCTCGTCGAAGTCAAAGGCATCGGCCGCTGGACCGCCGAGATGTTCCTGATGCTCGTGCTCAATCGGCCCGATGTTCTGCCGGTCGATGACCTTGGCCTCCGCGAAGGCGTGCGCGAAGTCTTCGAGCTCGCCAAACGCCCGACGCCCAAAGAAGTCATCGCCCTCGGCGAGCCGTGGAAACCGTATCGCTCCATCGCCACCTGGTACATCTGGCGACGCCATTCGACCAAAACCGGTTCGTAGCCAAAACTCCGTCCTGCGGACAAAAAGACGTACATCTGATGCATCGAAATTGCACCAAAATGCACCAAAACGCACCACTTTTTCGATTTTTTCGCCTCCTCTCCGACAGATTGACGCCCTTGTTGGCCCCGCGCACAGCCTGTCCCGAGCGTGGTCGAGGGGCCTGTCCCGAGCTTGGGTCGAGGAGCCCGGCTTCGACTTCTCTCGGACTCAATCTGCCTGCCCTTGTGCTCCACTTCGTAACCTCTCCTCACATCAATCAACAGACGAATGCCAACCCATACTATACCCAAACATACGGACGGACACAACAATTGTTTTGGGAAAAATTTGAAAAATAGGTTAACTACCGATTTGCCGCGGCGCAGCCGCGCCTCGTCCCGCTTAATTAGCCGCGGTCGCCTGCAGTGAGCTTGTCGAACCTGCATGCGATGCGCGTCCCGGCGCGCCCCGTCCGGAACGCTGACGTCCACGTCGGCATTTTTGGATGGGCCGACATGGACGTCGGCATTCAAGCCTCCAAACGCGCCGGCCTTCCCGGTCATCACCACTACAAAGCAGGCATGAACTGATTGCCGTGCTTATCATCCTTGGGTGCGCCGGACGCTTATAAACATCCTGTGTATTCTGTCGCTGCTGTTGGGCGCAGCGGCGATCACTCGTTGTGCAACGATTCCACGCAACAATTCGAGGACGGCGGAGATCGTAATATTCGGCACGCTTTGGACCATTTCATGCAACGACAAGTTGGTCTGGGCCAACATTGAGCGCCCACCATTTGCAAGCCGAACGTTCCCTCGAAACACCACGATTGAGCCTGAGTTCTGGGACTTCGTAATTGTTCAAATCACCTACTTAGATAGATTCCAGGCAACCGAATTGTCCATCCGGATTGATTGGGGCGCTGCCATTCTGATTCCATTAATATTGCCCGCAGCAGTCGCGATTTATCGATATAGACACCGCCCCAAGCTGGTCGGTCACTGCAAAAAGTGCCGCTACAACCTCACCGGCAACACCAGCGGCATCTGCCCGGAATGCGGAACCAAAATCTCAAACTAAAGCCACGCCCGCCGGTGTAACATCTGATCCCATGCGCCGTCCCACCCGCACACGCCGACTGTCGATTGCCGCGATGGTGTCAATGCTGGCGTTTGTGGCGGTGGCGATGGCGGAAATCAGAAGCTTTCGCGTTTGGGATGGTTGGTTCATTGGAAATACCCAGAGAATTGCCATTTCCCGAGGGTATTTTCAGTATGGGCACCTATGGATTTCATCCCCAGAATTAGTCCCATTCCAGATTTTGCATGTGTCGGGGCACGATGTAACGTCAACGGCTCCCCATAAAACGTTCCTTGGCGTTTCCTATGAACATGTCGTTTTTTGGCAAGGCCCTCCAAATTACGACCTCCACTTATTTTCGATTTCCGTTTCGTTCCCACTTCTTTTGCTGCTTATCATTCCCACGAGTTGGCTCATCGCGCGCCCCGCAGACGCGCCGGCATTTGCGGTTGTCACCGACGCGAAGCAATCGAAGTAGCGGGAACCGTAGAGATTGCAGGCGGTGGTAAAGATTGTCGAGTCACCGTTATCCGTGCATGGCGCCATTGAGGATCACCACAAGAAATGCCGGGACGGCTAAGACCAACCCCAGCACAGACAGGATTTTCGACGTGGTGTTACTTCTCAACCCCACTAATCCAAAAGCGAAGGATGCGGCCGTCAATATGATGACGGCGGTGCAAGTCGGTTGCGAGAACGTAATGAACGCTCCTCGACCGATCAGCGCCCAGGCAATGAAGCCTGTGATGATTGAGCCGATGGACCAGAGATAGGCCATTCCGACTGCTCCGCAAATGCTCAATTGGCACGATCATTCTAAAGCAATGGCAGAAGGGATGCGTCTTGCGCGACCGGCAAGCGTCCCGGCCTTCCCGGTTATCACCGATGCGAAGCAATCGAAGTAGCGGGAACCTTCGTTCCGCATTCGGGGCAAATGCCGCTGGTGTTGCCGGTCAGGTTATAGCCGCAGGCGGAGCAGAGTCCCTCCATGAGCTTCGCTCGCCAGGCGGCGCGAGCGCCGACCACCCGGCCACCGATGTACCCCCATGTCAAAGCGGAAACCGCCAGGATGGTGGGCGGAATTGCAAAGGCGAAGAATCGTGGGGACGGGGAAAACCAAATATAAAATGGCCCTACAAAAACGAGCCCGGGGATATCGACGAATTGCAACGCAAGGTAAAGGCCGGCTCCAAAAAGAATCGCGTTGATCGCGATGACGGCGCCAGTAAACCACCAGAAGGCTGCCCGGGAGAAATAGCGATGCGTCTCCCATGCAATCCATGGCGACAATATCAAGACTGCGATGAGGAAGGCCAGAAGCACGGGATGTGGATTTTACCCAAACAGAGCCACCAACTCCTTAATTTTCCGAACCTGCAGTAGTGGTTCAGTTCCAGTTTTGGCAGCCACCGCTCAGAAAATGGTTTGATTCTACCTCAACGGAAGATTGTAAACTGGCGCGCTATTTGGAGCGTGGGGTAGTAAGAAACGCAGAAACAACTCAGAAGGCAGACGGCCATCCCCAGGCCCAGCAGGATTTTTCGGATCGAATTCATATCGTCTGCCGGGTGCTCAGGGTTTCGATGCACGCCGTTTGTTAAGACCCAGACAATGGCTTGCGCGAGCATCCCGAAGGTGCAGTAGAAGAAGGTCACGTCGGTGGCGCTCAAAATGGAAATGGCCATCCACACGCTTAGCAGGACGAAAACGATGTAGAACAAGAACCAGTAGCCCGTTTTTGGCCTGCGCTGCTTTCTCGATCGCCCCGGGGTTTCGTAATCGAGCGGCCTGGGTTCCGACATGTGACCAATTCTAGCCGCTCAGCGCTTGCAATTCAGGGCGGGAGTGCGAGTCAGGTTGCTGGAAGCCTATGAGGCGAAGATGATTGCCAACCGTGCGATGGACCCGGGGCCTTACGGACGCAATGCGGAGAATAAAACGCCGCCTATTCACTTCCGTGTCTGTTCTGTCGCTATTGCTGTGCCTCGTGGCGATCGCGGTGTGGGTAAACGGCGGGGAGTGGCATCGCTTTGATGACATCGGATCACGCGACTACATTCTTCGGATTAGTCCCGCCATTGGCGGATTTGAATACCGCGTTGGCATGAGCGAATGTTGCAGCAATACGCAGGTCGACATCACTCTCCCATGCTGGCTCCCCGCCTTGGCAACATCACTGCTGCCGGTCATTTGGGTCATTTTCACTTTCCGAATGCGGGATAGAGAAATGGACTGCCTCAATAGTTGCCTGAATTGCGGCTACGATCTGCGCGCTACGACTGATCGATGCCCCGAATGCGGGGCCAAGATCTCAAGCCAACGGACTTTTGGGGCTTTATCTTCCAGAGAGAAGTCGTAAGGTCGCCAAACGAATATTCACGGATGTTCCGCGCGACCGTCCCGCTTTGGTTCCCGCTGCTCTTGCTGCTCATTACCCCGGCGCGGTGGCTCATGGCGCGCCCAGCAAACGCGCCGGCTTTTCCAGTTGTCATTGATGCGAATTCAGTGAATTGAATTAAAATGCAGCCATGCGCACCTTGCTCCGCGTAATCCTGCTTGTCCTGATATTTGCGGCCCACGCCGCTTCGATCGTTGTGCTGTATCCAACGAATGGTGCGGACGCACTGCGATTCGGCGTTCCAACAATCATTGCCTTGATCATGAACTTGATCCTGCTTGGCAGGCATAACAATCGAATTGTTCTTCCCGTGATCGGAGCTCTGGCCCTTGCTTCTATGTCGTTCGGATGCGGATTGTCCATCGCGATAAATCGCTTCGGTTCCTAGCCGGCCGCACTATAGAATGCCGCCTCCCATGCGAAGACCCGCCCGCACACGCCGATTGTCATCGAAGAATTCATGAAAAAGCTTGATAACAATACGTTTCTTGAGTGGGCAGCGAGCAAAGGAATTTTTCTCGAGCGGCGGTACAGTCCTCCTCAAACGCTGGAATTCAAAGACAGTTGGTCATTGCATCTTCCGCTGCCCACTGACGCGCGGAAACTCAGGAATTTGATCACCGGCTGCCTTGAGCAGCTTCCGGACGATGACGTCTACTTATGGAAGCGCGGCGGAAAATGGTATGCCGAGAAGTCGATGTCAGAAAGACTTTACTTTCGGGAGGGAGTCGGCAACTTACTCTCGGGCATCGGGCTGGACGACGGAGATTACACTCTCTGTTTTGCTTCAGCGGAGAAGGCCTTACTGGCTGTAATGCTCTATTTGTTCGTCTCTATCGCATGGAAGGTCCCCGACGATCTTTTCGTCGTTTCGGGACAAGCCGACGTGGTCTTTTACTTCGATCACGACGATTATTTACATATCAGTTGTCCTGATCCGACGACGTCCAAGAGGCTGGAAGACTGGCTGCGACAGATTTTGGATCCCGAGGCCTTGTTGAAGCTTACTCACCGGCGTGATGAGAGGATTTTCTGAGACTTGATAGCGCAACCGACAATCGGCTCCTTATGCGCATCTGGACCCATCCTCGTTTCCTTAAATGGCTGCCGGCGGTTGCACTGCTGGCGGGATGGTTCTGTTTCCCAGAGCTGCGGACCGGCGATCATCGCGAAGGCACTTGGGCCGATCCGCACACGGCCTGCTTCATGCTGGCACTCCTGTATCTGATCATCCTATTCGGCGTGGGCCTGAAATCCTGGGTAGCCGATGTCGATCAGCGCCTTGAGAACGAAAGGCAACGGCGGTTGCAGGAGAAGCGATTCGCGTGCCCAACCTGCGGCTACGACCTCCGCGCCACGCCTGATCGATGCCCGGAATGCGGAAGGAAAATCTTTCGTGCGTAGCCCACCGGAACACTCAAATGAAAAGGCGAAAAGCAGAAGCGGGCGCGGTGGACTTCTACGAACTTGTCGACGACATGTCCTTGTCTGATCGCTGGATGCTCACCCATCCGAGCATCATCAAAAACGACGACAGGACTTGGTTCGATCTCAGCCTCGGCCATCGTTTGAAAGACGATCGCTCAATTAAAATAGTGGTCTCGCGGGATGCCAAACCTCTTGATTTTACTGAAACAGCGCTAGGGAATCTCATAGTTTCAACGCGTACAGCTAAGCTCCTTGAGTCGATTGCGCCAGAAGAAGTGCAGTGCATCGACGCGAAAATCGACAGAAAACATCGTGGCTATAAAGCGCTCAATATCCTCGACCACGTTGATTGTCTGGACAAGAAGCTTTCTATCATGGCGCCTCGACACGGCGACCAGCAGGACGTGCTGGTAGTGGCAGTAAATTCGAAAAAAGCCGGATCCCGCCGCATTTTTCGCGTTGCGGGTTGGCCAGTTTGTGTGATCGTAAGGCCAATCATCAAGAAACATTTCGAGCGAGAGGGAATAACTGGGGCGGTTTTTCGTCCACTGCGGTCCTCGTGAAGCGGCATCGGAGTAGCCGCGTGATACAATTCCGCTGATGGCAGATCAGAAGCCAACGCTGGAGTACAAAAGGCCAGGCTCAGCGCGCAAGAATCGGGCCATCAAAACTGCAGCATCAATTGTTTTAGCAGCCGCGATGCTCTCAATGGCGATCGCTCAGTTCTGGCTGCCATATACCGATGGGAAAGCGCCCGACCTGATCAGCTTCACTTCGATGTGTCTGTTCGCTTTGATATCGGTATCGGCCTTGGTTGAGTGCCTTCGCAAGCCGAGGTGAAAGCGGCTCTTTTGGCGAATTCTATTTCAAGCTTGGGCACCTTTCACAGGCCGCTTGGGTGTCCTTTGAGCGCGGACCGCTCGAAATGAGAAGGCGCAGCCTACTCCGGCCAAAAGAAGAACAATCCAATACGGGATCGAAAAAAACCAGGTTTCCTCTTTGCTGAAAGTTGGATCAAAGAAATAAAAGTGGGCCAGGCCAAAGCCGAGTTTGTCAAAAATGATCGAACGGCGAGGGGCAATCGTATTAAAGGCCAAGGATCCTTTAAAAGTGACGGAAAACTCATTTGAGAAATAGATTGGAAGAGGCGGCGCGAACCGGGCCTCATGTTCCCGCACCAAAATCAATCTGCCGCCGGTCGAAGAAGCAATGGTTTGCCGCACGACCACGTAGGTTGGCATCTGCGCCTCGACTTTGACGGAATAAAAGGAGCTGGTGTAAGAATAGCTCCTTGCCCAGAGCCCGATCAATATCAGGCAAATCCCCAGCAAAGCGATGAACGCAATGAGCCTTAACGTATGGCGCATATTGATTGTATTGTCAGATTTCGAGAATGTTGGACGCTCATCGCCCGCCCGGCAAAGGCGCCGGCTTTCGCGGTTGTCACAGATGCGAAGTCCGAGAATTGGATTAAAATGCCGGCATGCGCACGTTGCTCCGCCTGAGCTTGCTCGCCCTGATATTCGCGGCGCACGCCGCCTCAATCGTCGTGCTGTATCCAACGAATAGTCCAGACCTGCTGCGCTTTGCCCTTCCAACACTCATCGCCCTGATTTTGAATTTCTCATTGCTCGGCAGACATAACACTCGCATTGTCGTTCCCGTGATCGGAGCGCTGGCACTGAGTTGTCTGTCTTTCGGATGCGGATTATCCATCGCCATTAATCGGTTCGGCTCGTGACCAACAATGAATCCACAGAAGATTGATTATCACCGTCCTGACACCGATAAGAGGCGGGGTGCTCGCTGGTGGGATAACGTCATCTTTGCAATTGCACTTGTGCTCATTCTTAGGCTTGTCGTGCTCGTGGTTTTACATTTTGTGGGTGCGCTCTGAATTATACGATCGAGCCGTCTTTCGCTGACGCTGTGCGTCTAGACGGCGAAGGCAAGCGCTTCCGTTCGCGAAGGCGCAAGCGACTCACGGCGTCTTCCGGCGATGGGAACCATCCGCCGGTCTATTGCTCGGTTTAGTTCTTGGGAAATGCGTAGCCGTTGTTGGCTTTGAGGGCGGCTTTCCATTCGTCGCCGAGCTCGTCGGCGGTCTTGCCGGTGAGTTTTTTCCAGATGTCTTGATTGTACGTACCATTGCGGATGGCGGCGTTGATCTGGGGGACGACTTGCTTGTCGTACTTGCGGGTGACGTAATCCAGGAAGTTGGCTCCGGTGCGGTAGGGGCTGTTGTAACGGACGTTATTCACGTTGCGGATGTGGTCGGCCCCATGCGACTGCGGCTCATACAGGAACCAGCGGAGGTAATCGGCCATGGCCTCGACGAACCAGCCGGGAACTTGTGCGCGCGGATTGTTATCGCGGGCGACGCCGTACTGCTGCACGACATGAACCATTTCATGCACCAGGGCGCCGACGGCCTGGCCGTTGAGGTTTTTGGAGAACCAGGGGACATCGGCGGTGATTCGCGTGCCGCCGGTCGCGGCAACGCCTCGCCCCTTGGCGTGAAATACGATGCTGAATTTGGTAGGCGCGTGGTACCCTTCACTGGGCAGCATCTCGACGAGCCTGGGATACCATTCCTCGACGACCGGCGAGAGCTTGTGGTCGATCCAGTCCTTAAAATCGGGGGCCTGGGAGTAGTCGATCACACATTGGTACTTGCCGCCGAAGGTGAGGGTCTTGGTGAGTTTCTCGTTGGTTGGTGTCGCGGTCGCAGTCGCATCGCGATCGATGACGTCGATTTCGCTGTAGAAGGTGTTGCCGAAGGGATCTTCCGATTCGGTTTTGTTCGCGTCGAGCAGGAGGTAGCGGTACTTGCCCAGGGAGCCGTCGGAATCGGTGATGCTGACGCCGAACTGGCCTCCCACTTCGCCTTCCTTCGGGCGTGTATCGACGGAAGCAATGAGCTTCCAGCCGGCCTTTTGCATGTCGGCATCGCGCTTGGGCTTTGAATCAAAATTGCTTGCCTTTCCATCGGATGCGTACAGCTTGTAGACCTGCGGCCCGCGGGTGTTGGGGTGCCAGGAATAGGTATTGATTTCCTTGATGTCGATGGTTTTCTGGAGGTCGATGAGGATTCGCCCGCCGTCGGTGTTCTGGGCGAAGAAGAAGTTGGATTCAGGCTGGTCTTCTTCGGTGGGGACTTGCCCATCGTGCAGTTTGTCGAGGTCACCGCCGTTGGAGTCCTGCTCGCCTTCGACGATCTCAAACTTTGCTTTCTGGGCGGCGTCGGTTTTCGAGGGGGCGGGGACATGCTTGAACTTGAACTGCGCGGTGGCATCCTCGCCCTGGTTGCGGTCCACGACGGTCTTGACGTCTGCCGATGCGACCAGGCCTGCCGAGAGAATCAGGCAGGCGCACAGAATCCAGGTTTGATGCCATCTCATGAGAAGTCCTCCGGGTGATCGGTGCGGATGGAAAAAGCCCTCGCTCCGATGCTTCGTACCGCCAGTGTGGTCAAAACTTTCGGGCGGGTCAACGACCGCAGCGCGTCCTTAGACAGTCCGGGGAAGTCGACGGCCCGGAAAAAGGTGCCAGCCACCATTTTTGGAATTCCTTGCAGTCGCTGCACTTGCATAACCAACCGTACTCTTCCCGGGCAAAGGCATTGGACGTCGGCGAAGCGGATAGTTCACCTTGACCGAATATCTTGCCGCAGATATCGAAACAGTCATGATGCCCGATGGAAATGTGAGTGCTCCGGACAGCACGGCAGTTCGAGTTGCGCTATGGCGGGCCTTGCATCTCGAGGTCGATTCGCCGCCGCATGTGCTGGAGGACCCGGTCGGCTTGCGAATTGTTGCGCCGGACTCGGGCTGGCGAAGCCGGCCGGATATGGATCCGAATTTCAGTAGAAGCTTTCGTGCCTCGATCGTCGGCCGCGCGCGGTTCATCGAGGATTTGGTTATCGAACAGGCTGCGCAAGGCGTCGATCAGTACGTCATTCTTGGTGCAGGGCTTGATACCTTCGCGCAGCGCCGGCCGGAGATCGCATCTCGGCTGATGATTTTCGAAGTCGATCAGCCGGGGCCGCAGGCGTGGAAGCAGAAACGACTGAGAGAGCTTGGTATGGGCATTCCACCATGGCTGCGATTTGTGCCGGTTGATTTCGAGACCGAGTCCTGGTGGCAGCAACTGCTCGCTACCGGATTCGATGCACATCGCCCTGCGATCGTCGCCTCGACGGGCGTCAGTTTGTATCTGACGCGTGAAGCGAATTTCGCCACGTTGCGACAGATCGCGACACTCGCGCCAGGGTCGACTTTGGCGATGAGCTACCTTCTTCCGATCGAGCTTGCTGATCCACAGGAGCGAGCGGGATTTGAAGCCGCGAAAAAAGGTGCGCAGGCCGGCAGGACACCATTCCTCAGCTTCTTTACTCCGGAAGACATCCTTGCCCTTGCCCGCGAAGCTGGATTTCGGGAAGCTCGCGCCGTCTCGGCGGCAGATTTGATCGATCGCTACTTTGCTAGCCGACCCGACAGTCTGCGGCCCGGGACTTCAGAGGAGTTTTTGGTAGCTAAGACGTAGGCACAGCGTCGCCGCATAGAACCGACAGCAAAACGCTAAAGCAGGCAGCAACGCGCGAGTGAGCCGGAACGTTTCAAGAGAGGGAGGCGATAGCCAATGTGTGAATTTCCAGACAACTCATTCGTCCAACTGCTCGGCGGCCTGTTTTTGTTGGTGCTCGGGTTTGTCGGCCAGTGGTTCTTTGGCCGGACGAAACCACCGGCATCGGCAGATCCTGATTTCGCCGCCGAGCTCTCCCGCGCCAACAAAATTTATCACGACGCGTTTATAGGAGTCATTGGCTTCGCGCTTTGCGATCTGATGCATTTTGCGTGCGCGGCTCGCCATGCCGGGATTCAATGGTAATCCCTTCGGTATCACTTCCCCGGCTTCTCCAGCATCGCCTGTCTTCGACTCGCGGCGGCTTGGAGCCAAGCCTGCAGCGCCTCGGCCTGGGCGGGATCGAGGAGCGAGGCCAGCCGATCGAGCTCTTGCTTCAGGCGATCGATGCTTTGAAGCAGGTTCTGGCGGTTGTCCAGGAAGATGTCGCGCCAGAGAATCGAGTCGCCGCCGGCGATGCGGGTGAGGTCGAGAAACCCCTTGGCGGCAAGGTTCAATCCCTGCGGGTCCTGAAGGTTCACCAGGGCAGCCGCCAGTGCGTGGGGCAGATGGCTGACATCCGCCAGCCGGCGGTCATGCTCCTCCGGAGAAATTCGGCAAGTCCGCATGCCCAGGCTTTTCCAGAAAGAATCGACGCGCTCTAAGGCAGCGGGATTGGTCCTGGGCGTGGGCGTCAGAATGCACAGGGCGCCGGAATAGAGGTCGGCCTTGGCATGCTCGACCCCTCGCTTTTCGCTGCCGGCCATCGGATGGCTGCCGACAAAGTGGACGCCCACCGGCAGCAGTTCCTCCGCAATCGAAACGACCGTCTCCTTCGTACTGCCGACGTCGGTGACGATGGTTCCTGGCGAAAGCAGGGGGGCCAATTCCTTGATCAGATTCGGGAAAAGTCCGACCGGCGTGCAGAGGACGACCAGATCGCTTCCTCGAACAGCCGGGGCGAGCTCCTCGTATCCCTGATGGATAGCTCCCAGTCGAATCGCTGAATCCAGCGTTGAACGTCGGTGACTGTAACCGATGATTTTGCAATCATTTGCGGCGTTTCTCAGGGCCAATCCAAGCGATCCGCCGAGGAGGCCCACGCCAAGGATGCTGATCTGCCGAGGTTGCATAGTCCGATAATACCGGAAGCTGGGGCCGTTGTCCGGCCCATGCAAGTTGAAGGATTTTAGCAGCCACCGCTGGGCTCGCCGGACCTTCATACGGGGATCAACACCCCTTGATGATCGGGTCCGGCTGGTCTACGCTATCGGCCACGTTTGCCTGCCCTGAGCTTTGTCGAAGGGCCTGGCAGTCGAAAGGCTAGCCGGGTGAAACAGGGAATTTGAAGGCGGGCGCCGGGTCGTATGGGGCGTCCGATCATTATGCCAGCTATTGAAGAATACACGGGCGTCGAAGGGGAAAAATCGGTTGAACCACTCAGCCGCGTACTCAAGCGGTCGCCGAGGCATGTGCTGGAATTTGAGAAGCCGATCGCCCGTCTGGAATCTCAGATCCACGAGCTGGAAGCCACCGAGAGCCAAAGTCGGGTGGATTATTCGAAAGAGCTTCGCCAGCTTCGCACCAATTACACTTCGCTGCTCCGCAAGACCTATGAGAACCTGAGCGCGTGGGAGACCGTCCAGGTCGCCCGGCATCCGCAGCGGCCCCTCTTCCGCGACTATGTAGAGATGATCTGCCGGGAGTTTCGCGAACTGCATGGCGACCGCTTTTATGGCGACGACTCCGCCATCGTCTGCGGCCTGGCCCGACTCGGTGGCCATAAGGTCATGCTGATTGGCCATCACAAAGGCCGCGATACCAACGACAAGATTAAGTGCAATTTCGGCCTCGCCCATCCCGAAGGTCATCGCAAGGCCCTTCGCTGCATGAAGATGGCCGAGAAGTTCGGGCTGCCGGTGGTGGCATTGATCGATACGGCTGGCGCCTATCCTGGCATCGGAGCCGAAGAGCGCGGGCAGGCTGAATCGATCGCCAAAAACATCATGGAAATGGCCCGGCTCCGCACGCCGATCATCAGCATCGTCACCGGCGAAGGTGGTTCCGGCGGCGCGCTGAGCATCGGCCTGGCCGATCGCGTGGCCATGATGGAATTCGCCTGGTATTCGGTCATCTCCCCCGAAGCCTGCTCGGCGATTCTCTTCAAGGGGAACGAACAGGCCCCGCAACTTGCGGAGAGCCTGAAGCTCACCAGCAAGCACCTTCGCGAGCTGGGCGTGATCGATTCGATCATCGCCGAGCCGCTCGGCGGCGCCCATCGCGATCCGCACACCGCCGCTCATAACCTCTCGCAGTTTGTCTCCAAGACCCTGCGCGATCTGAAGCGCTGCAAGATCGATAATCTCCTCGAGCGGCGCTACGAAAAATTCCGCAACATCGGCGAATATCATGAGCCCCGGCGCAACGCCAAAGCTGCTGGGTAACTTAAAGCGTGTTTGAGAACTAGATCGCGTTCTTCGCCCAGTTTAGCCGCCCGGCTTGTCGGGCGCTGCTCCGATCGCAAATGCAGCAGAGCTGAACCCCTCGACTCGAATCGGGACAGGCCCCTCGACATTGCTCGGGACAGGCGGGGCGCAAACGGGGCGCGCGCCCCCCGATGGACCCTCATTGTAAATTCCGCATCATCAAGCGGATACGATAGTTCGTCCCCATACATGGAACAAAATGAGACAAAACGGGGCGCGCATTGACCTTTTTTCGCCTTCAAAAAATTGATATTTTTGCGATAAACATCGTCTAAATAAAGACATGCATCAATGTCAATTTATTGCTAAATTCGATACGCGCGCCCCGCTCGTTTGTCAAGTGATTTTGCGTTTTTTGGCAGCTAACTCTCCGCCGCGCATCCACTTACGCCGGGCGAGCGTTTACGGGGCGCTTTTTTGCGAAAACAGAGTGTCTCACCCGCGCGCCCGTCCTGAGCGCTGTCGAAGGTGCCGCTGCGCGCAGAGAATTGACGAGGAGATCAGGTGACAGGTGAAAGATCGCGTTCCTCAACTGCTCTACTGTTCGCCTGCTCAACGTACTCGCGGAGCGCCCGTCCTGAGCCATGTCAAAGGGCGTCGAAGGTGCCGCGCCCCGCGGCTGAATATGGGAGTTCAGCCACATTATGCGCGGGGAATAGCGGGTGGTATGGGCACTGCGTATAATTCCTGCCATGAGTGCCAGAACTTTGAGTGAAATCAAAGAATCGGTTGAGCGGCTTGACCTTACAGATCAGGTGCGGCTTCTGGAGTATCTGACACCCAAGATCGCCAGCGCCGTGCTGGCCTCTCCGCGCAGCGCCTCTCAGACAGACGCTGACTCGGCATGGCGCCAATACCGCTCCCTGGGCCAGCGGCTTGCCGCGACTTCCGTAGTTGGCGCTGCATCTCTCACCGACGCAGTCAGCCAGATGAGGCGGTAAGCAAGTGTTTACCATCGACGCCAGCGTGTGGGTCAACGCTGATTCCCCAACCGAGCCCCACCAACCGACAGCCGTGCGCTGCTCGACCTGCTTTTTGCGCGCGGCGTGCCAATTTTTGTGCCGACGTTACTGCCAGCGGAATTAGCGGGCGCGATCGCTCGTACCCGTGGAGATTCCGCGCTTGCCGAGGAAATGGCCAAGGCGATTCTCGCGCTCCCCGGAGTCCGATGGATTGCTTTGGATGATGCTCTTGCCCGCCGCGCCGCCGAACTGGCCGCCCGCAATCGGCTTCGCGGCGCCGATTCCGTTTACGCAGCCGTGGCCTTGATGCACGGCTGCGATCTGGTTTCACTCGACCGCGAACACCTCACTCGACTTGCCGCACTCCTCCCAACGCTAACGCCGGCCGATGCTCTTGCGCGCCTCCGTGCCGCCGGCACGCCATAATCGTTGCTCGTGTGGTTAGCCCCTAATTCACACCGATGGAATTCTCCAGTTTCCAGTATCTCGTTTTTAGTTTCTAGAATGCGCGATCTCCCGCGTTTGTGCCGCCGAAAGCGCACCTGTCCCTAATGGCATAAAGATAAGCCGCAAGTCCGCGCCGCAACTACATTTACTACATTTGCGCAAGATGTGGCCCCCTGTCAGAATGGTGGTTGCTGAAGCTACCAACCAACAGGAGGCCACGGATGGCTAG